>Ga0070762_10000766_pt1 | contig 14074 bp, 13 predicted proteins | sample HubBroMetageREF2_FD_66726 | JGI IMG/M metagenome (GOLD analysis project Ga0070762, IMG submission 66726) | Reference soil microbial communities from the Hubbard Brook experimental Forest, New Hampshire, USA - Hubbard Brook CCASE Soil... | ecosystem: Environmental > Terrestrial > Soil >...
CGATGCGTCGCTGCAGTACGAGCCCGAGACGTCCACCGCCCTCGGTTTCGGATTCCGCGCCGGATTCCTCGGATTGCTCCACATGGAGATCGTCCAGGAGCGCCTGCAGCGGGAGTTCGATCTCGACCTCGTCACGACGGTCCCCAGTGTCGAGTACAAGGTCTACAAAGCGGACAACGTGATGGTGCTACTCGAGAACCCGTCGAAGATGCCGCCAGCGGCGGAGGTCGGACGGGTCGAGGAGCCGTTCGTCAAAGCCCGCATCGTCGCGCCGGCCGAGTATATCGGGCCGATCATGACCCTGTCGACCGAGCGGCGCGCCGTGTACAAGAACATGAGCTACGCCGACACGCAGCGCGTCGAGTTCGATTTCGAGTTTCCGCTGGCCGAGATCATTCTCGATTTCTACGACCGGCTCAAGACGATCAGCCGCGGTTATGCGAGCCTCGACTACGAGATGCTCGAGTATCGCGCGAGTGATCTCGTGAAACTCGACATGCTCATCAACGGCGACCCGGTCGATGCATTTTCCGTCATCATCCACCGCGACAAGTCGTATGAATGGGGGCGCAAGGTCGCCGACAAGCTCAAGGAGCTGATCCCGCGCCAGCTCTTCGAGGTCATCATTCAGGCCGCGATCGGCACGAAGGTGATCGCACGCACGACGGTCAAGCCGCTGCGCAAGAACGTGCTGGCGAAGTGTTATGGCGGTGACATCACACGCAAGCGCAAACTTCTGGAAAAGCAGAAAGAGGGGAAGAAGCGCATGAAGCAGGTGGGGACCGTCGAAATCCCGCAGGAAGCGTTTCTCGCCGTGCTGCAGGTGGACTGACCGCGGCCGCCAACGCCTCCGTGCCCATGATGGCGTGGCCTCGAGCATCGTTCGCCGCGTCCGGCGCCGATACCGGTGCCAGTGCCGGTGGCGGTGCGAGCGGCACGGCGCTCCGCGCGCCTCCGGCGCCCCTCACGCAGCCGCGCGCCGCCCCGGCATCCGGCCTCGCGCCGCCCCGGCCGGCCGTCGTGATCCAGACCAGCTTCCTCGGCGACGTCATACTCACCACGCCGCTGCTCGCGGCGCTCGCCGAGCGCGGTCCGGTCGACGTCGTGACGACCCCCGCCGCAGCCCCCATTCTCGCCCGCGACCCCTCGGTTCGCGCGATTATCGTCTACGACAAGCGCGGTGCAGCACGCGGCATTGCCGGTCTGTGGCACACAGCGCAGACCCTCAAGTCGCGATTCACACTCGGCGGCCCGCCGGGCGGCTCGCCAGGCAGCTCGCCAGGCGGCTCGCCACGCCCCGCGCGGACGTCCGGCGGCAACGGCGGTGGAGCATCGGCGGAATCGGCGACGCCGATCGCGTACCTCGCACAGAGCTCCGTCCGGAGTGGGATGCTCGCGCTCCTGGCGGGGTTCCAGGAGCGGGTCGGCTTCTCGACCTCACCGGCGCGCGCGCTGTACAGCCGGACGGTCCCCTATCGTGCCGACCGGCACCACGCGGAGCGGCTGTGGTGGCTCGGAGCGGTGGCGCCTGACGTAGAGCCACTCCCCAGTGACATTCGTCCGCGTCTCTACCCGGGCCCGGCGGATGTCGCGGCGGCCAACGCTGTGCTGGCCGCTGCCCACTACGATGGCGAACCCCTCATCGCGTTGGCACCAGGCAGTGCATGGGGCGCCAAGCGCTGGCCCGGATACCCCGCTCTGGCGGCGGCACTCGCCCACGCCGCCCGGATCGTGGTGATCGGAGGGGCCGATGACCAAGCGCTCGCCGCAGAGATTCGCGATGCCGTCGGCGGCCCCGCGGACACGGTGATCGACGCCACCGGGAAAGTGCCGATCCTTGGGGCGGCGGAACTCATCGGGCGATGCGTGGCGATCATCACCAACGATTCGGCGCCCCAACATCTCGCATCCGCGATGGGAACACCGACCATCACGATCTTCGGACCGACCGTGCCGGCGTTCGGGTTCGGACCGTTGGCCCCGGTGCACGCGACAGCCGGGGTCGATGGGCTCGACTGCCGCCCGTGTGACAAACACGGCCCGCAAACCTGCCCACTCGGCCATTGGCGGTGCATGCGGGAACTCACCGTCGCGCACATCGAGCAGATCGTCCGGCAGTTGCCGGCAGCGAGCGGCCCCTGATCGGCGTATTTCGACGTCCCCTACGCTTGTATCCTGCGGCTTCCCGCTCTACTCGTTCCTGATCCGGACACCGCCGCTTTCCTTTCTCCGCTATCCGCCATGCCCTCGAAGAAGAACTCGAAGACGAAGATGAAGAAGACCCCATCGCACGCGAGCTCCACCAGAGGCTCATCCAGCGGCGCTCCGAGGCGTCCGGCGGCGCAGCGGTACGTCGTCGGCGTCGACCTCGGCGGTACCAACATCGTCGTCGGTGCCATGCCGCTGGACGGCAGCCGCGAGTACGGCGTGCGAACCGAGCCGACGCATTCCGAACAGGGGGCCGATAGCGTCGTCGAGCGGATCGGGCGGATGATCGACGAGGTCATCGCGACGACCGGGACCGAGACCGGCGCGGCGCGCCGAGACTTCGTCGGCGTGGGGATCGGAGCACCGGGACCACTCGACCGGGAACGTGGCATCGTCATCGTGACTCCCAACCTCGGATGGCGCGACTTCCCGCTCCGCGACCGGGTGTCGGAACGCGTCGCGCTTCCGGCGACGCTCGACAACGATGCCAACTGCGCCACCGTCGGCGAATGGTGGCGCGGTGCGGCGGCCGGCGCACGCAACGTCGTCGGCATGACGATCGGGACGGGCATCGGCGGAGGTCTCATTCTCGAGGGCCAGCTCTATCACGGCTCCTCAGACGTCGCCGGCGAGGTGGGCCACACGACGATCGACCCCACGGGACGCCGCTGCAAGTGTGGCAACTACGGATGCCTCGAGGCCTACGCGTCGGGGACCGCGATCGCAGAGCGAGCCGCCGAGGCGCTGGCGGGTGGCGAAGCGTCGCTCCTTCGCGACCTGGTGCAGGGCGACGTGTCGCGGATGACCGCGCGCCTCGTCTATGACGCCGCGACGTTGGGCGATCCATTGGCCGTCGAGGTGGTCCGCGAGACCGCGCGCTTCCTCGGTACGGGGGTCGCGAATCTGCTCAACATCTTCAATCCTGACGTCGTGGTGCTCGCCGGTGGAGTCTCGGCCGCCGGCGACGCGCTCTTCGAGCCCCTCCGGGCGGAAGTGCGGCGTCGTGCGTTTCGTCCGGCGGTCGAGGCCTGCCGCATCGTCGGGGGCACGCTGGCCGGCACGGCAGGCGTCGTCGGCGCCGTCGCCACGTTCATGATGCAGACGATGGGCGGCATTCCCGCCCCGTGAATCCCGTGCCGCCCCCCGAATCCGCGCCGCGCCGCCGTCGTCTTGGCGTCATCGGGACATTCGTGTGGGACATCATCTATGGTCGTGACCCACGGGGCGGACCGGTCGAGGAATGGGGTGGGATCACGTACGCGCTTGGCGCCCTCGACGCCGCGTTGCCACCGGATTGGGAGATTGTTCCGGTAATGAAGGTGGGCGCCGACCTCGCTGGCCGCGCGCGCGACTATCTGCGGACACTTCGCCGCATCGCGCCGGATGCGGCGCTGATCGAAGTCCCGCATCCGAACAACCGGGTGGAACTCCGATATCTGAGCGCGGAGCGCCGGACCGAGGTGCTCACTGGCGGACTGCCGCCGTGGACGTGGATTGGCCTGACGCCGCTGATCCACGACCTGGACGCGCTCTACGTCAACTTCATCAGCGGCATGGAGATGGACCTGGCAACGATGCAGTTGCTACGCCAGCACTATCACGGCCCCATCTATTGTGATCTCCACTCGCTCCTGCTCGCGGTCGAACCCAGCGGCCTCAGAACGCCGCGGCCGATGCGCGAGGTCGTCGAGTGGTGCCGTTGCGCGGACTTGATCCAGGTCAACGAAGACGAGATGAACCTGATGGCGCCCGACCCGGTGGCGCTGGCTGCCACGGCACTCGCGGCGGGCGTCCGCTCGTTGAGCGTCACACTCGGCAGTCGCGGCGTGGTGTACTTCGCGCCGCCAGATTTCGACGCATTGGCGGATTTATCCACACACCATCGCGGAACCGCGATCGGAGTGCGGCCCGGACCGGTTCGTACGGCACTCATCCCTGCGGCGCCAGCTGGTGTGGGTCTGGATCAGAGCGGCGATCCGACCGGATGCGGCGACGTGTGGGGGGCGACCTATTTCTCCCGGCTGCTTGCAGGTGATAAGTTAGCCGACGCGATGCGCGTTGCGGTGATTGCCGCCGCGCGAAACGTAGGGCACCGGGGCGCGACCGGTCTCGCCCACCACCTGCGCGGAGAATTGAGCCCTCGGTGACGACCGTCATCCCCGTTCCACAGTCGCTTGACGACGTCACGTTCGAGCAAATGCTCGAACGGCTGGCCCCGCTCGCCGCCGACGAGAAGGTGCTGATCGATGCCCGGCACGCCCGGTGGGCATCTCCCTATGGGCTCGTCGGGCTGCTGACGATCGCGCAAACCCGGGAGGTTCGGCCTACGCTGACGCCGCCCGAGTCCGACGAAACGCTCTCATACTGGTCCCGCACGGGATTTTTCCGCCACGCGGAAGAGTTGTTCGAGTTGCATGGCACGGTGCCGCGTGCCCGTCCGACGGCGGAATCGAGCGTTCTCCTCGAGATCACGTCGGTGTCCAAGAGCGGCGACGTGCACGATGTCGTCGACCGGATCCAGCAGCGCGCCCAGAACATCCTGGAGCGTGAGCTGAGCATCGACGCGCAGGCCAGCGTCCGGTTCGTGATGACGCTGTCGGAGGTGTGCCAGAACGTCGTCGAGCACGCGGGACGCGGCGGGTGGGTCGCCGTGCAAACCTACAAATGGCAGAAGCGGCTCGGCGGCCGCCGGGTGGTCCAGATCGCAGTGTCCGACGCGGGCATCGGGTTCCGGCGCTCGCTGGAGAGCACGCCGGGTCGCGCGCTCACCGACCGGTGGGACGACGGCATGGCCCTCGAAGAAGCGGTCATCCGCGGCGTCAGCCGATTCCGGGATCGCGGCCGCGGGCAGGGATTGGCTGGCGCACGCAACTTTCTGGGGAAATGGGCGGGCAAGCTGTCGGTGCGCAGCGGGACGGCGCGGATCGCGATCGTGCCACCGTGGGATGACGACGTGCCGCTACTGGAGAACCTGTCACCGTTCCCGGGCGCGCAGGTGCAGATCACAATACCGGAGCGGGTGCCCGAGCGCGACGACCAGCGTACTGGCGAACGCGCCGGCGAGCGTGCCGCCGAACGCGGGCGCGTCGCCGCCACGGGCCGCAGGGGCGTGTCATGATCCGCCACATCGATCTGAGCTCGGTCCTGCGCCGCTCGGTGTGCGATCTCTATTCGAACCTCGTGACCCGCCCGACGGGCGCCGCGGTGCGCACAGAGATCGAGCATCTGCTGGCCGATAGCCCCGGCCGCACGCTCACGGTGATCGACTTCTCCCACGTCGGCCTGCTCGACTACTCGTGCGCCGATGAAGTCGTGGCCAAGCTGCTGCTTCGGTTCGCGAGCGAAGCGCCGCCATCGGATGCCTACTTCGTCTTCCGCGGCATGCGGGAATCGCATCTCGATGCGATCGAGGCCGCGCTCGTGCGGTACGGGCTGGCCCTGGTGTCGGAGCGGACCGATGGGCCTCCGCAGATCGTCGGCAACGTCGCGGACGATGAACAGCGAGCGTGGGACACCGTCTACCGCCTCGGTGCGGCGGATGTCGCCACGGTGGCCGCATCGCTCGGGGCGGACGCGCCGGCAGCCGAGCGGCTGCTCAACGGGCTCTCGGAACGGCGGCTGCTCATGCGACTCGATGAGCAGTATCTCGCGCTCGGGCACGCCGGGTAATGCACCGCGGTCGAGCCGGCAGGCGGGAACATGGCTGATCCATACAGCCCGCCTCTCAAGGTGTTAGGGTTCGTGGCGACGAGGCGCGGTGATCCGGACCGCGGTCCGGAAGTGCGCCTGTGCGCGCACGACGCGGCCTTGCGGCTGGTCCAGGACGGAGAGCTGGTCCGGATCGAGGGCCCGAGGCGGCACGAGACCGCCGTGCTTCGGGTCGATGACACGGTGGCGCCGGGTAGCGTCGTCGTTCGTGACGTCGCGGGCGTGGCACCGTCGGAAATAGTGCGGGTTCGCCGTATCGACACGGATATGCCGCGCCGTTTTTTCGCCTAACCGCTCCCATCCCGAGCTCATCGCTCACCTCCCATGCCACGTACGAGCCGGCCCGCAGGTCTCTCGACGATCGCGCTCCACGGAGGCGCCGAGCCTCCGTCCGCCGCCACGAAGACGGGTGACATCCCGATCGTCACCCCGATCTATCAGTCGGTCAACTTCATTCAGGAATTCGGGACCGCCGAAGGGATGCGGTACCCGCGGTACGGCACCGGCATCAACGCCGAGGTGGTGCAACGGCGCCTGGCGCTCCTGGAAGGCGCGGAAGCGGGCCTCGTGCTCGGGAGCGGCATGGGCGCGACCGCGTGCGCCCTGCTGGCCCTGTTGCGACCGGGCGACCACCTGCTCGCCAGCGCCTGGATTTACGGGGGAACCCACCGGCTGCTCACGCAGGAGTTCACCGCGGTCGGCATCGATGTCACGCTCGTCGATCCGATGGAGACCCGTGGGTGGCGCAAGCGGCTGCGCCGCGAGACCCGCGCGATCTTCCTCGAATCGCCCGTCAACCCGACGTGCCGGGTACTCGACCTGCGGTCCGTCTCGCTGCTCACGCAGGAATCCGGGTTGGCACTGGTCGTCGACTCCACGTTCGCGAGTCCGGTCAATTTCCGCCCGCTCGAGCACGGCGCCGATGTCGTGATCCATTCCACGACGAAGTTTCTCAACGGCCACCACGACGCGCTGGGCGGGGCCGTGCTTGGCACCGCGTCCTACGTCGAAGAAGTCCGGCAGAAGATGATGACGTGGGGACAGGCACCGGATCCGTTCGCGTGCTGGCTCCTGGAACGCGGCCTCAAGACCATTGACGTGCGTGTCCAGCGCCACAACGAGAACGCCATGCGGATCGCGACCTGGGCCGACGGTCGCAAGGAAGTGAAGCGCGTACACTACCCGGGACTGGCATCTCACCCGGACCACAAGGTCGCCGCCGCGCAACTGGACGGTTTCGGCGGCATGCTCGCGATCGAGCTCGCGGGTGGCGGCAAGGCCGCTGACCGCATGCTGCGACGGCTCAAAGTGTGGCAGCACGCCCCGAGCCTCGGTGGGGTGGATTCGCTGGTCAGCGAGCCGCGATACACCTCGCACAGCCACATTTCGCCCGAGGAACGCGCCCAGATCGGGATTCCGGACGGCTTTCTGCGGCTCAGCGTCGGGATCGAAGATGCCGACGATCTGATCGCCGATCTCGAACAGGCTGTCCGATGATCCGGCTGACACACGTCACGAAAGAGTACCCGCGCACCGGGCGCGCGCTCGACGATGTGTCACTGCATGTCGCCAAAGGGGAATTCGTGTTCCTGACCGGACCGAGCGGATCGGGCAAGAGCACGATGCTCAAACTGATCTTCATGGAAGAGCGCCCGACGCTCGGTGAGGTGCGGGTCAGTGGTGTGAACTCCGCCACGCTGCACCGCGGCGACATCGCCAAGCTTCGCCGGAAACTCGGCGTCGTCTTCCAGGATTTCCGGCTGCTCGATGATCGGACCGCGCACGCCAACGTCGCGTTCGCCCTCGAAGTCACGGGCGCCGCGGAGCCGGCGGTGCCGGCGAAGGTCAGCCGGTTGCTGACCCAGGTGGGACTTGCGTCCAAGGGCCTCGCGTATCCCAAAGAGCTGTCGGGCGGCGAGCAGCAGCGGGTCGCGATCGCGCGAGCGTTGGTCAACGATCCGTTCGTGCTCATCGCGGACGAGCCGACCGGCAACCTGGACGACCGGGCCACGCGCGGCATCTTCCAGCTTCTGCGTGAGATCAACAGCGCCGGGACGGCGGTGGTGATGGCGACGCACAACCTGGACTTGATGCGCCGGTCAGATTACCGGACCATCGAGATGCTGCACGGACGCGTCGTGTCCGATAGTGCGGACCCGGGCGCGGCCGAGCGGGCGACCGCGCGCGTGGAAGAGGATCGCGCGGCGGTGAGCGGCACGGGCACGCTCGCGCCCGGAAAGTAGCCCGGCGGTGAAACTCGCCCTCCGCGAAGTCCTTCTGGCCGTCCGGCGCGCGCCGCTCCTGAGCGCGCTCGGTGTGATCACGATCGCGTTTTCCCTGTTCGCGTTCGGCTTGTTCGGACTGGTCGCCGTCAACATTCGCGATGCACTCCGCCAGGTCGAGTCCCGCGTCGAGATCCGCGCCTTCATCGCCGACGCAACGCCCATCGAGGCGATCGTCACCGCCGTCGGCGACATCGAAGAGTTTCCGGAAGTCGCTCAGGCCGGGTACGTCTCGCCGGACTCCGCGCTGGCCACGGCCCGCCGGGAGCTGGGTGAGTTCGCCGACGTGTTCGAGGCCGGCGTGCTCCCCGGATCGATCGAGATTCGGCTGAAGCCGGACTATCGGGATCCGCACTCCGTCAAGGCCGTCGCCGCGCGCGTCGGTGCGTACTCGTTCGTCGACGACGTGCGCTACGGCGAGGATTGGGTCGCCAAGCTCTATCAGATCCGGACGATCGCGACGATCGTGGGCATCGTGCTGGGTCTCGCGTTCGCGGTGGTCGCCGTCATCATCATCGGCACGACGATCCGAATGTCGGTGCTCGCCCGCGAGCGCGAGATCGGTATCATGCGGCTGGTCGGGGCGACGGACATGTTCGTCCGGCTGCCGTTTCTCATCGACGGATTCGTCAAAGGCGTACTGGGCGGGTTCCTGGCGCTCGCCCTCACGGGTTTGGCCAGTGCGCTGATCGACCACGCCCTCGGCTTTCACACCGTCTTCTTCACTCCCGGAATCGCGGCGCTGGGCGTGCTGGGTGGCGCGCTCATCGGGCTCGCGGGGAGTGCCATCTCCGTCGGCCGGCAGCTGCGACGCGTATGAGTGCCCCGCTCCGGCGCCAGGCGCGCGGCGGGAAGCTGGCCTGGAAGCCGATCGCGATGTGGATCGGGATGTGGATGATGATGGGCGTCGTGCTGCCGTGCATGCCATCCGCGATGCTCGCGCAGCAGCCGGCCACTCCGCCGCCCCCTGCCGCGCCCGCGCCGGAGGTGCGGCTCCGGGCGGATCGTGACGCGCTGGATCAGATCCGGGCCGAGCGGGCCGCGCTGGAGCAGCGCATGGCGGAGCTGATGGGCACGGTGCACGATCTGTCGGATGAAGTCGCGAACCTCGACCGCCAGGTGGACGTCACGGCGCGCGCACTGCAAACGCTCGACGGACAGTTGGTGGCGATCGGCACCGAGGTCGACTCCGCAACCGCGGGTCTGGTGCGAGCGCAAGATGAGCTGGCGATCAAACGCGCGATGCTCCGCCATCGCCTCGTCGACATCTATAAGCGAGGCCCGCTCTACTCGACGCAGGCCCTGCTGACCGCGGACTCGTTTGGCGCCCTCATCGCGCGCTACAAGTATCTCCATCTCCTCGCCTTGCGGGACCGGGCACTGGTGACGCGGGTCGATCAACTCCAGAACCAGATCGGCCGCCAGCGGATGGTCCTCGTCTCGCTCGAGCAAGCCGTCTCGTTCAACCGCCAGGAAAAAGCCAACGAGGAGAAGCGGCTGCAGGCGTTGGCCGACGAGCGATCGCACAGTCTCGTCCAGGCCAAGCACACGCAGGCGACGACGCAGGCGCGGCTCAAGCAGATCGCGTCCGCGGAGGCCCACCTCGAATCCGTGATCAGCACGCTGGAAGAGGCGCGCCGCCGGGCTGAGTCGCGCGCCAACGCGCCCGCGCCGTCAGCCAGCACGCTGACCACCCGCGACCTGGGGCAGCTCGACTGGCCGGTCGATGGGACGATTCTCTATCGGTTTGGGCGAGTGATCAACCCGAACAACACCACGACCCGCTGGAACGGCATGGGGATCGGCGCGCCAATGGGAACGGCGGTGCGCGCGGTCGCCGCGGGCGTGGTGGTCGTGGCGCGCTCGATCGGCACGTACGGACAGACTGTCATCGTGCAGCACGGTGGCGGCGACTATTCCGTGTACGGTTCGCTCAGCCGAATGGATGTGAAGGAAGGCGCGCACGTCGAGCGCGGACAGGATATCGGCGCCGTCGGTCGCACCGACCCCGATTTGCCCGCCCACCTGCATTTCGAGATCCGGCGCGACCAGGGCCACGCGGTCGACCCGCTCGATTGGCTCCGCGGCGGGGCGGCCCGGTGACCGATCGGGCGCCGCTCGGCGCCCACGTGTCGGCGGCTGGCGGAGTGCCGGAAGCAGCAGCGCGAGCGAAGGCCATCGGCGCCACCGCAATGCAGCTCTTCACGAAGCAGGCGAGCCGATGGGCCGAGCGGATGTGCGCCGACGATGAGTGCATCGCCTTTCGTGCGGGGGTGGCGGCCAGCGGTGTGCGACGGATCGCGGCCCATGACAGCTACCTGATCAATCTCGGCTCACCGGATCCAGTCCTTCGGGCGCGGTCCCTCGCGTCCTTCATCGCCGAACTCCGCCGGAGTGATGCGCTCGGCATCGACTCGATCGTGTCGCATCCCGGCAATTACATGGATGATCGGGCCAGCGGGCTCGCCCGAAACATCGAGGCGATCGTGTCCGCGCTGGAGGAGGTGCCGGGTCGTGTGATGGTGCTCATGGAGACCACGGCGGGGTCCGGGACCGGACTCGGTGCCACGTTCGAGGAGATCGCGGCGCTCATCGACGGGGTGCCCCAACCGCTGCGCGGGCGGATGGGGACATGCGTCGACACCTGTCACGTCTTCGCCGCCGGGTACGACCTGGTGGGGGACTACGACGGGGTGTGGGCGCGGTTCGAGGACGTCGTAGGGCTCGATCGCCTTCATATGATGCATCTGAACGACTCGAAGTTCGGACTCGGCACCCATCGCGACCGCCACGAGCTCATTGGTGAGGGGCATTTGGGCGAGACCGTGTTTCGCCGTATCATGACCGATCCGCGCCTGGCAGACGTCGCCAAGGTCATCGAAACACCCAAAGGGGACGACGCGATCGTGACCGATACGCGCATGCTCGCGCGGCTCCGATCGTATGCGGACGGGGCGTGACACGGCCGCGGCGGCGGGGGCGGCGAGCCGATCAGGCGCCTGGCGGACCCGGGGGTAGTGGCGTTGCAGGCGGAACGGGTGTAGCGTCCACCGGGTAATGAGCCCTGTGCCACCTCCCGAGACCGGCCCCCGGACGCCTCCGGCGCCCGTTCTGCCGCGACAGGCACGCGCGCGCCAGGCGCCTGCCGGCCGACGGCGGTCGTCGTGGCGAGGACGGCGCGGACTCATGGTCCGCCGCCTGTGCGGCGTGATCGCGGCGGTCGCCCAGATGACGTTGATCCTGGCGACTGGCGCGGAGTCGTGGCAGGGCCGGGATGCGTCCGCGCACATCGAGCGCACCGGCACCCAGCTCCATCACGCGCACGACGAAGCCACCTGCGTCGCGTGCACCGCCCAGACGATGCACGCGCAGGCGTCGCCCCCAATCGTGGCGTGGCCCGACGCGCTGGCTCCTCACTGCGCGGCCGCGGGTCTCGCGGCCAACCCGCCCCGGTCACGGGACTGTCCATCTAACGGATCTCGAGCGCCGCCCCTGGTGAGCTGACCCCCGCGCAAGCGGGCCGTTCGGCTCCATCCATTCCAGGGGACACATGCGCTTCATCCTCGCGGCATTCGCGCTGGCGACCTTCGCCGGCGCGCTGCCCGCACAACAGATCACGCCTCCCGCGGGCCGGCCCGACAGCGCCGGACCTCGCGATACATCGGCCACGTCCCGGATGGGCATTCGGGCCTCGTTTGGCCCGACGCTCGCCGACACCTCACCGCTCGGCCTGCAGCTGAGTGGCGGCCGCGCAGCTCCCGGCGCGTTTGCGGGTGCGGCGCGAGACCGCGACAGCCTGTTCACCGACACGCTGCGGCTGACGCGCGATCAGGCCGTCGCCATGGCGCTGGCGCACAATCCGCAGATCACGGTCGCCCGGGAACAGACGTCGGAGGCGCGGGCGCAACGCGTCCAGAACGTCTCGATCCCCGATCCGACCACCACCGCATCGATCGCGACCCAGGCTGGGACACCGGCGGAAAAACCGGTCGGTGCGACGCTCAACATCCCGTTCCCCGACAAGTTCCGCCTCCAGTACAACATCGGGACGGCGGGAGTCCGGGCGGCCGAGTATAACCTGACCGCGGTCCGCCAGCAGATCACCTCGCAGACGGCGCAGACATACGACACACTGCGGGTGTCACTCCGCCACCACGCGGACCTGGCCGAGAGCCGGACACTCGCCGCCGATTTTCTGCGAAAGACGGAGGCGCGGTACGCGGCCGGGACGGCGGCGAAGCTCGATGTCGTGCGCGCGCAGGTGGACCTGGGACAGGCCGACAACGATCTCCTCGGCAATATCCGCGACATCGCGAACGCGCGAGCCTCGCTCAACCGTCTGCTGGGCCGCCCGCTCCCGGCGCCCGTCGCACCCGCCGATACGCTCGGGGTGCCGCCTGCCCTTCCCGATCTGACGGCGATCGAGCAACACGCGCTCGACGCCCGGCCGGAGCTGAGCGGGTTGCGCGCCCAGCAAGCCGGGGCGCGCGCCACGACGTCGCTCGCCCGCGAGTACTGGATCCCCGATCTCTTCTTCGGGGCGTCCGCCGACTTCGGCGCGCCGGACGAATACTTCTCCAATCGCAATTTCGTGTGGCAGTACGGCGTGACGTTCCCGCTGCCCGCCTTCTTCTGGCAGCACGCCGCGGGCGAGATCGCGCAGGACCGGCATCACGAACGGGAGCTCGAAGCCTCTTACCGGGATCTGCGCGCGTCGGTCGACCAGGACGTCCGCGCCGCCTACGCCACGGCCGCTACCGCGCTGCAACAACTGATCTACCTCCGCGATCAGGTACTCCCCGCGGCCCACGAGGCCTTCCGGATCGCGTCCATCAGTTATGGACTCGGCGGGTCGTCGGCGCTCGACGTGCTGGACGCACGCCGGACGCTCGTCGCCGCGGAGAGCCAGTACACCGACGCCCTGTCCGCCGCGGACGCGGCGCAGGCCGATCTCGAGCGCGCCGCCGCGGCCCCGCTCACCCAGTTCCCGCCCGGAGCTCCGAATGCGCGTTGAATCCGTCCCGCCCACGCTCGGCGGCGACCCGCTGCCGATGCCTGCTCCTCGTACCGGATCGAATTACATGGCAATGCGTTTTCAGAGGGCGGTGGCCGGCACGTTATGGACGGTCGTCGCGCTCGGCGCCTGGATCGCGTGCTCGCCCGGAGCGCCGGCGCCACACGCCGGCGACAGCACCGCAACGGGTACCGCAGGCGGAGCGGCTGCCAGCTCCCGCCATGCGTCAGCGTACATGCTGTCCGAGGAGCAGCGCGCGCGCATCCACACCGACATCGTCGCGCCGACGACCTTCCAGCCAGCCGTCGCGGCGACCGGCACCGTGGCATTCAATGGCGACCGGTCGACGCCGGTGCTCTCGCAGATCTCGGGCCCGGTTGCGCGGATCCTCGTCAACACCGGTACGCACGTCGAGCCGGGGACGCCTTTGGCGCTCGTCTCTTCGCCGGATTTCGCCGAGGCGATCGCCACGTATCAGAAGGCACAGAGCACGCTGCAGAACGCCGCGCGCATTGCGACGCTCGATGAGCAGCTGTTCAAGAACGATGCGATCGCGCGCAGCGATCTCGATCAGGCGCGGTCGGACTCCGCGTCCGCGTATGCCGATCGCGAGGCCGCGATCCAGCAGATGGCCGCGCTGGGCGTCGACTCGGCCACGGTCGACGCAATCCGCCAGGGCCACCCCGTGCCGACGGTACCCGGGGTCATTCGCGCGCCGATCGAGGGCATTGTGGTCGAGAAACTGATCAACCCCGGCGAGGTGATTCAGGGCGGCCAGACGCAGTGCTTCACGATCGCGAATCTCTCGACCGTGTGGGTGATGGCGAATGTCTTCGAATCGGATCTGGCGGCCGTCAGCAAG
>Ga0070762_10000771_pt1 | contig 14038 bp, 18 predicted proteins | sample HubBroMetageREF2_FD_66726 | JGI IMG/M metagenome (GOLD analysis project Ga0070762, IMG submission 66726) | Reference soil microbial communities from the Hubbard Brook experimental Forest, New Hampshire, USA - Hubbard Brook CCASE Soil... | ecosystem: Environmental > Terrestrial > Soil >...
CTGGAGTTGGACAAGTACTTACCCCTCACCCCTGAAAGCGGTGCTGTATGAAAGGCGTCGGTCTCGTCACTCTGGTGCTGTTCATCATGGTCATGTTCCTGTGGTTGTTGGCGCTTCTCGGCGCGGTGAGCGACCTGACCCGGGTGAGTCAGTGGCTGCCGTGGTTCGCTTGCCTCCTCCTCGGCGTCGGGACTGGGACTTACGGGTACGGGTATTACAACCGCCCGTAGTCGGTGACTTATGCATCCGGAGGAACTCCGTGATCCCGCCGTCATGGCCGCCACCCTTTGGCCCGATGTCTACTTCTACGATAAGCAGTGGGCTACGGTAAGGGCGGTCGAGAGCTTCGACGAGACGGTGGTGGTGGCGGGGAACATGCTCGGGAAGGACTTCGTAGCGGGGTTCATCATACTGTGGTACTTCTTGACCCGCACACCGTGCCGCATCGTGACTACCAGCGCGAAGGCCGACCACCTCCGCGTGTTGTGGGGCGAGATAAACCAGTTCATAATGACCTCGAAGTACCCGCTGACAGTCGACAATGGCGGGCCGCTGGTGTGCAACCACCTGGAGATGAAGAAAGTCTACAGGAACCAGACCTGCCCGAAGAGTTACGTGGTCGGCCTCGTGGCTGCTGACAAGAACATCGCAGCTATGCAGGGGCACCACGTGGCTGACACCGGCGACGGCACCCCGCGGACGCTGTTCGTTTCCGACGAGTCGAGCAGCGTCTCCGACGACTACAAGGTGATGGCGAACACGTGGGCGCATCGCTCGTTGGTGTTCGGCAATCCTTGGCCGTGTGAGAACTTCTTCCGGAGGGCGGTCCGGCTCGGCGACACGAAGTACCAGAAGGTGGTGAAGATACGCGCGGTGGACAGCCCGAATGTGCGCTACGGGCTCGCTGAGCAGAGGCTCGGACGGACCCCGACGAACCGCATCCTGGTCCCCGGCGTGAAGAGTTTCCGCTGGTACCAGAAGGACCTTGAGACGCTCAACGAGCTGGAGCGGTGCGTAAAATTAGACGCCGACTTCTACGAGGGTAAGGAAGTCAAGATGTTCCCGCGCGAGTGGTTGGACCGGGCGAAGGAGAGGCACGAGGCTCTGCGCGGACGGCACCGGAAGGCGAGCGCTATAGGTATCGACCCGGGTGAGGGCGGGGCTAATACGGCCTGGGCGGCAGTCGACGAGTTCGGCGTCATAGAGGTGCAGAGCTACCGGACGCCGGACACGAGTTGCATACCAGGCGACACTATCGCGTTCGGCAAGAAGCACGGCGTGCCGCCCCACGATTGGGTGTTCGACCGCGGCGGTGGTGGGTTCCAGCACGCCAACGTGCTGCGCAACACTGGGTACCCTGTCCGGACGGTGGCGTTCGGCGAGGCGGTGGCCCTTGAGATAAAGCGGGGGCTGTACCCTACCGACGTGCGGCGCGAGAACAAGGAGGAGCGTTATGTCTACAAGAACCGCCGTGCTCAGCTCTACGGGGAGTTGAGACTCGACCTCGAGGACGGCTTCGCTATTCCGGCGGAGTACGATGTGGAGAAGGGGGTCTTTGACCAGCTCAGGCCGATCCCGCTGAAGTACGACGGCGAGGGCCGGTTGGAGCTGCTGCCGAAGCACAAGCGCGACCCGAACAGTAACGAGTTGACCCTCGTCGATATAATAGGGTTCAGCCCAGACGAGGCCGACGCGGTCACTCTGGCCAACCACGGGCGCCGGCACAGGGGTAGGAGTTCCACCGCGGGCGCGGTCGGGTACGGGAGCTTCGCTTGAGATGGCAGATAAGGGCGATTCCCGACCGATACCGGATACTGACCATGGAGTTGGTAAGTAGACTTCGGGTGGAATTGAACGACAAGATCAAAGCGCTCCAGGACACGATGGAAGTCAAGCTGGCCGGGGAGCACGTGCTCAAGGAGCTTAAGTTCTCCAAAGTAGAACAGCGGTTCGAGCTGAACGAACGCCAGCGGCAGGAGATGAAGCAGGACGGAGACCGGGCGCTGGCGCAGACGCTGACGGCGGTCAAGGAGCTGAACGCCGAGAAGGACAAGAACCACGAGAAGATAATCGAGGCGCAGGCAGCGCTGTTAGCATCCTACAAGGAGAACTCTGAGGCCAAGATCGACGATCTGAAGGACTGACGAGGTTGGAGAGCCAGAATAGGACGTTGATCTGGGTGGTCGGTACTCTTATAAGTGTGATTGGAGTCAGTATCGCGGCGGCTGCTATATTTAGATCGCACACATAACCTTTCAGGAGTTGAGTATGCCAGATGTTCCCCCCGCACCGACGCCGAAGCTGGCGCCGCACGTCGTCAGTCCCCTCGGGTTTATGGACTCACGTTCTACGGCGATCATCGCCGACTGCATCAACAACCGTGGGGTACCGGCCGACGCGCTTATCCCGCCGGGGAGCCCTCCGCCAGGCACACCGGGGGCACCGACCCCCACGGCCGGTGGTATCCTCTCCTCGATACTCGCGGCCCTGCTGCCTATGCTGCAGACTTGCATCCCGGCCGCCAAGACGCCGCAGGGGATGCTGGACGTGATGCAGCAGATGCCGTCCGACACTCGTCAGGGTCGCTGGTTGCGGGCGGTGCTGGCCCGACACCTACGCGCCGCCATCGTGTCCAACAGCGGCAACTTGGCTGACGCCCGCAAGACGATGGCCGAACTGTTCGAGCCGCTGCACGCCGCCATCGTGGCTAACTGCGGTGCTATGACGCTGCCCGACACGACAGCGATGCTCGCCGAGCAAGCAGCGTCGCCGCCGGCGATGTACCCATTCGGTGACCCGATGGCGTTTTGAAGGAGGAAGCAGATGTCCCTGGATAACGTTATCCCGCTGCTAAAGACGGCTGTGACAGAGCTCGCCGCACTGCCCCAGGGTGAAACGGCCAACGCTAAGGCGGTGGCGGTTAACAGCGCGCTGGATGCGCTACCGACCACCGCTGCCGGGACCAACTCATCGGAGCAGAGCAACGAGCGGCTTACCAAGCTGGAGCAGCCTTTCTGGAAGACGCCGGCCGGGCAGGCGGCCATCCTAGGCGTGCTGACTTCGTTGCTCGCCCTATACCAGGCGTGGCAGCATCCGACACCGCCCGTCCCTCCTGCACCCGAACCCCGTGTCATCGTCGTTGACAAGGGGAGCGGCCAGGTTGTCCCAGGCTACGCTAAACCCAAGGAGTGAGTATGTTCAAGAAGGTTCTCGCGGTCGTAGGCCTCGCTGTCGCGCTGTCCGCCGCTCTGTCCAGCGAGCAAGACCCGAAGGTCAAGCCGCTGCCCACGAAGACGACCACCAGCGTGTGGCGGCCGGTCAAGGACCACCCCGACAAGGGGCACTTCGTGCACTTCATACACCGGGACCGGATGAAGGCGAAGCAGCCGGCGAAGAGTAAGACGCTGCTCGACCCGACGAAGCTGCCGAACGTAACGCTGCCCGTCGACTGGGCCAAGTCTATCAGCTTCCCGATGGACTTGAACGACACGTACGGCGACTGCTACTACGCCGCTATATGCCACGCGCATAACACGTGGGGAGGGAACGTAGGGACCTCGCCGTCCTTCGGGTTGGCTGCCATCAAGACGAGGTACTTCACCCTGTCGGGCGGTGACAACGGTCTCGGTGATTCCGACGTGCAGGGTGAGATGACTAGCACCGCTAGCCCGTACCAGGGTTACGTGGCGGATGTGCCCGGCACATCCATCGTCGATTTCCAGTACCTGGACACCACCGACCCGGCCGCGGTGTCGAAAGCTATGAACGCCTTCGGTGTCGTCGTGTTCACTCTGGCGGTGCCCGACGCGTGGATCAACAACAGCAACACTGGCGACATGTGGGACGCCCCTGCCACAGCCAACCAGAATAACGGGCACGCCGTCATCTGGAACGGTGTGGACGCCGGTGGCCGGTACAAGCTGCAGACGTGGGGTTCCTACGTGTGGATCACTCCGGCAGGTGTGAAGGTGTGTGACCCATCGGGGTGGGTGGCGTTCTCCACCAAGTGGTTCGACCCGAAGACAGGGCTGGCGCCGAACGGTCTGCACATCACTGCCCTCGCCGCCGCGTGGCAGGCGGCCGGTGGTAACGCCATCCCGGCCGCCGTCATCAGCTCGTTCCCTCCCGCCGGGCCGCCCTCGCCACCGAACCCGCCCAACCCACCGGTCGGCGGTAACGCGACTATCGTCATCAAGATAGCGGGGCAGCCCGACCAGACGTTGACGTTCACAGTCCCGACTGGCGTCACTATCACGGGGGCCACCACGCTCAAGGAGCTGCTGGACCTTGTCGGTAAACCAGGGGCCGTGCAGCCTCCACCGAAGAAGACTTCGCAGCTGGACTCCAAGAAGTACACGCCGGGCACGGCCGATTGGCACTTGGAGCAGATCGAGAAGGGAGCACCGGCCCAGCGGCCGGGCAACTTTCCCCCTACCGTCATCCGTTCGGCCGAAGGACGGTGACAGGTGGTACGGGGCTGCGGACCAGACGATGTTGACTGCGCTTCTCGCCTCCACGAAGGTGAAGTTGCCGCCGGTGAATTTCTACCGCTCGCAACCGTTTGTGAACGGTGAAGATTACGACGAACCGTGGGTCACACCAGGAGGGTTACGCGGTGTGGCCGGGTGGCGGAGCTTCACAGCGGCGTCGGTGCCGATCACGACCCCGGCGTGGGTCACCGGCGCTCAGTACGCCGATGGTCAGGTGTTCGTGGACCTCCTAGTCAACGCCGCTTCCGGGAAGCCGTTCGAGGTGCGTGTGCGGCGCAAGTCCGATGGGCGCTGGTTCAACACCGAGGCGTTCGTGGACAGCACCCAAGCACCGGTCGGGTACGCCGGGGCCGGGAAGTGCAGCTCGTGCCACGCGGCCAAATCGGCGCCACGGGCCAAGGACACGGTCATCTCGTTCTCCAGGTGAACTATGGGCGTACCCGAGACGCTAGTACACGACGTGCTGAAAGCGCTCCATACTATGATGGAGGGCTGTCAGTGCGATAAGAGCGATTGCCCCGAGTGCAACGCTGTGTGCTCGGCCCTGCTGGAGTTGGAGCGGGTGCCGGCGTGGTTGGCGGTTTCCGACTCTATCGAGGCGTCCATGTTGGGCGCCGAAGTCCCTGTCCTACAGCAAGGAGTGAGTCCATGATGAAGTTCCTGTCCGCTATGGTGGTGTCGATCGCGCTCGTTTCCATTTCCGACGCCGGTCCGTTCGGCATCTTCGGGGGCGGTAAGATGTCCGGCGGGTGCGGCGCCGGTGGGTGCGGCGGTGGCGGTGGCATGAGCGCGATGTCGAGCGGGTCCAGCTGGGGCAGCTCGGCGCCGATGATGCACAGTGCACCGAAGTCAATCGAGGTAGGGGCGGCTCGGCCCCTGGATTTCTTCGTCAACATCGAGCGGGCGCGGGCAGGGTTGGCACCGGTCAGCGTGACCAACGATCTGAACGTCGAGGCCGCCAAGCAGGCGCAGAACTCAGCGGCCGACGGGAAACTTGGCCGATCAGGTGCGTGGCAGAATGTGGCACGCGCTTCATCCGATGTGACGCCGGCCGAGCTTGTCAAGGCGTGGATGGGTGACCCGGTCTCGCGTGACCGCATCCTGTCCGCCGACTACAAGACCTGCGGCTTCGCGTCGGCTCGCGGCGTCGACGGCAAGACGTACTGGACGCTGACAATGGGCAAGTGAGTCACGGGCGATCCACGGCCGTGTTGGCCGTGGACTGGGCGCCGGCGGGTTAGCGATGGCCCGCCGGCTTACTGCGTCGAATGAACAAGTACCTACTCGCTATTGTCGGCCTGGTGTTAGTCATAGCAGCGTGGCTGTTCTGTAGATTCGACTACGGAGTGCAGAACGGTGACTCGTTCACTGTGGTAGACGCGAAACTGATTGGCACTGGGTACTGGCAACGCGACGCTAACCACCGTGACCGCGGGTCAGTCATCATGACGTACCACAACAAACGGGACGATTGGTTCCATGTCTGCATGGAACTGCGAGATGAGGAATGGGTTGTGGTGGATACTACATACACTCCCAAGTGGGAGCGTACTGCGAGGGACTGGTTCATACAAAGGAGGCTACCATGCACGATTCGAGGGGCGCACCGTTGAAGGTCGGGGACAGGGTCCTGATCGAGGCCGAAGTCTGCCAGCTCAGCGAGGGTGGGGACGAGAACTACTGCTGCGTTGATGTCCAGGTCATCGCGCCGGAGCAGGTCAACAAGGACAAAGTGATGTCGCCGCCCAAGTTCACGTCGCTCAGCACGAGGATGCTGACCCGCGTCGGTGCGGCGGTGATGCTGGTCTTGGCGCTGACGCTGCCGTCGATTGCTCAGACCATAACGACCACTTACCCGGACGGTCGCACGGTCAAATTTGAACTGCCAGCCCAACCGGGCACGGCGGCATCGACGCCGAAGGTGGTCATCAACCTGCCACCGCCTGCGCCGACGACCGTGTTCCTGGTGCCGGTCCAAGCGGCCCGCGCTCCTGGTCCCCTGGAGCGGTTCCATAAGTCTCGGGCCGCCGCCCTCGCCGCCCGCCGGAGCTACTGATGGCCGAGCTGATGACCGCTTGGCCAGCGATGGCCGTGCACCCGGTCAAGCTGCTGAAGCAGTGGCTGACAGCCGACGAGGTGGCCAGCGGGGTGTTGACGCTCGACGATGGGTCGAGCGTCTCGTTCCAGGCCATCGACCTGCCCCCGACGCCGGTGGCGGTGCACAGGGGCGCGGCCCTGGCTATCCTTTTCGGTGCGGGCGAGATAGCTACCGTCGCACCGTGCACGGCGTCCGGCGGTGGAGTCACTGTCTCCCTAGACGCGGAGCCTGTGGTGGTTGAGAATGGCGCCATCGTCGCCAAAGCGATGCCTGCCACGGCGAAGGCGCAGCTGCCGGATGGCAGGGTGTTCACGTCGGTAGGCGTACCGCAACCGGACGGCTACGGCGGGTTCCCGGACTGCCCGCTGGTCGGCGGGGTCGCCCAGCCAGTGGTGGCGAAGTTCAAGATGATGCAGGTATGAAACAATTCCTGGTGATGCAGGTCAGGTTCGGCGTGTGTATCGCCTTGTGGAAGGCGCCGGCGGCCACCTACGAGGGTGCGGTGGAGGCGGTGAAAGCTTCCGGGCACGTTCAGTTCGCTCGTTACGAGAACCCTTTCGCGAAGGTGTCGGCCCATGGTCAGAGTTGTGATGTTCCAAGCGAAGAAGTTCCTCCTCCCCGGCGATGACCGGAGTCTCGTTGAGAACTACACGGCGCTGGAGTACCTCGCTATCGTGGCCGGGAAGCGAGTACCGGTGCGCGTCGGTCTGTCCGTAGTCGGCTACGTGTCCGATTTCCGGGCCGATGGTGACAAGGTGGTCGGGCAGTTTCAAGAAGTGAGGGACTTATGAGGTTGTGTAGGTGCTAAATACCGATTGGAGACAGCATGAGCGTACATTTCAATATCCAAGTTTTTAAGCAGGATGGTAGCGGCCAAACGGCGCAGACCGGTAGTGCTGTTGTGACAGACAATAACAACAATGTCCTCTACTCCGCTTCTGTTGGTGCATCGGTGTCTTTCGTGCTGACCACGTTGCCACCTTGGGTCGTCATCACGTTTACTTATGGGACATTCGTATTCGAGACACCACGACTGGCTCCGGTAATGCTACCGTCGTCCAATAATTTCTTTGCGCTGGTTGTACCCGGGATGGTCTCTTGAACGATTCACCTACTTCTACTGCGGTAGTATCTCTCATTCGATCTAAAGGGGTCGAGAGAGTCTATAACCTGTCATCTAGGGTCAATCGTGGAGAACTCTGTGGGCGGATTTGAAATCTCTATCGAGAAGGATTGATCCCTCTCCACAATCGAAACTGGGAAACTCACCTAATGACTGTAGAGATTACTAACCTAGACCAGGCCGACCCATCCGAAGTCGCCCGCGTACGGTCGTTCGACGGGCGCATCTGCATCCTGCGCTCTCACGACCAAGGCGCTGTCTTGGCCTGGGTAAACGACCTCATCGGCGATCCGCCGCCGAAACCGGTGTTCAGCGACGGCGGTTCGTCGGTTAAGACGGTGAACACGCAGTCATCAACGCCGCAATCGTCTGGAAGTACCACGGACACTGAGACGCAGAGCGACGATGCGCAGAACCAACTGTCGCTAGCTGCGTGGCAGGAAGACATGGCGGCGTGGAAGTTCCGGGCAGCGCAGTACACGGTGATTGGCGAGGCTTTTACGAAGGTGCATAGACAGAATGGTTGATGCTCCTACGAACGGTAAACCCGTCGAACTAACGCGGGACAGGTTCCTCTTCGAGCTCGGGGAGATGGTCGGTAACCTCACCCTGGAGCGTGGCCGCTGGTGGGGCGAGATGCTCGACCGGGACCGCCGCATCGACGAGGAGTGCGACTACCCTCCGACCGGCGTCCCGGTGGGAGTAGACTACTACAAGGAGCTCTACGAGCGAGAACCCGTGGCTGGCCGCGTGGTGGAGGTACTTCCGCGTGAGACGTGGATGGCCACTCCGAAGATCGTGGACAACGCTGGGGACGGGCAGACCCTCACTGATTTCGAGGAGGCAGTCGCTGAGCTCGGGAAATCTTTGGCTCCCGGCGGTGGGCCGTCGTGGCACAAGGAGCTCACCGGGTCGCCGCTGTGGGAGCACCTCCTCCGCCTGGACATACTCTCCGGTATCGGGCAGTTCGGCGTGATGCTCCTCGGTTTCGACGACGGGCTCAACCTCCAAGACCCTGTGGAGGGCGCCACAACGCTCATCGCTAATTCCGAGGGGCAGTCCTTCCACCTGCCGGATAGCCCACTCTCCGAGGAGGGCGATGTCGGTTACGAAGCTACCAAGTGGCTGCGCAGGCCAGTCCCTAGGCGGAAGTGGATGCGGAACAACCGGAACAAGGGCGGCCGCGGTGTGACTCCGGAGTACGAGGATGTACCGCTACCTGCGCTCAACGCCGCTGAGAGGGCTCAGGTGAAGGCGTGGGAGGATCAGCGCCGGGTCTACGACGCTATGCGGCGGGCCACGGTTAACTCCGCCGCCGAAGGTGACGCCGAGTACATCGCCAGGTGGAATAAGTTGCACCTAGCCGTAGTCACGAATGCCGAAAATAAGTTCGTCGAGAAGTTCGCGGACTTGCTGCCTGGCACCGACCGGCAGTACTACGAGGCCGGGTCGTTGGGGATGGGTATGGCGCAGGCGAAGGGCGCATCACTCCAGGGTACGGACCAGCAGTACATGGGCGTGCAGTTCGGACCGTCGGAATCGCCCAGTCCGACGCCGTCCAAGAAGAAGCGTAAGCTGCTGTTTGTGCGGTGCTTCGACGAATCGCTGGTCCAGATCGTTCGGTGGGAGTGGAACGTCAACAACCCGCGCTTCGGCCAGCCGGTCATGTACCGCGTGACGCTCAACGACCCGCGGCAGATATACTCCGGCGTCGGTCTGCCTTTGGCCACCGTCTTCGTGCATTGGACTCGGGTACACCACGTCCCGAACGTCGACAACCGGCAGAACAGCGAAGTGCTGTCGATGCCGCGGTTGCAGCAGGTGCTCAACCGGTGCATCGACATCCGTAAAGAGCACGCCGCCGCCGGCGAGGGTTACTGGCAGTCGTGCTTCGCTAGCATATCCCTGGAGACTAATCCGCAGCTCGGTGGGGATGTGAAGATAGACACTAAGGGCCTAGACCAGATGCTGCATGACCTGCGGGAGCGGTTGCGCCGGGACATCATCACGTCCGGTATGACGGCCAAGACTCTGGCTCCGCAGGTCGTGGACCCATCACCGTTCGTCGCGACGTGCATCGAGTCCATATGCATCAAGATACCTTGCCCGGTGCCCGTGTTCAAGGGGTACGAGATCGGCGAGCAGGCCAGCGAGAACAACGACCAGAAGTGGAACGATGTGCTAAGGGCTCGGGAGCAGCTCCTCGTGACGCCGGTCATTGTGTGCCCGCTGATCGACCGCCTCATACTCGTCGGTGTGCTCCCGGAGCCGAAGGACGGTTACCGTGTGGAGTGGCCGGACCGGGATTCGTTGACCGACGCCGGCAAGGCGGCCCTCGCCCTGACCATAACGCAAGCTGTCGCTGCATTCATCGCCGGGGACTGCGAAAAAATCCTGCCTGTGCAAGCGTGGCTGGTGAAGGCTTTCGACGGGTACTTCTCGCTGGAGGAAGTCGAGAACATGATGCAGGAGGCTGAGAAGAAGGCAGAGAAGGACCTGGAGGATAAGCAGGCTATAGCCGATCAGCACGGATTCGCTCCGATCCCGCCGCCTGGGTTCAAGAACCCTGAACCGGAGCAGCCGCAAGAGCCGCCGGCGACTAACGCCTTCGACTACCGGACTGACGAAGAGATTTACGACGAAGTGTATAACGCTGCGGTAGGGGGTGAGGAATGATGGACAGGGTGCAGAGGATTACGGCCAAGGCGCTCGCCGACGCGGCCTCTAAGAGAGCGACTGCACACAAAGTGGTTCTAGCGCCTCAGGAGGTGAATATCCCCTCGGCCCACGTGCACAACCACGTGGACGTCCCCGAGGTCCACAACCACGTGGATGTCCCTGAAGTCCACAACCACGTGGCGGTGCCCGAGGTAAACGTGGCAGCGCCTGCGGTGCAGTTGGATCACGCTGCTATGGCGTCGGCTATAGTGGCCGGGCTGGCGCCTGTGCTCATGAAGCTAGCCGAGGGTCTCGCCTCATTAGCCGACAGACTGGAGGGGCAGGAGGAGCTGATGTCGCAGCTCCTGCAGACTCTGTCCGTGGAGCGCAGGGTAGTAGTGAAGGTCCCCAATGGGGCCATAAAGTTGGAACAAGAAGTGGCTGCGGCGCCGGTAGTCAAAGATCGGACTGTGGAGATTGTGCATTCCGACGGGTCGCGTAGCACCGCCACCGTGAAAGCGAGTTGATATGCTGTCCATCCCAGCGCTCGCCTCGACGCTGACCATCACTGACGACACCACCAACGCCATTGTCTACCCGGTTCTCGTGGCAGGCGGTGTTCCTGAGCGCGAGAAGCAGGTGGATGCACCGGACGCGGCAGCGCGGCATAAGCGCGAAGTTGATACGGTGCTGGTTCTGCTGGAGGCTTGGTTATGAGGGCATGCTTCACAGTCGCTGTGCAGTCGGAGCTAAGGGACATCTTGTTAGCCGCTTCGCGTAAGGAGAGGCGTCCTATGTCACATATCGTGGCTGAGGTGTTAGCGGAGCATTTCAAGAGGCCGGAGTTGGCGGTTGTACCTAGGGGCAGGGCCGGTAGGAGGCGTAAAGCGCTGTGATAGGGTTCAAGACCGAGGTGCCGAAGAGGCTGGGAACGAAGCGCGGGCCCGTCGACCCGACGCGCACGCTGGCGCTGCGCCGGGCTATGCTAGCTGACGTGCGGCGCAAGTTCTCGGCGCTGAAACTCCGGGTACGCAAGTTCGTCGAGGAGCAGGACGTGTTTGGGTTGGTCGCCAACGCTGCGCACAGGGAGGCTCTTAAGGATGACCCGCGCACACTGTCGTGGGAGGAGCGTCAGTTCACTAGTAACTACTTCTGCCCCACGGGCTACGGTGGGGGTATCGACCCGAGCTGCCGGTCCGGCGGTGTGGTGTCCGCCGTGCACGATATCGAGGCCGCATTGAAGGAGGGTTACGCCCGTCTGCCAGACAAGGTGCGGGCCGCGGTGTCCATCCCGTTCAAAGTGGCGTTCGCTGCGTGGACTGCCAACCAGGCGCTCGCTCAGCGCGTGGCTAAGGAGCGTGGTCTCACCGACGAGCAGGCCAAGACTCTGACAGGTACCCTGGCGGCGTGGGATTTGGCCCTGTTCAAACCGGCGGCGGTGCTGGGCCACGGTACCCTCGTGGAACCGCTGCTCTGGGTCGTCCCGCCTGCCACAGGGGCGTACTTGGTGTACAGCGCTGCCAGGGACCCAGTCAAGACGTACCGCGCCGCCTACGGCGCAGCTAAGGACGCGGTGGTGTACGCCAAGGGCAAGCTCACCGGGAACGAGCACCCGGTGGTGGCTGCGACGGATTTCTCCGACGCGTGGTTCGCTGGTCTCGCTGCGGCATGCGCGGTGCTCGGTTCCCGCGAAGCAGCTCTCATTCACATGCGGCAGACGTACAACTTTAACCCGTTCCACGACGAGAGCGGCAAGTTCGCGGCCGCCGGCGTCAGCGTGAGCATCAGCGACACATCGAGGGAGAGGTTGGCTAAGGTGCTTCCGGGCAAGACTCCGGAGCAGGTGGCGGCAATCGCCGGCGCCCTCCCCGGGGCGAGAGTTAGCATAGAGGTCGGCCGCAACGCCGCCGTAGTGACTATCGACCACCCGGCGTACTTCGCCCAGCGGACTGTTATGAAGGAAGTCGTAGTCAACGACGAGATACAGTCGAAGGGCGAAAAGGGACTCGGGTTGCACGTGTTCTCGGCGCAGGTGGCCGCCGCCGTGAGCCACGGTTACACCCGCTTCGAGTGCGATGCTGCTCGGAGCGAGCAGGAGGGGTGGAACGGTTACTACACGTGGCCGAGGTTCGGGTACACCGGCACGGTCATGGGGCCGGGTCGTAAGATGGCCGGTGTACCGCTGCCGGACAAGCAGGAGACGCGTGTGCAGCTACTCATGGCGACGCCGGAGGGCCGCGCTTGGTGGTACGAGCACGGCCACGGGTTCCACGCGACGTTCGATCTGACTGAGGGAAGTTACTCCAGGAGGACGTTGGATGCTTACAACGAAGAACGCAGAGCAGCCGCCGGACGTCGAGCTACCGGAAACGCTCGACGAAGTTCGGAGGGCGGCTCTGACGCCGGAGGAGAGGGAGGAGGCCGACAGGCTCGCAACGACGCTGCGCTCGACGCGGCGGCCGCCCGTGCAGCCGAGCCCACCCCGGCCCAGCGGCACGCAGGGAACTACCGTAAAGGGCACGTGAAGTTCCACGGGCTTGACATCACTATCGAGACTCCGGTCGGTAGGGTGAGGCACGGGAAGTTGATGCACCACTACGGTTACATCCGACGCACTGTCGGCGCGGACGGCGACCAGGTAGACTGCTTCCTCGGGCCGCACCCAGAGTCCAGAGAGGTTTTCGTCGTGGACCAGGTGGACGCCTCCGGCGCGTTCGATGAGCACAAGTGCATGCTAGGCTTCCTGAACGAGGTTCAGGCGCGCGACGCTTACGGGCAGAACTACCCGTGGCCGGCGGGGAGGGTGACCCGTATGGACGTCGCCGAGTTCAAGCGGTGGTTGAAGCCGGTGTACAACGACCGTGACTTCGAGTTCTCGACGGACCCTCAGAAGGTGGCGCAGTTCAAGCAGTGGCTGCGGGCCCACTCGGACGCCTACTTGACTGATAAGCAGCTGTGGCAGAAGTTCATCGAGGCCGGGTACCGCAAGGGTGCTGGGCGGGCCTTCGACGACGCCGAGAGGTTCTCGCGCATCGCGTCCCGGGGTAGCGACGCGCTGGGCGCCGTCTACGAGGGCGGAAAGGCACAGTTCCTACGCCACTCGTTCGGAGCGCCGGAGACGGCCGAGAAGGTGCAGCTGCTGGTGGGGAGGGTGTTCGACGAGCTGGACGGCATCACAGCCGACATGTCGCTGCGTATGGGCCGGACCCTCGCAGACGGGCTGGTGGCCGGGCAGGGTCCGAAGCGGATAGCCGACGAGCTGGTCGAACACGTCGGCCTCGCCCAACGGCGGGCCGAGACTGTTGCGCGTACTGAGATAATCCGCGCCCATGCCGAAGGGCAGCTCGACGCCTTCGACAGGATGGGCGTCATGGAGGTAGGTGTCGAAGTCGAGTTCTCCACGGCCGACGACGGTGCCGTGTGCGAGGAGTGCGCGGACCGGGAGGGGGACGTCTACTCCGTCGCCGACGCCCACGGCGTGATACCGGTGCACCCGAACTGTGTGGCAGACGATTCAATCGTTGAATGTGACGATGCACTGGCGCTTATGCGGGTCAAGTACTCCGGTGAAGTATTTGAGGTTGTCACTGCCAAAGGTCGTAGGTTCACCATCACTCCCAACCACATGCTGCTCACAGAGTACGGATTCGTCCCTGCGCGTTTCCTCTA
>Ga0070762_10000774_pt1 | contig 14032 bp, 13 predicted proteins | sample HubBroMetageREF2_FD_66726 | JGI IMG/M metagenome (GOLD analysis project Ga0070762, IMG submission 66726) | Reference soil microbial communities from the Hubbard Brook experimental Forest, New Hampshire, USA - Hubbard Brook CCASE Soil... | ecosystem: Environmental > Terrestrial > Soil >...
CACGCGGCCGACTGGCCCCGCGCGATCGAATACCTGCGGCGCGCGGCAGATATCGCGGCGCGCCGCTATGCGCATCGGCAGGCCGAGTCGATGCTCGTACAAGCTCTGCGGTTGGTGCGTCACCTAGCGGAGCCACAGCGTGCGCAGGCGGAGCCGCAGCTGCTGGCCTCTCTTGCCGCGCATCGTACGGCAGCTTTCGACACGCGCGCCGCCGAGACCTACGAGACTCTGGCCGAGCGGGCGGCCGACTTTGGCCTGATCGACGTGCAAGTACGCGCACTGCTCGATTTGTCCCTTTTGTTGTCGTTCACGGGCGCGGAGCGCTGCCTGGAGGTCGTGCAGCGCGCGCTGCAACTCAGCGCCGAGCAGGATCCGGCCATGCGCATACGGACACGCACGGCCTGCGCGTTCCGGCGCCTCTCGGTGAATGGTTGGAACGCTCAGGATGCACTCGAGATCCGCGTCGGACTCGAGGAGCTCGGCAAGGGCCAGGGCTTGGCCGCCCTCGACTCCGATCTGCTCGAGGTCAGCCAACATTACTGTGTGTCCGGAGAATACCGCGAAGGGCGGCGGCTCGCGCTCGAAGTCCGCGCGAAGAGGCTCGAGTCCGGAACCGACCCAATCGAGTATGAAAGAGCCGGCTTCCTCGCAGCGCTCAACGCGGTCTTCCTCGGAGAGTGGGGCGATGCGCTCAAAGAGTTCGCGGCGGGAATCGCTGGGGCGCGGAAGAACGCGGACGATCGTCACACGCTACGGGGGTGGATCCACCAAGCGTGGCTGCATCTGCATGCCCTGGACTTCAGCGGCGTCCGGGTAATCTGCGACTCCGCGCTGGCGCGACTGAGAGATCCAGCGTTTCGCACGACTTCGGGCCAGCCGATAGGGTATCCGGCGCAGCGCCGCCAAGCGTTGATTTTGTCAGGCTCAGCATCAGCAGGTTTGGGGAATTATGCGAGTGCACTCGAAGACCTTTCCACGGCGGCGAGCGAGATGGACCGTCAGGCTATGTTTCTCGACTGGTACTCGCACATGCCGCTTGCGGCGGGACTGACCGAGTTGTGGCTCGCGACGGGCGATTGTGTGCGCGCGAAGCGGGAGGCTGCGCGGTTTCTCGATAAGGCGCTCGCGACGGAGGAGCGCACCTGGCAGGGTCTCGCCTGGGAGATCAACGCCAGGGTCGCGCTGGAAAACCGAGACCATGCTCGCGCGCGCGAGTGCATCGGAAAGGCTGTCTCCACAGTACGGGGCCTCGAGGTGCCGTTGGCCACTTGGAGAGCCCACGCCACGGCGGCCCACATCGAGGAGGAAGCGGGGAATCTCGAATCGGCGCGTTCGCACCGCGACTCAAGTCGCGCCACGATTTTGCGGCTTGCGAACTCATTGCCGGAACACGAGCCGCTGCGAAGGATTTTCCTCGACGCGCCCGCTGTCGCGCGGGTTCTCAGCCGGTAGGCTGGGACGAGCGGCCACCAGTTGTGCGCGGATGCTGACGGATTCCACACCGCGCCCCGGCCTCATTGGCGGGAAACGGATTCGCAACCAAATCGCAACTTCGAGGGGACGAGCATTGGGTATGGATCTGATATATACGGCCGGATAGAGCGCATTCTTGTCCACCAAAGCCGGCGCGTGCTCATCATTACCGCCGAAATGGAGAAAGCGATGAAATTGACTGCACTGATCGTGGGGGCTGCTCTCGTGTCGCTCGCCGCGTTCGCGGCGCATGCCCAAGAGGCGAGCCACCTATCGGAGAACTACGTTCGTCAAGCGACTCCCCTGATTCACTGGCCACAGGGACTCGAGCCTCGCGACGTGGATGTCTTCGTGCACAATGAAGGTTGGATCAAAGCGCCTCCCGAGGTGGTCTGGGCCAATCTGATCGACGCAACGACCTGGCCGAGCTGGTATTCGAACTCCGCCGACGTTCATCTCGAAGGCGGCGTGGAGAGACTCGCCAAAGGCGTGAGGTTTGATTGGCGCACCTTCGGATTCCCGATCACGAGTAGGGTTGATGTGTTGGAACCGAACCGAGAGATCGGATGGAGTGTCGAAACTCCCAACTTCCGCGTACATCACGCATGGCTCCTGATACCTCAACGGGGTGGTACACGGGTCATCACGGAAGAGTCACAAAAAGGTGCAGACGCGATTAAATTCCGCCTCGAGCAGCCCAATGCGATGTATGACGGCCATGACTGGTGGCTCTCGGCACTCAAGGCGCGCTCCGAGCGCATGAGCAACAATTGATACTTAATCGTGCGGGGACAAGAGCTTCGCGTTACTGGACTGAGTCCCGCAGCTCATCGAGTCGCAGAATCGGCAGTCCGGTCAGCTCGCCACTATGGCGGCCACCAACACCACGAGCAATGGTCTACCCCGGTCGGCCTATTCGGAAACCGGCGACGGTGCACGCGCGGGTCAAGCCTTCACGCTGAGCCGTTGATCATTCAATTCCTTTGCTGGGACAAATTACTGCGCACCCGTATGATCTATCCCTTATCGCCCGTGATCAAGCGGATGCCGCCACCAAACTTAAGGTAGGACCAGAACCAGTTGAGAAGCGTCGCAAGACGATTTCTGACGCCTAACATAAGACCTATGTGCACGATGCCCCAGAGCCACCAGGCAGGTGCGCCCCACAGTTTGAAAGCGCCAAAATCTGCGACGGCGGCCTTTCGGCCGATGGTCGCGAGACTGCCGAGGTGTCGATAGCGGAACGCCGGCAAGGGGGCCCGGGCAACGATGAGCGCCCGAATCTGCTTGGCCACGTACGCGCCTTCCTGTTTGGCGGCAGGAGCCAATCCAGGAACAGGTTGGCCATTCCATGCGTTGCTAGCCACCGTGTCCCCGACGGCAAATACATTGCTCATCCCAGGCACGCGAAGATCCTCGCCGACGACGATGCGCCCCGCCCGATCCGACGGCGCCTTCAGCCACATCGCGGCGGGTGATGCCGCGACGCCAGCCGCCCAAAGGATAGTGCGCGCCTCAATACGTTCACCGTCGACTCCAACACCGCGCTCATCGATATGATTCACGCGAGTTTCGAGCCGGACTTCCACGCCCAACTTCTCCAATTCGCGCTGCGCAATTCGCGACAGGCGTTCGGGAAAACTCGGCAGCAACCGCGGGCCCGCTTGTACAAGGATGATGCGTGCATGGGCTGGATCAAAAGTCCTGAAGTCCTGATTCAATCCAAATCGGGCTAATTCGGCGACGGCGCCGGCGAGTTCTACGCCCGTTGGGCCGCCGCCAACAATCAGGAAGGTCAACAGCGCCGCCTTCTCCGACTGATCAACGCTCTCCTCGGCTCGTTCGAAGGCGGTCAACATTCTCCGGCGAACGTCGAGGGCGTCCTCAACATACTTGAGCCCTGGCGCGTGGCGTGACCACTCATCCTTGCCGAAGTAGCTATGGGTAGCACCGGTGGCGAGCACCAAGTAGTCGTACGGAATCTCGCGGCGTTCCGTAAGCACAAGGCGTTTATCGGTATCGATCCCGGTGACCGTGCTTAATAACAACTTCGTCGCGGGGGCGTCTCGGAAGATTTGCCGCGTCGGCACAGCGATGTCACCCGGCGATAACGCGGCCGTAGCAACCTGATAAAGCAGGGGTTGAAATAGGTGAAAGTTGTTTCGGTCGATCAGGGTAACTGCCACGCTCGCGTCCTTGAGGACTTGTGCGCAGCGCAGGCCGCCGAATCCCGCCCCGACGATTACCACTCGAGGCCAATTCCGCTGGGCCAGTTCGTTAGCAGTCGGACTGGAAAAGAGGCGACTTTGCCATCGCTTCGCCACACCGTCGATTGCCAGCACGCCGCCACCGTGTATGGCAAGTATGGCAAGGAGCATCAATAGGTAGATCGAATCGCTGAGGCGAGGATCAACCACCGAGTATGCAAATAGGCCAAGCAGCAACAGCAATGCAACTTGTCGCGTACCAGCGCCCAATAGCAACGTAATGCCGCCCATCAGCGCGCCAACCATTGGCATACGCATGGCGACATCTAACGGCAGCCATTTCTCCCAGCTCGTACCCAGTAGTAGACGCGCATCCACTGAGGCGGCGACTATCAGTGCCGCTGCCAGCCATAGGCGTAACGTCATGAGGTACCACGGCGTACCGGCGGACCTCAGCCATTGGGAGAATCGAATCGCGGCCGGAATGAGTGGAATCGCGCTATCTGCGAGGCCGCGACGCAGCAGATGGTCGAGCGAAATCGGACCTGCGCCATGGATGACATACCAGCCAAATAACGCAATCCAAAACAGCTGGGTGTCGAAGGCTTCGAAGCGAAATTGCGTAATGGCCGCAAGTATCAGCAGCGGAAACGATGCATAACGCGTCATAAACCCCAGCGCTAGCAGTATCGCGCAGATCAAGTCGGCGCCCGTGCTCAGATACGCCGACACCGTCGGCGCGAGCGCCGGAAAGGGATTCTGCTCAACGACAATCTGTAGGGTTGTTGTCCAAAGCATGAGTTCCCGGACGCCAAAGAGGAAAAAGAGTTTCGCAATCCACAGACGAATCAGTAATTCGACGTAAGGCCACGCGAGTCTGTGAGCCAGCAAATTCCAGAAGCTCGCGAGCGGACGCACAAACGCGAGCCGTGCGACCCACAATCGCGACAGTCCCATAACATCAAGTCTGTTGTGCATGACTAGAAGACCGAGAAAGACTGTTGTTTATTGCGTCATCGTCGGAATCGGCGAAATCGACTTGGCTAGGTACGATCCTTTGTGCTCCTGCTTCGAAATTGAAACTGCGCGTTACTGAGCGGTGGCCGAATCGATTGTGCCACCGCAACAAGGATCGCACTTTGACCGTCCCGCCACTGACGGACACGGCGGTCTCCTCCCCCCTCTCGACGCCCGGACACAGCTTCCATCACAGCAGCTCGCTGCGAACCCACGGTGTCGCGCGAACATCAAAGACCGTCTGCGGTGTATAGACCGAAGACCGACGCTACGTCAGGGCGTGCACGCGCTGACGCTCGGTGGCGCTCGCGAGCGAGTAGCGGTCCCGCCATCCAAGCCGTCCCAGTAGTCAACATGGAACGATAGCGGCGGGACGTTAGGCTGCTGCGCCAATTTTTCCGAGCGCCTGGCGTTCGGATCTCACACTACGTCGGTAGCTTCACCGCCAATAGGTCTACTTGCTCGATCCGAGGCGGCTGAGCAAGTAGCTCCGTCGCGTTGGCCATCAACGCAGCGGCGATGGGACCCGCGAGATGGGCTTTGCGGCCCGCGTCATCGCGAAACGCATCAAAAATCCCGAACGTGGACGGCCCCAATCGCAAGGCGAACCACACGGGAGTAGCGCTTTCCTGATTGGCGAGTGGCAGTGCGCCCTCGAGGAACTGTGCGACGGCGGTTTCCTTACCTGGCTTTGCTTCCAAGCGAACCAACAATGCGACTTTGACCATGAGCTTCTCTCCTTTGTTGACAGGGAGTGCAGTCTCGGCCATCGGCTGCGAGCCGACGAGTGGCGAAAACGTCGAATATGGTATTGTTCTCGCCATGCATGTTCTCGTCCTGACGCTGCAGGGTACGTTCGATTTGGGGCTGTCGGCCTTACTCGACACGCTCGGAACCGCCACCGAACTGGCGACCGCGATGGCCGTTCCGACAGCAGCCATCAAAGTCACCGTCGTAGGCGTGCGGGGTCGAGTGCTCACTGCACGGGGATTCAGAGTCCCGCTGGTTGCGGCGGCAACAGCGCCTCGTCCGGACGCTGTGCTATTGCCCGCGCTGGGCGCGAAAACGCCTTCGACGCTGGCGGAGCGATTGACTCACCCCGATGTCGCGGATGCCGGGGGTGTGCTACGCGAGTGGTCGCAGGGCGGTGCGTGGATTGGTGCCGCGTGTACAGGCACCTTCGTTCTTGCAGACAGCGCGCTTCTTGACGGACACGAAGCGACCACTTCCTGGTGGCTTTCTCCGTTCTTTCGTCAGCGTTACTCGAACATCGAACTGGACGAATCTCGCATGTTGGTGACGTCGGGCGCGTTCGTAACAGCCGGTGCGGCGTTGGCACACATTGACCTCGCACTCGGCTTGATTCGCAGGCGAAGCCCGGCGCTAGCCGCGCTCACCGCGAACTATCTGTTGATTGAACCTCGTGTTTCGCAAGCCAGCTTCATAATTCCCGACCATCTGGCACACAGCGATCCACTGGTAGAGCGCTTCGAGCTCTGGGCGCGACGCCGCCTCGCACAAGGGTTCTCCTTGAGTGATGCGGCGCGCAGCGCGGGCACGAGTGAGCGCACCCTAGCGCGCCGTCTTCGAACGGTGCTCGGCAAATCGCCGCTATCTTACTTCCAGGACCTGCGCGTGGAACGCGCGGTGCATCGGCTGCAAACCAGTAAAGCCAGCGTGGATCGGATCGCCTCCGAAATTGGCTATTCGGATGGTGTAACGCTGCGTACGCTGCTGAGGCGAAAGCTCGGACGTGGGGTGCGCGAGATTCGTTCTCGCCGCCGATGAGTCGACGGAGGAACCGTGCGTTGCACATGGCACAACGCACGGCCCAGGACTAGACCTTGCTTTCCATCTCAATTCGCGGCAATTCCATTCAGACCCGCCGCTGCAGGAAGATCACCGGCGGTGCCCAAATCCGTGAGGCTACCGTTGGTGGGCTGAATCGCAAACATGCCGACGGCTCCGGTACCCGCATTGAGGCTGTACAGGAATTTCCCGTCCGCGCTGACGGTAATATCGATATTTGACGAACCGGTCGGATTGATCGCAAGGATCGTTCCCGGAATCGGCGTGAGCGTGCCGCCGCTGCCGATCGCGAATCCGGATATGGACCCGGAGCCTGCGTTCGAGACGTACACAAAGCGGCCGTCGGGCGTCATGGCATTCCAGCAATTGGCCGAACCTAACGTTGGCACGCTGCTGCTGATCGGCGTCAGCTTGCCATTGCTTTGTACGGAATACGAGGAAATGGCTGATGAGTTCGGCGCGCTAGAGCCGGTTTCCGAAACCAAAGCCACGTCGTTCCCGGTAAATCTCGCGCTGAACGCGCCGGGGCCGACGCTCGCCGTGATGGTGGCCTGCGACAGGGAGCCGTCGCTCAGCACTTTGAACACGTCAAGGTTGTTCGTCTTCTGCTCGGTGACGATTAAAAACTGCCCGTCCGGGCTGAACGCGACTGAACCGGATACCACGCCGTTGCCGCTGAGAAAGCGCTGTGACTTGGGAATCCGTTCCAGCTTGCCGCCATTGAAATGGAATCCGACGACACTGCTGCTGCCGGCGGTGTTCAATACATATACAAGAGATCCGGACTGGGCGACTGAGTTGGGTTCGCTGCCTTCGCTCGCGACGCGATCCGTCAATTCCAGCTGCGCCCCGTTGACACGAAACACCGAAACACTGCCGCTGCCAGCATTGACGGCGAACAGCCACGCGTCATCCGTGCTCAACGTCAGTGATCCTTGCGACGCCAGCGGATCGACCGTACCACCGCTGCCGCGGCCGTCCGTGCTATAGCTGTGGGGATTTTCCAACGTGCCGTTCGGGTCTCGCTGGAAAGCAACCACCTGATTCGCATCGGCGTTATTCGTCATGACGAACACGGCGTGTGCAGCGTGATTATTATCATTCGTGGCGAAACTGGCTCCCGACCATGCGGCACCGGCGATGGCGCTCATTGCGATAACCGTCTTGATGGACTTCATGAATTAACTCTCCTATTCCCAAAAAGTATTAGTGCGCGCAAGCGTGCGTCCCGAAGCTGGGTCACCGGCGACGCACCCTGAACGGCCGATTTGCATCGGCGCTCCGTTAATTCGTTGGCACGAAGCAAAAAGTTACAGTGGGATTGTTTTCTGGTGATCGCTACCAACGCAGCAGCCGCGGACCGAGCCACGCGCCGAGTGTCGTCGGGATCAGCATGCCGAGCAGATACCAAGTAGCGAGAAACGGCGCCGCCAGCTCGGGACAATGCAGGCTATATACGAGCGCACCGATGGATCCCGCCGCGAACCCGCTCGCGGCGCCCGCCCAACGCAGCCGCGTCGGGGCAAGGCTTCGCATGACCCAAAGGAGCGCTATTAACAGCGGGGCCGCGATGAACGCGATCAGGAAAGGACAAACAACAGCGGTATGTCCAAGAATCAATTGCGCTCGATTCTGCGGTGAAGCCGCCACCAAGGTGACTACCGCAAGAACCCACATCGCGATCACTGCGACGGGAATACCCATAGGGGCCAGGCCGAGCCGCAATCCCGGGCGAGCCAATCTAACGACGGTAATAAATCCAAGTACGCCTAGTACGGCGCAGTAGCTCTCCCGGACCCAAAACATCGGTTTGTAGGTTTCATGCCAGAGCACTGGATTCAGTTTGAGTAGCCCGGCAGTGAGGAGGAAGGCCATCAATGCGCCACCGGCTAGCGCCAGCAGCCAGCGCCGCGAAGCGCGTCTGAGATCAACCGCCTGGGCGCCGGTTGATAGTAAGGAAACAAGATCTTCAGTTTTCATCCGATTTTCCGAATCTTCTCCGCAAGAGCCTTCAGGCCGCGATGGATCCCCACTTTCACAGCGGACTCCGACATTCCCGTGCGTATCGCCGTATCAGTCACGGATGCGCCCTCAATCTTGACATACAGAATCGGCAGCCGTTGACGATCCGGCAGCCCCCGCAATAGCTTCTCGACGTCATATTTCGCCTCAGTGGCGGCGTTGGCCGTCGTGGCGAATACCTGATCGTCTTCGTCAAGGGGATCAGTGAGAGCATTACTGCGTGAACGACGGCGTAGCAAATCCACGAGCTTGTAATGCGCGATGGCCTGCACCCAGGACGTCAGCGGTTGTTTCGGGTCGTAGGTATGGCGTTTGTTGTGAACCGCCAACAGCAATTCCTGCAGTAGATCCTCGACCTCGTCCGGCAACCCTCCGAGCCGTCTTCGCAAATAGGATCGCAAACGCGCCGTCAACTCGTCCAAGAACATGCGGTAGGCGGCCGCGTCCCCGGCGAGACTCTGTAACATCAGACTGCGGAGGCGCTCCTCGATCAATTGCATCTGAACCTTCTATTTATTGCGCAGAAGAGGGAGCGAGTCCGTTTCAACGCCCCGAAGGAGCGCCGTGGAGTTGACCGACCAGACAGCCCATTTATTGCACGCATTCGGCGCCGCCGCTGAATCGGGCAGCGGATTGAAAACAATCGGCCGGGTGCGACCGCCTAATCCTGCGACCGACGATCGCAGCACTCGTGGCTGTAACCAATCCTTCATCTCCAACGAAATAGCTAGGAGAAGCGATCGCGCGCGAGAATACAGACGCTTGTATGAGAACAGAGAATCTAACTGCGGTACTAGCGGCGAATCTTGAGCCGATCGACGCCAGGCGGACTACGTTGCGCTATGCGCTGGGAATGACCGCCAGTGCACTTACTGCGCTCATCCTGACTGCCGGAGTCCTCCACGTGAATCCGGCGCTGCCTCATGAAGGATCCGAGTTCGCGTTTTGGGTTCGTGAACTGTATTGCGCGAGCTTGGGTGTGCTTGCGGTCCTGTGCGTCGCACGCTTGGGGCGTCCAGGTACTCGGCTCGGTTTGTTGCCGACAGGGATTGCCGTTGTCGTGCTCATCATGTGGATTTTGGCTGCGATCACCCTGTTTTCAGCCGATTCGCAGAGCCGCATCCACTTGCTTCTGGGTACCACATTCGCCGTGTGTCCGTTCCTGATCGCATTCATCTCCGCGCCGCTTTTCTTCTCCTTCCTGTGGATCCTCAAGGATCTTGCCCCAACGCGGCTGCGTCGGGCGGGCGCGGGTGCGGGGTTCGCCGCGGGAGCCATCGGTGCGCTCGTTTATACCCTGCATTGCCCGGAGCTTGCCACCCCGTTCATCGCAACATGGTACCTGCTCGGAATGTTGATCCCCACTGCTATTGGTGCGTGGCTCGGTCCACGGCTGTTGCGCTGGTGAATTCGGAGAAACCAATCCACAACCGCCATTACCGGAGGTATCCCATGACCTTGTGCAAACGCGCTGCCCTTCTTGTCCTTATTTGTTTGGGCCTGGAGCTCGGATCTGCTGAAGATCTGCGGGCGCAATCAAGCTCCCCGCGCGGACCAGCGGTTGTGGAGTTATATACCTCTCAGGGCTGTAGCTCCTGCCCGCCAGCGGACTCATTGTTGGGCGTGCTTTCGCAGATGCCAAATGTACTCGCCCTAGCTTTTCACGTCGACTATTGGGACAGCATCGGGTGGCGCGACCATTTCGCCTTACCGATTGCGCGTGAGCGTCAGCGCCGCTACGTTGAGACGCTGGGCCTGTCGTCGGCATTTACGCCTCAAGTCGTCGTCGATGGGCGTAGCAGTTTCGTGGGATCGGATAAGCCTCGGATCCTGGCGGCAATGGCCGATCCCCTCATCACGATTCCGATCCTCATCGACGTGGCTCGCGGGGAGCTCATCGTCACCGTGCCTGAACGGCCAGATCAAGAGCGCTACGACGTCAACCTCATCGCTTACCTGCCAGAGGCGGCTACGAACGTTGGGCGAGGAGAGAACTCCGGGAGGACGCTCCGAGAATTCAATATCGTCAGACAATTCCGCACGCTCGGTGTCTGGAACGGACAACAGAGTGTGTTTCGCGCGGCGGTCAATTCGTTCCCGGCTGACGCAACTCGCGTTGCTGTCTTGCTCCAGCGAAATCAACAAGGACCAATTGTTGGAAGCGCGATGGCCCTCTTGCGGTGAGTCGTTCAGCTTCATTGGGGAACGCGCCGCTGCTTCGACAGTTGCAAGTCATGAGTGGCGACGGAAGTCGAAGGCGTCGAAATTCGCGCAGCGATTGGTCGCGGTATACCGTATTGGGTGACCACTCGGTCGGACGACACTAGCGCACCTGGAACTGACTTCGAGTCGACGAAGCCGCGGACGAAGGATTTTGGACCTGTAACCAATCTCGCTGACGCGTCGAACTACTAGATGTACTGATACTGTCACTCACCATTCTAGGAGTATGTTTTGATGTTTATTCAAAAATCGCACCTGACTCTCGCGTCCGCCGCCGTCCTGTTTGCATTCACGAACGGAGCGATGATGGCTTCCGCCTATGCGGCCGACCAAGGCACCCAAGCAACTGCGCCCTGCTTCGGGGTCAACTCCTGCAAAGGGCAATCGGACTGCAAGTCAGGGAGCCATGCGTGCAAGGGTCAAAATTCGTGCAAGGGCCAGGGCTTTAAGGATCTGACCGCGCAACAGTGCAGCGCCCAGCACGGTTCCACCACGGAAAAGTAAACGCCACCGGGAATTCAGCCGGCGCTCGTGCCGGCTGAATTCGCACCATTTTGTCTTGAGTGTCCTCGGAGATTTATCAATGCCCGCCACGTCCGTTGCCTCCTTTGCCGGTTTTGGGTTGGGGTTACGGCCGCTCCATTACCAGGATTTTCTCCGCGATGATGTGCCCGTCGACTTCGTCGAAGTGATCTCCGAGAACTTCATGGTGAAAGGAGGACGGCCGCTCAACATACTCGCGGCGATCTGCGACCGATATCCGGTTGCCATGCACGGTGTCTCGATGTCGATAGGCTCGGCCGACGGCATTAAGCTCGATTATCTGCTTCGGCTGAAGGCACTTGTCGATCGCGCGCAGCCGCTCTGGGTGTCAGACCACCTATGCTGGACCGGAATCGAAGGATTCAACTCGCACGACCTCCTGCCGCTCCCTTATACCGAGGACGCGATGCAGGTGGTCTGCACGAACATACTGCTTGCGCAGGACGTGCTCGAACGTCCGCTGCTGCTCGAAAATCCCTCGACCTACATGAAGTTTGCCGACGATGAAATGTCCGAATGGGATTTCCTGTCTGAGATGTGCCGTCGAACAGGGTGTTACCTCCTGCTGGACGTCAACAATATCTATGTCAGCGCCTCCAATCACGCCTTCGACCCCCTCGCCTATCTCGCCGGGGTGCCCGCCGAACGCGTGCGCCAGATTCACCTCGCCGGACATAGCGACAATGGTCGAGGCTTACTCATCGATACGCACGATCATCCTGTTTCCGATCCCGTCTGGTCGCTCTACAGAGCGGCGTGTGCTCGCTTCAGAGGGGTCGCCACCATGATTGAGCGCGACGATGATATACCGCCGTTGTGCGAGCTCCTGACGGAACTCGACCTGGCGCGAGCACTGACGGCCGCGTGGCGGCGAGCGGCATGACCCTGCTCTCCCTTCAGCGCAGCATGCGCGAATATCTCCTTCGCGGCGCCGACGAAATCAGAGCGCAGATCCACGGTGATGCGTCTTCGCGCCTCGCCGTGTATCACCATGCCTACCGCGCGCAGCTCATCGACTGCCTGCGCGATACATTCGAGCGAGTCTGGACCTGGCTCGGTGATGCGGGCTTCGAAGCCGCGGCCCGTAGACACATCGAGTCACACCCGCCACACAGCTGGACCTTGAACGACTATGGAGATAACTTCGATTGCACCCTGAGCGGACTGTATCCCGACGACCGCGAGGTCGCCGAGCTCGCCTGGCTCGACTGGTCGTTACGCCGCACATTCGATGGCCTCGACGCAACACCCATCCCACCCGACGCCCTATCGGGCATCGATTGGGATAGCGCGATCTTGCGAATCGTGCCCACTTTGCGGATGACGTCGATATCGACCAACTGCGCAGCGATCTGGACCGCGCTCTCAGAGAAGAAAGCACCGCCCGCAGCGGCGTGTCTGGACGCGCCGCTGGCGTTGCGTGTCTGGCGCAAAGACTTGTCGTCGCATTTTCGGGCCGTCGATTCGATCGAGCAGCAGGCTCTCCTGATGGCCTGTGATGGAGCGAGCTTTGCGGCGATTTGCTCCGTCATCGCGGCTACAATAGAGCCTGCGAAGGCTCCCGAGGTTGCGGGCGCCCTGCTCGCGGGTTGGCTGCAGGACGGGCTGATCATCGGGGTCGAGAATCGCTGAGTAAGCCCCTGCAGCGTGCAACGGATGCACGGAGATAAGCAGCCTTGGCGTCGCCGACTCCAACGGAATGGCTCACCCTGCCGCGACGACCCTGTCCTGGATCTTGGTGTCGAAGTCACTTGCGTCGTGGCGGACGCGCAGCCGGCCCGCCGGGTCGCCAAAGATGCGGTTTACCATCCAGCCCCGCGGCGCCATTGCATCTGGGAGTACAGATGGTATAAACGAGACATTCGAGCAACTGGATGAGTTCTCGCCGTGACCGCTTGTTGATAAAAGCAATCAACCGGAAATCCAAGTTTTTATATGAAGATACAAGAGCAAATCAAACAATATATTGCCAGCCAACCTGAACCGAAACGCAGTGATATGCAGGCGTTGCACCGCCTGATTCTTCAAATTTTGCCTGCATGTAAATTGTGGTTCTTCGATGGTAAGAACAGTGAAAACAAAACTGTTTCTAACCCTAATATCGGATATGGATTTCACACCATGCAATATGCCGATGGAAAAACCAGAGAGTTTTATCAAATCGGCATGAGTGCAAACAAAACCGGAATCTCGGTCTACATCCTTGGTATCAAAGACAAGTCATACTTAGCCCGGACGTTTGGGAAAACACTAGGCAAGGCGACCGTGAGTGGGTATTGCATCAAGTTCAGAACTCTAACCGGCATAAACGTTGACGTGCTTCAAGCGGCAATACGATATGGGGCGGAGGCTACATCCCCTGATCTGAGCACAGGATGACGAGTGGCCGGTAGAGGGCGGGAATCAGTCTACTCAGAATGTGCGGAATTCCGGCGCGGTGTAGGATGCTGGCGAAATGGATGCTTGGATAACCCTGCAACAAGCGCTTGCCGCACCTGGATTGCGCCTGGCACCGGTGCGCGCGGGTTTACCGTCGCCTTGGTCTGAATTTGCCCGCTCGTGCTTTCACGTCAAGCGCATTCCCTATTCACTGGTTGATGCACGTGACGCGGATCGAGGTCTCACGTCCATTAGGACCCTGACGGGGCAAGAGAGTCTGCCGGTCGTCTTTTGGAATGATGAGCGACCGCGTTCCAGCTGGCTCGATCAGCTCCTTCTTGCCGAACGGATTTCTCCGC
>Ga0070762_10000775_pt1 | contig 14009 bp, 6 predicted proteins | sample HubBroMetageREF2_FD_66726 | JGI IMG/M metagenome (GOLD analysis project Ga0070762, IMG submission 66726) | Reference soil microbial communities from the Hubbard Brook experimental Forest, New Hampshire, USA - Hubbard Brook CCASE Soil... | ecosystem: Environmental > Terrestrial > Soil > Temperate...
CTGCGATCAAAGATGCCCTCTTTGAGGAAGTCTCTTATATAAACTCTCTTCGTTAAGTCACGCAGGGATGTGTCGATCCACCTAGCCCATGTGGTTGTCGCGTGCTCCTCAAGCTGTTGAAGAAATATCTTTGGTGTCCAACCTATCCAATTGTCGCGAGGCGTCAGTTGTACGACGGCACTGCCAAGGGCGGCGATACCGATTACTGGATGGTTCGGAACCGCCCGATCCCGAATTAGAATCCAGAGCTGTCGACCAGGAATACTGTAGTAGGGAGTTACCCAAGTATGCCGGAAGTAGCGCCAGATATCGGTGAGCTTGAACCCAGTGAATTTACAAACTGCGCCTGGTTCGACGAACTGAACATAAGGATCAATACATTTCCTGAGCAAGTCGGCCTGGCGATCTTTTATTTCTCGGCGACGCATTGCGCGTAACTTCGCGGAAAGTTCGCGGCCGTCTCGCATCAGCGCGAAAATGGAAGCCCAGCCATTTGTACCAAGGCGCTGCCTCTCCATTCCGCGAATGAATTCCCGAACGGCCGGAATGCGAAGCTGGCAATCTCTTTCAAATAGATGAGCCTCACGGATTCGCTGCTTCTCAAGAAGGGGCGAATTGGAATGAGACTGTGGAAGGGACCCCCAAATCTGCTGACCTTCGACTTGAAAAGTCCATCCCTGCACGCGCAGATCGCAAAAAACAGAAACGCAAACACGCAACATTTGCCGATGCCACTGCAGTCGTTCTGTCGCTCGTAGGCCTTCGCTCCGAACGCGCAGAACCTCGTGCAGATCGTGAACAGTGGCAAGGTGCTTGACGATATCGACGAGCACACGTCGGGCATGGCCGTTGGAAGGCAGGTTGGGGTTAAGGGGAATTCTTATCTCTTCCGCCACTCTAGCTCCCGAGAAATGTGGCCAAGATATTGCTCCACGCCACGCGTTTGCGATTGTACCAATACTGCTGCGGTCCCACCTGTGCTTCAGCCTCGGCCCTCGCGAGAGCAAACAGAAAGCACTCTATAGCTATTTGAAGAGACTTGTCACTATGAGCGCAAATGGGCCGGTAGAGGCTCTCGAAAAACGCGTGATCAGTGTTCACCTTCAATTCGAGCACATCGTTCTTGATTTCGACTGCATAGAATGCTTCGTTTGGAAGCTGTGCCGTAGTGAGGACGTAGCGACGCGTTCCCTGCGTGCTCTTGGAGGCAGGCAGCTTCACGGTCCGAGAGGCGTCACACGTTCGGCCAGCTGGCCCGGTAGGAAAAGGCGGGAGATACTTATCCCGTCCAGTTGCTAGCCGGGCAGCAGTGCCATTCAGCTCTTTGGATCTGGCGAACGAAGCACGAGTGCGCGAATTGAGAACGCGCGCCAGTCTCTCCATATCGGGGGTGAGAACGTTTTCCAACTCCAGCCCTGGATGAATTTCCTGCTTCGTATGCGTAGGATGGAAATATTCATCTAATTCGGGACCGAAGGCGACCTCGCATCGCCACCAGTCGTCGTAATTCTCTCGGCGCTTGTCCCCCATGAAGTACCATCCATAGGCGATCTCCCGCCGTGCGCGGATCAGGGACACTCCTGCTCCCTTAACGATTCCGAAGCGCCTCTTTTCTTGAATCGACATTGTTCGCCAATCGAGGACGGGCAGTTCTGAGAATCTGACCTGGATTTCAGAAACACGTTCCGGGTTTCCTGGTGTACGGATGTTGTAGGTGATTGGATCCCCATAGGGTTGGGCTCCGCTGAGCGGAGAACGAGAGTGGCAAAACAGTGGGTCCACGGGCACCAGGTTATTGTTGTTCACCCGGATTTGAATTCCGTCCCAGAGGAAATAGCGGAACATGCGCCCCAATTGGGCGCTTAACTTGTGTTCCAAGCCGGCGAGGGTACCGGGTTCGATCCTGTCACACTTCCGCCAGACTACCAGCGTTCCAGTTCTGCCCATTTCGCGGCCAAATGGCGGAGGCAGGCTTACGGGACGAGGTTTTGGTATCTCCCGTAGTCCGCCCTCAGCAATTTCGTCCACATCTAGATATGACCAGTTGGCAGTTCCCGCCGCCTGCCAGGAGTACACCTCAAGTCTGCGGGCATAGCTAATGGAACTGCAGGGCAATCCCATCCCGAAACGGCCAAGCCCGGACCGATCTCCGAACCGATCCGTTCCGCCAAACTGGAGGGCCATCCGCAAGGCGTCCGCTTGCATGCCACGCCCATCATCAAGTACGGCGATCATGGGTTCGATTCGATCGTCGGAGAAAAAGATTCTGATGTGTCGCGCTCGCGCTTGGATAGCATTGTCGATCAATTCCGCGATTGCATCGGCTAGGCTCCGATAGCCTACTTCGCGGGTTGCGCGTATAAAATTCCGCTCTTCTACGATGCGGCAGCCCTCCGTTGTCGTCATTGGCCTGAAAGCGCTCGCCATATTTGGCTCTCCTCTTTGGCCACGATCAACTCTCACTTCCGCGATTCCGGAATTCGATCAGGACTCCAGTCTATGCAGTATCTTGTATAATCGTGCGCACGATTTGTCAAGTCAATAATAATATTCGATAACGATTTCGGCTGATGGTCTAGTTCAGGGCGTGACTTGCTACTTGTGCTTCGGGCGACGATAACCGCAGGGACAACGATCGGTCGTTGGCGAAAATGTATGGGATCCGTATCTAGGGCACCTCGGATATTTTCTTGGGCGCCCACCCGACTTCGGGACCTGCTTGGCCCGCTCGTGTTTAGGAACTTTCGACCACCTCTGCCTGGCCAGTTCGGCGCCGTGGCTGCGCTTGCCTCGTTTTCTCATCGCGGGGTCGATTGTAAACAGTTTGGCGACCTCAGCGGTAGTAAGATGTTCCCGCCACTCGTTCTGCGAGGGCCGGAGCGCTCTGACGTTGTCGGCAAGATGGAGCCCAAAATGAGTGCCAAGTCTTTGCTGTGTTTGAGTTCTGGTCTCGCCCCGCAATACCGCCTCGACATTCTCAAATCCTTGGCGCTGCCTCGAGGAACCTACGTTCAGTTCCGATACAGCGAGGACATCATCGCAACGAGCCTAAGGACGCCACTCGCTCGCAATGAAATGTGTGGTGCGAAAGTTCTCCTTGCGCACGTAGACTGCAATCTGGCGGCGCGTCAGTCTAATGGCCTATGCACAATAACGCCATGCCGATATTCAGTATTGGTGAGTTCCAGAAAGCTTGGAAGTTTCTACTTTCTCCAATTCAGGGTTGAGGAATTCGCGTACTGGGGCGACAGCGCCAGCTCTCAACAGGAAATCCGTGGAGACCGCCCTTGCTGGGACAATGCTAATCAACTCTCTGGACTATGGTGTCTTGAATTCGAGATTAGCGAGCAAGCATGGCTAAAGGAAAAGCAATTGGAGGGTTGGCAAAATGTGATCAAGCTCCTCAAGAAGAGTGAGGATTTCGCGAAGGAACCTTTCTTTTTCGCCGTCGAAGGACTTTACGTTAGAGGTGAAGAACAGCCTTGTGAAGCCACGGACGGAGAGTTTGTCCTGCGATCTGAACGGGACTACGCGATCCGCATATTCCACTTTCATCCCGACGCCGATAAACACAAGATGACCGTTGGCGCTGGTGTCATTAAGGTGGACGTGTCCCAACCGCAGATTGAGGCCGTGACTTCGCCGACATTGCCGGTGGCTTCGCCCTACGATCTTAAGAGCTTTCACTTTCGTACGGCAGCGTCCCCAGCTAGCAGGTTTGGATCTATCGTTGTCAGGTGCACACAGGATGGGGGCGAGCCGAACACATCTCAGCCCGAGCTATTCATACCCACTAAAGTGAAACTCGCCTGGTTTAGAGCGACCCGGCTGATATTAGCCATCGCGGCGCTTCTCTTCGCCCAACAGTATCTTTCAGCTCAGGCGAAGGGAGCGGTATCGGAAGGCATCGTCGTGGCTCTCGTGCTGCTCGCTTTGGCGACTGCGGTGGTTGCGGTGCTCGGTCTCAAGAAGCCTGTCTAAATTGCGCTTCCCGTGTCCGGACCTTCCGTTCGCGAGTGGCCCTGCCCCAGGCTTTGAGGTGTGCAAGCACGCTTCGGCGCAGTCGACGATAACGTCTGCGCGTATCGGGAAACGAAAGTACATAATCACGATCTGCACATGTGGGACCGTCTAGAGACTCGATGTGTTCGAATTGATCCCTGGTAAAGTCGAGTTCTCTGTCATCTGTAAGGCGATTCCAGTAATGTTCGATACCATTGATTTTTCCCAGCAATAACTGTCCCCCAAGCAAATCCTGTACGATCAGTGCAGAAACCGCACATTGACCCCAAGCAGAATTCTGTTCTGACCAGTGGGCTGGATCGTAGGAAGTAGCGCGGCTCCAACCCTGGGCGAGAGCCCGAGAGAGTTGACGCTTCGTGACCTCCCCAGACCCGTTCAATGTCCTAAGCGAGTGCGCCATACCATCCTCCAACAATGATTAGATGATACCACTTCGTTCAGGGTTCGCCTCCGTAGTTCGAGTAAGATACCTGTACAGATCGGGGTGGCGCCTATGGCGAACGCCAACGTCCACCCGTGTATACGATCAAATGATCGCAACTCCAAAAGTCAGATGGTGTGCCCTCGAACATCCCGGACTATTTCAGAAATTGAGGACACATGGGAAGATAGGGACCTAACCGGTCCGAGTCTGTCACGTGCCTGATAATATAAGGTTTTTCAAGTAACCGTCGGCGATTTTCTCGGCCAGTCGGCCCACATAGAGTGGAAAACGTATGCCGAAACTAAAACGAGCCGAAGATGGGCACTGGTATATTCGGGCGTGGGTATTCGCCGCCGGCCACTTGGGGACCTGGCAGGTTGCCGATGAGGGTCTCGAATATCTTCGGAGACGGGGTTACGCAGAGGGCGAAATCCCGGCCGCAGTGTTCAGTGAATTATGCGAACGGAACTGGGCCTACACCGGAGGCTCCGGTTTCGGCGACCAGGGGGACGTGAATTTTCTTCCGGCGAAGGGCGCGGAAAAGCAGCTCAAGATCGGAATCACCGAGACAGAACAGGGGTGGATTTTAGAGATACTGATTCCGGAGCTCCCGGGCGAGGTTTTCACGGAGTTGCTTCGCAAGATGAAGCATTCTCAGCTGGGGAAATGCTCGTTGCGCATCGACGGCGAGAGAGAATCGCTGCCGATTACTCGGCTGTGGCCCGGAAAAGGCGGCGTGCGGTGGCCAGTCGATCCACACGAAGGCAGCTATGATGTGGCGCTCCTCGGAGCGTGGCCCTCGGGCGCGACCGTCAATTATCTGACCAATGCGATCGACGCTCTCGATGCTACGGGGACCCTGTTTTTTGGATCGAGCAAACTGGGAATGCGATTGCCGCGCGGTATGGCTCTCTCGCCGGACGATACCTATTATCTCGTTCTAAGGAAGAAACACAGTGATCAGGTGCGGATGCCGCCGGGCGTCGTCGGGCACGACATGGGAAGCAACAACGGATGGCAAGCCTGGGAGATCCGATTAGTCAGCCAACCGGACGATACCGCAAAGCGGTGGTTTGCGCGATTCGGCGCATCGATTGAGGAACCGAAACTCCAGTTGGATGTGGTGAGCCCTCCCCCGAAGGCGATTTTGGTGACGGGCCTGCCGATGTTCGAGGTGGGAGATCAGGTGGTGATCGCGGCGGAAGCGAGCGCTCCCCGAATGCAATTGGATCATTTCGGTGTAGTCGTTTTACGCGACGGAGTGCGACAGCACGAAGTGCGGACGCTGCGTATCGCGAGGGCCGGGGAACGAGTGTATTGGAGTTTTTCCGTGGGACGTCCGGGCACCTATCAGGTCCGCGCTCTGAAGGGCCGGGTTGTGCCACTGACCTTTGCGGTACGAGGGCGCGCAGCAGACAGGACAGAAAGCCGAGAACTCTTGCCGCGGCCTCTCTCGGTGGAGGTCTGTGAGCAATCCTATGCCGCTTTCGGTGGAGAGAGCGTCGAGGACCGGATCGATGTGTGGATTGGAAAATCGGAAACGCCACCGACCGTGAAAATCCACTGTGCGGCCGTGCTCGAAGTTGTATGGACCATGCGCGGAACGACGCAGCGGCGAATCGTAGAGTCCTCGGAAGCTGCTGAACTCCTGACGCACGAAGTAGCTCGAGTGCTCGTAGAGCGCAAAGCGATGACGGTTGACCTGGATGCGTCGAGTTTCGGAAGGCTGTCGTTCCTGGTAGCTCCGGAAGAATTAAGAATCTCGGAGGGTCGTCGCACAATCGCAGCGATGGCGTTGCACCGAGCGCGCTGGCTCGCGGCGACGGTTGAGTGGTTGCGGAAACGCAGCGTGCGAGAAGTCGGCGTGGATAATAAGTCTCGCGCCGCACTCGGGGAACTTGCAGGGTATCCGGGCTGCAACAGCCTCGGGAAAGTAGTCACGATTCCGGCCGAGGTCGCTCCGCACGCCCGCGCGTTGTCGAGAGACCTCGCGCTGTCGGCAGCGCTTAACGAGACACGCCGAAATTCTGCGAAACGCTCATGAGAGACAGACGTCTCATTCTCGGCATCGTGAGGAAGGTTGTCCGCTCCCGTTCGATCGCGCAACTGCAGCCGCTGTTCGAGGCTGCGGCGGACCTGTCGTCCTGGTCGCGAGAGTACAGCCACGAAGAAGTGATTGAAGAATTTCCGAATCGCGGACTTGTGTCGTGGCTCGGTGCGCGGCAGAGCCTCGATGAGGGATCGCTGTGGCAGTTCCGAATTGAAGACCAACAGTTCGAAGACGACAATCCGCAGCACGATGCGTTTCGGGTGGCGCAGGGCGCAAGCATTGCGCGCGAAGTACTCGATCTACGGCGTTACGGAACCGCCGATGATATCAGGAGACTGGTCACGGACGGAGGCGTCGCGATGAATTTCGTTCCGTCGGAATCTGTGTACCTGTGGGTGGAGGATGATCACTGGGTGGGTCCGGTTCACTTGCAGCGTCGGGATGGGAGTCGTTGGCACCTGCCCGCATGGCAAGAGACCCAGCCGCTCGCGCCGTTGCCGCTCCATAAAGCCACCACCGAAATCTCTCAACTGACTATCGGAAGCGCGCGAATCTTCCTTACACCTGGAGCAGAGCCGGGGGCGAAGCTCGGATCAGTGGACTGGTCCGCGGACGCAATGGTAGTGAAGCGCGTGCTGACGAGGGTACGGAAGCAGGATCCGAAATACAGCGAAGTTCTGCAGCTGACGCAAAAGGCGATCGAGCAGGCGGGACAAATGGTCGCGGGCAGCGACCATTATCTCCAGGAACAGCAGTCCCATCGGGCAGCGGCCGTCGTAGAGAGTCTCGAAACAAACGCCGAACAGACGAAAGAATTCCTGGCCGAGCTGCTGGCGCTTCCGTCTGTTGCCGCAAGTATCGAGCAAGCGAGGCAAGAGGCGGTTCGCAATGCGAAGACCGCATTTGATGCCGAAATGACCGGCGAAAGGGACCGCCTGAAGGGACTGCAAATCGAGATTGAGGGTCTGCAGAAAGTGCTTCGTGGACTTGACGAGGAACAGGCGAATCGGCGCCAAGCGATGGCCGCACAGGTGGACGCTCTGGGAACAGAGATGCAGGAACAGCTTCAGGCGATCCTGGAGAAGCCGACGAAGCTTCTGGCAGAAGTAGGGATCCTTCGCGCCGCACTTGGCTCGGAAAAGAGAGTAGAGAAGAGCCAAGCGAACGCAGTCCAGGCCGCGGCTCTGCCGTCGGCAATTCGTTTTGGCAAACCGCCCAAGCCGTTCGAGAACTGGAAGATGGGACCGGAGGTGCGCGAGACAAAGCAGGTGCGTCTGGCGCTTGGCGCAACGGCACGGAGCTTCGGTGTGGAGCTTCCTGTTATCCAATCGCTGCATGCGGCATTTGTTTCTGGGAGCGTGCCTGTCCTCTACGGTGCAGACAGCTATACCGTTATCAGGGCGTATGCGTCCTCAGTTGCGAGTGGTCGTCTGTTGTGGCTTCCGGTTTCGGTGGGGTTGCTCGAGGCTCCGGATCTGTTTGGGCGGAGCGAGCCGCAGGCGGGGCGGTTCGTGCCAAAGCCCGGGGGCTTGGCCGACCTGATGCGTGAAGCCTCGAAATTGCCTGGGTTCGTCATCGTGGTCCTGGATGGGCTCAACCGGTCGGCGGTGGATGCGTATTTGTCTCCGATCATCGCTTGCTATGAGGACTCGCAAAGGGGAGGGACGGTGCGTTGTCTTTCGATTAGTCATCCGAGCCTGCTGGCCGAGGACGATCCATACGCGTGCATCGCCACCTTGACTTGGCCGGCGAATGTACTCCTTGCGGGAGTACTTGGAAAAGACGTAACTACTATCCCTCCTTCGCCTGAATTTTGGGTGCATTCTCGTTTTGTCTCGGCCGACGGAGCTGCTGCCGAAACAGAGCTTACGGGATCGAGGCCTTCAGCGACGCCTTCTTCTTTCGCGAATGGCTGGATAGGACGCGAACTGTGGCGGGAGTTGCGGGCTACACTCGCGCAGAAGGAAAGTTCGGAGTTCCGAAAAGGCTGGTTGGCGCTGGCCGACGAAGATCTCCGTTTGCCTGCGACGCTAAGAGAAAGCTGCCGGTCTTTTTACGAAGGAATGGTGAGTTGGCCGACAGAGCCGAAAGGGGCGCTCCAGGAGGCGATTGAAAGCGCGGTGGTGCCCTACGTCGTCGCGAAGGGCGAGGGGGAAAAATTTCTGGAAGTTGCCGGGAAGGCTGTGCCTGACCGTGAAGCGCTTCGGAAACAGGTAGAACTGGTCAAAGAGGCTTTGTCGTGATGGAGAAAACCGCTGTCGCAGCGAAAGCGGGTGCGCCGAGCTTCCTCGGGACCGACGCTGCGCGGGCGGTCGCGTTGCGAAATCTCGGTTTTGTCTCGACGATGAGCACGGGAAGGGGGGCCGTGCGATCCTACGCGGATATTTCTCCGATTTCGTTTCGCGCTGAATGCCTGCGCGCAGCTCTGTGGGCAAGTTCGAACGGAGCTACGATGCCGGTGTACGTTACGAGGCTCTGGGGTGTCGCGGGACCACTCCTGAAACCCGATCCAGACTTTGCGAAGAGCAGGGACGAAAAATCCGGCGAGAAGATTGAACCAGGCGAGATTCTTCGGGAAACGCTTGAGGAAATGGAGTTGATCGGAGACGTGTCTAGATTGGCTGGAGGCTATTGGTTGCCTGCACCTCTGCGGGTTGTGCCCTTGAGAGCGCTGCACCATTCGTTGCTGATTGGCGGAAGGCCCGTCTGGGCGCTGCCGAAGGAATTGGCCACGCGGCTAGACTACAGCGGGGTAACGCGCTTCGTCGCGGGGACGGTTGACGGAATCCCGTCGGAGAGTGAAGAAAGTTGGTGCCGATTGCCGAGGGAGGACGTCGACAAACAGTCCGCAAGAATCCTCGGACAAGCGGAACTGCGGGAGTTTGACGATCCGGAAATCGAGTTTGATGTGTATGCGGCAGGCGTGCCCGGTGTGCGGGGAAGCCACGACGAGTTTCAAGTTCATCGCTGGACGGGAACAATCAGTGCTTTGCCGGACGGGCTGTATCTGGCGCGGCAAAAACTGTTCCGCGGACGAGCGCATTACGCAGTCGCGGAAATCACGAAGGGGAAGATCGTTCGCACCGGAACTCTCGACGCTCGGGACGGCGGCATTCGGCGGCTGATGTATGGAATCGATCTGCTGGCGAAGTGTCCTGTGCGTGTTCTCGTGACACGGGACAGTGGGTCGTGCAAGTTCGTTCTCAGCAACGAAGTACCGAGAGCGGAGCACCGGTTGCTGACGGCACTTGCGACCTTGAAGCTGCCGGAGGACGGAGGATATTATCCCCGCGTTTGGATGTCGGCGACCCGGTATGCGCCACAAATCGAAAGAGTTTTCGAGCGGCTCGGGGTGCGCGTGGAAGCGCGCGTGGAGAGACTCCCGTAAGAAGTACCGTGGGGTTTTATGAACGCAAGCGGACAATCGGAATTCGGGGTTTCTCAAGTTGCAGCCCAAATGCAGCAGAGGCTCCAGCGCTATCTCGAAGCGCAGTATCACATCCGCGATACGGGCTTGATCGAGGAACGACGGGCGCTTCTGTCTGAATCTGGCACGATAGCACAGCATCCATTCATTGAAACGACGCCCACCTATCGGCTCGCGGGGGAATACTCGAACCTGAACTTGCCATCTCCCGTAGGGGAGACACTCACGGAACTCGCAAGCTGGCGGCCCAGTATTGGAGTGTTTCCAAGACCATACTCCCATCAAGCGGACGCGTTGAAGCTGTTTTTCGGACGTAGCTGCGACCTGATCGTTGCGACGGGAACGGGCTCTGGTAAGACGGAATGTTTTCTTTTTCCTGTGCTCGGGCAGCTCTTGCTCGAGGCGGCCGAGCGGCGTGGTTCGTTCGCATTCCCGGGATGCCGTGCTCTTCTCCTTTATCCCATGAACGCACTCGTGAGCGACCAGGTATCGCGCCTACGAAAGTTGTTTGGAGACGTGCGGCTAAGGGATCTGTTTCGGGAACGGTACGGAAGACAGCCGCGATTCGGAATGTACACCAGCCGCACGGCGTATCCGGGGCCGCGCTTCTCGAAGAAGGATCAGAAATTTTTGCTGCCGGTGCTGCGCTATTACTTGGACTTGGAAGAACCTGAGGACACGCTGCCGGAAGCGGAGCGCGAACTGAAGCGAACGCTGTGCAAGGAGCTAAAGGATCGCGGCCGCTGGCCAGCAAAGGACCTGAAAGCGTTTTTTGGTAAGGAGGGCGGCCATTGGAACCGGCGGCTCGAAACGCAACCCGGCGACAGCGAGTTGCTGACGCGGCACGAGATACAAGGGTGGTGTCCAGACATTCTGGTCACAAACTATTCGATGCTCGAATATATGCTGCTGCGCCCGATCGAGCGTAGTCTTTTCCGAGAGACGCGCGACTGGCTGGCCAAGGACAAGCGGAACACACTCATTTTGGTTCTTGATGAAGCGCATATGTACCGGGGGGCGGGCGGCGCGGAAGTCGCGCTGTTGATTCGCCGCTTGCAGTCGCGCCTTGGCATAGGGAGGGACCGCCTTCGCTGCATTCTAACGAGCGCGAGCCTCGGAGACGGGGCGGAAGCGAGGGAGGAGGTCAAGGCGTTTGCTGTTGGATTGACGGGGCATCCCGATCAGAACGTGATGCCGTTTGAAGTCGTAACAGGGCAAAGAGAAGAACCGCCCGGGTCTGGCATCACGGGGGACAAAAAGGAATGCGACGCGCTCGCTGCGTTCGACCTTCCGACGTTCTTCCGTTTTGGAGAACAACCGGCGCGAGCGCTTGAGGGGCTGCTTGCGCTCGGCGCGCGGCTCGGGTGGCCGAAGCCGGACAGTCTACCGGCGTTTTCAGCAGGGGAAGATGTGCTCCCGAAGCTTACCGGCCTGAGAAAGTTTCTCTACGACACGTTGATCGGATTCGGACCGATGGCGCGGTTGATCGGGGTGACGTCGGGGAATGCCACAAGGTTTTCAGAACTGAGTGCGGAGCTTTTTGCGCCTTCGGTTTGTGAGAAGCAATCTGCGGAACTCGCGACCGCGGCTCTCTTGGCGCTGGGAACATTTGCGAACAACGGCGAGAAGCCGGTCTTGCCGACCCGCGTTCATCTGATGTTCCGCGGTCTACCGACGCTCTACGCATGCATCAATCCGCGTTGCGACGCGCGGCGCTATCGACCGGGCGAAGAACTCGTGCTCGGGCGGCTGTACACCGAGCCGAAGACCCGGTGCAGTTGTTCGCTCGAGGCGCGCATCTACGAGCTTTACACGCACCGAGACTGCGGAGCGGCATTCCTGCGCGTGTTCGGAAGGGGGAGGGCGCCAAGTTTCTACTGGCACCAGCAGGGTGGAGAAATCGGCGTGGGGCAAGAGCTTGAAGAGCACTTCTTGCTGGCCGAGGATCCACACGAGGAGATGATCGAGGAAGTCGAGAGAGTCTGGGTGGAGATGTCGACGGGGCGCGTGGAAGAGCAAGAGCCCGCGCATCCAGAAAGATATCGGTTGTTTCACCGGCCGAATACGGGGTCTGCAGAGGTGGACGCGCCGGCGGGCGGCGTGTCCTTCGCCGACTGTCCCGCGTGCACCAAACCGGCGCAAGAGAAGATCATGGACCTGGCCACCAAGGGGGAGCAGCCTTTTGCGAACCTCGTTCGCGAGCAACTCGTGTTGCAGCCTATGAAGCGGAAGGCGGATAGCAATTATCCGAACGGTGGACGTAAGGTGCTGTTGTTTTCAGATGGACGCCAAAAGGCGGCGCGCCTGGCCCGCGATCTGCCAATTGAAGTAGAGTTTGATTCCTTCCGGCAAGCGTTGGCGCTGGCGGCATCGCGAGTGACAGCTCACGGGCGGGAAGTAACACTCGATGAGCGGCTGTATGCCGGTTTTGTTTCCGTGTGTAGCGATTTCAATCTCTACTTCTTTGAAGGTGGCGCCCAAGGCCAACTCTTCGAAGCGGTAAAGAGTTTCCGGCAACTGTATGAAGGAAGATTGCAACTCGCGCTCGAAGAGAGTTGGCGGCCAGAGATCCCGCAGCGCTATCTGCAGGCGCTGCTGCGGCAGTTGTCTGATCCCTACTACTCGTTGTACGCGGCATGCGCCGCCGTGACGCAGCCGACGGCGGTCGCGCTGCGGATGCTTAAGAGACAACTTGAGTTCAGACTTACGAAAATCTCGGAGGACCAATGGTTGCCGGTAACATCCCTCTGGACGCAACTGCTGCTCGAGCGCGCGGCTTTCCATGCGCAGCTCAATCACGAATCGCGGTTTCACATCAACAATTTCTATCGTCCGGTCGTGTGGAACGAGAAAATTCCGCGCTTCGAGAAACTTCTTACCGCGTCGGGCCTCGTTGAAGCGGAGCTTGTGGCGCTTCGAGAGTGCCTCTATTTGATCCTTGCGGACAGGGATGCGCAGGGCAATGCCTTTCTAAAGTCGTCGTCGCTAGTTTTGCGGATTGCGCTCGACGAAAACTGGCTGCAATGTCTGTCGTGCGGAACGTGCATGCTTGTCGCCGTTTTAGGTCGCTGCGTCTCGTGCCGGCGCGATCGATTGGAAGCCCGTCCGCCGGATCATCCGTACATGACCTCGCGGAAAGGATATTTCCGCGATTCTATCCGAGCCGTGCTCGACGGGGAACGGCCGATCCATCTTACGGCCGAGGAACATACGGCGCAGCTCTCGCAACGCGATGCGGGCGTGGTCTGGGCGACGACGGAAGAATATGAATTGCGATTTCAAGACGTTGCCATGGGACCCGAGAAGCCTCCGGTAGACGTACTGAGTTGCACGACAACGATGGAGGTCGGAATCGATATCGGTTCGCTGACGGCCGTGGCTTTGCGGAATGTGCCGCCGCAACGAGAGAACTACCAGCAGCGGTCCGGCCGGGCCGGCCGGCGAGGCTCGGCTGTTTCGACCGTAGTGACGTACGCACAGGGTGGTCCACACGACAACTACTACTATTCTGCTCCCGACCAGATCATCAGCGGCAAACCGCGTTCACCGAAAGTGAAGGTGGACAACCGGCGGTTGGCGCGGCGCCACATTCATTCCTTCTTGATCCAGACTTTTTTTCATGGGCTGATCGATCGCCTCTCGCGGGAGGAAGAAAAGGAACTGGCGCGGGCCCGAAGCAATCTGTTCAGTGCTCTCGGGACAGCAGGAGGGTTTTTTGGCGGGCATGACGATTTCTCGCTGCGAAATTTCAAGGCGTGGCTGGACAAAAATGTGTTCGCGCAGGATGCAGCAGTAGCGGATGAAATCGCGCGGTGGCTGCCGGACGAGTTGTTTGGTGGTGTGAACGGTACGAACGCTCGGTTTGCAAAGAAGAAAGACTTTGCGATTGACACGGCGCGCAAGTTTCTCACGCGGGTGGAGGAATTGGCACAGGAATTCCGCCGCACGCAACGCGCACCGGCTGTCGGAGGAAATGCTGCTGGAGGCGAAGAGGAAGAAGACACGCCGATGTTGCTCGATGTCTTCTTCGACCGGGGACTGTTGCCGAGCTACGCGTTCCCGACCGATCTTTGTTCGTTCTACGT
>Ga0070762_10000776_pt1 | contig 13995 bp, 11 predicted proteins | sample HubBroMetageREF2_FD_66726 | JGI IMG/M metagenome (GOLD analysis project Ga0070762, IMG submission 66726) | Reference soil microbial communities from the Hubbard Brook experimental Forest, New Hampshire, USA - Hubbard Brook CCASE Soil... | ecosystem: Environmental > Terrestrial > Soil >...
CCGGGGTTGACATAGTTGTCGTTGGGAACTTGCTCGGGCGTGCCGTTGACGATTTCCCAGACCTTCGTGCCGTTTCCGTACGGATAGCCGCTCTCGTACGAGAGCATCGGCGCGACGCGCAAGCCATGGCGAAAGAAATCGAACTCGTACGAGGCCGTCGCCGTGAAGTTGGGAATGTAGTTGGCCGGAAAGAGATGGCCGGCAAGAATCGCCGGCGCGTTGAGATCGTTGAAGGCGAACTGATAGATGCTCGACGAGAGCGTGTGATTGTAGTTTGCGTTGAGCGTAAATCCCCCGTCGTGCACCCAGAGCTCCATTCCGTGCGAGCGCAGCTGGCCGGCATTGGTAGGCACGCCGATCGCGTTGGGATTTTCGCCCGCGTTGAGAGCGCTGCGATAATTGGTCGGCAAGACGTCGATGACGTTCTGCTCTAACTCCACAAAGTAGGTGAACCGCACTTGCGTTTTGCCGCCGCGTTCGTAAGAGAAAGCGTAGTCGTCTGAGGTCTCGGGCACGAGCGGAGAGCTCGGTACCGCGCCATCGGCCTTACCGCCCGAATCGTTACTGCACGCGCTCGCGGGCACGCACGTACGCTGGACCTCGAGCGGTAGCGGGGGCACCGAGTTGTGGTCGAAGGTCGCGCGCAGTCCGTTGAGCGTGGCGAACGTGTACGCGAGCGCTAAGTGCGGATCGAGGGCACCATCGCCATAGATGACGGGCGGATTGTCACTCGTCTGCGCGTGCTGACCGACGTACCGCAGGGAGCCCATAGCGGAGAACGTTGGCGTCACGCTCCACGTATCACTGGCGTAGGCCAGATATTGATTCAAGCGCGGAGCCCCCGTAACGATCTGCGGAACCGTCGGAACGATCTGATAGATGCTGCTCGTATTGACGTCGTATTGTGCGCCGGCTCGAAAATCGTGTTGGGCGTTGGCTTGGTCTTCGAAGTCGTAGCCGAGGCCGTCTTCTTGCTGGTATTGCGTCGAATAGAGCGAGATGACGCCGTCGGGAAAGGAGAGGTCGTCCCATTCCGGGCCGTCGGCGACGGCGCCGGTCTGGGATTGGAAGAGCTGAAGGCGCCCCAGCGAGTGCTGCCAATCGTGAACCCACTGGAGTTTCTCGACGCCGTACGTTCCGCGCGCGATCGAAGGCGTATCGACTTGCTGATTCGGATTTGCCGGTTGGCCCGGAAACGAAGCCGTAGGACTGTTAAACGTCGACCACTGCAGCCCCTGATACGGCGAGTCGTATTGCTGGTAGGCGGCCGCACCGGCGAGAAAGACCGCCGAGAGATCGTCCTTCGGAGTAGCGGCAAAATGGACGTTGCCGGCGATCGCGAACTGCGCCCGCGTCTGAAAGCCGAGACCATACGTGCCGACCTCCGCCGGATAGAACGTGTGGCCGTCGCCGTAGGCGAAATATTCGCTACCGGACGTCGCCGAAAGCGCATAGCGCCAGCGTAAGTCGGGTGTTGCTTCCTGCGCGCTAAACTTCACCTCGCCAAGTTGCGCGCCGACACCGTCGGCGAGTTCGAACGTTTCGGTTCCAGGATACGTGCCGGTGAGGGGCACTTCGTTGACGACACCCCCCAGCGCGTTCTGACTCACGTCGTTGTACCCGCCGAGCGTGAGGGTTTCGGAGCCGACGCCGGCCGTGCCCAACTGTGCGCCAACGATATTTCCGCCCGGTTCGGCGATAAGACCCTGCGGTACGGGAACGGAATCGTAGTCGTAGACCGTGTCCTGCACTTTTCCGCCGCGCACGATTACGTTCGCGAATGAGTCTTGCTGGACGCCGGGCGCATTCGAGATTGCACCCTGAACGGAGTCGCGCGAATAGTTGGCGAGCCCAGATGATGAGGCTTCCGGCGTACCCGCCTGGGCCTGCTCGCCTTTCACCGTGAAGACGTCGTTCGTGTTGCCAACGGTAAACGCCTGATTCTTGGCTTCGACCTTAGCAATCTCTTTGAGGTTGGCGAGCAGTACGACCGTCAGGCGCTCGTGGTCGCCAGGTAGGACGATAACCGTCGCATTGGCCGGCTCGAAACCGCTCGCCTCGACGCGAACGGTGTACGTATCCGGCGCAACCCCGAGAATCGTAAAACGGCCGCCGGCATCGGTCGTGCCGGTGTAGCGACCCGATGGCGCGAACGCCAAGATGCGCGCATTCGCGATCGGAGAGCGGGTCGTCGAAGAGACGGTTCCTAAGATCGCGCCTGTGACCAGCTCGGCAGCGCCGGCGTGTTCGAACGGAATGACCAACACGAAAAGAACAAACAGAGTGCGACCGATGATTCGCATGGAATTCGCTCCCAAGGCACGCGCACAGAAGCGTACGCGCCGCGGTTCGTCGAGTGAGCTAAGCTAGCGTTGGGAGCATGCGGGGCGGAGCGCGAAGGCCGCGCGAATTGACAATTTCAGAAACGGCGCGAGAGCTACTCGCTTCAGAATGACGGAGCGTCGCGTGCTTCGGAGTCGCGGCGTACGAGCGCAAGATCCGCAGAAACGACGTCAAGAGTGCCGCGGCTACCGCGCCGGTGCGCGCCGCGAAGCGGATCGCGACGCCGAGCGCCATTCGAGCCCCCACCGCGATCATGAGGAACGACAAGACGAGAATCGGGGCATGGGCGATGACGACCGAGCGGGCGTCGAAAGGCGCCAGACCGCCGAAGTGGGTCTCGTAGCACTCGATCGCGACTACCGTGACGCCGCTTCCGACGAACGCGCTGATTGCATCCACGACGCGAGCGCCGGCATCGTCGAGCCGGCGCAGAAGTGGATCGTTAGGCGCTATGCGGGAACCCACAACGTAAGCGGCGAGGCCAAGAGCCAGGGTCACGGTAATTGCGAGCGCCGGGAGTACGCCCTGATGGTCGACGTCGCGCATCGCGCCGCCGAGCCAACCGAGTAGGCCGAAAAGCTCGGTCCCGGCGTCGCCAATTACGCCGGCCAGCAGGCCGACGGCGAGTACGGCCCAGACCCGTACCAGCGCATACCGCATCGCTATTGAGCTACGACACCGATCGAGGCGCGCCTTGTTTTTGCCGCGACGTTATCGACGGCTATTCCTTGATTTCGGGGGAAGACGCGATGCCGACGGGGTTGCTGATGTTCGTGATCGTCGAGAAGGGTGAACTCTGGCCCTTCTTATATCCGACGACGTTGTCAAACTGATTCACCTGAAAGAACGTGCCGGATCGCGTGAACGCATTGAACGTCGGGCCATTCTGCTCGATTCCGCTGCTAATCGAGCCCGACGGGGTTGTCGAGCCATAGGTATAGATTTCAACGGCCGACGGCTTGGCTCCGAAGTTGGCGACGTAGGTCACGTCGTCTTTACCGAACGAGATGCCGATCGGCCCGGCGACGTCGCTGAAGTTTGAGTTCTGCGGCTTCGAAGATCCCGCGGGAATCGTGTAAATGGTGTTGGTGGAATCGCAGGCTACCCAGAGGCTATCCTTGCTGTCCGCGGCGAGGCCGACGGGTTGGCCGAAATTGCTGAAGTCGATCGTTTCAAACGGTGAGGTCGCTCCGGCCTTATAACCTACGAGCGTATCGTTGCCGAGGTTGGTGGCGAAAACATCGCCCTTCGAATCGACCGCAACGCCGTAGTTGTAGTCCAGACCAGTGCTGATCGTCAAACTCGGAGTGCTCTGACCGGCCGGATAGATGGTAATCGTACTGTTGCCCTCGTTCGAAACGTAGAGCGTGCCCTTCTTATCGACGGCTAAACCCACGGGATAATTCATACCGTTGGAAATCGATCCCTCCGGCGACGGATTTGGCGTCTGCGGATCGTACATTTCCACCTCGTTGTCCGGAAGGTTCGCAACGAAGAGGATAGGACGATGCTTCTTCGCGGGCCAGACGCGGGGAAGACCGCTTTGAAGCGGCACGGCCGGCACGACGATCGAGCCGATGACGGCCGGTCCGGGCAGGAGGCGCGTCGCGCCGCCGGGCGCTAAGGGCGTCGAGTTACTCGAACAGGCGGCAGCAAACGCCAGAGCCAGTGCGGCGACTAATGCGCGATGCGGAAAGATCTTATCGGAACGCATTGCCATCGATGCTTACGGCGAAATCGGAACGAACGGTCGTGGCTTCTGAGAGAAATCGAAGCAATCTGCAGCCGGTGAGGTTGCGCGCGCGTCGGCCGCGGCAAGCTGTCCGAGGCCGTAAAGGTCTTCCGCAAAACGTAGAACGCTGACGGTCTCGTATTGCACGTGCGAAACGTAATTTCGCTTAGCGTATGGTGAGATCACCAAAAGCGGCACGCGGAAGCCGAGTCCCCCGTGATTCATATAGGGCGGCCGCACGTGGTCGGCCCAACCGCCGTAGCCGCTCCAGATGATGAAGATTGCAGTTGAGTCCCAAAACTGGCTCTTGCCGACGGCGTTCACGACCGATGCAACCCACGCCGGTCCCGAGGCAGAACGGGAGCCCGAACGATCGGAGTCGCTAAGCTCCGGCGTTACCCACGTCACCGCGTTCAGGTTGCCGTTCGCAACGTCGGTCAGGAACTGTGTTGGCGGAGACGTACCGGCTGAGTAACCGTGTACCCATCCGAATGCATCCCACGACGGCTCGGAAGCGCCCGCGGCATAGTAGGCCCACGTCAGGCCCACGGCGGTGAGCTCGTAGGCGAGCGTCTTATAACTCGCGCACGCCGGCCGCGGCGGACCCTTGAACTGCCGAACTTGGGCGCGATAAACGCAACCGTCGGGCGGAGTGCTCCCAAATGGTTGATCGACACCGGCCGCCTGCGCAGCGATATCGAATTGGTGCGATTCGAACGTCGGGTTCCCCGTCGAGTCGAACATCCGGTCGCCGAGCACGTAGCTCGCCGCGATGCTGCGATAAGGCTTTGTCTCGAACGCTGGCACCGTCCGGTACTCTGGGCGCGTGTAGCCTGGGCAGTGCGTCGTCTCGTGCGAGAAGTTGCCGGTCTTTCTCGCACGTTCGAAATCTTGAAAGGTGTCGGAGAGCGTGCAGTTCGCCTCGAGCGGAATTCCCTGTGAGCCACGCGAGCATTTCGCCGCATCCGCGCCGCCATAGCTGCAGAAGAGGTTGTCGAAGCTGCGCTGTTCTTGGACGATGAAAACGATGTGCGTGATCTTCCCGCGGCCGCTCGCGAAGACCGGACGCGATGGCACAGCCCCCGCGATGTAGGGCATCGTGCCCGTCGCGCCGATTGGCGCCTGCGATCCTCCGCAACCTGCGAGCGTTGCAGCTGCCACGCAGCCGGTTAACGCACAGCGGCCGAAATCCAAGCCCTTCATTTTCCTCGCTCCTCACTGGCCAAAAGGATCAGGTTAAGGACGTTCGGCGCCGGGCCTCCGTTCCATCGCACCAGCAGGCGCTTTGATCTGAGCCACCGGCGCCGCTAGTTCGTCCGCCGCAACTGCGAGCTCGGCGGCAAGACGGCGCAGATCGCTCTCAACGTTCGTAGCGTTGGCCGAAAGGATCTCGCGCCACATCGCCGGATCCATGCTCGCTATCCGTAATAGCTCCCGCGCGACCGGGCCGCAGAGCTTTTCGGCGCCAGGTTCTTCTCGCAGCAAGCGCGCGTAGCGAAAGGCGACGACCTGTGGAACGTGCGAGGCGATCGCCACGATGCGATCGTGATCTTCCGCGCCGATCGCTAGCGGCAGCGCGCCGAGGGAAACGATGAACGTGCAAGCACGCGCGTCGAGCTGCGCGTCGCCGGTGGGCGCGTAGGCCCAGGGGCGACCTTCGAAAAGATCGCCGCGCGCGTTGCTCGCGCCGCTGCGCTCGCTCCCGGCCATCGGATGCGACGCGACGAAGTTTTTCAATCCACGGGCAGCCGCGACCACGGGAGCTTTTACCGACGCGACGTCGAGCATCAGCGCGCAAAGCGCATCGCCTCTCTCGCGGAGGCGTTCGATTTCATCGAGCGTTGCCCCGAGAGGCGCCGCGATCACCAGTACGTCCGCTCGGTGCGGAAGTTCGTCGAAACTCGCGACGGCATCGATGGCACCGGCAACGCGCGCTTGCTCCAACGCCGATGGATCGGGATCGTAACCGAAGACCTCAAGGCCATTGCGCCGCGCGCGAAGCCCGATCGACCCACCGATCAGCCCGACGCCGAAGATTCCGAGAACCTTCGGCGTCAAGACTTGGTGCGCACTAAGTCCGGGCGCAATACCGCGGCGCCGTCGAGATAGACGTGCTCGATCTCGGCAGCCGATCGGGTCGTGTTGACGTGCATGAGTACGCGGATGCATTTGCCGAGCGCGCCGGGAACGGCGATCTCGACGGCGTGAAGCATCGGCACCGTCACCCAGCCCATGTCGCGCGCGGCAAGCGCCGGAAAACACGCGTGTAAGTCGGGCGTCAAGGTGAAGAGCACCGAGGCGATGTCGCCGAGCACGATCTCGTTGCGACCCAGGATCTCCTGAAGAAGGCGCTCCGTCGCATGAGTTATCGCGGCGTTATCGTCGACATCGACCGTGATCGCCCCACGGATTCCTCGGAAAACGCGAACCCCCGCCGAATCGACGGGGGCTGGCGTAACACGTTCCCTCACCAACTTCGAGTGTGGCGATCACAGAACGAGAGATAGCACATCCACATGATGTTCAACCATGCAATCATAACGTCTCTTAATTGTCAAGGTCCGCGCCTCTTCTCGTTGAAGGCGAGTAAGCATGCTGCGCGAGCGGTTAATCGCGGCACTTGGATCGGATGCCGTAAAGACCGAGCCCGAAGACCTCGCGGTCTATTCGTTCGACGCCTACACCGATGGCGGACGGCCCGCGGCGGTCGTCTTACCGAAGTCGACGCAAGAAGTCAGCGCGATCGTCAAGATCGCGCGCGACTGCGCCGAACCAATCGTCGCGCGCGGCGCGGGCACCGGGCTCTGCGGAGGCGCCGTCCCCACCGCTGGAGGCGTACTCGTTTCCCTGATGCGCATGAACCGAGTCCTAGAGCTTGACTTGCAGAATCGGCGCGTTCGAGTTCAGGCCGGCGTCATGAATCTGGACGTATCCCGGCAGGTCGCGCCCCAGGGCCTTTTTTATGCTCCCGACCCCTCGTCACAGCAGATTTCGACGATCGGCGGCAACATCGCAACCAATGCCGGCGGACCGCACTGTCTCTCCTACGGCACGACCGTCAATCACGTGCTTGGCCTCGAGGTCGTGGACGACGCCGGTGAGGTGTTCATGACGAGCATTGACGACGCCGGCTACGATTTGACCGCCGCGCTGGTGGGCAGCGAAGGAACCTTAGGCCTCGTGACCTCGGCCTGGCTTCGGCTACTTGCACTGCCGGAAGCCGTGCGCGTTTGGGTCGCGGCATTCGACGAGATGGATGCGGCTTCGGAGGCCGTCTCGGCGATTATCGCGGCCGGCGTCGTGCCGACCGCACTCGAGATGATGGACGCGGTGATCGTTGCAGCGGTTGAAGCCGCCTTTCACGCCGGATATCCGACCGACGCTGCGGCGCTGCTCCTCGTCGAAAGCGCAGGTTTTGAGGAAGACGTCGCGGCCGGCGAAGCCGCGATTCACGCAATCGTCATGGCGCACGGCGCGCGGTATTGGAAAAGCGCTCGCACGCTCGCCGAGCGCAACGCGCTGTGGGCGGGACGCAAAGGCGCCGCGGGCGCAACGGGACGGATTGCGCCGAATTACTACACACAAGACGTCTGCGTGCCGCGCAGCAAGCTCCCTCACGCACTTCGCGCGGTAGAAGCGGCGGCGCGCTCGAATCAGATCACCGTTGGGAACGTCTTTCACGCGGGCGACGGAAACTTGCACCCGCTTCTCATGTACGACAAGAGTGACGCGCGCCAAGTCGCGGCAGTCGTTGAAACGGGTAACGTTATCTTGCAGGCGGCAATCGAGCTGGGCGGTACGATTAGCGGCGAGCACGGCATCGGCTGGGAAAAGCGCGACGCCATGACGCGGATCTATTCGACCGCCGACCTCGCGGCGATGGGCCGCGTTCGCGACGTCTTCGATCCACGCCGCATGCTCAATCCGGAGAAAATCTTCCCCAGCGGAGCACGATGCGCAGAGGTCACCCCGCCATGACGGCGCGCAGCGAGTCCGTCGCGCCGGAGACGGTGGCGGAGACCGGCGAGATACTCGCTCGCTGCAATCGCTCCGGCGAAAAAGTCTCGATCGTTGGGGGAGCGACGCTCTCCGGTATGGGCTTTCCGCCCGAACGCTTGGACGTTAGCCTTTCGACGCAGCGGCTTTCCGGGATCGTCGGAAACGAACGAGCCGATCTCACGATCGCCGTGCGCGCGGGCACGCCGATTCAAAGCCTTACCGCATTGCTGAGCACTCAAGGACAGTCCATTCCCTTTGACGCGCCGCGACCGCAGTACGCCACGGTCGGCGGCACGTTGGCCGCAGGGTGGCTCGGGCCGCGCCGGCATCTCTGCGGCCGCGTGCGCGATTATCTCATCGGCTCGACGATCGTTCTCGCCGACGGAACGATCGCGCGAGCCGGCGGCATGGTCGTGAAAAATGTCTCGGGCTATGACATGAGTCGCTTATACGTCGGCTCGTTCGGCACGCTCGGCGTCATCGTGCAAGCGAACTTCAAGACCATGCCGCTAGCGAAGCAGGCCAGACTCTTTCTCGCGCGTCTCCCGGAACGGACTCGCGTCCGAGCCTGCGCGCAGCTCGCGGCCGCACCGATGCGTCCCGCCGCGGCCTTTTGGATCGATGGTTTTCACAATGCGGTGGACGGTGACGACGGGCCGGAGGGGCGCCTTGCCGTGCTGCTCGAGGGCAGCGAAGCGCTGGTCGAGCGTGCGACGCGTGAGCTGCGCTCCGCCCTGGGACGGGCCGGCGTGCCCGAGACGCGCGTGCTCGACGCCGGCGCGCGCGAATCGTTCCAACGCGTTGTCGACGCGTACGTCGCGTGCCTGGGCGAACGCTCGGTCACCTATCGTATTGCTTCGTCCCCGCAAGCCTCCGAGCCAAGCGCGCTGCGCGCCAACGAGCTTGCGAGCCGCTTCGAGCTGCGCACCGACACGATCGTCGACGTGCTCAACGGCGATATCATTCTGCGCGTGAGCGATTTCGATGCTCGCGCACTCGGAGCAAAGATCGAACCTTTCGACGATGCCCTTCACGAAATCGAACCGCGCGCACAGGTAATTGCGAGCGAGCATCCGCACCGCATCTATTTGCGCGTGTGGGGCGAACCGCCGCCGGCCGTCGCGCAAATGCAAGCCCTCAAAACGCGGTTCGATCCGAATCGAACGCTCAACCCCGGCCGTTTCGTCGGCGGAATTTAAAAGGACGAGCGAGCCAACGAATCCATCTTAAACTCGAGCGCCTCAAGATACTTCTCCGCATCCATCGCGGCGCGACAACCGGCACCGGCGGCCGTCACGGCCTGACGGTAACGATGGTCGTTGACGTCGCCCGCAACGAAAACGCCTTCGACGTTCGTTAGCGAACCGTCCGGTGAAGCGATGTAACCGCGTTCGTCGAGATCGAGCTGGCCCGCAAAAACGCCCGTGTTCGGCGTGTGTCCGATTGCAACGAAGAGCGCGTCGGTTTCGAACTCGTACGTACTGCCATCCGTCACGTTGCGGAGGCGGAGCCCCGTCACGTGATCGTTGCCGCAGACTTCCTCGACGACGGTGTTCCAAATCATATCGATCTTCTCGTGGGAACGCGCGCGGTCGGACATGATCTTGCTCGCGCGTAGCCGATCGCGGCGATGAATCAAGGTCACACGACGGCCGAAGCGTGTGAGAAAGAGCGCCTCTTCGAGCGCCGAATCGCCACCGCCCACGACGACGATCTGCTTGTCGCGAAAGAAAGCGCCGTCGCACGTCGCACACGTCGAAACGCCCCGGCCGCGTAAGCGTTCCTCACCCGGAATGTCGAGCCACAGCGCGCTCGCGCCCGTCGCGACGATCACCGTCTCGGCTTCGTACTGCTCCTCGTACGTGCGCACCAAAAGTGGGCGTTTTGCGAAGTCCACCGCGGTGACGTCGACGTTTTCGATGCGGGCACCGAAACGTTCGGCCTGTTCGCGAAAGCGGATCATTAAATCCGGGCCCATGATGCCCTCGGGAAAGCCCGGATAGTTTTCGACCTCGGTCGTCAGCATAAGCTGCCCGCCGTAGAGGCCGCCGGCAAGCACGAGCGGCCGAAGATTCGCTCGCGCCGCATAGACGGCGGCGGTGAGCCCGGCGGGCCCGGAGCCGATGACGATCACGCGTTCCATTCCGAGGCTCTTCGACTCCGTAGGATACATGCCCGGTTGCAGCCGGTTGGGCGCGAGGCGTCGAAAGTGCGCCTATGCCCAATGCGTTGCCATTAGAAGACACCTTCGGCGACATCGTAAAAAAGGCGATGCGCGGCACCGGCTCCCGCAGCGCGCAACTTGCTCGGGCGACCGGTATCCCTGCGGAGACGATCGAGCAGTGGCTCAAGGACGAAGGCGCGGCGACGGACGAGCAGGCGCGGGCGGTCGCCACCGTCTTAGCGCTCGATGGCCGTAAGCTCGCCGACAGTGCGGCCCAACGATGGCATCCGCCGCCGATCGAGCGCCCCGACGTGCGCCGCCATTCCCAAGATCCGCAGCCCAGCAACGGCTACGTCTTCTTTCTGGAACAGGATCGTCGGGCGGCGCTCGTCGATCCGGCGGGCATCCCGCAGAATCTGCTTCGGGTGCTCCGCGACGGCGACTATCATCTGCAGTACGTGCTGATCACCCACAAGCACGCCGATCACTGCGACGCGACGGGCGACGTTGCGAGAGCCTTTCCGCAAGCGCAGATCGTGATGCACTCCCTCGACGTCCAGGCGATCGGACCGCTCGCAAAAAGCGCGCTGCTGTTGCGCGACGGCGAGACGCTGCCATTCGGGGACGATGCGGCGATCCGCATGCTGCATACGCCCGGCCACACGGATGGTTCTTCCTCGTTTCTCTTTCGGGGATCGCTCTTTTCGGGCGATACGCTCTTCGCCGCCAGCGTTGGCGGCGCGTACGGCGACAACAGCACCTACGGCGACATTCTCAACAGCGTGCGCAGCAAGTTTTTCACGCTCCCCGACGATACGGTCGTGATGCCTGGCCACGGGCCGCCGAGCACCATCGCACTGGAGAAGCAGCACAATCCGTTTTTTTAAGCGGCAAGCGTGGTACTTGCTCCTGTTGCTTCCCGTCGTCGGGGCGCTCTGGATGCCGGCCTACGCCAGGCTGGTGCCCGCCCTCTTCGGGATTCCATTTTTCTATTGGTACCAAATCATGTGGATCGTGCTCGGTTCGCTCACCATCGGGGCGGTGCTGCTGCTAACCCAGGATCGACGCGATGTCTAGTTTCGTCGTTTTCGCGATCATCTTCGTGGGCGTGAGCGTGCTGGGATTCGCGGCGTCGCGGTGGGGTTCGGGCGATCGCACGTCGCTCGAGGAGTGGGGCCTCGCCGGACGCGGCTTCGGCACGATCGTGAGCTGGTTTCTGCTCGGCGGCGATCTCTATACCGCCTACACGTTCGTTGCGCTTCCGGCCTTTCTCTATGGGGCGGGCGCGATTGGATTCTTCGCGGTGCCGTACACAACGCTCGCCTTCATCTTTTTCTTCGTGGTCGTAACGCGCTTCTGGGTCGTGGCGCGAAATCGCGGCTACGTGACGCTGGCCGATTTCATTCGCGATCGCTACGGGGACCGACGTCTGGAGCTCGCCGTGGCACTCACCTGCTTTGCCGCGGCCATGCCGTACATCGCTTTGCAGCTCGTCGGCATGCAAGCCGTTCTCGCGCAGTTTGGCGCCGGGTCCCGGCTCGTGCAAGGTTCCGCGCTCTTCGTCTCCTTCGCGATCGTCGCCGCATATACGTACATCTGCGGCCTACGCGGCCCCGCGTTAGTCGCCTTTGTCAAGGACGCGCTGATGTACGTGACGATCGTCGCCGCAATGGTGATCATTCCGGCGAAACTCGGCGGTTGGGGACGCATTTTCAACGCCGCGGGCGTCGCGCTGCAGACGCATTCGCCGCCCGGTGCGCTCCTCGTCCCACCAAACATGTATTTCGCCTATGGCACGCTGGCACTCGGTTCGGCCTGCACGCTCTTTATGTATCCCCACTCGATCACGAGCGCGCTGAGCGCGAAGAGCAAGTCGGTAATTCAGCGCAACGCGGTTTTCTTGCCGCTCTATTCGATCTTGCTCGCGATGCTCGCACTCATGGGTTACTGTGCGCTGGCCGCCGGTATCCATTTGGACGCCAAGCACACGAGCCTGGCCGTTCCGCTGCTGCTCAAGGCGCTCTTCCCGGGCTGGCTGGCCGGAGTGGCCTTCGCCGCGATCGTTACGGGCGCGCTGGTGCCCGCCGCGGTTATGGCGATCGGTTCGGCGAACCTGTTTGCCAGCAACGTGCTCGCCGAGTTCACGCAAGAACGGCCTGCCGCCGAAACGCAGCATGCAAAGCTCCTTTGCCTCGCGGTACTCGCAGCGGCGCTGATCCTCGTGCTCACGGTTCCGGTCCCGTTCGCGATCAACTTTCAACTGCTCGGCGGCGCGTGGATGATGCAGATCTTTCCTGTGGCGGCGATGGGCCTTTACACCCGCTGGTTCAACCCGGCGGCATTGCTGGCCGGCTGGGGCTGTGGGATCGTTTGCACGACCGCGATGGCAGTCGATACTGGTTTCAGATCGACGTTCGCCCTCGGTGGACACGGTTTGGTCGGATATATCGGCTTTTACGCTCTCGCGCTCAACCTCGCGGTGGCCACCGTCTTGACGCTGCTCTTTAACGCGACGGGTACCGCGCCCGGGATCGATCGAACCGTCCCCGCGGACTACACGTAGGAACGTTTTCGTACGCCGCCTCGAGTACGATGAGTGCACTGAACACGATCGGACCGTCCCTCGCTCGGATGCCTGGGCAGGAGAACCTCCCGCCTCTCCGCTATAGTTTAGGCACCAGGCGTTCGCCGGTCGATACGGGTTTTTGAACCACCCCCCGTTACGTACTTTAAGGAGAGTCGGAATGCGTTTTGTAAAGATGTCGCTCGTCGTCGTTGCGGCAGCCCTCGCGATCACGGCCTGCGCAAGCAAGTCCTCATCGAACGATCAGAGTCAATCCAGTGCTGAGGCTACGAGTGCCGCCTCGTCTGCCGCCGCGACTACCGACAACACGGCTGCTACCGCCGCCGCGAGCCCCGCTGCCGCCGGCGACGCACCCGCCTACCCAGGCGCCACAACGCAGGCGTCTGGAAGCAACACCAGCATGGGCCAGAGCGCGGCGGGCACGGTCATGACGACCGACGACTCGTTCGACAAAGTCTACGCGTGGTATCAGAAAAACATGCCGAGCGGTTCCGAGAAATCCCACATGACGGCGCCGGTACAGAGCGCGGTCTTCATGGTCGGCGATCCAGGCTCGGGGCAAACCTCGGTCACAATCACCGTGTCGAACGGCAAGACGATGATCACGACCGCCAAAGTAAAGATGTAAAGAGCCGGCCGCTGCTACGGCGTGAACTGGTAAATGGTGCCTTGGCCGAAGGAACCGCCAGCCACGGTCGCGCCGTAGAAGTTGCCGCTCGCATCCCGCGTCAACCCATAGTAGGGATACGCGCCATCGCTGCCACTGCCGAACGCGTGTAGCACTGTTTCACTTCCGGTTCTTGCGTTGACTTTGAAGATCGTGCCGCAGCCGCAGCTTCCGCCGCCCGCGGATGTCGTTCCATAAAGTTCACCGCTCTTAAGAACCAGCGTAGCGGTGGGAGAGCTCCCGTCGCTGCCTCCCAGGAAACTGTAGAGCACGCGCTCCCCATACCGCCCATGCGTACTTGCAGCGAGCTCGAAGACGCTGCCCAGGCCACCGGCGCCACCGTAGTACGTGGTCCCGTAGAGATCCCCGGCTGCGTCGGCGACCAAACCGCCGTACGGGGAACCGGCATCGGGCTGACCTTTGAAGGCGTAGAGCGTCGTCAGATTCCATCGCTTCCCTGACGTCGCGTGCACTTTGAAGACCGTACCGGCGCCATGAGCGCCGCC
>Ga0070762_10000777_pt1 | contig 13995 bp, 18 predicted proteins | sample HubBroMetageREF2_FD_66726 | JGI IMG/M metagenome (GOLD analysis project Ga0070762, IMG submission 66726) | Reference soil microbial communities from the Hubbard Brook experimental Forest, New Hampshire, USA - Hubbard Brook CCASE Soil... | ecosystem: Environmental > Terrestrial > Soil >...
GCCGCCGAGAACCCACTCGTGCACACCATCGTTCACGGACAGGGCGCCGAGGAGCTGCTCGCGCTGTTCACCACCCACGGCAAGCCGCTCGTCGAGCGTGCCGCCGAGCGCCTCACCGCCGTCATGCTCGCCAGCTGGCCATTGCTCGAGCGCCAAGACGCGGAGCTGCTCAGCGAGTGTCTCGTACGGCTCGCCATCAGCTACGCCGCGCTACCCAAAGGCCCCGCCAGCATGACCGCCGTCTCGATCGCCAAGTTGTTCAGGCCCTACCTCGAGCTGCTTGTCTCACAGCAGGACGCCACGTAGCGCAGCGCCCGGGCGGGGACGCCACCGCTGTCAGCGCTCTCGGCGCCAGTACACGCCAGTCCAGTCGATCTCCTGGATCGGCTCGGTGATGCCATGCTCCTCGCGGTAGTCGCGGGTCGCTTGGCCGCAAGCATCCGCAAACAGCGGCGCGTTGTAATCGTCAACGATCATGTAGCCGCCGATTGCTAGTTTCGGGTAAAGCGCCGTGATCGCATCGATTGTCGACTCGTACAGATCGCCGTCCAGGCGTACCAACGCAAGCTGCTGGATCGGCGCAGTTGCAAGCGTATCCTTGAACCAGCCGGCCAGAAACTTCACCTGGTCGTCGAGCAGGCCGTACTTGGCGAAGTTCGCCTTCACGTCATCTTGCGAAACCGCAAGCACCCCGTAATCGTCTACGTCATACGCGCCGTCAGCTGGATGCGTGTCCGCATCTGGCGTGGGCAGCCCTTCAAAGGAGTCAGCCAGCCACACGTTGCGGTCACTTACACCGCGTGCGGCCAATACTCCACGCATGAAGATCGATGCCCCGCCACGCCACACCCCAGTCTCGATCAGATCGCCGGGAATGCCGTCATCCAGGATGCTCGTGATGCATTGCTGGAGGTTCTCGAGACGCGGATAGCCGATCATCGTGTCCGCGTCCTGAGGCATGTCTCTGCCTTCATTGCGTTCTTTTGCGTTTACAGGGGTACGTTCAACGATGCGCAGGTCGCGGTTTTTCTTGGCGCGATCCCACAAAAGCCCACGCCAGCCGTTGAGGTGGAGCTCCTGGAGCTGATCGTCTGGAAACAGGCTGCGCGTCAGGCAACCCTTCAACAGGCTCAGGTAGAGCTCCTCCACGGCAGGGATCGGCTCGGCTTGCGCTGCCAGACCTGCTCGCGATTGCGCCAGCCCAGTTCTTACATCTTCCACGTTGCCACCCCATGACACCCAATCGACGTTATGACAGTCGCCCATACTGCCACACAACACAAACTCACCGCCAGCCGAAGGTGGCCTTCACAAACGCGATGCAACCACCGCGCATGCGGTCACCACGATCGCTAGCGACAACGCCGCCAAGGCACCATCCAACGGTGTCAGCATCCCGTGCAGCGTCAGCGGCTCGGTGCTTCCGTCGCGCAACGTGCGCGTGCCACGCACCGCCAGCGTGCGCCTGCGCAGCTCGCGCGCCGGCGAGCTGAGACGGCGCTGAGCGACGCTCAACGCGGTGCATCCTGCCACCATCAGCAAACCCGGCAGCGCGACTTTCTCCGCGTTCACGAAATACCCCGTGAACGCTGGGAAGGCACCCCAGCCGAGCGCAAACCAGAGATCACCGTGGAAGCGTCCGCCCGCCAGCTCGAGGTTATAAGCCGGTAGGAACATCGCGCCCACGAGCACCAGTGGCGCCAGCCAGACCGACACCGTCAGCACACCCGCGATCCCAATAGCCACCGCGCCCAACCCGCCCACCACACCCAGACTCGCGAGCGTCCGGCTGGAGACACTGGTGCCAAGCGGTCGGTTGTGTAGCTCGTCGAGCGCGTGTGCCGCCACCCCGACCGCCAGCGCGAACGCAGCCAGACCCCACAGCAGGCGATCTACATACAACTTCGGCGCGACGGCCGCGCCCAGCGCGAAGTAGCTCAGATGCCATGCGGTGTAGGGAGGGTGTAGCAGCGTCACCAAATCTCCCACGCGCCCGCGCCCACGCGCGTAGAAAGCCGGACGCAAGGGTGCCGACGTCAGATCCTCCGCGGGTGTAACAGGCCGCTTGTGCGTCGTCGCCATCGGCGCCTCAACTCGCGCGCTTGGTCGCGGACATGACCACGCCCCCACCTAGGCTCATGCGCCGCACACGTACGTCTTGGAGACCCGCCTGCTGCCAGTAGCCAACGAGCTGCTGCAGGGGATGGCGATCGTAGAAACCGCGGATGCTCGGCCCAAGGAAGTGGCCCACCTCCGCCCATTCGCGTGATGCCAGCCGGCCCAGGCTCGGCAGCCCGATCGCGGTGTAGAACCTCCACGCCAGACGCGCCGGCGGCCACGGCGGCACACCAAACTCCAGCGATGCCACGCGTCCGCCTGGGCGCACCACACGCGCCAGCTCACGCACCGTCGCTGCAGGATCGTCCACGTAGCGCAACAGGTAGGTGAACGTCAGCGCGTCGAAACCACCGTCGGCAAACGGCAGCGCCTCTGCCTGCCCCTCGATCAGCTCTACCCGCGAGCGATCGGCAGTCGCGAAGCGAGCACGAGCGCCAGCCAGCATCTCAGCGCTCTGGTCGATGCCCACCACAGTGCAGTCCGCACGCGCCAGCAGCTCCGCCGCCACCATGCCAGTGCCCGTCGCCACGTCCAGTATCCGCTGGCCGGCCTGCGGCGCCACCGCGCTCACCAGCGCACGCCGCCAGCGCGGGTCCTGCCAGAAGCTGAGCGCCGCAGACAGCGCGTCGTATCGCCGCGGCAGGCCACGGAACAACTCCAGCGCCTCGCGCTTGCGAGGCGATGCCTGATCGGTGGAAGCGACGCCTGGGACGTCGCTGGATGCGGATGAGCTCATTGTGTCGCCAATCTGACAGGCTAACGGTCAATGGCCAAAGTCATGCTCATCACTGGCGCCTCCAGCGGTATCGGCGAAGCTACCGCGCGCCGGCTTGCCCGCGAGCCGAACACATCGCTCGTGCTCGTTGCCCGGCGCGAGGAGCGCCTGCATGACCTCGCGACGCAGCTTGGAGAGCACAAAGTGAGCTTCGTTGCTGTCGATTTGCTCGACGAGGACGCGCCCGTACGCATTCGCGACCATGTGCTCGAGCGCCACGGACAGCTGGATCTGCTCGTCAACAACGCCGGTGCCGCATGGCGCGCGCGCTTCGCCGACGGCGGCTACGAGAACGTGCGGCGGACGATGGCAATCAACTTCGACGCCCAGGTGCGGCTCACCGAGGCGCTGCTACCGCTACTGCGAGCCAGCGCGCCGTCCGCCATCGTCAACGTGTCGTCCACCTCCGGCAGGGTCGCGCGCGCCGCGAGCGGTGCCTATAGCGCCTCCAAGTTCGCGCTCGCCGGCTGGTCGGACTCGCTGTGGGCGGAGGAGCGCGCGCATGGAGTGCATGTCGGGCTGGTTCTCCCAGGCTTCATCTCCACTGAGGGGTTTCCCCACTCCGAGCTCACCGACAAGCCGTGGACGCGCTGGCTTGTCTCCACCCCCGAACAGGGCGCCGAGGCGATCTTCCAAGCGGGCATCGGCCGTCGACCCGAGCGCTACGTACCGCGACCGTATGCCCTTGCAGCGGCACTACGAATCCTGGCCCCCGGGCTGGTCCGACGCGTGCTCGGCGGCAGCAGTGCAGCAGTGATCACCACCACTACTGGCGCCGATCTGGCCGAGCGGCGCAACGGCACCGGCAGCACCTCACACAGCTGACGAGGCTGCCGAGCCGCAGGGGACTCACCTCAGCGGATCGCAGCCATACCACCGCAGCCACCCACACCACCGCAGCGCCACACCACCGCAGCCACACCACGGAGCCTGCGTGCGCGCGGGCGGGACTACTCCTCGAGCTCGCCCGCGTACAACGCAAACACGGCGCCCTGCGGGTCCGCCACCACGGCGATCTTCGCTATGCCGATGTCAATCGGACCCGCCAGCGTGCTGCCGCCCAGCTCCTGCACCTTTGCGAGCGCCGCCTCAGTGTCCTCGGTCCCGAAATACACCAGCCAGTTGGGCGGTGTGCCCGGCGGGTTCAACTCGCGAATCGCGCCGTTGTTGGCGCCCGCGTTTTTGATCGACAGGTATACGTCCGCCATACCGGCAAACTGCTCCACGCTCCAGCCGAACAGCCCGCCGTAGAAGCCCGCCGACGCGTCCGGGTCAGGCGACTGCAGCTCGTTCCACACGAGCGCGCCTGGGGCGTTCACGAGCTGCGCGCCACGATGCTCGCGCGGCTGCCACAACATGAAGTATGCACCCTGCGGATCCTGGATAACCGCCATGCGCCCCGCCTGCATCACGTCAAACGCAGGAGCGTGCGCCGTGGCGCCCAGCCCCACCGCGCGCTCGACCGCGGCGTCCGCGTCATCCACCCACACGTATGAGTTCCACAGGGGCGGTACGCCCGCCTCGCGCTGCTGCTGGGGCTGCCCGGCGATCGCCGCCACATGCTTGCCGTCCACCAGCTGCATCGAGTAGTAGGCATCGTCGCCCACCGGCCTATCGTCAGCCTGCCAGCCGAACAGCGCGCTGTAGAAGGCCTTTGCCGCCGCCTGATCGCTCGTCGACAGTTCAACCCAGCAGAACGTCCCCGACGCGTATCCGTTGCGCTCGCCCATTGGGCGTGAGCCTAGCGCACCGCAGACCCGCACTGCAGACCCGCTGTCGTTACCGGCTAGATTCGCAAGCTGTGGCCAGCGAGATACCAATTGCAAACGGGACCATCAGGCTCGGACAGCTGCTCAAGCTTGCCGGCGTCGTCGACAGTGGCAGCGAGGTCAAGGCGCTTCTCGCGACCCAGCCCGCGCTCGTCAACGGCGAGCCCGAGACGCGTCGCGGTCGCCAGCTGCATCACGGGGACAGCATCGTGGTCGGAGAGCACCGGCTGCTGGTAGTCACGCAGGCCGGCGAGCAGCGCCGCTAGCGGCTACACGCGAGCGTCACCAGAGTCGTCTTGCCAGCGCGAACAAGTATCCGCTTGCCCGGGCAATTCGGGCGTTGCGCCTCGATGCTGTAGCGACCTGGCCGTATGGTCAACTCGAACGCGCCGTGTGGTCCGCTCCTCGTGTGCGCCACGAGGTGCACACCCAGCGGAGAGCTCTTTGTGTTGCCTTCAGAAACGAGGATCGGTACCTCTGCCGCTAGCCCTGTCACGCGCCCACGGATCATCCCCTTCGGGGGGGCGTCTGCGCCTCGCGTGTGCGGGCTGGGCACGGCCGCAAATTCGCCCGAGCCTGCTTCCGGCATCACGCCAAGCATGACCGTAACCGGTCCAAGATCTTCGAGATTGACACGCTTGCCACCAATCGTCATTTCTAGAGGAAAGCCTGTATGCGCATCGATAATCAAGGTCTCGCGAGAGCTCGTGGAGACCGTCGCGCCGCGTTTCAACACGCCCGCCGGCGGTGCAAATGCGCTGGAAGATGCCCCTTCCATTTCCACCGCATAGACACTCGTTTCGTCGAGTTCGCGCTGTTCACGTTCGTGCTGTTCGACTTCTTCGGCGGTGCACGCGAGCCCCGGAAAGCAACTCGCCTTTCCCGTAGCGGTGGGCCCACCGACCTCTTCGTCGCTGTTCACGACTGCTCTCGCCTGGGCGAAGTTGCCATACGCGACACGCATGCTTATCTGGCCGCCCAGCGCGCCGGGTCGCGCGTCCTTCATTGCGTCTGTCGCCGCACCCGTGGGAGTGAGTTCGGGGCCCGTCGGCTTGTGGTAGCCGCTGGGAGGAGCTGGTTCAGAGCTGGGTGACGCGCTTGCCGAGCTGTGCGTGGCGAGCAATACGCAGGCGACTGCCGCGGCAGCGGCGAGGAGCAGGATGCCCATGGTGTTGCGATTCACCGGTCTCATGACGTTCAAGCCCCTCTCTATTCGCACGTGGGTTGCTCTTGGTGAAAGCGGGCCCACCGGCTGGAACGGTACTCGGCGAGATGTATAGTTTGAATTCGCCAGCTTCTTTTTTCTCTGCATAGAAGGGGTGGATTTCAACGCTTTCCTGGTTGCTCTGATCGTACGGCTAGCTACCAATGACCTGACCCGTCTCGATCCACCCCCATTTCGCTTGTGCCGTTGCCGGGATGCCAAGTGTGCCGAGCACACTGAGGGCCCCGAGCAAAGCCCACTTTCTCGGCATTACCGTGGCATCCGTTCGCAACGCCAGCAGCGCCCGCTTCTGCAGACACTGCAGCTATTTAGCAAGATTCGCAGCAATGGTATGCGCGCATACAGAGCCATGTCAATGGTCTGAATAAAGAGAATCCCGACTGTGCGAATCAGCAAGTCGGCGTCACGTGTCGGCTCGCTGCCGCCGCGGGCCTGCTGCTGCTGCCGCCGGCGCGTGTCAGCTCAAGTGCGCGATGATCACTGGCGAGCTGGTTGGGACCTTGCTGCCGCCGAGCGGCTCGGCGGTCACCATGATCACCTTGACGCCGTCCACGCTGCCTGGCACGCCCACCGTGGCATCGCCGCTGGCGGTGACCCTGAACAGTGCATCTGTGGGCTGCGGCGCTCCCGATCGTTTGACCCACACCTCGTAAACGCGTTGCGGAGCTGTTTGCGGCATGCCGGAGATATCCAGCTGCGCACGGCCGCCGCTGACACGTAGCGACGCGCTCGCGCCACGTGGGGTCACTTCTGCGCTGATCACGCGCGTGCCAGCGCGTCCGCCAGAAGACAGCACGATCACCGCCAGCACCACCGCCGCCGCCAGCGCTCCTGACGCGAGCAGCGGACGCCACTGCAGCCAAGCCAGCGCCGGACGTCGCATGGAGCGCAGCGGCGCGCGGGACTCGACGCCACTGAGTTGCGCGCCAGAGCGGAGGTCCTCGCGCACGCTCGCCATCACGTTTTGCTTGAGCTCAGGCGGCGCGCTCAGCTGCGGCGCGAGCGCTGGTAGCGCACCCGCCACCACCTGCAGCGCAGCGACCTCCTCGCGGCAGACCGCACAGGAGTCCAGATGCTCGAGAAAGGCCACGTGCTCCTCCTCGGTGAGCGCTCGCAGCACATACGGGGCGGCACTGTCGCCGCACAACTGCGGCTCGATGTGGGGCTCCTCGGCGCTCACTGAACCATCTCCGCGGGGTCTCCCAGCGCCATGCGCATCTTCGCCAGCCCGAGGCGCATGCGCCCCTTGATGGTGCCCACAGGCGTGTCCAGCATCGACGCTATCTGCACGTGCGTCAGCCCCCCGAAGTACGCCAACTCGATCACCCGACTCTGCTCGTCTGGCAGCTCATCCAACGCGTCGCGGATTTCGCGCGCGTCCTCGCGACGCGCCACGTCCAGGTCTGTGCGCTCTGGAGCGGCGATGCGCTCCTGCAGCCCCTCGTCGTCGACGACGCCGCGATCGCGCACGGCGCGGCGGCGCAGCGCGTCGATCGCGCGGTTGTGCACGATGCCCAGCACCCATGTGCGGACACTGCCGCGGTTGCGGTCATAGCGGGCGCGGCTGCGCCACAGTGACAAGAACGCCTCCTGAACGACGTCCTCCGCCAGCGCTCGCTGAGCGCACATGCGATAGGCCAGCGAGAAGGCCGCATCGGCATGGCGGTCATAGATCACCTCGAACGCGTCCGCGTTGCTCCGGTATACGAGCTGCATGAGCTCCTCGTCCGCGAGCACCCGCAGACGCTCCGTCGAACCGCTTCCACCACTTGAGCGCAACGGATTGAACATGCCAGCCATTGTTACGGCAATTACCCGTTTTTGGATCACTGCGATTCAGACGCCGACGCGAGCGCCCTGATCCCAGCTCGCGATCGCGACCGTCACCCGGCATCGCGCAATGCTCGCCGCGTCTCGCGGTGCTCGATGATCCTGGCGATCAGCACGCTCAACTCGAACAGCAGATAAAGCGGCACGGTCTCCAGCAGCAGCGTGATCGCATCGCCCGGCAGGAACGCCGCCACGGCACCGCACGCGAGGATCGCGTAGCGGCGGTTTTGGCGCAGCTGCTTAGTTGTCACGATGCCAGCGCGCGTGGCCGCGAGAACACCCACGGGCACCTGGAAGACGAGACCCATCGCCAGCAGCACCACTGCGGCGAAGTGGTAGTACTGGCTGGCTTGCACCAGCACGTTGAACTGCCCGCTGTTGAAGTTCTGGAAGAAGCGCACCGCCGCTGGCAGCACCACGAAGTAGCCGAACATCACGCCCGCGACGAACAGGAACGGGATTGCGAGCATCAGCGGCGTGGTCACGCGGCGCTGCTCGGGGCTGAACGCGGGCAGCAAGAAGCCGTATAGCTCGTACAGGATCACCGGCAGCGACAGGATCATCGCGAAGATGAACGCGATGCCGATGGTCGTGGTGAACGGCTCGCCGATCCCCAACGTCACCGGCTTGTTGCCCTGTGGAGCTGACGACAGGTGCTTGATCGCCCCGTCCAGCTGCGGTGTCACACCGGCAAGCGAAGCCTTCGTCGCCGCCGATGCGCCGCTGCCTGGCCGCTCGAGCGTCCGCACGACCGTCTGTAGCTGCTTGGCCACCGTGCGCGCGCTCTGCTGCACGGTGTATGTCGAGCCGAGCGGACCGTTACCCGCCTTGACCTGTTTCTGGGTCTGGTGGGCGAGCGGTGCGTTGACGATCTTGAGCAGCGCGGTGTTCTGCCAGAAGCAGAAGCCAAACGCCACTGCGATCACAGCCAGGCATACGATCAGGCGAGCGCGCAGCTCCTCCAGATGGTCGACCACGCTGACGCGGTCTTCATGTCCGATGCTGCCTACAGCGGCTGCCATGATCTCTCCACTCGTCCAGTTCGGCTTGGTGTGCTTGATACCTTTGGGCTCGGACGAAGCCCCCGCTAAGCGGGGAGCTTCTCCATGACGGGCCGCGCCGTGGGGACTGCTTGCACGGGAGCAGCCGCGGCGACAGGCTCCTGAGGCTGTGCAACCAGCGTGGGCTGTGCAGCTAGCGTGGGCTGTGGGGCCGGCTGCTGCGTGGCTGTGGGCGTGCCTTCGCCGCTGATCGCGTCCTTGAAGCCGCGCATGCCGTCGCCCAGCGACCTGCCCATCTCGGGGAGCCGCTTCGCTCCAAAGACCAGCAGCAGAAGAATCAGCAGAAATGCGATGTGGATTGGGTTATCGAGTCCCATGGTGTTCAGTTCCTCCTGAAAATTGAGTTCAGATGCCCTGTGACGGGCCGGTACCTGCCTGCTACTACGCGTGCGGGCCGCCCGCGGATCATCCAGCGAGCGGCCCTTTGCAAGCCGCTGTCTACGCCTTGATCAGCGGCTTTACTTTGGTGAGCACCTGTTCCTTGGCCAGCGGCACGTCAAACCCTTGGCTGGGCGTGGGGCTCTTGCCGATCAGCAGGTTGATCGCGGCTGCATGGCGCGCCTCGATCTGCACGATGCTGCCCGCCGCGGCAAGCACTTCCTTGCTCTGAATCGACGGCGCAGCGCCGTTGTAGGCGCTCACGCCGGTGTTCTCCAGTACTGATGCCAGCGCCAGGAACGCGCTCTGGCTGTTCGCTGGGATCACGAACGACGGCTTGGCAACCGGCTTGCCGCCAAGCGATTCGATCGTTTTGGTGATCGCCTTGACGTGATCGGCCTCCTGTTCGCCGAACATGCTCGCGTAGGACTTCGCCTGACCGTTGAGAGCGATTTCCTTGCCCTTGACGTTGTAGAAGTCGGACTCCAGGTACTCCAGCGTGAGCGCGAAGTTGAGGATTTCAACATCGCCGCCCCCTGTTTCAGCGAGTGCCTGCGAGACGAACGGCGTGACCGCCCCCAGGCCGTACACCGCGCCCGCGGCCATCGCGCCACGCAGGATAAAGCTCGAACGAGTCAGTCCGCTGACCTCCAGGTTCGCCAGCTCCGGGTTTGCCAGTCCGGCCTGTCCGGCATCGGTAAGTGTGTGGTTGGACATTGCTTTTAGCTCCTTTTCTAAGGGGTGCGATCAGGCCAGGAACGGCTTGATTGCCGCCAGCACCATTGACATGTCAGCCGGCTTGGCAAACGCGCCATCCGGTGTGAGCGACTTTTTGACCAGCGTCCCCAGCGTCGCTGCGTGACGCGCCTCGACCGAGTGGATCGCGAGCGCCGTGGCGAGCACTTCTGGACTCTGGATGTTGCCCGCTTGGCCTAGGTACGCAGACGCACCGAGGTTCTCCACGGTGTACGCCAGCGCCGCGACCTGTGTGGCGCTTTCGATCGGGAATTTGCCGTTGGGGTTGGCCGCCGGCGTGCCGCCCATTTTCGACACGGCGCCTTTCAGCGCTTCCACGTGCGTAGCCTCTTGGCTACCGAATTCCTTGATCAGGCTCGCGACTTTGCCGTTGAACAGGCCAGACGCCACGACCTTCGCGTAAAATTCACGCTCGAGGTACTCCAGCGTGAGCGCGTAGTTGAGGATTGCAACGTCGCCGGTTGTTGCACTGGCAGCCGTAGTGCTCGTCGCTGCCGCGGGAGCTGCTGCTGTTGAGGCGGTTTTTGTGCTGCTGCCGCCGCAGGCCGCCAACACGAACGCACCGAAGCTCGCCGCGCCTGCCCCGCCTGCCATCTTCAAGAACCGCTTGCGGTCGACATCGTCGCGCACGAGATGCTCGACGATCCCCGTCGGCTGCGGTGCTGAGTCTTCGCTTGTTGGACTGGACATCTTGCTACCTCCGTTTCGTGACTGTGGGAAGGAAGGCGTCGCCTCACGGAAGCTGCCGCGAGGCGACGCCATGCGTATGGGTACTGCAGTGGAATTCGAGCGGTTATTCCTTGATGAAGCCAGTTGACTTCACGGCCGCGAGCACCTTCGTTGCGGTATAAGGAACGTCGAACGGCCCTTCAGGCGCGATGTCATTGCCAGCGGCTTCGTTGAGCAGGCCGATGACTGACGCGTGACGTGCCTCGATTGTGAGGATCGAGCCAGCCGCCTTCACGTACGCCTTAGACTGAATGTTCGTGACCTGTCCGAGATATGCGTGCACGCCGGTGTTCTCGAGCACATATGAGGTCGCCATGAACTTTTCTGCGTTCTTGTTGGCTTCTCCGAATTCAAACGTCGGCGACGCCACGGCCTTGCGGCCAAGCGCCTTCTTCAGGAATTCCACGTGGGCGTTCTCGTCCTTGGTAACGACTTTCAAGAACGCTGCCGCTTGGGGGCTCAACGCCAGGCTCGCCGCTGTCGCTCCGTTGTAGAACGCAGCCTCCAGATACTCCAGCGTGAGCGCATAGTTGAGGATGCCGATGTCGCCCTTACCGAACTTTGTTGGGGGACGTCCGCCGGGACCGGCAAGCGCAGCCGGAGCAAACGCCGACAGAACCGCTCCACCGCCCACCAGCGCGCCTCCAGCGACGCCGGCCTTCTTCAAGAAATCCAGACGCGTGTCGCCAGATACAGCATCTGCAGCTTCGCGCACGGCGCCGTCGGCGTCGATCTCGGCGAGATTGATCTCGTAACTCATTGGTTCTCCCGTCTTGGGTTTAAGGATGGCCGCATACACGTCTTGACATCGCGACCGTTTTTGCTGTGTTTTGTGTGAGTACGCGGTGGCTGCAAATCCGGATCATCCGCCGGTGCAATCCTCGCCGGCCAGGCTTCGAACATCGCCCGCTCGTCCCGCGCGGGCGTTAAGTCCCGCCCCCCGGTTGTTAGGTCCCGCCGCGCGAGTGTTAAGTCCGACCCCCGCGGGTGTTGAGTCTGGCTAGCTGTGTGATCCATATGCCGAACCTGTGCGTTAACGCACTAGATGTCTCGCATGCCTCGTCCGTTCGCGCGTCGGCTGCGCCGCTCCAACGAGCCAGCCCTCGGCCCTGCCGCCGCTGGCGCATCCGCGCGGCTGCGTCGGCGGGTATTGGGCTCGGTCCGCGGCGGCACAACGCGACGCCCTCACATACACGCCCAAGCACAGCGCTGGGCAATTGCCGGCGGCGTCGTAGTCGTGGCGGCAATCGCGCTAATTGCCGCCGTCGACCTCGGTCGGGGCGCTCCCGCTTACAGGACAGTGTCAGCTCACCTCCAGGCCAACACCATGCACGCGCTGCTGCGGCGGTTCGACACAGGCGACGAACTGATCGTGTGGGGCATGCCCGAGCCACCTATAGGAGAGGTCTATGAGGTGTGGCTTGACCACGCCGGCGGGCCGCCACAGCCAACGGAGGCGCTGTTCACGGTCACAAGCGCGGGGCAAGGCACGGTGGAGGTACCTGGCCCGCTGCTGGGAGTACGCGAAGTGATGGTCACCAGCGAGCCGCTTGGCGGCAGCTCAGCGCCAACAAGCGCAGCAGTGCTGCGCTTGCGCGTAGGACATGCTCACTAGCGCTTGGGGCCCGGCCACAGGCAGCGCACCACGTCCTCAGCAGCGGGCACGCCGCCCGCGGCGGTCACAGCTCGAATACCTCTGCAAGCAGCTCGTAGGAGCGCCGTCTGGCCTCGTGCTCGTAGGTGATGCTCACCACGATCGCCTCGTCTGCGCCGTAACTCGAGACCACCTGCTCGAGCTGCGCGCGCACACTTTCAGGCGAGCCCAGCACAGCACGTCGCTGCGAGCGTGGCTGCTCGCCGCTGCGATCGTCCTCTGCCAAGAACTTCAGCGCCTGCTCTGGCGGCGGCACGGCAATCAGCTGGCCACGGCGCAACAGCGTGAACGTCATGCGCCCGCTGGCTGCCAAGCGTCGTGCCTGCTCGTCGTCCTCAGCGCAAATCACCCACACAGCCACCGCCGTATGGGGTTGCGCGTCGGCGTGTTCGTGTTCGGCAAAGCGCTCGCGATATAGCGCTGCGATCTCTGCGCCGCGGGGGTTGATGAAGTCGGCAAACGCATACGGTAGCCCCAGCTCAGCAGCCCACAGCGCGCTCTGCTGGGAGGAGCCCAGCAGCCATGGCTGCGGCTTGTGCGGGTGCCCGGGAAGCGTCTTTGCCAGGCGCGCAAACGGATGATCTGGAGGCAGCCGGTCGTGGAGATACCCGAGTAGCTCCACCAGTTGCTCGGGGAAGTCATCGGGGGACGCCTGACGGCGATCGCGCTGCAGGGCGAACGTGGTCATCGGGTCGGTTCCCGCGGCACGGCCGAGCGCCAAGTCGATGCGGTCGGGGAACAGACCTGCGAGCACGCTGAAGGTCTCTGCCACCTTCAGTGGGCTGTAGTGCGGCAGCATCACACCGCCACTACCCACGCGGATGCGGCTCGTCGCTGCGGCAATCGGCCCAATCAGAGCCTCTGGGCTGGGGCCAGCGAGCATCGGGCCGCCGTGGTGCTCGGCCACCCAATAGCGGTGGTAGCCAAGCCGATCTGCCAGGCGTGCCAGATCCAGCGTGTTCGCCAGCGCCTGCGCCCCCGAGGATCCCTGGGAGATCGGCGACTGGTCCAAAACTGACAGGCGCATGACCTCATGCTATGCGCAGGTCGCACGCTCCACTGACGGGAGCGCGCACCGGTAACCTGACGGTCAATGAGCGACGCAGTGCAGGAGCCCGCCCCCCCGTATCACCTGTTCCTCGACCGGCAAGAGGTACCCGTCGCCGCCAGCGCACTGCGGCTGCTGATCTCCGACGAGGCGCATGAGCCCGAAATTCGCAGCCTTGCCCGCGAAGTGGTTGCCGGTCTCGAGCAGGCTCCAAACGACCAGGGAACGCTAACGCTGACGCTCACACCGCAGCAGATGAAGATCACGCACAGCGCGGTCAGGCTGCTACTCAACGACCTGCAGCGCGAGCAGGCCGACGAGCGCGAGATCCTCAAGAGCATCCTGCAGAAGCTCCCCGACGAGCACACCATGCGCGCGATCCAGCTCGACTGAGAACGCACCGAAGCGCCAAGCGCCCACTGGGGTGCCGGTGGCGGGCCGGCCGGACAATGTTCCCTCCAACGCACGCTGTATAGCCATCGTTAGACAGAGTTCGGCGGAGTAGACACACACCGACTGCGGTAGCTACTCCTCGCGCGGTGGACGCTGTATAGCCATCGTTATACAGCGTTCGGCGGAGTAGACACACACCGACTGCGGTAGCTACTCCTCGCGCGGTGGACGCTGTATAGCCATCGTTATACAGCGTTCG
>Ga0070762_10000778_pt1 | contig 13988 bp, 12 predicted proteins | sample HubBroMetageREF2_FD_66726 | JGI IMG/M metagenome (GOLD analysis project Ga0070762, IMG submission 66726) | Reference soil microbial communities from the Hubbard Brook experimental Forest, New Hampshire, USA - Hubbard Brook CCASE Soil... | ecosystem: Environmental > Terrestrial > Soil >...
GCCGCCGACGACGGCGTCAAGCCGCAGACCGAGGAGGCGATCGATCACGCCAAGGCGGCTGAAGTGCCGATCATCGTCGCCGTCAACAAGATCGACAAGGAGGGCGCGCAGCCCGAGCGGGTGCGCACCGAGATGACCCAGCACGGTTTGCAGCCCTCCGAATGGGGCGGGGACACAGAGTTCGTCGACGTCAGCGCCAAGACCCATGAGGGGCTCGACACGCTGCTCGAGACGATCCAGGTGGTGACCGACCTCGAGGAACTGAAGGCCAACGCCGGCGCCGAGGCATCCGGTGCCGTGATCGAGTCAAAGCTCGATCCCGGGCGTGGACCGGTCGTCACGATCCTGATCCAGCGCGGGACGCTGCGGGTCGGAGACGCGCTCGTCGCTGGAGCGCACTTCGGGCGTGTGCGCGCGATGCACGACTTCACCGGGGGCAAGCTCAAGCGCGCGATGCCTGGCCAGCCAGTCGAGGTGCTCGGCTTCGATGGCGTGCCCGAGGCCGGCGAGCACGTGCGCGTGGTCGAGAACGAGCGCCGCGCGCGTCAGCTCGCGGGCGAGCGTGCCAACCGCCTCAAGACCGAGGCGCTCGCCAGGCGCTCCGGTCGCAAGGTCTCGCTCGAGGACGTTTTCAAGCTCGCCCAGGAGGGCACGGTCAAGCAGCTCGCACTGCTCGTCAAGGCCGATGTCGCCGGCTCGCTCGAGGCGATCGAGGACGAGATCGCCAAGTTGCCCCAGCAGGAGGTCAAGGTCAACATCATCCACCGCGGCGTCGGTGGCATCAACGAGTCCGACGTGATGCTCGCGTCCGCTTCCGACGGCGTGATCCTCGCCTTCAACGTGCGGCCAGTCGGAGATGCCCGCCAGATCGCCGACCGCGAGGGCGTCGAGATCCGCTCCTACGCTGTCATTTATCGAGCGATCGAGGAGTTGCGCGCGGCGATGCAGGGGATGCTCGAGCCCGCGGAGGTGGAGACGCCACTCGGGCAGGCCGAGGTGCGACAGCTCTTCAAAGCCTCGCGGATCGGCACGATCGCCGGCTCGTTCGTCACAGAGGGCAAAGTCACCCGCGGCGCGCGCGTCCGTGTGGTGCGCGAGGGAACGGTGATCTATGACACTACGATCGAGTCTCTGCGCCGCTTCAACGAGGACGCACGCGAGGTCGCAAGCGGCTTCGAGTGTGGGATTGTGCTCACAAACTTCCAAGATCTGCACGAGGGCGACGTGCTCGAGACCTATGAGACACGGCAAGTGGAGCGCGAGCTCTCGTCCTGAGATGCGAGGATCGGCGCGAGGCTGCGTCCTCGATCGCTCATGTGCGCAGCACATTTCGCTCACTGCGTCCTTGCCTCGCTTGATCCTCGCGTCTCGGGGGCATTGCAGGGACGGACGGCTCGGCGCGGAATGGGAGGGGTAGGATGGCCTCAGGACGGATGCGCCGGGTCGATGAGGCTATCCGGCAGGTGATCGGCGATGCCGTTGCAGGTGATCTCAAGGACCCGCGAGTTGGATTTGTAACCGTGACCGATGTCAGGACAAGCCCAGACCTAAGCCAGGCACGTGTGTACGTGAGCGTTCTCGGCGCCGACGGTGGCATCTCTCAGCCGCACGAGCGCGAGACCACGCTCGACGGCCTGCGCAGCGCTCACGGCTTCCTGCAGGCACGCATCGCCGGTGAGCTGCATCTCAAGCGCACGCCGACGCTCGAGTTCGCCTACGACGAGACGACCGACCGGGCGCTGCGCGTCGAGGAGCTAATCGACGAACTGGAGAGCCCGTGAGCGATATACCCGCGTTCCAGCTGACACGGCGGCTCGTGCTCGAGCGGATCCGCGAGGATCAGCGCTTCGTGCTCGCTGCCCACGAGAACCCTGACGGTGACGCGCTCGGCTCGCTGGTGGCGATGCAAGGCCTGTTGAGCGCACTCGGCAAGGACTCTGCGATGTTCCTCTCCCCCGACGATCTACCGCTGCCGCGCGAGTACCGCTTCTTCGCGCTCGACGGCCTGATCCGCCAGCCGCCCGCCGACGTCGCCGAGCGCACCGTCGTGTTCCTCGACTGCGGCAACATCGATCGCAACTCCGCCAGCGTGCTGCGCGACGGCGCGCACCTGCTGAACATCGATCATCACCACGACAACACGCGCTTTGGCACGCTCAACCACATCGTGCCCGAGGCATCTTGCACGGCGGAGATCGTGTGGGATCTGATGCACGGGCTCGACGTGCGCCCGACGGCAGCGGTCGCCGAGGCTCTGTACATCGGGCTGATAACCGATACCGGACGCTTCATGTACGAGAACACCGGCCCCCGCGCGCACCTGATGGCCGCCGAGCTGATGGATGTCGGCGTTGACGTCGCCGGCGTGTATCGCAGGCTGTATGAGGGCGTGCCGCTGGGCAAGCTCACGCTGCTGGCGCTGGCGCTCGCACAGCTGCGGCGCTTCGACGGCGGGGAGCTGGCGATCGCGACTCTCAGCGCCGAGGACTTCGACCGTGCCGACGCCGAGGAGAGCTACTCAGAGGGCATCATCGACCAGCTACGCGCGTTGGAGGGGACAAAGGTCGCGGTGCTCGTGCGCGAGCTTTCGAGCGGTGAGCGCAAGGGCCAGCACAAAGTCTCTCTGCGTGCCACCGACGATGACGTGGACGTATCGATCATCGCTCGTGCACAAGGCGGAGGCGGGCACCGTCGTGCTGCCGGCTTCTCGACCACGCTCGAGTCTGAGGAGCTGATCGCGTTCCTGCGCGAGGCGATCGCGGCACAGCTACACCCATCTTCCGACGGGCACGCCGCCGCCACGCTCGCCTGAGCGGCCTTGGCGGCGTGGCGAGGTTCGAAAGCGCTCGATGGACGGCCTGCTGCTGATCGACAAGCCCGCCGGGATGAGCTCCCATGACGTCGTCGCCGCGGTGCGCCGCGCGCTGGGCGGGGTGCGCACGGGGCACGCCGGCACGCTCGACCCCTTTGCCACTGGACTGCTGCTCGTGCTGCTCGGCAGGGCGACCAAGGCGCAGAACGCGCTGATGGCCCTGCCCAAGCGGTATGAGACGGTGGCGCAGCTCGGTGCTGTATCGAGCACAGGCGACACCGAGGGGGAGATCACGCAAACGGGACGGCTGCCACCCGAGCAGCCCGAGCTGCCAACCGGCGAGCTGCGTCAGCGCCCGCCGATCTACTCGGCGGTGAAGATCGGCGGCGAACGCGCCTACAAGCGCGCGCGCCGTGGCGAGAGCTTTGAGATGCCGGAGCGGATCGTCAGCGTCCATCGCTTCGAGCAGCTGTGGCGCGATCCCGACTGCCCACCGGGTCTCCGGGACGGGAGCCTACCCACCCAGCTGCCGCGTGCCGGATTTGCGATCGAGTGCGGCTCGGGAACCTATGTACGCTCGCTGATCGCCGATCTGGGCGACGCCTATTGCCTGCAGCTGAGGCGTACTGCGATCGGTCCGTTCGACGTGTGCGATGCGCTCGCCCCGCCAGCCCGCGGAGCGCCATGGCACGATCCACCGCTGATCGGACTCGATCAGGCACTCGCCGCGCTGTCCAAATAGGCTGTTGGGTCGTGAAGGTCACTCGCCTGCCTGACGTGGAGCGCGAAACCGAGCGTAGCGTGGCGGTGGGCACCTTCGACGGTGTGCACGTCGGTCATCGCGAGGTGATCGGTGGCTCTGACAGCGTGCTCACGTTTGATCCGCACCCCGTATCCGTGGTCTCCCCGCAGCACACGCCCAGGTTGTTGACGACGCTCGAGCGCAAGGCGGAGCTGCTGGCATCGCTCGATGTGCGCGAGCTGATCGTGATCCCGTTCGATGCTGAGTTCGCCAAGCGCTCAGCCAGCGAGTTCATCGATGACGTGCTCGTCGGTGCGCTCGGTGCCAAGCAGGTCGCGGTCGGCGAGAACTTTCGCTTTGGCCACAAGGCACAGGGCGACTCGCGCCTGCTGGCCGCCGATGAGCGCTTCAGCACCGTCGTGCACCCGCTGCTGGAACTCGACGGTGCGATCGTCTCCTCCAGCCATATTCGTGGTCTCGTGCTGGCCGGCGAGGTAGTAGAGGCCAACCGGCTGCTGGGGGCCAGCTTCGAGCTGCGCGGCGAGGTCGTGCACGGCGATGAGCGTGGACGTGAGCTGGGCTTCCCGACCGCCAACCTCGTCCCAGACGAGACACTCGCGTGTCCCGGCCACGGCGTTTACGCGTGCGTCGCCGAGAGTGACGTGTTCAGCGCTCGCCCGGCAGCCGTCAGTATCGGCGTGCGGCCCACGTTCAAGACCGGTCGCGGCGAGCTGATCGAGGCCTACATCCTGGACTTCGAGGGCGATCTGTACGGCAGGGGTCTGCGCCTACGCTTCCTCGAGCGACTGCGCGGCGAGCGACGCTTCGCGGACCCGGAGGCGCTGATCGAGCAGATGCACCGCGACGTGCAACGTACGCGCGAGATCGCTGGGTAGAGCGCGAGCTAGCTCGCGCGCCTGGGCCTGCGCACCGCGTTCGCGGCCATCCGCGGCCCAGGCTGGACGGCCGGTGTCTGCTACGGTGCCGCGGATGGCAGTCATGACATCTGAGCGCAAGCGCGAGCTCGCCGCCAAGTTTGGCTCCGGCGAGCAGGACATGGGTAACACCAAGGTCCAGATCGCGCTGCTGACCGAGCGCATCAACCACTTGACCGAGCACCTGCGCGCGCAGGACAAGGACCACAGCTCCAGGCGTGGCCTGCTGATGCTGGTTGGACGCCGCCGCCGATTTCTGGCTTACCTGCAGCGGCGCGACCTAGAGGGTTATCGCGCTTTGATCAAAGAGCTGGGCCTGCGCAGGTAGTCGCGTGTCGGTGATCGCGCCCGGCACGCCCGCGCCGAGCTTCACGCTCGCACGCGCCTCTGGCGAGAGCTTCACCGAGCAGGACCTGCAGGGCCGCGTGTCGGTGCTCGTCTTCTACCCGTTCGCCTTCAGTCCAGTGTGCACCGACCAGCTGCAGCTCTACGAGGAGATCCGCGTCGAGCTTGAGGGTCGCGGCGACGTGCTGTACGGGGTCTCTTGCGACGCCACCTGGTCGCAGAGCGCGTTCAAGGAGAAACTAGGTGTCGGCAGCGAGCAGCTTTCAGACTTCGAGCCCAAGGGCGCCGCGTGCGCTGGCTTCGGAGTCCTGCACCCGGGCGGCTTCGCGCAGCGCGCGCTAGTCATCACCGGCCCCGATGGGGTCGTGCGCTGGAGCTACGAAGCGGACTCGCCGGGCGATCTGCCCAGCGTTGAGCTGCTGCGCGAAGGTCTCGCTGCAGCCATCTCCTAGCCGAGCCAGAAACGCCAGTCCGCTAAGCTCCGTCCGTTCGGGAAAGAGAAAAAGAGAAACGGACCGCCGACCGACGGGCGGAACAGGAAGGCAGTGAATATGAGTAGTGATGCCGTTACACGGGTCTCCGTGGAGATCGCTGGTAGCGAGATCTCGTTTGAGACCGGCAGAATGGCCAAGCAGGCCTCCGGTGCAGTCGTCGTCCGCCAGGGCGACACGATGGTCCTCGCGACAGCTGTCGCGGGCTCGCTGCGCGACGTGGATTTCCTCCCGCTGACGGTGGACGTCGAGGAGCGCATGTACGCGGCCGGGAAAATCCCTGGCTCGTTCTTCAAGCGCGAGGGGCGCCCGGGTGAGAAGGGCACGCTGACCGCGCGCATGATCGACCGCCCGATCCGTCCGCTGTTCCCCAAGGACTGGCGCTATGACACTCAGCTCGTGGCGATCCCGCTTTCGATCGACCACGTCCACCCGTACGACATCCTCGCGATGAACGGCGCATCCGCCGCGCTGATGATCTCGGACATCCCGCTGCCGACGCCTGTCGGCGCCGTACGCATCGGCAAGGTCGACGGCAACTTCGTCGTCAATCCCCCCGAGGAGGATCTGCTAGCTGATGCCGAGAACAGCTCGGACCTCGACCTGATCGTCGCGGGCACCGAAGAGGCCATCCTGATGGTCGAGGCGGGCGCCAACGAGATCCCCGAGGCCGAGATCCTCGACGCGCTGGATATAGCCCACGCGGCGATCAAGAAGCTATGCGCGCTGCAGCGCGACCTGGCCGCCAAAGTCGGCAAGGAGAAGAAAGTCTTCGAGACGATCTCCGTCGACCCGCAGCTGCTGGGGGCGATTCGCTCCTCGCACGGCGCGGCGCTGGACACGGCTACGCAGGTCGAGGACAAGCTCGAGCGCCAGGACGCCACCAAGGCCGTCGAGCAGGAGATCCTCGAGCAGCACGGCCCGGCCGCGCCCGAGGGCGCAAGCGAGGAGCAGCTGAAGGCCGCCAAGGAGCGCCGTGCGGCGGTCCAGCTCGCGTTCGACAAGCTCGAGAAGGCGATCATCCGCGAGCGCATCGCCGTCCACAAGAAGCGCCCCGACGGGCGCTCGGAGAACGAGATCCGCGACATCTCGATCGAGGTCGGCGTCACGCCGCGCACGCACGGCTCAGCGCTGTTCACGCGCGGGCAGACGCAGGCGTTGAGCGTCGCCGCGCTGGGCACCCTCAAGGAGGAGATGCGCCTGGACACACTCGGCCTGGAGACCAAAAAGTACTACTGGCACCACTACAACTTCCCGCCGTTCTCGGTCGGGGAGGCCGGCCGCATGGGGGGCGTCAAGCGCCGCGACATTGGTCACGGCGCGCTCGCCGAGCGGGCGCTCGCGCCGATGGTGCCTTCGATCGAGGACTTCCCGTACACGATCCGCGTGGTCTCGGACATCCTCGAGTCGAACGGCTCCTCCTCGATGGCATCGGTGTGCGGCTCCTCGCTGTCGCTAATGGACGCCGGCGTGCCAATCAAGCGTCCCGTCGCCGGCATCGCCATGGGCCTGATCAAAGAGGGCGATGACTACATCGTGCTGACCGACATCGCCGGCGTTGAGGACCACCTCGGCGACATGGACTTCAAGGTCGCCGGCACCGAGCGTGGCATCACCGCGCTGCAGATGGACATCAAGATCACCGGCGTCACCTTCGAGATCCTGCGTGACGCGCTCGCGCAGGCCAAAGAGGCGCGCACGTTCATCCTCGGCAAGATGGCCGATGTGATCGGCACGCCGCGCGAGCAGCTCTCGCAGTTCGCGCCGCGCATCCAGACGATCCAGATCGACCCGTCACAGATCGGCTTGCTGATCGGTAAGGGTGGCGAAACGATCCGGGGCCTCGCCGATGAGTTCGAATCCCAGATCGACGTCAACGACGACGGTCAGGTCCTGATCTACTCGGCCAACGGCGAGCTTGGCGACGCGCTTGTCGAGCGCATCCGGATGATGATGAAGGAGGTCGAGGTCGGCGATGAATATCTCGGCAAGGTCGTCAAGACGACCACCTTCGGCGCGTTCATCGAGCTCGCGAAGGGGACCGACGGGCTGCTGCACATCTCCAACGTCTCACCCGGACAACGCGTGGAGAGCGTCGAGGACGTTCTCAACAAGGGCGATGAGGTCAACGTCCGCGTGGTCGAGGTCGACCGTGAGCGTGGCCGCATCGGCTTGCGCCTGACCGAGGACCCGGACATCGCTGGCAAGTCCGTCGAGGAGCTGGCTGGCGTCGGCACGGGCGGGGGATCGGGATCCCGGCCACCCGGTGGACGCGGACCGCGCGAGGGCGGACGCTCTTCCAGCAACGGCCGCGAGCGTCCCGACCGCGGCCGTAGGCGCGAAGGCGAGCGCGGCTCTGGGCGTCCGCGCCACGGACGCGATTGACCACAGAGACGCGATTGACCACAGAGTCACCAGGCGTGAGTGCCGAGCACCGGATAACCACGCTTGACAGCGGTGTAAGGGTTGTCACCGAGCGCGTGCCAGGCGTGCGCTCGGTGGCGCTCGGCTTCTGGATCGCCACCGGCTCGGTTTCCGAGCACGAAGGCGAGGCAGGGATCTCGCATCTGCTGGAGCACATGTTGTTCCGCGGCACCGAGCGCTACGGATCGCAGGAGATCGACCAGATCTTCGACGCGATGGGCGCGGAGATCAACGCGGGAACCGACAAGGAAGCCACTTCGCTGTACACGCGCGTGCTCGACCGCCATCTCGAGCACGCCTTCGACGTCATGAGCGACATGGTCTGGAACCCCCGCTTCGGCGAGCTGGAGGCCGAGCGCGAGGTCGTGTTGGAGGAGATCGCGATGTATGAAGACGATCCTCAGGATCGCGTCTTTGACGTGCTCGGCAAAGCGATCTTCGGCTCCCATCCACTGGGTCGCGCGGTGATCGGCACCGCCGAGGTGATCCGCGCGGTCACACGCGAGCAGCTCGCGGCGTTCCACGCACAGCGTTACCTCCCCGACAGCGTCGTCATTGCGGCGGCGGGATCGCTCGAGCACGACGAGCTCGTGGAGATGGCTGCGCAGCGAGCGCCAGGCGTGCCCGCGCCCGCCGTGTCGACCGTCAACGGCCATTCGCCGTCGGCGGCGGAGCCCGAGGTCATAACCACCGCACCGGACTTCCGTCGCCGCGCGGTCTTTCTGCAGAAAGACACCGAGCAGTACCACGTCTGCCTGGGCGGCGCCGGGATCGCACGCGACGACGAGCGCCGCTTCGCGCTGCGGGTGCTCGAGGGCGTGCTCGGCGGGACATCCTCCTCGCGGTTGTTCCAGGAGGTACGCGAGCGCCGCGGGCTGGCCTACTCGGTGTTCTGCTTCTCCAGCCTGTACGCCCACACGGGCGATGTTGGGTTGTACGTAGGCACCCGTCCAGACAACATCAAGGAGGCGCTCGCCGTCGTCGCGGCGGAGCTGGCCCGCTGTGTGAGGGATCCCGCCAGCGACGAGGAGCTCGTGCGCTCACGTGAGAACCTCAAGGGACGGGTCGTGCTCGGGATGGAGTCAACCGGCGCGCGCATGAGTCGCCTGGGCGCCTCGGTGCTCAATGGGTTGCCGATTCTGTCGGTCAACGACATGATCGAGCGCATCGACGCGGTCGACATCGACGATGTGCGGGCGCTCGCGGCCGAGCTGTTCCCGCCGAGCCAGCTCTCAGCTGCCGGCGTGGGGCCGCAAGAGGCGGAGTTTCTAGCAGCGATCGAGCCGCTCGGCGCGAGCCCTGACGGACAGGGGCGGGCAGCTGTCTCGGAAGCGTCGCAGTGATCAAAGTTGCCGTCTCCGGTGCTGCTGGGCGCATGGGCCAGACGGTCTGTGATGCCGTGCTGGGAGCCGAGGACATGGAGCTCGTCGGCCGCGTCGATCCACTTCTAGACACGGCACTCGCGGATGTGCTCGAGCAGGCCGAGGTGGTGGTCGACTTCACGACTCCCGACACGGCTCTGGAAAATGCGCTCGCGTGCGTGCGTAGTGGCGTCCACGTGGTGATCGGGACCACCGGTTTCGATCCGGCGCCGCTGGTGCGCGAGCTCGCTTTGACCAGCACGACCGACCGGCGCGCGAACGTGCTGATCGCCCCCAACTTCGCCATCGGCGCCGTACTGATGATGCGCTTCGCCGCGCAGGCCGCGCAGCACATGCAGAAGGCCGAGATCATCGAGCTACACCACGACGCCAAGCTCGATGCGCCCAGTGGGACGGCCAAGCGGACGGCTGAGCTGATGGCGCAGGCGAGCGGTGGTGAGAAGCCGCCGATCCACTCCGTTCGCCTGCCCGGGCTGGTCGCCCATCAAGAGGTGATCCTCGGGGATCTCGGTCAAACGCTCACGATTCGCCACGACACGATCAACCGCGAGTCGTTCATGCCGGGCGTGCTGCTCGCCGTGCGCCGCGTGGGTACGCTGGAGGAGTCCCCCGTCCTCGGGTTGGAGAATCTGCTCTTCTGAGCGAACGCGCGCATGGAATACTGAAAGACATGGAACTCGGCACGATCCTCACCGCGATCGTCACCCCCTTCGACGAGGCGGGGCATATCAACGAGCAGTCCTTCGTGGCACTCATGCGCCACCTGGCCGAGAACGGCTCCGATGGGTTCGTCGTGGCGGCGACTACCGGCGAGGCATCGACAATGAGTGAGGATGAGCAACTTGGTCTGATCGAGCTTGCAGTCGCTGAGCGCCCGCCCGGTAAGACGATCGTCGCTGGCGCCGGCACCAACGACACCCGCCAGGCGGTGCACTTGACCGAACGCGTCAGCGCGCTGGGCGCCGATGCGGTGATCTCCGTCACGCCGTACTACAACAGGCCCAGCCCGCTCGGCCTGAAGCGCCACTACGAAGCGATCGCCGCCGCCACCGACAAGCCGATCCTGCTCTACAACATCCCCAGCCGCACCGGCACGAACATCGGGCCTGAGCTGCTCGCCGAGCTGGCGCAGATCGAAGGGATCGAGGGCGTCAAGCAGGCCAACGCCGAGGAGCTGCAGCTGATCGACGGCCTTACGATCTATGCCGGCGACGACAGCTCGCTCGCGCGGACGCTGGAGATCGGCGGCGCGGGCGGCATCTGTGTCGCGAGCCACATCGTCGGCAACGAGATGCGGCGGATGGCGGTTGAGCCCGAGCATCGCAGCGAGATCGATGCGTCGTTGCGCGACGTCTATGAGACGCTGTTCATGACCGCCAGCCCGACCCCTACGAAGGCGGCGCTGAACATGCTTGGGCATAACGTTGGCGGCCTGCGCCTACCGCTAGTAGAAGCCACCGAGGAAGAGATAGAGCTCGTGCGCTCGATGCTCGAACGTCACGGTCTGCCGATCACGGATCGGCCAGCGAGCACGCCCGCGTGAGTTCATCGCTGCGCGTACTTCCCCTCGGCGGACTCGGGGAGATCGGCAAGAACATGACCGTCGTCGAGTACGACGGCCGGATCGTCGTGGTCGATGTGGGGTTGCGCTTTCCCACGCCGGAGATGGTCGGAATCGACCTCGTGCTGCCCGATTTCTCCTACCTGCGCGAGCGCGCCAGGGACATCGAGGCGATTGTCGTCACACACGGCCACGAGGACCACCTGGGAGCGCTGCCGTGGGTGCTGCGAGAGCTCGGGGGTGGGAGCTCGCCCACCCAGCCGCCGGTGTATGCAGGCGCGTTGACCGTCGCGATGGCGCGTTCCAAGCTCGATGAGCACAAGCTGCGCGATGTCGAGCTCAACGAGGTCGAACCGGGCGAGAGCTTCGATCTCGGACCGTTCTCGTTGGAGCTCGTGCACATGACGCATTCGATCCCCGACTCCAGCGCGGTCGCCCTCGGGACGGATCTCGGCACGGTGCTGATCACCGGCGATTACAAGTTCGATCAGACGCCCGTAGATGGTGCACCGGCGGACGTCTCGCGCCTGGCCGAGCTCGGGCGCGAAGGCGTGCTGCTGTTGTGCGGCGACTCGACGAACGTCGACCGCCCAGGGTTCTCGCCGTCGGAGTCAGTGGTCGGCCCGCATCTGGAGGAGGTGTTCGCGCGCTGCGAGGGACGCATCGTCGTGACGAGCTTTGCCTCCAATATCCATCGCGTCCAGCAGGTCGTCGATGCTGCCTACGCGCTCGATCGCAAGGTTGCGCTCGTCGGACGCTCGATGCGCAAGAACGTTGGCATCGGTCGCACGCTCGGTCATATCGAGATCCCCGACGGGATGCTCGTCGGTCCTCGCGAGATTGGCGACTTCGCCGACGAGCGCGTCGTGATCATCTCGACCGGCTCTCAAGGCGAGCCGCTCTCAGCGCTGCGCAGGATGGCTTACCGCGACCATCCTCAGGTGGAGCTGAAGTCCGGCGACACGGTTGTGTTCTCGGCCACGCCCGTGCCCGGCAACGAGCGCGCCGTCAACGAGACGATCGACCGCCTCTACCACATCGGCTGTGACGTCATCACACCCCGCGAGGCTCCCGTGCACGCCTCCGGACATGGCTACGCCGAGGAGGTCAAGCTGATGCTGAACCTCGTCAAGCCGCGCTACGTGATGCCCTTTCACGGGGACTTCAAGCGCCTGCGTTTGCACGCCCAGCTAGCTGAGGCCGTTGGTGTGCCGCCACGCGACATCTTCCAAGGCGATAACGGTCTGCCGCTGGAGATCGACGAGCGCGGTGCGCGCTTTGCGACACGCGAGCAGGCGGGCATGATCTTCGTCGACGGCGTTGAGATCGGCGAGCTGGCGGATGCGGCACTGCGCGACCGGCGCATGCTCTCGGCCGACGGCATCTTCATCGTGGTGATCACGATCGCCGAGCAGGATGGCAGCTCTGTGGCCGACCCGGAGGTGATCTTCCGCGGCGTGCCGTTCCTCGACGAGGCCGACGAGCTCGTGGAGGAGATCCGCTTGACCGTCGAGCAGTCGTTGAGCCGCGCCGCAGGCGAGGAGATCCGTGAGGTCGACCTGCTCCAGCAGGTGCTGCACGACGATCTGGCGAAGCTAGTCTATGACCGTCTCAAGCGACGGCCGATGGTGCTGCCCGTCGTCGTCGAGGTTTGAGTAGACGGGCAGCCTCACCACGAAGCGGGCCCCTGTGCTACCCGGCAGCTGTGTGCTCTCGCGTGCCTCGAGCGTGACGCTGCCGCCGTGAGAGACGGCTACCGCCTGCACGATCGCGAGGCCGAGACCGAAGGAGCCACCGCGGTCGCCCGCACCGCGTACGAAGCGCTCGAACAGGTTGCAGGCAAGCTCGGGTGCCACCCCTGGACCGTTGTCCTCGACCACCAGCTCGACGTTCCCTGTAGCCGTCGTGCCAGTCCAGACGCGGATGGCGGTCCCCGGTGGCGTGTGACGCAGGGCATTCTCCAGCAGGTTGATCGTGAGACGGTGAAGCTCGTCGCTCGCGCCCATCACCATCGCCGGGTGAATGTCGAGCGAGATGTCGTGAGCGCCGCTCACCGAGCCAAGCTCGCCCGCGGCCTCGACGACGATCTGTGCGAGGTCGCAGGGCTTGCGTGCGATCACGCGGGCGGCGTCGGTGCGCGCAAGCAGTAGCAGGTCGCCCACCAGGCGGCGCATCCGCTGTGAGGAGCGCAGGGCCGAGCGTGCCGCCTCGCCCTGGTCGCCGTGCAGTGATTCGGCCAGCAGCTCGAGGTTTGCCAGCACGCTGGTTAGCGGCGTGCGCAGCTCGTGTGAGGCATCAGCCACGAATTGGCGCTGGCGAACGAGCATCGACTCGGTCTCCCCGCGGGCGGCGTCGAGCTCGCGGAGCATGCCCTCCAGCGTGCGCGCCAGCTCCGCGACCTCATCGTCGGCCTGTGACTGCGGCACGCCGCCAGATGGATCGCGGGTCCGCGTGATTTCAGCAGCGGTCGAGGTCAGCAGCGCGATCGGTGCCATTGCCCGCCGCGCGATCGCCATCCCCGCGAACAGCGCCAGCAGGCTGCCGGCGAGCACGCCCAGCACAAGGAACAGCTCCACGCGCTTGACCGTCGCCTCGGTGTCGGATACGCGGTGGCCGTACTCGATGATCACCTCGCCTCGGCGGGCGCCGCCTTCGATCAGGTGCACCACCGCTGGGCGGCTGACCACACGGTAGCCGTGGACGGTCTTCTCGGTCTCGCTCGGCGGCCCGAATGGCGGAGCATCCGCGGGAGACTGGTCGATCACCGTCCCGTCGAGCGTGACGATCCTGATGGCCGCGTGATCGTCTGAGTTGGCGAAATCGCTCAGCGCCGGTTCGATCTTCAGCGGATAGACCGTGATCGCCAGCGTCGATGGCAGCTGTTCAGCAGTGTCTTCGACCTGACGATTGAAATCTGAACGGATACGCTCGACTGTCAGCGACCCGATCGCAAGCGCGAACGCGCACAGGATCACGAACGTCAACAGTGCCGAGACGCCCGCCAGTCGCACCCTGATCGGCAACCGGTCGAAGCTGGTGGATACGCGCGTGCTCGCGCGCTTCACCGCGAGGGGGAGGGGAAGCCGGAGTTCGAGGGCCTTCTTAAGCGCGGAGGACGTAGCCGGCTCCCCTGATGGTGTGCAGGAGGCGGGGCTCGCTGTCGGCCTCCAGCTTGCGCCGCAGGTTGGAAACGAACACCTCGATTGTGTTCGTCGTGGAGAACGGGTCATAGCCCCATACCTCATCGAGCAGGCGCTGACGGGAGATGACGATGCGCTCATTGCGCATCAGGTACT
>Ga0070762_10000779_pt1 | contig 13983 bp, 23 predicted proteins | sample HubBroMetageREF2_FD_66726 | JGI IMG/M metagenome (GOLD analysis project Ga0070762, IMG submission 66726) | Reference soil microbial communities from the Hubbard Brook experimental Forest, New Hampshire, USA - Hubbard Brook CCASE Soil... | ecosystem: Environmental > Terrestrial > Soil >...
TGTCGATGTCGGGCCTGCTATAAACGTGATGGTCGTTATAAAGAATCGGAATTTGGCCGGATGGCGGGGATCCGAAATCCGCCGTTGGCGGTGAGCTCATCTGCGCGACGCTGTTGCCATTGTTTCCAGACGTCGCGTTCGACGGAGCCGCAACCGCGCTTAACCCGCAGACCGCTACGAATAGCGCTGTGAGTAATCCGGTGCTCAGTCGTTTCACGAGTACCTCCTTAGAAGATTACGTTTTGTGGATAAGGCGCTTCCTTACCGCATGCCAATAGACGAGCGGGCGCCCGAAGCGCTACCTCTCGCTACAAGGACACGATACGCGTTATTGGTCGATTATGCAACGTGGTAAGCGCCAGAGCCAGGCGGCCCCGACCAACGTCTCACACAACGCCATGGCAAACGCGACCCGTGGGGCTTCATGCCCCAGGCCCAGCCGTAGGGCCTGCAAAACCGCCGTCGTCACCGCTGGGGCGACGATCTGCGGCAAGACGATGGCGAGGTTCCAGATCCCCATCGCCGCAGCCATGGCGTTCATGGGGAGCAGCCGGCAAGCGATTGCCCAGTCGGCCACAAGGAAGACTCCCCACCCCAAGCCGGCAAGCAATGTGGCCCCGACCACGGCGCCGAGGCTATGCGAGGCGATGAAGAGCGCCAACGCCAGGATGAACGCCGCGGCTCCCGCGGTCGCGACGAGCCGCTTGTCCAAACGATCGCTCGGACGGGCAGCGAGCGCCGCACCTACGGCACCCACGAGCGTAAAGGTGACGATGAGTATGCCGGTCTCGCGCCGCCCGTCGGCCAACGTCGCCGGCCCGAGCACCCCGTTGACGTAGAAGAGCAGATACCCCAGCAGAGTATAAAAGCCAACGTACACGAGCGCGCGCGAAATAAACAAATCCACGAACGCCCGCGTGACCGGTCGCCGTTTTTCGACTCCGGCCGGCGAGACGCACAACGTCAGCCGGCGCACGTGCGCGGAGGTGACGAGACACGTCGCGAGCAGCAGCGCGCTCAAGGCGGCACCGAGCCAGCGCGCATTCGCGATGAAACTTGCGGCCAACGCCCCGATTGCATTACCCGCACCCTGAAAGGCGGCCATCCACGAGGATGCGATACCAGTGCGATTGCGCTCGACGAAATCCGGAATAATCGCCTGGTAGGGTCCGATCGCGAGGTTCAGCGCGGCCTGCACGGCGACGTAGGCAATCGTCAGCGCCACCAGCGTATGGGCACCGTAGAAGAATCCGATCGCGGCCGCGCCCCCAACCGCGCCGATGACATAGAACTCGACGCGCCGGCTACGTTGCCGGCGACGGGCGTCGGAGTAGAAGCCGACGACGACCTGCACGATCGCCGCGACGATTGCGCCGGCCGTAGCCAAGCGACCGTAGGCAATGAGCGCGTTCCCCGGGGCCAGTTCGATCGTGCGCGATTGCAGCGAGATTCCAAGTAACGCACCCCAAACCGCTTGAATGCCCAGCCAGAAAAGCGCGAGCCGGAACGGACTAACGGTGCGCTGTTGCATAACCGTATTCCGCCGCCGTGTCGACATCGAAGGCTAGCTCCGCGGCGCAACCGCGCACCGCCCGCGCGGGCATCTGCAAGACCCGCTGCGCCGTCTCTTCCAAATCCGTGATGCTCAACCGCCCGACCGCGAAGCGCATCAATGCCCAAGGACCGACCAGGCTCGCCATCCGCCACGGACGTTTGCGCGACTCGAATAAAGCGGTTGCCGCTCCCGCGAGCCGCCGCGCGCTATCGGGAGGCAAGAAAAAGACGCCGCCGTTGACCACGCGCTCTCCAGCCAGCGTAATTCCGCAAGCCGGCGCCTGCGGAAAGCGTGCGGCGTACTCGGCAAACTCAACCAGCGGCACGGCTAGCGTACCGCCAGGAATTCGTCGCGTGAAGTCGCGGATTGCCGCAGCGTTGATGTACGGCAAATCACTCGTCGCATAAAGTAAGGGCTCTCCGTCTTCGGGCCACGCTCGCAGCGCCCGCAGGAGGTTTTCGCTTCCGGAGGGGCTTTCGTCGATAAATCGCTCGACGCCCGTCCCGCAGGCACTACGGACTTCGTCGCCGCCGACGACTGCGATTCGAGTCGCGCCGCTACCCCGAAGTGCGTCGAGCACCCGCTCGAGCATCGTTGCGCCATGCAACGAAGCCAGCGCCTTGACCCGCGTTCCGGCTGCGGATGCAAAGGCGCCGTCGATTCGGCCTCCCGCGGTGACGACCGCTTTCACGGAGGCAGGTTACTTCTTGGCTATCGTTTTCTTCTTGCCGGCGACGGTGCGCTTCGGACCCTTACGGGTGCGAGCGTTCGTCTTGGTTCGCTGTCCGCGAACCGGCAGGCCGCGACGGTGGCGAATGCCGCGATAGCATCCGATATCCATCAAACGCTTGATGTTGCCTTGGACTTCGCGGCGCAGATCTCCCTCGACTCGCAGCGAAAGCGCGTCGATCGCGTCGCGCAGCTTCTTCTCGTCCTCTTCGCTGAGCGCTTTGACGCGCGTGTTCGGATCGACGCGCGCGAAGTCGAGCAGTTTGCGCGCGGTCGTTTCGCCAATACCATAGATATAAGTAAGCGCAACTTCCACGCGCTTCTCGCGCGGCAGATCGATACCAGCGATACGAGCCATATTTTATTCTAAATTCCTTTTTAAATCCTGAGCTTGTCGAAGGGCCTTTAGCCTTGAACCTGTTTGTGCTTTGGATTGACGTCGCAGATCACCCGCACTTTTCCGTGCCGCCGTATGATCTTACATTTTTCACAAATTTTCTTGACCGATGGTCTAACTTTCATCTTTTCTTACCTTAGTTTCTCGTCATCCTTCGACTGCGCTCAGGATGACACTGGGACGGTAACCTTCGAGCTCCGGATCCTCTGCGTAGTCGCGCAGCGTCAGAATCTGGGGCCCGTCGTCCGTCACCGCGATCGTATGCTCGAAGTGCGCTGCGAGTTTACCATCTGCGGTAACGACTGTCCAGCCGTCCTCCAGAATCCGGACCTTGGGTCCTCCCTGGGTGATCATCGGCTCGATGGCCAGCACCAAGCCGGCTCGCAGCTCCAGTCCGGTCCCCGCCTCGCCATAGTTGGGGACGTGAGGCTCTTCGTGCATCGCGCGACCCACGCCGTGCCCCACGAGCTCGCGGACAACGCCGAAGCCCTGCGCTTCGGCGTGAGCCTGCACCGCGGCCCCGATATCGCCGAGTCGCCTGCCGCGCTTCATCTGGGCGATCCCCAGCGTCAGGCACTCCCGCGTCACCTCGAGCAGGCGTTGCGCCGTTTGAGAAACGTTGCCGATCGGAATCGTCACGGCGCTATCGCTGACGTAACCATCGAGCGTCGTTCCGATATCGATCGAAAGCAGATCGCCGTCGCACAGTTGCCTCGTCCCCGGAATTCCGTGGACGACTTCGTCGTTGACCGAAGCGCAGATCGATCCGGGAAATCCGTTATAACCCTTAAACGTGGGGATGCCGCCGGCGTCACGAATTCCACGCTCGGCGAGGCTATCCAACTCGCCAGTCGTCATACCCGGCCGCGCGGCTTTCATGAGCCCGGCCAGCACGCGCGACGTGATCTTGCCGCTCGCGCGCATGATCTCGATTTCGCGCGGCGATTTCAGCGTTACCATCTCGCCCCCGGAACGTGCGTCGTGCCGATAGCAGCGGCGATCCGTTCGGCCACGGCCTCGACGATCGCCAGAGCGTTTACGTCCACGAGCTTGCCGGTCTTCCGATAATACTCGATGAGCGGCCTGGTCTGCGCATCGTAGACGTCGAGGCGCGTGGCGACGGTCTCGGCGCGATCGTCGTCGCGCTGCACCAGCTCGCCGCCGTCCTCGTCGTCAATGCCGGCGACTTTCGGCGGGTTTGTCAGAACGTTGTACGTCCTGCCGTTGCGCGGATTCGTCCAACGCGACGCAAGCCGGCCGATGAGCGTCGGCCGGTCGGCGGTGAAGAGAATCGCGGCATCGAGCGGCCATCCCCGACGCGCGAGCAGCGCATCGAGCGCCTCCGCTTGTACCACGTTGCGCGGGAAGCCGTCCATGACGAAACCGGTGGGCAGCCTGCGCAGCTCGCGTTCGATCATGGCGATCACCAGGCCGTCGGGAACCAGCTCGCCTCGCGCCATGTAGCCTTCCGCTTGTCGCCCGAGTTCCGTTTGCTCGACGCAGTTACGGCGCAGCAGGTCTCCGGTCGAAATTTGTTCCAGGCCGAATCGCTCGTGAAGGATCCGCGCCTGTGTCCCTTTGCCGGCGCCGGGCGGTCCGAGAAAAACGACGCGCACGACTTATCCTTGCGTTCCTATCGCTTGATGAATCCGCGATAGTCGCGCATCGCCAAGCGCGCTTCGATCTGCGTGATCGTATCGAGGGCCACGCCGACGACGATCAGCAGCGAGGTCGAACCGAGATAGAACGTGGTCACCGAAAGGCCGCGCTGCAGCGCTCCCGGCAAAACCGCGAGCAGTCCGAGATAGATCGCAGCCGCCGTAGTGATTCGCATCAGGATCCGGTTGAGGTAATCCACCGTCGGCTGGCCGGGACGGATGCCGGGAACGAAGGCGCCCGTCTTCTTCAGATTGTCCGCCACGTCGCGCGTGTTGAGGACGATCGAGCTGTAGAAGAACGTGAAGACCACGACGAGCAGAAAATAGACGATGTTGTAAAGGAAGCCGTTGGGCGTAAACCAGACGTTCAGCCACGCGGAGAAGCCCTGCATTGCGCGTTCGATCGCCGGCCAAAGACCGGTGCCGACGACCGCTTGACCGCGACCGAACCACGACAGCGCTTGTTGCGGCAACAGTAGGATCGAGATGGCAAAGATGATCGAGATGACGCCCGCATTGTTGAGACGCAATGGAATGTAGGTCGATCGCCCGGCGAACATCTTACGCCCGACCGTCCGGCGCGCTTGCTGGACCGGCACGCGGCGTTGCCCTTGGTAGAGGAAGATGATCGAGATGATGATGATGATCGCGGTGGCGATATAGAGCAGCAAGTTAAGCAGCGACTCCGCGCCCTGGCTGGCAGAGGCGTACGTCTGCGTAACATACTGCGGATAACGTAAGACGATGCCGATGAAGATGATCAGCGATACGCCGTTGCCGATCCCTTTGTCGCTGATCTGCTCGCCGAGCCACATCAGGAAGAGCGTGCCGCCTACCATCGCGACGATTGCGTAGAGCAGATACCATATGCTCGTGTCGTAAAAGACTCCGGAGCGCTCCATCGAGATCGCCATAAAGGTCGCCTGAATCGTGCCGAGCACAATTGTTAGCCAACGCGTGTACTGGCTAATCTTCTTACGGCCTTCCTCGCCGCCTTTCTTCGCCATCTCCTCGAGTTGCGGCATCACGACCGTCATGAGCTGCATGATGATCGACGCGTTGATGTACGGGGTGATGCCCATCGCAATGATCGAAAGCTTCTGCAGCGCACCACCCGACAGGAAGCCGAGCAGGTTATAGAACGCGCCGCTCTGCAATACGCGCTGCCACGCTTCCTGGTTCACGTTGGGCAGCTGCACGTGGATCATGAAGACGAACCACGCGAACGCGAAGAAAACGAAGAGAATCCGCTGACGGATCTCCGGCACGAGCACCGCCGCCCGCAGGTTATCAAACACTATTAGGCATCCTTCGACCCTTCGACAAGCTCAGGGCAGGCTGAGCTCACGATGACAGCTCGGTAGAGGGGGCTTCTTCGATCTGCGCTCCGGCCGCGGCCAGCGTTTCGCGCGCGCCCTTTGAGAAGAGGACGTCGCGGAAACGCAGACCCGACGGAAGGGCGACGCTAGGCCCGGTGTCACCGAGAATTTTTACGCCGTCGCGCAGCGCCTTGAGGACTCCGCGTTCGCGCAGAGACTCCGGCGAGATTTCAATGCTCGCATCCCACTGCGAGAGCCGGCTCAGCTTGACGACCGCGAGACGCGTGCCGAAGTGACCGGTGTCGCGCGCCTTCTGCGAGTAGCCGCGCCCGTGCGGTAGACGGCGCGCCCACGGGGTTTGACCGCCCTCGAAGGCCGGACCCTTGCCACCGCCGGAACGCACGGTTTGACCCTTGCCGCCTTCGCCGCCGGTCTTGACCATGCCCGAGCCGTGACCGCGACCGATGCGCTGCCGCTTGGGCCGGCTGCCGGGTGCGGGTTTGAGGGCGCCGAGTTTGAGGATTTGTTTTTCTGCCATGTTTTTACGCCGCGTAGATTTCCTTAACGGTTTTGCCGCGCATCGCGGCAACTTGCTCGACGGTCCGCAGCGAGGCGAGCGCAGAGACGGTCGCCCTCACCACGTTGATCGGATTGGTCGTCCCCAAACACTTTGTGAGGATGTCGTGGATGCCGGCCAACTCGAGTACGGCGCGCACGGATCCCCCGGCGATGACGCCGGTACCGGGCGCGGCCGGTTTGAGCAGAATCGTCGCGGCGCCGAGTTCGTGGCGCACCTCGTGCGGAATCGTTCGCTCGACCATGGCGACGGTGATCAGACTCTTGCGAGCCGCCTCGACGGCTTTGCGAATCGCCTCGGGCACCTCGGCCGCCTTGCCGATCGCGAAACCAACCTTACCTTTACGGTCGCCGACGACGACGAGCGCGCTGAAACTAAAACGTTTGCCGCCTTTGACGACCTTCGCGACGCGATTGACGCGCACGACCGTCTCTTCAAAGCCGCTATTGTCGCGATCGCGACCCCGGTATTGCATCAGAAAGTCAACCCCGCTTCGCGGGCAGCGTCTGCAAGCGCGCGCACGCGGCCATGGTATTTGTATCCGCCCCGGTCGAAGACGACCTGGGAAATTCCGGCTTCCTTCGCTTTGCCTGCAATCGCAGAGCCGACGGCCTGGGCGGCCGCCAGATTCGTCTTGGAGGTCAACCCCGTTGCCAGCGATACGTCGAGCGTCGACGCCGTCGCCAGCGTATGTCCCTTGGCATCGTCAATCAGCACGGCATAGATATGGTGCAGGGAGCGGCGCACAAAGAGCCGCGGCCGCTCCGGCGTGCCGGAGATCTTCTTTCGAAGACGGATGTGACGCTCGCGCCGAGCCACCCCTTTACTGATCACTTCTTGCCAGCCTTTCCGGCCTTACCGAGTTTCTTGCGAATTCGCTCGCCTTCGTAGCGGATACCCTTGCCCTTGTAAGGCTCGGGCTCGCGCAAGCGCCGGATGTCGGCGGCGACTTGGCCGACGGCCTGTTTGTCGATGCCGTCAACGTGAATCTTTGTTTGGCCCTCGACGGAAAGCACGACGCCCGCCGGCGCTTCGAAGGCAACTGGATGCGAGTAGCCCAAGCTCAATGTCAGCTTCTCGCCCGACTTCGCAACGCGATAACCCACGCCGCTGATCTCCAGACTCTTGCGAAAGCCCTTGCTCACGCCCTCGACCATGTTCGCGATCAGCGTGCGTGTCAAACCATGGGCGCTGCGGTGCTCCTTTGCATCGCCCTTGCGACCGACGAGGATTCTTCCGTCTTCGAGCTGGACGTCGATGACGCGGGAGAGGATCTGCTGACGCAGCTCTCCCTTCGGACCACTGACGCGCACGACGTCGTCGTCAACGTTCACGTTGACGCCGGACGGCAGGACGACGGGCAACTTACCTATGCGAGACACGGCCGCACCACCTTACCAGACGTATGCAAGAACCTCTCCTCCGACGCCTTGCTTCTTCGCGCGTTTCCCCGACATGATGCCTTGCGGCGTCGAGATGATCACCAAACCGAGTCCGCCGAGGACTCGCGGTATCTCCGTCTTCCCCGTGTACACGCGCAACCCGGGACGAGAGATGCGGCGAAGACCCGTGATGATCTTCTCCTTCTCCGGGCCGTACCGAAGCTGAATTCGAATCTTGCCCTGCGGACCTTCCGCAACCCGTTCGAAGCTCTCGATGAAACCTTCGTCTTGCAGAATTTGCGCGATGGCGTGTTTCGCTCGCGAGGCCGGCACGTCGACCGTCTTGTGGTTGGCCGTGTTGGCGTTGCGGATGCGCGTCAGCATATCGGCAATCGGGTCGGTTATCGACATGTGCTCGCCTTCCTTACCATGAGGCCTTCGTGACGCCTGGGACCACGCCGGAATGGGCGTTCTCCCGGAAGCAGATCCGGCACATGGCAAACTTGCGCAGATAGCCGCGGGGACGCCCGCAGGACTTGCAGCGATTGTGCCCGCGCACGGCGAACTTCGGCGTCCGCCGCGACTTAACGATCAAACTCGTCTTTGCCATTACTCTACCTCTGCGGTCCCGTGGGCGTCGAAGCGGCCTTCTGCAACGGCAAGCCCATCGCAACCAAAAACTCTGAGGCCTCTTCGTCGGTTTTGGCCGTCGTGACGATCGTGACGTCCATGCCACGCGTCTTGTCGACCTTGTCGTAATTGATCTCCGGAAAGACCAGCTGTTCGCGCAAGCCCAAGTTGTAGTTGCCGCGACCGTCGAACGACTTCGCCGGAAGGCCGCGAAAATCGCGGATACGCGGCAGAACCACATTGAAGAGCTTGTCCACGAAGACGTACATCCGGTCGCCGCGCAGCGTCACCTTCGCGGCGATGTTCATCCCGGCGCGCAGTTTGAACGCCGCGATCGATTTCTTCGCCTTGGCGACCACGGGCTTTTGGCCGGTGATCGCGGTTAGCTCGCTGACCGCGGCATCGAGCGCTTTCGGATTGACGATCGCCTCGCCGACGCTCATATTGACGACGACTTTCTCCAACTTCGGAATTTCATTGACGTTCTTGTAGCCAAAACGTTCCTGCAGCTGACCGCGAATCTGCTGCTCGTAGCGCTCTCTAAGACGCTCTGCCATCGCTTACGCTCCCTTTGCCGACTCGCGCGCGGGCTCACCGCAGCGCGCACAGATGCGATGAACGGCGCCATCGGTGCTGCGGCCGCGACGCAGCCGCGACGGGGCTTTACACTTCTCACAGACGTATTGCAGCACCGAAAGCGGCAGCGGAGCCTCCTTCTCGATGATGCCTCCGGTCTGCGACGCACCGCCCATATTCGAGCCCCGCGAGGCCTGCTGTTTGGTATGCCGCTTCACGACGTTGGCGCCTTCGACGGTTGCCGTACCGGCCTCGACCTGCACGGCCTTCACGGTTCCGCGTTTACCGCGTTCCTTGCCGCGCCGAATCATTACCGTATCGCCTTTAACGACGTATGCTTTCGATGCCATCCTAGAGTACCTCGGGTGCCAGGGAAGCGATCTTCAAAAAGCCTCGCTCGCGCAGCTCGCGCATCACGGGCCCGAAGACTCGCGTGCCGCGGGGGTCCAAATTATCTTTCTCTCCCTTGATGATCACGCACGCGTTGTCGTCGCAGCGAACCACGGAGCCGTCCACTCGCCGAATCGGCGCGCTGGTCCGCACGACCACCGCTTTTACGACCTGTCCCTTTTTTACCGCCGCGCCGGGAATTGCACTCTTGACGGTGCCGACGATCACGTCTCCCACGTGGGCGTAAACGTGGCGCCCGCCGCCGGTAATGTGAATTACGAGCAGCTCGCGAGCACCGCTGTTGTCGGCAACCTTCAGGCGACTCTCTTGTTGAATCACTTGGCCCGCTCCACGATTTCGACCAGGCGCCAGCGCTTCTCGCGCGACAGCGGTCGGCACTCCGCGATGCGGACGACATCGCCAATATTCGCCTCGTTGCGCTCGTCGTGCGCTTTGAAGCGCGTAGACTTGCGAACGATCTTGCCGTAGACCGAGTGCGGCACGCGCGTCTCCGCGACTACGACGATCGTCTTATCCATCTTATTGGAAGCAACGCGCCCTTGCTTCACCCGTCTCTTTGCTCGCTCCATCTCGTGGTCCAGCGCCTCGTCTTGAACGACGACCGGAGTCGAGGAATTGTCAGGCTGCTCCATGCTCTCCCTCGGCGAGATGCTTCTCGAAAATGACGGTTTGAATTTGCGCGTACGAGCGGCGCATCGCGCGAATCTTGCTAAAATCGGTCAAATGACCGGTGCGCAGCGCGAAGCGCAGAGTGAAAAGCTCCGACTTTGCATCGCGAGCTTTTTGCTGCAGCTCCTTGACGGTGAGATCGCGCAATCCGTCGAGCTCGCTTTTTTTCACGACGTTTCCTCGCGTGAGACGATCTTGGTGCCGATCGGGAGTTTTGCGGCCGCCCGCTCCAGCGCTTCGCGTGCGACGCCCGGAGCAACACCGGAGAGCTCGAAGAGTACGCGACCCGGCCTGACGACCGCGACCCAAAACTCGGGGTTTCCCTTGCCCGAGCCCATGCGTACTTCGGCCGGCTTCTTCGTCGCCGGCTTATCCGGAAAGACTTTGATCCACACTTTGCCGCCGCGCTTGATATGGCGCGTCATGGCGATACGAGCGGCCTCGATCTGACGGCTGGTCATCCAGCACGGCTCCATCGCTTGCAGGCCGAAATCGCCAAACGTCAAGGAGTTGCCGCGGCTGGCGGCGCCGGTCATTCGACCGCGTTGGACTTTACGCCACTTCACACGTTTTGGAGTCAGCATTTTACTCGGTCACCTCCAACGGTGGAGCAGTCGACGGTTCGGGCGCGGGTTCTGGCGCGGGTGCCTCCGGCTCGGGAACAGCTGCCACGGGTTCGGGCGCAGGTGCCGCCGGTTCGGGCGCAACTGGCATGGGCTCGGGCGCGGCTGCGACCGGTTCTGGCGCCGGCATTACGGCCTGGGCGGCCGGCACCGACGGTTCGGGCGCGGCCATAACGGGCTCGTAGGTTGCATCCGAGGGCGCAGCCGTTCGAGTCGCGGGGCTTGGAGGGCGAACGTCGCGCCGTCCGCGGCCGCCCCGCTCGCGACGTTCGCGGCTGGGACGATCTCGAAGGGCTCCGTCGCCGCGAGGCTGATCCGGCAGCACCTCGCCACGATAGATCCAGACTTTGACGCCGATGCGTCCGAACGTCGTAAACGCTTCGACTTGCGCGTAGTCGATGTCCGCGCGCAGCGTGTGCAGCGGCACTTTGCCATCGGCGTTATGCTCGGTGCGTGCGATTTCGGCGCCGCCGAGGCGCCCCGAGACCTGCACTTTAATTCCGCGCGCACCGGCACGCATCGTGCGCATGATCGACTGCTTCATCGCGCGGCGAAAGGCGATTCGCTTTTCAAGCTGATCCACGATATTCTGCGCAACCAGCCGCGCGTCGAGTTCGGGGTGTGAAATCTCCATGACGTTGACGGCCACGGTCTTGCCGGTCAGCTGCTCGAGCGTCTTGCGAATCTCGTCGATGCCGACGCCGCGTTTACCGATAATGATACCCGGCTTGGCCGTATTTACGATCACCCGAGCCTGATTGGCACGGCGCTCGATCTCGATCTTGCTGATCGAAGCGGAGCGCATCCAGCGATTGAAAGACTTACGAATAGCAATATCTTCGTGCAGCCATTCCACGTAGTGCTTTTTCTCGAACCAGCGGCTGTCCCAGGTCCGCGTGATTCCCAGGCGCATGCCGACCGGATGAATCTTTTGTCCCACTTAGGCTCCCTGGGCGCTTGCCGCGCGTTTGCGCGCGCCCGATTTTTTCCGAGGTGATTTCGCCGCGGCGGCGGCTGCCGGAGCTGCACGGCGCGTCACGCGCGCTGCCTGGACCGATGCTCCCGCGGTCTTCTTGCGGGGCTTTGCCGGCGGCGTCTCGCTTACGATCACCGTTACGTGCGAGAGGCGCTTACGCTTGAAATACGCGCGACCTTGCGCGCGCGGATCGATTCGCTTGGTGAAGCGGCCGCCGGGGCCACCATCGACCGTAATGCGGGTGATGTAGAGGTCGTCGGCATTCATGTCGTGATTGTTGCCCGCATTGGCCACGGCGCTCCGAACGAGCTTCTCGATCGGCTCGGCAGCAAAGACTTCGGCGAACTTCAAGAGCACGAGCGCTTCACGCACGCTCTTGCCGCGAATGGCATCGGCGACGCGCCGCAATTTTCGCGGCCCGGTGCGTAAGAAGCGCAAGTGCGCGACGGCTTGCGAAGGCCGCTCCGTCACGTTTTCACCGTCGCCTTATCGCCGCCGTGGCCGCGGAAGTGCCGCGTCGGAGAAAATTCGCCCAGCTTGTGACCGACCATGTTCTCGGTAACGTAGACGGGGATGTGCGTCTTGCCGTTGTGCACGCCGATCGTGTGACCGACCATCGTCGGCAGCACGGTCGAATCGCGGCTCCACGTCTTGATCACTCGCCGCTCGCGCGTCTCGTTGAGCTTCTCGATTTTCCGCACGAGATCGGGCGCGACGTACGGGCCTTTTTTCAGCGAACGCGACATTACTTCGAGCCTCTCCTACGAACGATCATCTTCGTCGTGCGCTTGTTGCGCCGGGTCTTCTTGCCCATCGTCATCACGCCCCACGGCGTCGTCGGCGGACGGCCCGAGGTCGAGCGCGCTTCGCCGCCGCCATGCGGATGATCGACCGGATTCATCGCGATGCCGCGCACTGACGGCCGCTTTCCGAGATGGCGCGACCGGCCCGCTTTACCGATGACTTGATTTTCATGCTCGACGTTGCCGAGCTGGCCGATGGTGGCGCGACAATTGATGTGGATACGCCGCACTTCGCCCGAAGGCATCCGGACCTGCGAGTACTCGTCCTCTTTGGCCATCAGTTGTGCCGACACGCCTGCGGAACGTACGAGCTTGCCACCCTCGCCGGGGCGCAGCTCGATGTTGTGGATTACCGTGCCCACCGGAATATTCTTGATCGGCAGCGCGTTGCCGATTTTAATGTCGGCGTTCGGCCCGGATTCGACGAGCTCGCCGGTACGCAAACCCAGCGGCGCCAAGATATAACGCTTCTCTCCATCGCGGTAGTACAGCAGCGCGATGCGGCAAGAACGGTTCGGATCGTACTCGACAGTGGCAACCTTCGCCGGCACGCCATCCTTGGCACGCTTGAAGTCGATGATGCGATAGATCTTGCGCGTGCCGCCGCCACGATGACGCACCGTGATGTGGCCGTTGTTGTTGCGCCCCGAATGCTTCTTGCGAACTTCGATCAGCGAGCGTTCGGGCTCAACTTTCGAGAGATCCGAAAAATCGAGCGTCGTTAAAAAACGCTTACCCGGCGAAGTCGGCCGGTATTTCTTAACGGGCATTTTTATTGCTCAAAATAGTTCACTCCGCCAAGCTCGATCTTCTGACCGGCCTTGATCTTCACGATCGCTTTCTTGTAGTCGCTCATTTTGCCGCTAACCCGGACGCCTCGGCGCGCGGAGTTGCGCGACTTACCTCGCACGTTGACGGTATTGACTCGCAAGACGTTGACGTGGAAAATTTCTTCGATCGCGTGGCGGATCTGCGTCTTTGTGGCCTTCGGGTTTACGACGAACGTATATTGCTGCCCGAGCGCGTCGGCCATCGCTTTTTCGGTGATTCGCGGCGCTACGATGACGTCACGAGCGTCCATCGGCTTGCTCCTGTTTTTCGGCAAGGCGCTGCGTAAGAGCGTCGTACGCAGCAGTCGTGAAAAGTAGCCGTTCGAAGCGCAGTACGTCCTTGACGTCGAGCGCACCGTCATCGGTGAACCCGACTCGCTTCAGGTTGCGGCCAACCCGCTCGATCTCAGCTGCGTGCGCTTCGCCGCTGCGACAGACGACGAGCGTTGTGGGACCCACCCGCGCCGCCTTGGTGCTTCCGAAGAGCAGCTTGGCGAAGGCGGCCGTCTTTCCGATCGAAAAGTCAGCCGTCTCCAGCAATGTGACGGCGTCGTTACGAAAGCGGTCGGCCAGCGCCGCAATAAAGGCGACCCGGCGTTCCTTCTTATTGAGCGACTCGACAAAACTGCGCGGCTGGGGACCGAAGACCACGCCGCCGTGACGCCATTGTGGCGAACGAATCGAGCCCTGACGCGCGCGTCCCGTGCCCTTCTGCCGCCAAGGTTTGCGTCCGCCGCCCCGCACTTCGTCGCGCTTGAGCGTCGATGCGGTTCCGGCTCGCGAATTCGCGAACTCGCGGTGCACCGCCCGGTAGACGACCGTGAGCTTATCGCTAAAGTCTTCACTAA
>Ga0070762_10000782_pt1 | contig 13974 bp, 9 predicted proteins | sample HubBroMetageREF2_FD_66726 | JGI IMG/M metagenome (GOLD analysis project Ga0070762, IMG submission 66726) | Reference soil microbial communities from the Hubbard Brook experimental Forest, New Hampshire, USA - Hubbard Brook CCASE Soil... | ecosystem: Environmental > Terrestrial > Soil > Temperate...
TTGGTCGCCTGTTCTTCTTCGCTGAGGACGGAATCGTGGTGGATGGGAATACCCGAGATCACGTTGGTGATGCACTCGCCGCAGATGCCCAGCTCGCACGAATAATCGACGTCGACACCGGCATCGTACAACACTTCGAGAACCTTCCTGCCTTCAGGAATGAAATATTCCTCGCCGGAGCGCGCCAGCTCCACCCAGAAGCCGCCCAGCGTGCTGCTTTCGATCTCTTCCTTGGGGGTGAAGTATTCGAGGTGAACCTGGGCGTGAGGCCGGCTCGCGGCGGCCGCCTCGAACGCCGTCAGCATCGGATTAGGCCCGCAGCAATAAAAGTGCGCGCTCGCGGGCGCCGCGTTGATGGCGCCGGCGATATCGAGAAACTTGCCGGCGGCTTCGTCGTCAAAATGCAGGTGCACGGATTCGGCCGGCAGTTTCTCCAGCTCCGAGAGAAACGCCATGTCGGCGCGCGAGCGGCAGGAATAATAAAGCTTCCACGATCGGTTCTGCGCGGTGAGCTCCTGGGCCATGCACCAGATTGGCGTGATGCCGATGCCGCCGGCGAATAGAACGATATGCTCCGCATTTTCGACCAACGGGAAATTGTTGCGCGGCGCGCTGATCTTCAGCGTGTTTCCGACGCGCAGCTCGTCGAAAATGTAGCGCGAGCCGCCGCGGCTTGCTGCGTCGAGCTTGATGCCGACGACGTAGCTGTCCGGATCCGGGCTCGGAATGACCAGCGAAAACTGACGCATCAGCCCGTTCGGCAAATGGATGTCGATATGCGCGCCGGCTTTGTAGGGCGGCAAGCGGCCGCCGTCGGGTCGGCGGAATGTGTAGGTATTGGTGTCGCGGGCGACGGTTTCGACCGCCGCGAGCTCGACCTCGATAAGCGCGGCGCGGGCTGTCCCGGACGCGGGCGCTGTTTCCGTGAGGGTATCCATGGAGGGCTTAAATAGGCGGGTGGGGTGGGGTCCGCAACAGATTCTTGGACCCCTTTCGAGGTCTCTGGCGACGGCTCGCGTTAAGCTACGACGCGGAGCTGCCGGTTCCTGTCCAGATGACTAATCGCCTCGTTAAGCGGCTTCGCGGCGCCGAAGAGAAAACCCTGCGCTTCCGTACAACCCGCCGCGCGGAGGCGATCGAGTTGTTCTGCCGTTTCGACGCCCTCGGCGATGGTTGAAATTCCCAGACTGTTGCCCAGCCCGGTGACGGCGTGGACGATCGCAAGGCTATCCCCGCCTTTTGCGAGATCGCGAATAAACGACTGATCGATCTTAATCTTGTCGAACGGAAACTTGCGCAGGTAACTGAGCGACGAATAGCCGGTGCCGAAATCGTCCATGGAGATCGTCACGCCGAGGTCGCGCAGTTGCCGCAATATCGCCGTGGCGGCGGCGCTGTCCTGCAACAGCACCGATTCAGTGATTTCCAGCTCGAGACGTTTTGGCGACAATTGCGAGGACGACAAAGCGCCGAGTACCGATCGTAAAAAGTTCGCGCTCTTCAACTGCGCCGGCGACAGATTGACCGCGACATGAATGTCGCGTGGCCATTTTGCGGCCTGCGAGCAGGCTTCGCGCAGGACCCATTCGCCGATCGGTACGATCAATCCGGTTTTCTCAGCGAGCGGAATGAATTCTGCAGGCGAAAGCAGGCCGCGTTGCGGATGGTGCCAACGTAGCAGCGCTTCGAAGCTGGTGACCTTGTTGCTCGCGATGTCGATGATCGGCTGATAAAAAAGTTCAAACGCGTCAGTACTCAACGAGCTTCGCAAATCCAGCTCAAGCACGCGGCGAGCCTGCATGGTGACGTTCATCTGTGGCGTAAACAGGCAATAAGTTCCCCGTCCGTCCGCCTTCGACCGATAAAGCGCCAGGTCGGCGTTTTTCAAAAGCGTGTCCGCGTCAGCGCCGTCGGCCGGAGCTTGAGCGATGCCGACACTGACCCCCACCAGCACCTCCTGCTCGCCGATCATGATCGGCTCCTGCATGACTTCCACGAGGCGGTTGGCGAGGGCGATCGCGGCCGATGGCTGCTCCTTGGTGAGTTGCAGGATCGCGAATTCATCACCGCCGATACGGGCTGCGAGGTCGTTCTTGCGTAACGCCGCCTGAATGCGCTTCGCTGCAATTTGCAGAAGCGAGTCGCCGGCCTGATGACCAAGCGTGTCGTTGACGATCTTGAAATTGTCGAGGTCCAGGCAGAGCACCGCGAACGCGCCGGTCCGATCAACGGCGGCGACTGCCTTATCGAACCGCTCGCGAAAGTGCATGCGGTTGGGCAGCCCGGTCAGCGTATCGTGGCGCGCCATATGCGCAATTCTTTCCTCGGCGTTGCGCCGCTCAGTAATGTCTTCGAAGGTGTCCACCCAGCCTTCCATCGCCGGCATATGTCGGTGCGACACAGAATAGATCCGTCCGTCGCTGCGTTGAAAAACCGCCTTGCCTGATTTTTTCTCGCGCATCAGGCGCAACCACCATCGCCGCATGTTGAGCAGCGTTTCCGCGCCGAAAGGGACAGCCCGCTCCGCCGCCTCAATCAACTCCAGCGCCGGCATCAGCGGCCTGACCTGATCGGGACCGATCCCAAACATCTCGAGAAAACGGTCGTTGACGACCATTACCTCGCGCTTGGCGTTGAGCATGCAAAGGCCCTGAAACATGTTTTGCAGCGCGGCCTCGAGCAACTCGGTCTTTTCGCCGATGCGGCGATCGATGATTGATCCGGCAAAGCCGACGGCGAGAACGAGCGCGGTGGCGCCGGCGATGTAGAGCGCCAATACACTCGGCGAGACAGAAAATGGCGTCACGCTGCGGGTCGGATCCGGTACGATCTCGACCGCGCCCATTGCCGTGAAGTGAAGAAGGATAATCGCCGCGGAGAGCGTAATCGCGGCGAGCAGCATCATGGCGACGCCGCTGCGACGCGCGGTCTCCATCGCAGCCATGCCGAAAACCGTGGCGAACACGATGGCGGCTGCAACAAGATCAGGCGACCACTTGACGTGGCCCGGCACCTGCAACGCTTGCATGCCGATAAAGTGCATCAGCGCGATCGCGAGGCCGACAACGCCTCCTCCGAGCAAGGCGCCTTTCACGCTCCCACCGGTGATCGTGAGCGCGATACCGGCGCTCATGAGGGCCGACGCAACTGCGAACGACAGCAGGGTCAACGGTAGGTCATAGGCGACCGGAACGCCCGGCTCATAAGCGAGCATGCCGATAAAGTGGGTCGCCCAGATACCGCAGCCGCTTGCCGCACCGGCGGTGATAATCCAGGCCAAACGCGCTCGGTGCTGCGTTTGGCGGGCGCGATGAATCAAATTAACGGCGACCAGGCAGGTAACAAAGCAGACGATGCCGGCGAGGAGAACCAGGCGCAGGTCATGCTGGCCGCCGAGACAGGAAAGCACTCGAAACATACGCCGTTCTCGACCGTCAATCGCTAATCGCCCCAGCAAGATCGCTGGCGGCGCGGGCCGGCATTTGAGCCTGCCCGGCTTTTCATAATGTTGGAGTTGCCGAACCTAATACGCGGTAAAGCAAAAGCTCCAGACAAGTGGCGATATGACAACGTCGACGTGCGAAATCCGACGGCCGCGCGAAGCAAGCGAATTTGGCTTTGATTAATATTGTTTAAGCGTCAAAACTCGGCTGTAGGCCGTTCAAACAAGCGAATTCTGATCAAATAGTCGAACTTCGCGGCGGCACTGTTTGTTAGCTCTGACGCCGAAAACTTGGTGGGCGCCCGGCGGGGTTCCGCCGAGCGCCCTTCAAGTCAACATCAGTCAGTCTATAAGCCGGGTTCTGGAGGGCATGCGGATCGACGATCCGCATGCGCGACGGCCATTCCTCTGGGACGCCGGTTGCCCGGCGCCTCAAGCAACCTACCCGGACGGCGGGTCCGGACTCTGACCTGAGATTTTGCACTTGCGCGCAACCTCTCGTGCCGTCCCTATTCGGTCTTGCTCCCGGTGGGGTTTACCTTGCCGCGGGCGTTGCCGTCCGCGCGGTGCGCTCTTACCGCACCTTTTCACCCTTACCGCAGCCAACACGCAACGCGCCGCGGCGGTTTGTTTTCTGTGGCACTTTCCCTAGGCTCGCGCCCGCCGGACGTTATCCGGCACCGACTGTCCATGGAGCCCGGACTTTCCTCCCCGGCAACCTTTCGGTTTTTGCCGGAGCGGCCGTCCGACCAACTGACAAAAGAGGAATGGAGACGCTAGCGCACCGCGTCAAGGGGCGAGCGAAGCGAGGTCGCGGGTGCGCCCGGCAATAGTGCGGACCCGGCCGCGGGTGGCGAGCAGATCGCGCAACGTCGTGCGCGTCGAGTCATCCGTCACGCCATCGACCCGTTCTTGCCGAAAGTGGCGCTGGAAGGCGCTCACCAGATCGTACATCACCGAGTCATAAATGCCGTTAATCACGACGCTATAGCCGTATTGGCTCAGCAGATCCTGCATGGTGGAAACGGCATCGCCGCGATCGCCGAGCGCGAGCAACTGACCGCCTTCTTTGATCGGTGCCGGCTTTGCCCAGTGGCCGACGCCGGAATCCCACAACGTGCGCCACGGAAATCTTTCACCGGGATCGCGTTTGCGCGCCGGCGCCACGTCGGAATGGCCAAGCACGCGTGTCGGCTGAATGTTGTGCCGGGTTTGAATGCCGCGGCAGAGCGCAGTCACCGCCGCGATTTGCCGTTTCGGAAACTCGACATAACCGTAATCGTGGCCGGGATTGACGATCTCGATGCCGATCGAGCAGGAATTAATGTCGGTCTCGCCGGCCCAGACCGATTCGCCGGCGTGCCAGGCGCGGCGGTTTTCCAGCACCATTTGCACGATACGGCCGTCTTCGAAGACGAAATAATGCGCCGAGACTTCGCTGCCCTGCGAGCATAAGCGCTCGAGCGCCTCACCCGCTTCAGGCATCCCTGTGTAGTGCAGGAGGATCATGTCCGGCCGCCGGCCGTCCTTGCGCTCCCCGTGATTAGGCGAGGGGCGAAATTCAGCAACCAGACAGGACTCGGCACCAAAGGCGTTACGGGCCATCATAAGCCAACTTAGAACGCGGGGGCGCGGCGGCAAACCAGTTTGCGGAGCCCGAAGAGCCGCCGCCCGAGAAAACGGTCTTACGTGACCCCCCGGCAACGCCAGTCGGCAGGAACCCGAACGTGTCGGAATAAGCGCCGTCCGCTAACGGCCGAAACTCAACCATTCCTTAAGCTTACGCCTCGTTAATCGGCATTAGGCGAAGTGGCGCTGGGGCCACTTCCGGACGCGTTGACGCCCATAGTATCCCATGGTATCCCATATCATCCCAGACGCTCCAACGGCACGCGAGAAAAGCGCCTCGGCTAAGGGGGGCTGCCGCAGCGGGTCTGACGGCGCACAAGGCCCATGCAGCCATCGGCGATATGCACCGCTTTGTCTCCACCCACATCCAGCGATTGGACACAAAGGGCCGCGTGTCGGTGCCGGCTTCATTCCGGGCGGTGTTGGTGCGGGACGGTTTCGAAGGTTTGTACTGCTACCCGGCGTTGGACCGGCCGGCGCTCGATGCCGGCGGCAACGGCTTGCTGGCGGAGATCGAAACCCTCATCGCGCGGTTTCCACCTTATTCAGAACAACGCGAGCAGTTTTCGCTCGCGCTCTATGGCACGAGCGAAACTCTCAAGATCGATGGCGAGGGCCGGATCGTGCTGAGCGAAGCGCTCAAAGCCCATGCCGGCATCGGGAGTGCCGTGATGTTTGTCGGCCTCGGTCACAAATTTCGAATCTGGGAGCCAGGGCGCTTCCGCGCGGAACTAACGGAGGCCACCGAAAAGGTCCGCGCGTTCAAAGCCGAACTGGCAACCCGGATGGCGGCGGGACCTCCGCTCGGAGCACGGGAATGATGGCGGGCAGCGACAGCAACGCTGTCGCTGGCGGACTGGCTCGTCACATTCCCGTACTCGCCGCCACTGCGATCGAGTCGCTTGGCGTGCGCGGCGGCGGCATTTATCTCGATGCCACTTTCGGGGGCGGCGGTTATACGCGGGCTATCCTGGAAACACCCGGCGCGCGTGTAATTGCCATCGACCGGGACAGTAATGCCATCGCCGCCGGCGCAGCGCTCGAACGCGAAGCGCAGGGCCGCCTGACACTGACGGAAGGCTTGTTCTCCGATCTCGATGCGATTGCCGCGCGGCATGGAGCGTCCGGCTTGGACGGCGTCGTCCTCGATGTCGGCATCTCCTCCATGCAGATCGACGACGCCGCGCGCGGATTTTCATTCCGGCTCGACGGACCGCTCGACATGCGGATGGGAAACTCCGGGACGAGCGCGGCCGACGTTGTCGCCCGCGCCAGCGAGCGGCAACTTGCCACCATCATCGCCGTCCTGGGCGAAGAGCGCCACGCCCGCGCCGTTGCGCGCGCCATCGTCAAAGCGCGCACCGAGCAGTGCATCGAAACGACACGGGCGCTCGCCGATCTGGTCGCAAGAGTAGTTCGGTCGCGCGACAGCACAATTCATCCGGCCACCCGGACTTTTCAGGCGCTGCGGATCTTCGTCAACGACGAACTGGGCGAGCTCGCGCGCGGACTCGCTGCCGCCGAGCGAGCGCTCAAACCGTCCGGCCGTTTGGTGGTGGTGGCGTTTCATTCGCTCGAGGATCGCATCGTCAAAAGCTTCCTGACGACACGGAGCAGGGCGCCTTCCTTGTCGCGGCATCTGCCGCAGCCGACGGCCGTGCCGCCGAGCTTCCGCGTGTTGACGCGGCGGCCGCTGACACCGGATGAAGCCGAAGTCGAAGCCAACCCGCGCGCCCGTTCGGCAAAGCTGCGCGCTGCCGAGCGAACCGATGCGCCGCCACATCCATCGACGGACGAAACCTTGCTGCCGTCCGTCCCGGCGCTCGACGACATTATGCGAGGACGCGGATGATCCTGCGTATCCTCAATCTCATCGTTGTCGGCGTGCTCATTCTTGCGGCGGCTTACGTTTACCGCATCAAATTCGACTCGACGGTGCAGGCCGAGCGGCTCGCCAAAATTCGCAGCGAGGTGCGCCGCGAGCGCGACGCCATTGCCGGATTGGAGGCGAAGTGGGCCGAATTGGATAACCCCGCGCGGATCGAAGGGCTCGCCAAGCGTTTTTTACCGCTCAAGCAAATCGAACCCTCGCAATATAGCTCGCTCGATCAACTTCCCGAGCGCCCGCCCGAATTGGTGCAGCCGGGCAGCCAAGATCCGATCGGCGCTTTCCTTCAAGACTCCGACGCGTCGCCCGCAGCGACTGGCAGCGTCATCGGCGCTGCAAAGCCGCCCGCGGCGACAAACACCCGCGCTGGCGCCAGTGCGGGCCGCTGAAACAATGATCGCCTTTGTGCAAAACGCGATAAAGCGTCCGCTCCCGTCCTGGCGGGAGATTGTGCGCGGCCTGCTCTATGGCGTTTCGGCTGATCGGACCGCTAAAGCGCGCGCCCGGGTGGGATTGGCCATTTTGTTCTTTGCCGTGACCTACGGCGTCATTGCGTTGCGCCTGGTCATGTTTGCCGCGCTTCCGGATAACCGCACTGCTCACCGCAGCGGCCCGGGCGATGCCGTGGCCACCGCGCGTCCCAACATTCTCGACCGCAATGGAGAAGTGTTGGCGACCGACGTGCGCGTACCGTCGCTATTCGCCGAGCCGCGCCGGCTGATCGACGCCGACGAGGCTGCCGAGCTGCTCACTGCCGATCTGCCCGATATTGATGCGCCGGAACTGCGCGAACGTCTGGCCTCGAAGCGGGGGTTTGTTTGGCTGAAGCGCGATCTCACGGCCGAACAACAGCGGCAGATTTATCGGCAGGGCTTGCCGGGGATCGGCTTTCTCAATGAGAACAAGCGGGTCTATCCCAACGGCTCCGAAGTCTCGCACGTGATCGGCCACGTCAACATCGATAACCAAGGCATCGCCGGCATGGAGAAGTGGCTCGACGGCAACGGCCTTGCCGCGCTGCACATGGCGGGCCTGGCCACCGATCGCCTCCAGACTCCCGTGCAACTCGCCGTCGATTTGCGCGTACAGCATGCGCTGCACGAAGAGCTCGCGGCGGCACACGTCAAGTACAAGACGCTCGCCGCCGCCGGCGTTGTGCTCGACGTGCGCACCGGCGAAATCGTCGCGATGGTGTCGGAGCCGGATTACGACCCCAACAACCCGCACCAAGCGCTCGATCCCACCCGGATCAACCGCCTGACCACAGGCGTTTTTGAAATGGGCTCGACCTTCAAGGCGTTCACCTTCGCGATGGCGCTCGATTCAGGGAAGGTGACGCTCAAATCGTCCTTCGACGCTCACGGTCCGATGCAAGTCGGCCGGTTTCAGATCCACGATTTCGAGCCGGAAAACCGGATGATGACCGTTCCGGAATGTTTCACCTTTTCTTCGAACATCTGCGCCGCGCGCACCGCGTTGTCCATGGGCGTTGAGGCGCACAAGGCGTTCCTGAAAAAGCTAGGCCAACTCGACCGCCTGCGCACGGAATTGCCGGAGAGCGCCGAACCTATCGTTCCTCACCACTGGGGCGAGCTCAACACAATCACCATCGCGTTTGGTCACGGCCTTTCGGTCGCGCCGCTGCAAGCAGTCATGGGCGTGGCGGCGCTGATGAATGGCGGGCTGCTTATTCCGCCGACGTTCTTAAAGCGCACGCAAGCCGAGGCTGACGCGCTGGCCAAACGGGTCATAAAGCCCGAGACCAGCGAAATGATGCGCTATCTGATGCGACTCAACGTCGAGAAAGGCACCGCCCGCAAAGCCGAGATACCGGGCTATTATATCGGCGGCAAAACCGGCACCGCCGACAAGGTCGTCAACGGACATTATTCAAAGAACAGCGTGCTCACCGATTTTATGGCCGTGATCCCAGCCGATCAGCCGCGCTATCTGTTGTTGATCATGCTCGACGATCCGAAAGTTTTGCCGGAGACCCATGGGTTTAAAACTTCCGGCTGGAATGCGGTGCCGGTCGGCGGCGCGGTGGTCGCGCGTATCGCTCCGCTACTTGGCATCGAGCCGCGCATGGACCTTCCGGCCGCCGATCACCTCATGCTGGTCTCGGCGCGGGAAAGCAGGTAAGGCGGGGCCGTTTAAAGCCGTCCTGCCGAGCCCTTGTCGCTCTGGATCGCGACCCTTGATGAAGCTTGCCGACATTCTGCCCGCCGACGCCCAAATCGAGGCTGGCTCCGGCGCGATCGAGGTCGGAGGCGTGTCGACGGACAGCCGCACGGTCAAGCGCGGCGACGTGTTCGTGGCGATTGCTGGCGGTAAGGCCGACGGTCTTGAATTCGTCGCGCCGGCGGTCGCCGCCGGCGCCGTCGTCGTGGTCGCGCAAAGCGGGCTGAACGCCGCATTGCCCGGGGGGGTTACCTCGGTGCGCGTTGGCAATAGCCGTCGCGCGGTCGCGCTGATGGCCGCCAAAGTTTTTCCGCGCCAGCCGCGCGTCATCGCCGCCGTCACCGGAACGAGCGGAAAAACTTCGGTCACCGCTTTCACCCGGCAGATTTGGGCCGCGCTGGGCCTTCGCGCCGCCAGCATCGGCACGATCGGAATTGTATCTCCGCGCGGCGAAACCTACGGCGCGCTGACCACGCCGGATCCCATCGCCCTGCATCGCTCGCTCGACGCTTTGGCCGCGGACGGCGTTACGCATCTCGCGATCGAGGCGTCCTCCCACGGGCTTGATCAATTCCGCCTCGACGGTTTGCGCATTGCGGCGGGGGCGTTCACCAACATCACCCGCGATCATCTCGATTATCATCCAAGCTTCGAAGCCTACCTGACGGCCAAGCTCCGGCTATTCGGCGAATTGATTGCGCCGGGCGGCGCCGCAATTGTCGACGTCGACCACGAGCACGCGGACGAGGTGATAAAACTTGCCAAGGCGCGAAAGCTTGGGATCTTCAGCGTCGGCCGTTTAGAAGGCAGCATTATTCGGCTTACCGAAAGTCTGACTGAAGGTTTCACTCAGGTTTTGTCGGTGGAATACAGCGGCCAAAAGTTTCGAGTCCGGCTGCCGCTGGTCGGTGATTTCCAGATTGAAAACGCGCTTGTCGCCGCCGGGCTCGCCATTGCCACCGGCAGCGACCCGGTTTCGGTGTTTCCGGCACTCGAACATCTGATCGGCGCCAAAGGCCGGATCGAACTCGTTGGCTCAAGTCGTGGTGCGCGGATATTCATCGACTATGCGCATAAGCCGGATGCGCTCGCCAAGGCGATCGAGGCGCTGCGGCCGGTGGTCACGTCCCGGCTCGTTGTCGTGTTCGGGGCCGGCGGCGATCGCGACCGTGGCAAGCGCCCGCTGATGGGCGCTGTCGCCGCCGCCAAGGCGGATCGGGTGATCGTGACCGATGACAATCCGCGTACCGAGGACCCCGCGGCCATCCGCGCCGCTATCCTTGCCGCGGCGCCAGGTGCCATTGAAATCGGCGATCGGCGCGAAGCGATCCGCACCGCCGTCGCCGAACTACGCAGTGGTGACGTGTTGTTGATAGCCGGGAAGGGCCATGAATCCGGCCAGATTTTCGGTGATCGGGTGGTGCCGTTCAGCGATCACGAGGAAGTCGCCGCGGCGCTGAAGGAGCAAGCGGCATGAGCGCGGGCCCGCTGTGGACCGTCGCGGAGATGGCGGCGGCAATGGGCGCCGAGCGCCAAGGCGTTCTGCCGAGCGCGATTTCCGGTATTTCCATTGATAGCCGCTCGATCGCGCCCGGCGAAGCGTTCTTCGCGCTCGCCGACCGCCGCGACGGGCACGAATTCGTCGATGCCGCGCTCATGGCCAAAGCGGGGCTCGCTGTGATCGCCGCCGAACGGCGCGGACAGTTTCCGCCCGATGCGCCGCTCTTGCTGGTACGAGATGTGTTGCCAGCATTGCGCGACCTTGCTGCCGCGGCACGCAAGCGGACGGACGCAAAGGTGATTGGGGTTACCGGTTCGGTCGGCAAAACCAGCACCAAGGATGCGTTGCTGCTGGCATTGCAGAAGGAAGGCGAGGCGCATGCGTCGGTCGCGTCCTACAACAATCACTGGGGCGTGCCGTTGTCGCTTGCGCGTTGCCCGGCGACTGCGCGCTACGTGATCCTGGAAATGGGAATGAATCACGCCGGCGAAATCGAGCCGCTGTCACGGCTCGCGCGTCCGGACGTTGTTTTGATTACCGCGATCGCGCCGGTGCATTTGGAATTTTTTGGCACGCTCGCCAAAATCGCCGACGCCAAGGCCGAGATTTTTCTCGGACTGCAAAAAGGCGGTGCGGCCGTGCTTAACCGCGACAACTCGCAATTCGCCCACCTTCTGCGCCGCGCCAAAGCGGCCGAGGTTGCCCGCGTTGTTTCGTTCGGGCAGCACCCGAAAGCGGAAGCGCGGCTCGTCAAGTTTGCGCTGCATCCGGAATGCTCGACCGTCGAGGCAAACATTCTCGGCACCGAGCTCACCTACAAGATCGGTGCGCCCGGGCATCATCTCGTGGTCAATTCGCTTGCTGTTTTAGCGGCCGCCGAGTTGGTCGGGGCTGACCTTGCGCTTGCGGCGCTCGCGCTCGCGCAATTCAAGCCGCCTGCCGGCCGTGGAAAATTAATCGAGCTGGATTTGCCCGGCGGCACTGCGCTTTTGATCGACGAAAGCTACAACGCCAATCCGGCTTCGGTTGAGGCCGCGTTGGCGCTGCTCGGACGGGCGACTATCGGTCCGCGCGGCCGCCGCATCGCCGTGCTTGGCGACATGTTGGAACTCGGACCGCGGGCGAAGGCGCTCCATCGCGGCCTCATCGCGCCCGTCAATGCCAACGGCATCGATTTGGTATTTTGCTGCGGGCCGTTGATGCGGGCACTGTGGCAGGCTCTTCCCGCCGGCCGCCGGGGCGGCTATGCGGAAGACTCTGCGGCGCTCGAAGCACAGGTATTGTCAGCGGTGCGTGGCGGCGATGCGGTCATGGTCAAGGGCTCGCTTGGTTCGCGAATGGGGCCTATCGTCAAGGCGCTGCAACGTTCGTCGTCGCGCGGAGAGCCGCTTGAAACCGCGGTCGCAATGAGTTGAAAAGCAAATGCTTTATTGGCTGGTCGAATTTTCGGACAAGCTCTCGGTCCTTAACGTTTTTCGCTACATCACGTTTCGAACCGGCGGGGCGGTGATCACCGGCCTGGTTTTTGTTTTCTTGTTCGGACAATTCTTCATCGACCGGCTGCGGCTCCTGCAAGGCAAGGGGCAACCGATCCGCACCGACGGCCCGCAATCCCACATCATCAAAAAGGCCGGCACGCCGACCATGGGCGGCCTGATGATCTTGTCAGGCATGCTGGTGTCGACGCTGTTATGGGCCAATCCGGCCAACCCCTACGTCTGGGTGGTGCTGTGGGTCACTATCGGGTTCGGTTTCGTCGGCTTCTACGACGATTATCTGAAAGTCAAAAAGCAGACCCATAGCGGTTTCGCCGGGCGCACCCGCTTGGCGATCGAGACGCTGATCGCCGGCACGGCCTGCGTCATGCTGGTCCAACTCGGCCACACGCCGTTTTCGACCTCGCTGGTGTTTCCGTTCTTCAAAGAGCTGGTGGTCAATCTTAGCTGGTTCTTCGTTTTGTTCGCGGCGTTCATTATTGTCGGCGCCGGCAACGCCGTGAATCTGACCGACGGCCTCGACGGGCTTGCCATCGTGCCGGTGATGATCGCGGCCGCGAGCTTCGGCATGATCGCGTATCTCTCCGGCAACGCGGTATTCGCTGATTATCTGCAAATCCACTATGTCGCCGGCACCGGCGAACTTGCTGTTTTGTGTGGGGCCGTGCTCGGCGCCGGACTGGGTTTTCTGTGGTTCAACGCTCCGCCGGCGTCGATTTTCATGGGCGACACCGGCTCGCTCGCGCTTGGCGGTATGATCGGCGCCATTGCGGTCGCGACCAAGCATGAGATCGTACTTGCCGTTATCGGCGGGCTGTTCGTGCTCGAAGCGGTGTCGGTGATCGTGCAGGTGGTGTCGTTCAAACTCACCGGCAAACGCGTTTTCAAGATGGCGCCCATCCACCATCATTTCGAGCAGTTGGGTTGGACCGAACCGCAGATCGTCATCCGTTTTTGGATCGTCTCGGTCGTGCTGGCGCTCGTGGGCCTGTCGACCCTGAAGCTGCGATGACTTCGATGTCTCGCCGGTCCGCCGGGATTGCTTCGTCGTGATTCCGGTCACGACGTTTGCCGGACGGACCGTTGCGGTATTTGGTCTCGGCGGCTCGGGGCTTGCGAGCGCCCAAGCGCTAATCGCGGGCGGCGCTTCGCTCATCGCCTTCGATGATGACGAGCACAGTTTGGCGAAGGCATCCGCCGCCGGCATTCCAGTTGCTGATTTACGCAAAGTCGATTGGTCGAACATCGCCGCCTTGGTGCTCGCCCCCGGCGTCCCGCTCACCCATCCGCAGCCGCATTGGAGCGTGCAAGCCGCGCGCAGGGCGGGCGTGGAAGTTATCGGCGATATCGAATTGTTTTGCCGGGAGCGCCGTCAGGTCGCCGCCGGTTCGCCGTTCGTCGCCATCACCGGCACCAACGGCAAATCGACCACCACCGCGCTGGTTGCGCATTTAGCAGCTTCCGCCGGCCTCGACGCGCAGCTCGGCGGCAATATCGGCACCGCCATTTTGTCGCTGGCGCCGCCACGCCGAGGACGGGTCCATGTCATCGAGTGTTCGTCGTATCAGATCGATCTCGCACCCACGCTTGATCCTTCGGTCGGCATCCTGATCAATCTCAGCGAAGATCATCTCGATCGTCACGGCACCATGGAACACTACGCGGCGGTCAAGGAACGTTTGGTGGCGGGAGTGCCGAACAATGGAGAGGCCATCATCGGCATCGACGACGATTGGTGCCGGGCCATCGCCGACCGGCTGGGAAAATCGGCGAAACGCGTGACCCGCGTGTCGGCGCAACAGGCGTTGTCTGACGGGATTTACGTCAAGGGATGCCA
>Ga0070762_10000784_pt1 | contig 13969 bp, 11 predicted proteins | sample HubBroMetageREF2_FD_66726 | JGI IMG/M metagenome (GOLD analysis project Ga0070762, IMG submission 66726) | Reference soil microbial communities from the Hubbard Brook experimental Forest, New Hampshire, USA - Hubbard Brook CCASE Soil... | ecosystem: Environmental > Terrestrial > Soil >...
CTGGAAGACGTCGAGAAGATCCTCTCGATGACTCCCTCGGGACGACAGACGGCGCTGTTCTCAGCGACGATGCCCCCGCCGATCCGCAAGCTCGCCGACAAGTACATGTACGACCCCGAGGTGATCCAGGTCGAGGCGGCGACGCTCACGATCGATACGGTCGCTCAGTTCCAGCTGTCTGTGGAGACGCGCGACAAGGCTACCAAGCTGGTGGAGGTGCTGCGCGCGGAGCGGCCCGAGCAGGCGATCGTGTTCGTGCGCACCAAGGTCCGCTGCGACCAGCTGTTCCGCACCTTGCGCGACGGAGGGATGAATGTGCGCGCGCTGCACGGCGACATGTCCCAGGGCTCGCGCGACGGCGTGATGCTCGCGTTCAAGGGCGGGCGCGTGCCGATCCTCGTCGCCACCGACGTGGCCGCCCGGGGCCTTGACATCTCGACCGTGACGCACGTGATCAACTACGACGTGCCCACCAGCCCAGACACCTACGTGCACCGCATCGGGCGCACCGGGCGCGTGGGTCGCTCGGGTCGCGCGATCACGTTCGTGGAGGACCGCCAGAAGCGCGAGTTGGAAGCGATCGAAAAGCACATCGGCACGCACGTCGCGCAATGGGAGCAGGGCGCGGTGGCTGCGCCCACGCCAGTGCGCGAGCGCCCGCGCCGGCACTCCAAGCCCCGCATCTCGCGGCGCGATGAGACCGAGACATACACCAAGCTGGTGCTCGGCGGCGGTCGCGCCGCGGGCCTGAGCGTTGCCGACATCGTCGCTTCGGTGACCTCCTCCGCAGGGCTCGACGGCGAGGCGGTGCGCGACGTGCTGGTGCTCGACCGCTTCTCGTTCCTGGCCGTACCCGCAAGCGATGCCGACCGCGTGATCGAGGCGCTCAACGGACGCCCGATCGGCACCCGCTCCTCCCAGACGCTCAGCCTCGAGCGGGTGGAGGTAAGGTAAGCGCATGTCAACCGCCACCATGCAGACAACAGAGGGACCAATCGTCTTCGAGCTGTTTGACGAGGACGCGCCCAAGACCGTCGAGAACTTCCGCAAGCTCGCCGCAGACGGCTTCTACGACGGGCTGGGCTTCCACCGGGTGATCAGGGATTTCATGATCCAGGGCGGCTGCCCATTGGGCACCGGCACCGGTGGCCCTGGCTACACCTTCGAGGATGAGATCAACCCGCACAAGATCGTGCGCGGCGCCCTCGCAATGGCGAACGCCGGGCCGAACACCAACGGCTCGCAGTTCTTCATCGTCACAGCCGATGCCTGCTCGTGGCTGGACGGCAAACACACCGTCTTCGGCCAGGTGAGCGACGGGATGGACGTCGTCGACAAGCTCGAGGGGGTAACGACCGACGGCGCAGACCGCCCGTCGGAGCCGGTCGGGATCGACTCGATAGAGCTCTCCGACTAGGGACCGCACATGTGCGGTCCCTCCGGAAGGTGCATGCACCTTCCGGCCTGTCGGCGCATGCGCCGACAGGAGTACTCTGTTCGTACGAGATTTCGAGCAGGGGAGAGTGCATCAGATGGCGAGCGTTGAGCAGCACATCGAGCAGGAGATCCTCCAGGCAGGCACAGACACAGCGCGTGCGAGCGAGGACGCCGCGAAGGCGCGCACCGAGACTCCAGTCGCGCCCCCGGTCGCGACCGCGCCCAGCGGTGAGATACCAGTTGAGAACCCCGCGACGGGGGAGACCATCCGCACGGTCCCAGACATGGACGCGGACGCTGTCGCTGCGATGGCTGCGCGCGGACGCGCAGCGCAGCCCGAGTGGGACGCGTATGGCTTCGAGGGCCGCGCGCGCGTGCTCTCGCGCGCGCAGAAGTGGCTGATGGACAACGCGCAGCGCGTGACCGAGACGATCGTCTCGGAGACGGGCAAGACCTACGAGGACGCAAGCCTCGCTGAGATCGGCTACGCCGGCAACGCGTTCGGCTTCTGGGCCAAGCAAGGGCCGCGCTACCTCGCGGATGAGGCAGTCAAGTCCAGCCAGGTGCTGGTCAAGGGCAAGAAGCTCATTCTGCGCTACCGCCCGCTGGGCCTGATCGGGGTGATCGGGCCGTGGAACTACCCGCTGACCAACTCCTTCGGCGACTGCATCCCAGCGCTGATGGCAGGCAACAGCGTGATCCTCAAGCCCTCCGAGGTCACGCCTCTGACCTCGCTGCTGATGGCTGAAGGGCTGCGCGAGTGCGGCCTGCCCGAGAACGTCCTGCAGATCGCCACCGGGCGCGGGGGGACCGGCGCGGCGCTGCTGGAGCACGTCGACATGATCATGTTCACCGGCTCCACCAAGACCGGCAAGAAGGTCGCCGAGGGAGCCGCAAGGCGGCTGATCCCCGCGTCACTGGAGCTCGGCGGCAAGGACCCCATGATCGTGCTGTCCGACGCGGACCTCGAGCGCGCCGCCAACTTCGCGACGTACTTCTCCATGCAGAACGCCGGCCAGACGTGCATCTCAATCGAGCGCGTGTACGTCGAGGAGCCCGTGTACGACGAGTTCGTCGCAAAGGTCTCCGCCAAAGTCGGCGCGCTGCGCGTCGGGCCCTCGGACGGCGGTTTTGGCACGGTCGAGGTCGGCGCGATCACGTTCCCGCCGCAGCTGGAGACGATCAAGGACCATGTAGCCGACGCCGTGCAGAAGGGTGCACGCGTGCTCACCGGCGGCAAAGAGCGCCCCGGAGCTGGGCGCTTCTACGAGCCGACAGTGCTCGTCGACGTCGACCACTCGATGAAGATCATGACCGAGGAGACGTTCGGGCCGACGCTACCGATCATGAAGGTCGCCGACGCCGATGAGGCGGTACGGCTCGCCAACGACTCGCCATACGGTCTCGGCTCGTCAGTGTTCACGCGCGACACCACGCGTGGCGAGGCGATCGCAAGGCGCATCGAAGCGGGCGCGTCAAACGTCAACGACGCGATGATCAACTACACCGTGCTCGAGCTGCCCATGGGCGGCGCCAAGGCATCCGGGCTCGGCTCGCGCCACGGCGCCGGCGGGATCCGCAAGTACTGCTCCCAGCAGGCGATCGTCGTCACGAAACTCGCCATGAAGAAGGAACTCTTCATGTACCCCTACAAGCCGCGCACATCGCGGATGCTCGCGGGGATGTTCAAATTGATGTACGGCCGCGGCAAGCGCGACTGAGCCGGCCGCAGACGCGGCGCGAGGCTTTGTCCTCGGTCGCTCGCGTGCAAAGCACGCCACGCTTCCTGCGTCCGCGCCTCGCTTGGTCTGCGGCCGGCTCAGGGTGCGTGGGAGCGCGACTGAGGCGGAGACCCGGCGCGAGGCTCTGAGAGAGGTCCTTAGAGGTCGAGCAGGAAGCGCAGCACGCGGGCGGCTTGGAAGATGACATCGTCACCTACGGTGCCGAGTCGGCTGATCAGACGCTGCTCGGAGACGGACTTCACGTCCTCGCACTTTGCGTAGCTCACCTCATCGAGTCCTGAATCTCTTTGGTCGATCTCTATGTGAGAGGGAAGTCCGCGATATGCAGTTGTGATCGGGACCACGACGATCACACCGGCTGCGCTGTCGTTCAGCAGATCAGACGAAACGATCACAGCTGGTCGCCGGCCCGACTGCTCCCGGCCGACAGGGTCGCCAAAATCGACCAGCCACACCTCGCCGCGGCGAGGGCTCACGAGGAGTGGTCACGCAGAGTGCCGCTCTCAGCATCGCGCTCGGCTTCGATCTCGTGCAAAGCCTCCGGGTTGGCGCGTAGTGTCTCGTAGCGGGCGGAGAACTGGTCGAAGAACACACGCCGCTCCAGCGCATCTGCAGCCTCATCTACCAGCTGGCTCATGGGACGGCCCGTCGCCTGTGCCAACTTCGCGAAGCGATCCCTGGTCGGCTCGCTCACTCTGATGGTGGTACTCATACGTCAAGTCTACTGTAAAGGCGCTTGATTAGTCTACAGGGCGCTGCGATTTCAAGCCTGCTAACCGACCAGCGACACACCCAATAGCCGCTCGAGCTTCGGGATACTGGTCTCGGAGCTGGTGTGGTGAACCGTTGCCATGCCCAGGTCTTTGGCGGGCTTGAGGTTGAACTCGAGGTCATCGACGAACACGCACGTCTCAGCGGGTACGCCGGCACGCTCGGCACCCAGCTCATACATGCGGCGCGAGGGCTTGCGTATGCCCTCCTCGCCGGAGATCACGAGGCCATCGAAGAGTTCATCGAACATGTCCCGCGGATAGCGGTGCACGCCCCATGAGTTCGAAACCAGCGCTGTGCGCACGCCCGCTTCACGCGCGCTGCGAACGGCCTGCACCATCGCCACATCCGGCTGCACGCCGGCGAACAGCCCGTCGATCAGCCCGTCGGGCTCGACGCCGAGCTGCGTGGCGAACTGAAGCTCGAAAGCCGGCTCATCGAGCTCGCCCTTCTCCAGGGCGATCAGCAGCTCGCGGGCCGCGGAATCGCCGCGGAAGCGTTCGCGCAGCGTCTCCGGCTCGATCCCGCTCGCCACGCAGTGAGCGTTGAAGGAGGCGAACAGGTTGCTCGTGAGCACGCCGCCCCAGTCGATCAACAGGCCGGAGCGGGCGCCGTCGCCAGCGATGTATGGGAGCTCAGCCACCGAGCGCCACCTCCTCGGCGCGGCCTGCCAGCTCGAGTACGCCCTCGCCGAACTGCGCCAGGTAGGGGTCGTCGGTGGTGCCGGCGATCGCGCGCTTGTAGTTGCCCTCCATGAACACCACGCTCTTCCACAGCGCGAGCGTGACGTACCAGCGGACGTCGCCGACCGAGCGGCCGGAGCGCTCCTCGTAGCGGGCGATCAGCTCGTCGCGGGTATTGAAGCCCTCGGCGCGCGTGACGTTGCCGAGCGCCGCGCGCAGGCCGTCGCTGGGGTCGCCCGCCTGCGCCCACATCATGCACAGGTAGCCGATGTCCGCCAACGGGTCGCCGATCGTGGCCATCTCCCAGTCGAGCACAGCCGCCAGGTGCGCGGGTGCCTCCAGCGCGAACATCGTGTTGCCCAGGCGGTAGTCGCCGTGGACGATCGTCGCCGGACCGGAGCTCGGCACGTGCTCGGCCAGCCACGTCCCGACGCTCTCGACGGCGGGGATCTCACGCGTCTTGTTCAGCTCCCACAGCCCGCCGAAGCGCCGCAGCTGGCGCTCCAGATAGCCGGTCGGCTTGCCGAAGTCATCCAGCCCGGCAGCACGCCAGTCGACCGCGTGGATCTCCACGAGCGCGTCGATCAGCTGCTCGCCGATCCGCCGGCGCTGCGCGGGCGTGTCCAGCGCCCGCGGGACACTCGCGACGATCGCTTCGCCCTCGATTAGCTCCATCACATAGAACGGCGCACCGATCGTTGCCTCCTCGTCGCACACCGCCAGCACGTCTGGCACGCGCGCGGCAGTGTCACGCAGCGCCCGCAGCAGGCGTGCCTCGCGCAGCACGTTGTGCGCGCTCGGGGGTAGCGGTGGTCGCGGCGGGCGCCGCAGCACGACCTGCTTGTCACCTCGCTCAATCAGGTAGGTGACGTTTGAGTGGCCCTCCCCGATCGGGGTCGCATGGATCGGACCGTCGCCGAGGCCATGGGCGTCCAAGAATGCCACGAGCGGCTCCAGCACGAGCAGGGGTGGGCGACTGTTACCCTCCGCGTCCGCAGGGGTCTGGACGATGTCGTCGGGGGCGATTGGAGCACTCACGGTCCCCAAAACTACAAAGACCGCAACCTTCCATGCGCTGAGGTGTCTCAAGCGACCATGCCCAGAATCCGCACACTCCTCCTCTCGATCTTCGCTTCCGCGCTCTTGGTCGGCACTGCCGCCGCTCAGGCACTGGCTTCACAGAGCCAGATCACCTACTTCGAGGGTGCCGCTGTGCTGCTCAATCCCAGCACCCGCCCACATGCGCTCGAACAGCTGCAGCATCTCGGCGTCAAGGCACTGCGCGTAGAGCTCAACTGGGAAACGGTCGCTCCGAACCCCACCAGTGCCACGACCCCGAAGTTCGAAGCGACCAACCCTGCCAGCTACAACTGGGGCCAGTACGCGGTCCTGCTCGCCGAAGCCAAGAGTCGGAAATGGCCGGTCCTATTGACCGTCACCGCGCCCGCGCCGCGCTGGGCCACCGCCAACCACAAGGCCCCCTACGTCACGCGCCCGGACGACAAGGACTTCGAAGAATTCATGACCGCCGTGGCTCGCGAGTTTGGCTCGGAGGTCTCGCTCTATTCGATCTGGAACGAGCCCAACGAGTCTGTCTTCTTGATGCCCCAATGGCACGCCAACGGCACGCCCGCCTCAGGGTGGATCTATCGCGGGCTCTACCAGGCCGGCTACGCCGGCTTGCAGGCCGCAGGACTGGCTCATCCGAAAGTGCTATTCGGTGAGACGGCGCCGGCCGGCTACGACCACGTCAACACCCATGCGGAAGGCACCAACGTTGCGTTGCACCACCCGGTAGCGCCGCTGGCGTTCATGCGCGAAGCCCTGTGCCTGAACGCGAAGTACAGGAAATCGAGCTCATGCAGCGAGCTGCAGATGTCCGGCTACGCCCACCACGCTTACACAGTGCCGGCAGGGCCTTACTACGTCTTCCCGCAGCACGACGACGTCTCGATCGGCTCGCTCTCGCGCCTATCGAGCGCGCTGAACCTGGCGGCACACGCGCATGCGATCCCAGCGAACCTGCCGATCTACCTGACCGAGTTCGGGGTGCAGAGCAAGCCAAACAAGTATCTCGGTGTCGCTGCGGCCAAGCAGGCCGAATACGACGCGATCTGCGAACACATCGCCTACGGCAATCCCCGCGTGGTGGCGTTCTCGCAGTACCTGCTCGAGGACGACGCTGTGGGCGGTCCCGAACCGGGCGCGAGCTTTCAGACGGGCCTCGAGTACGTCAGCGGCTTGGCCAAGCCGCTGTACTCCGCCTGGCCGATACCGCTCACGGTAACCAAGGAGCGCCACGGTGTGGCGCTGTGGGGCTTGGTGCGCCCGGCCACCGGCGCGACGAAGGTGACGGTGCTCGTACAGGCAAAGGGCTCCAAGCACTTCCGCACGCTGAAGACCGTCACCACCAACAGCCGCGGTTACTGGAGCTTCAACTCGAGCAGCGCGGGTGAGTACTGGCGGGTGCGCTGGACCAGCCCGGCGGGCGTGAAGTACGAAGGACCGTCGATCGCGGCCTACAAGATTCCCTGAGCGGTGCTCGCTGGTCGGGCCGTCGCGCGCATGTCTGGAGTGCGTCTCGATGCCACGCCACCACGTCGGCTCCAGCTGTCCAGCGGGGCTAGACAATATGATGCGCGGCCGTGCATTGGACTCCGCAGACGGGTGCCCGTCGACTAGCACCCGCCGAGGGCGCTCCAGTGTCCTCGCTCGCGCCCGCGCCGCGGCTACGTGCCGTTGACCGGAGACGGACGGTGCGCTGGGGGCTGGTGGTGCTCGCCGGCATCGCTGTAGCTTTCGCGGCGTTCGGCGGACTGACAGCCGAGCACCGCACCGGCCCGGTCACGTCCGGCTCAGCGCGCGCTGAGGTCCTCTCCCCGGCCGCCCGCCTGGCGGTTTCGCGTGGACTGGGCGCCGGCGCCGCCGGATACGGGTTGGCGCGTTTCAACGGCGGCTTTCTCGCGCACAATCAGCGGCAGGGCCTGACCGCGAGCTTCGGCGCCCACGGTGCGACCGTCAGCACTAGCGGCGGTGAGCGGGCTTCCATCGCGCTGCAGTGGATCGGGCTTGGCTCCGCGCTGCATCGGGTTGCCCGCGCACAGCCGCTGGCGCGCGGCAATCGCGTCGAATACCGGCGCAGTGGCGCAACCGAATGGTTCGCCAATGGCCCAGCAGGCGTCGAGCAAGGGTTCACGATCGCGCGACAGCCCGCGGGCACGACAAACGGCGAGCTCACGCTCGCGCTGGGAGTGTCAGGCACGCTCACCGTGCGACCCGGAGCGGCCGGCGGTCTGGTGCTCGTCGGTGCCGGCGGCAGGGCGATGCTGCGCTATGGCGATCTGAGTGTCACCGACGCAACCGGAAGGACGCTGCCCGCGCACATGACCGTGCGGCGCGGGCAGGTATCGATCAGCGTCGCTGCGCGCCGGGCACGCTATCCGGTGACAGTCGATCCGCTGATCAGCGTCGCGGAACTGTACGCAGCGTCTGGTAAGGAAGACGAAGAGCTTGGATACGCGGTCGCTGTATCCGGCAAAACGGTCGTCGCGGGAGCGCCCAGCGCAACGGTTGGCGGACACGCAAGCGCAGGGGCCGCGTATGTGTTCACCGAAGGCACGAATGGCTGGAGCACCTCACCACAGGCAACCGAGCTGCTGCCCTCCACGAGCGAAGCCAACGCAGAGTTTGGCTACTCAGTCGCGATCTCAGGCAAGACGATCGCGGTCGGTTCCCCCGACGCCACTGGCCGCGGCCCGGACAACGGCGCGGCGTTCGTGTTCAGCGAACCGGCAGGCGGCTGGGGCAGCACCCCGGAACAGCATCAAGCAGGAAAGCTCGTGGATACCGAAGATCAAGCCTTCCCGGAATTCGGCAAGTCGGTCGCCGTCAGCGGTGAAACGGTGGTCGTCGGATCTCCCCGTTACGTGAACTACCTCTATCCGCAGACGACCATCGTCAGGGAACATCCGGAGACGGGCGCGGCCTTCGTGTTCGTGCAGCCGGCCGGCGGCTGGTCGAAAGCAGGGCCCGAACAGATACAGAGCTTCACCCTGATGGAGACCGAGAAAGAGTACGTCGAATACGAAGAAGACGACTTCTTCGGCGCCTCGGTCGCAATCCAGGAAAGCGGCGGCGAACAGACCGTCGTGGCGATGGCTCCGGACGCCAAAGTCGACGGCCACTTCGAGCAGGGTGCCGCCTTCGTCTTCATCAGGCCGCCGGGCGGTTGGACCGGATCGCTCCTGGAAGCTAGCCCTGGCGCCAAACTGACGATCTCCAACGGCACGAACTACGACAGAATCGGCGAAGCCGAGGTGTTCTCAGAAGGACGGACGCTCGCGATATCCGGCAATGAGATCGTCATTGGCGCCCCGGAAGTCAACGATGGGAGCAACGAAGGCGAGGGCGCCGCATACGTGTTCAGCAGGCCGCTTGGCGGCTGGGGGGCACAGAGCGAACAGACCCAGGTCGCCACGCTGCTGCCATCGGATGGAGAAAAAGACTGGCACTTCGGTAAAACGGTGGCCGCGGAAGAACCGACCGTCATGGTCGGCGGCGACGGTAACGGCTACGTGTATTCGATGCCCCAGGGTGGCTGGAGCGGTGAACTGCACGAGAGCTCCGAGCTCGTGGGCTCGGTGACATCGGTTTCGCTGACAGATGGCTACGCATTGGTCGGCGATGCCGCGTTGTCTGCACCGGAAGGCAAAGGCCACACCGATCAGGGTGGCGTCCTGGCCGTGCCGCTAGGGCCGGTCGTCGCGACCGGTGGGTCATCTGTCGTCTCCGCCAGCTCAGCGGTGGCCGAAGGCAGCGTCGCCCCGAATCGCAACGCAGTGGGCAAATGCTCCTTCCAGTACGGGACGAGTACGTCTTACGGAGGGGAAGCGCAGTGTGCCCAGACAGTGGTGGGCACGGGATCCAGCCCGACTACCGTGACCGCTGAGCTGACGGGACTCACGGCGGAAACGACCTACCACTATCGCGCGATCGCGAGCAATGGCAACGGGACCAGCTATGGCGCCGATGAGACGTTCACGACCACAGCCCCCACAGGCCCAGGTAGCGGTCCAGTATCGACGACCCCGACTACGACAGCAACCACATCAACGACGACATCGACGACGCCCGCCGCGCTCGCTACCACGGTTGCGCCACAGGTTTCCCCCGTGCTCGGATGTACCACGGCCCAGGTTGCGTTGATCGACGTCGTGCAAAAGGGCGCTCACGTACTGATCACCGGTGCCGCGCGACTGGCGCTTGCGGGAAAGCGCGTGAGCATCGAGTTGCTGGGAATGGGCAAGACGGTTGCCAGCGCCGCGATCGCCGCGGATGGCACGTTCAGCGTCAGCGCACCGCTCCCGCCGGCGAAGATTCGTGACACGAACCTCGCGCGCTACCAAGCATCGGTCGGCTCGCTGCATTCGTTGGCGCTCAAGCTCGAGCGCCGCATGTACATGGTCGGCGCGACCCGTTCGGGCGCGCACGTACTGCTTTCGGGTTACGTGACCGGCAGCTTCAAGGTAGGGACGGTCGTGAAGATACTGCTGCGCGTCACCTGCTCGAAGGAAGAGGTCCTCGCCAAGACAAAGCTCTCGCGATCGGGCAGGTTCAACGTGAGTGTCGCCGCTCCGACGGGCGCCGCGAGCCAGATCGCGGTCTACCGCGCAGCCACCACAGTGCTCGACGGCGGTCACCCCGAGACGACGTTCACGCTGCCGACGCCACCGACTGGCTGACGCGCCCGCGTTAGCGGTGCTCTGAGACCGCCTCCTACGATGTAGGGCAATGCCCGAGTTGCCGGAGGTGGAGATTGCCGCGCGTCTGCTCGACCGAGCGCTGAAGGGCACGCAGGTGCAGTACGCACGCTCGCCTGGGATCAACGCTCTGAAGACTTTCGACCCGCCGTTGTCGGTGCTGGAGGGCCAGCGGGTAACGGCGGTACGCAGGCGCGGCAAGCACCTGATCGTGGATGTGCATGGGGATGGGGGGGATCGCGTTCCGCTGGTGCTGCTGATCCATCTGATGTCCGCGGGACGGCTACAGCTATACGACAAGCCTGCCGGGCTGCGCGATCGCACCTCGCGGTTGCTCGTGGGGCTCCAGGACGGTCGCGAGTTGCGCCTGCGTGAGTTCGGCTCCAAGCAGGCGGCATGGGTGAAGCTGTTGCGTGCGGATGAGCTCGAGCAGGACGACTCGCTGGCTACGCTCGGACCGGAAGCCTGGCCGGAACCGGGCACGGCCGATCAGCTCAAACAGCTGCTAGACGCGCCGCGGCCGCTGCACACGTTGCTGCGTGACCAGCACGTGATCGCCGGCATTGGGCGCTCGTGGGTCGATGAGATCTTGTGGCAGGCGAGGCTGTCTCCGTACAAGCGCGGAGCCGACCTCGACGAGGACGAGGCGCAGCGCTTGCGGGATGCGGCGCTCGACACCCTCGATGGCGCGCTGGCGCACTACGAGCAGGCGATCAGCTTGCCAATCCCCGACAAGCTGCCGATGCCGCTACGCATTCATCGTCACGAGGGCAAGCCGTGTCCGCGCTGCACTTCGACGCTGCAGGCGGTCCACTTCGAGGACTACGTGATCGCCTACTGTCCCGCCTGCCAGACCGATGGGCGTGTACTCAAGGATCGCCGCCTCTCGCGTTTGCTGCGTTGATTGGGGCTGTGCGGGTGCGGGAGCGCCGCTAGCCGGTGCGCTCGACCTCGAGCGTCTGCCCGGCGAGGCGCAGCCGCTCGACGAGCCTGTGGCCCATCGCGGTCGCGGGCGTCAGCACGCCGGCGCGTGGCGGCAGCTGTTCGCCGTCGAGTGCGAGGCACAGCGCGCTCTCCCCGAACATGACCGACGTGGCCTTGTATCCCGGATCGCCCTGGGCTGCGACGCGGCAGAGGTAGCGCGCGCCACTCGACGTCCGCGCATGGATCTCGATGCGGAAGAAGCCGTGCTCGCGCTGGCTCTCGCTGGGACCCTCTCCGGGAGATGGCAGCACCCGGTCGAGCACAGCGCGCACGGGCCGAATCGACAGTCCCGCTGCCAGCGCGCCGACGCCACCGGCGATCGCCCCGGCCTGCAACGGGGCGGCCGGGCCGGACCCGAAGCCCATGACCTCCCGGTAGCGGAACTGGGGTCCGTACGCCCAGTCCAGCAAAGCGTTGCTACGCCGTACGACCCGCGTGTTGATCGAGCCCATGATGAACGGGCCAACCCACATTCCAAGCTCGTGGTCGTTCTGTATGCCACGCCGGTCGGGCTCCGGACCGAGGCGTGGCTCGGCGGCTCGGTCCGGGCTCAGGGCGTAGGGGTCGGCAAGTATTCGCGCCAGCTCGTGGTCGCTGCGGGCGTCATCGACCGTACCCTTCAAAGACGCGACCGTGCCGCCGCTTGCACCGCCCTTCATCGCTCGCACGACGAGGGTGGTGTCCTCGAGCTGGCCAGTGCCGTCCGCGGTGACCGCTGTGTGCAGCGCAAGCACGCCGAGGTCCGATGGGATCGAGTCAAAGCCGCAACTGTGCACGACGCGTGCACCGCTGTCTGTCGCGAGGGCGTTGAAGCGGTCGATGGCTTCGCGCATGAACAGCACCTCGCCGGTCAGATCGGCGTAGTGGGTGCCTGCGCTGGCGCATGCCTCGACTACCGGCAGCCCGTAACGACGGTAAGGCCCGACCGTGCTAGCCACAGCCCGCGCCGTCGCCGCGAGCCCGCTCAAGGAGCGTCTGTCATCGATATCGGCCACGAGCAGTGGCCACTCGCCAGCGCGTCCACCGAGCGCGACCTGCAGGTCGCGCAGACGCTCGCGTGAACGGCCCGCGAGTCCGATACGCGCTTGCGATGGCGCGGCGCGAGACAGGTATTCGGCACACAAACGACCTACGAAGCTCGTGGCACCAAAGAGGACGACATCGAGCTCGCGGTCTGTGTTCATGGTCGGATACTACGTGCCCGGATGAGAGCTCAACGGAGCGAGCCCGATAACCGCCGGAGGAAGGCGCTGTGACAGCGCTAGGCCACAGCGGGGGTCGCTCGATCGAGCGCTCGTAGCACCAGCTCGTCGTGCTCGGACGGCTTGACCTTGCGCAGCACGTCGGCGACCTTCCCAGCGGGATCGATAATGAAGGTCGTGCGCTCGTTGCCGAGATAGGTGCGCCCGTACATGCTCTTGGTGACCCAGACTCCGTAGGTATCGGCAACAGAATGGTCCTCGTCGGCCAATAGCGCGAAGTTCAGCCCCTCGTTGTCGTGGAACTTCTTGACCTTGGCGACAGGATCGGGCGATATCCCCAGCACAACAGCATGCGCCCGTTCGTAGTCGGCGCGATGATCGCGCACACCGCACGCCTGCGTCGTGCAGCCCGACGTCGCGGCCTTCGGATAAAAGTAGACCACGACGGGTTGGCCGCGGAAATCTGAGAGCTTGACGGTCCGGCCGTCCTGGTCGGGGAGCTCGAAGTCGGGGGCGGTGTCTCCTTGGTCGATCACGCTGGAAGCGTAGCGACTAGCAGCGCAGTCAGCCTTAGAACAGCAAGCGTTACCTATGCTGCCCGGCATGGAAAGAACTACCGCCGATCCGTTCGCGGACTCGTTTGTCGCGATGGCCGCCGCGCGAGCTGTAATCACAGCAACGCAGCTAGGTGCGAGGGCTTCCAGCAGCGCGTCACCTTCCGCGAAGGCGACGCCGTACAGGCCGACCTCGGTGCTGGCCTGGACGTCATCTCGATGTTCAACGTGCTGCATCACCTCCCCGCATCAGGGCGGCCGGGTTCCCAGTCGTGGAGGTCCACCGCAGCGACTCCGCGCCCTGGCGGCTGCTCTACCTCGCGAAGGCGGGAACCAGCCCAAGCAGTTGACCGACCAGCCGCGCGCAGCGCACATCTCACCCCGCCAGCTTCCACGTCACGAACGCCGACAAGCCGATCTACGAGCCCGCCCAGCTCATCTGGACGGTGTCAAGCCTGGGCGGCACGACGAACCGGCACCGCGGGCGCTTCGCTAGGCCCGCTCTCGATTAGCTGTAAAGCGCATGGGAGATAACCGGCGTAGTTGATGTTTTTATCCACTCGACTGTCTACAAACTTTGGAATGACCGGTACTATTCCGTGCGCATCAAAGAGCGGATGGCTTGTGGCCTTGAGGAGTCTGTCGTGTCTGGCGAGCATGTCTTTGAAGAACGGGGTGCGGATCTAGCGGGTAGCGCCGCTCTGAGATCCCAGGTTGCGTGCGCCGTGCTCGGCTTGGTGATCGAGAAGCCAAGCCACGGCTATGAGATCGGGCAGCGGTTCGAGGGCCGCTTCGGCGGGTTTCTGAACGCCGGCAGGTCATCCATCTATGCGGCGC
>Ga0070762_10000786_pt1 | contig 13958 bp, 8 predicted proteins | sample HubBroMetageREF2_FD_66726 | JGI IMG/M metagenome (GOLD analysis project Ga0070762, IMG submission 66726) | Reference soil microbial communities from the Hubbard Brook experimental Forest, New Hampshire, USA - Hubbard Brook CCASE Soil... | ecosystem: Environmental > Terrestrial > Soil > Temperate...
ACCGCCGGCACATCAATATGGATGTCGATCCGATCCAGCAACGGTCCTGAAATCTTGGACATATAACGCTGAATCAACGGCGGCGTGCAGTGGCACTCGCGCGAACGATCGTTGAAATAGCCACATGGGCATGGGTTCATGGCCGCAGCCAGCATGAAGCGTGCGGGAAAGGTCAGCGACATGGAGGCCCGTGCGATGCAGACCGTTCCATCTTCGAGGGGTTGGCGCATGACTTCGAGGACGTTGCGAGGGAATTCGGGCAGTTCGTCTAGAAATAAAACGCCGTTGTGAGCCAAAGATACTTCGCCGGGACGGGGAACGGCTCCGCCTCCGATTAAACCCGCGTCCGAAATAGTGTGGTGGGGCGCGCGAAAAGGACGAACTCCGACCAATCCAGCGCCAGCGTCGAGCACGCCGGCTACGCTGTGAATCTTGGTAGTCTCGAGAGCTTCTTCGAACGTGAAAGGCGGCAGGATCGTGGGCATGCGCTTAGCCAGCATGGTTTTGCCCGAGCCTGGTGGACCGATCATCAGGATGTTGTGGCCACCGGCGCAGGCCACCTCCAAGGCGCGCTTGGCGGAGTGCTGACCGCGCACGTCTTTGAAGTCCACCAGAAATTGCTGGGATTCGCTGAGTAGAGTTTCGCTATCCACTTTCAGCGGCTGGATGCCGTTGCCGGTGTTCACGAAGTGGATCACATCGAGCAATGACTTCACAGGATAGATTTCCACTCCCCCCACCATCGCCGCCTCTTTGGCGTTCAGTTCGGGCACAACCAGACGAGAAATCTTTCGGCTCCGGGCCTCAATTGCGATTGGCAGCGCACCGCGAACGCCGCGAACGCCGCCATCGAGCGACAACTCCCCTACAAACAGGCAATCTGGCACTTCCTTCTTATTTAAGCCTCCGTAGGCACCGAGAATGCCGAGAGCCATGGGCAAATCGAAACCGGAGCCTTCCTTGCGAATGTCGGCGGGCGCGAGATTGATTGTGATGTGGGTGGGAGGAATGTCATAGCCGCAGTTCTTCAGCGCCGCGCGCACGCGATCCCGGCTTTCGCGGACAGCGGCATCCGGCAGGCCGACGGTATGGAAATGGTCTTCCATTGTCTTAATTCCAGACACGTCGACTTCGACCTCGATAATGTTGGCGTCGATGCCAAAAACCGCGGCGCTCAGGGTCTTATAGAGCATGGGGCGTTTTATGAACCGGGAGCTGCACTTTAGGCAAACAGATTTGTTGGAACTCGTCGTGACGAGGGAAGACCCAGCGACAAGTTAGCCTAAACATCACATTACGCCTTGCAGTCCTGATCCGGTGGTGACCGATGTCACAAGAAACGTGTGACGACTGAACACGCGTCCAACGTTTTGTCTGTGAACCAAATTACCCAACACAGTTTCGGTTGTGTGCATCCGCCCTGTGCACTAGGATGCGCCTAGACCCTGCTGGCCTCGACCGGGGACTCGTCAACCTGCAGAGCAAGATGGCACGTTGTGGGTAAACTCTTATGTCGGAACCAGAGAAACAAGCGACGCGCTCTGCGAGTGCGCCAACCAGCTTGGAGCAGGAAGAAGCCTGGTTGTGGCGCATTGCGCTTTTCTTTGTAGTCCTTCTGGCCACGGGATTGGCCGCTGAATCGTGGGAACGACTGCAGAGTCTTCCCTACCATCTCGGACTGCTCTCGATTGGCTTGCTTTGCGTTGCCATAGCGTTTGCTGGCTTCGCCTATGGACGAAGAAAGCGTGTAACAGAGCTTCAAAACCTCGTTCGGGGCTTTCAGGAGCGCACAACTGCACCGACGGACGAACAACTCGATCAACTCGGGGAACTGATCGCCCGCTCCCAACGCAGCTTCAAGGAACTGATCGATTCCTTTGACGACATCGCGTTTGCTACCTCCCTAGAAGGAAAGATCAAGACTGTCAACCGGCGCGTGACCGAACTGCTTGGGATTCCTTACTCCGAAGTTGTCGGTCATCGAATTGATGAATTCCTGGATGAACCGAAACGCGAAGACGTGGATCGCGGTTTGGCTCGATTTCTCGAGAAACGTCGTTGGTCGGGGGTGGTTTGCGTCCGGCTGAAAGCCGGCGCGCGCACGCTTTATTTTGATTGCGCACTTAATGCGATTGTGAAAGGTGATGAAGTAGTCGGTGTCAGCGCGCTTGCCCGTGACGTAACAGAGGAACGCGAGAAGGAGCGACGATTTACCGAGCTGTTCGAAACTCTGCAGGAAGGCGTTTATTTCAGCACACCCGAAGGTAAGTTACTCGATGGCAACGTCGCGCTGGTATACGTCCTGGGATTCGAAAGCAAAGAAGAGTTGCTATCCGTGGATTCCAGGGGATTGAACTCGGATCCCAATCAGAGTCCGGTGCTGGGGCGGTCCGCCGATGACCAGGGAGGGGTACGCACGCGAGAGGTCACATTGCGCCGCAAGGACGGCACTCTCGGCATATTCCTCGATACGTCCCGCGCGGTCTGGGATGCGGGCGGCAAGATCGTCCGCTACCAGGGTACGCTCGTGGATGTCACGGAGCGCCGAGAGATGGAGAAGGCGTTGCGCCGTCAGGAGGAATTCCACCGTTACCTTTTAGAAAGCTTCCCCGACCTGATTCTGGTGATCGATCTGAACGGCCGCTACAGTTTCGTGAGTTCGCGGATCCACGACCTGCGTGGCTACAAACCAGAAGATTTGCTAGGAAAGAAAGTCGAAGAAGAGCACGATTATTCTCCCGAGCTTTTCGCGCTTTATCGCGATCTGATTTCCGGCCGCAAGATGTTCGGGTCTTGCGACTATAGGGCGCGTCACCGTGATGGAAGCTGGCGCACGATGCGAGCTTCGGCCAGCCCGCTGTTCGATGCGGAGAATAAACTGAGCGGCGTGATTGTCTCAGTGCGCGACATTACAGTAGAAAAGAAGCTGGAGCAGCAGATTATTCAGAGTGAACGTCTCGCCGCCATGGGGCAGATGATCGGCGGGTTTGCTCATGAACTGAATAATCCTCTTACCAGCATTCTGGGAATGTCGGAATTATTGCAGGAGGGCGAAGCTCCCGAGTCGGTGCGGAAGCAGATGGTTGTTCTGCAGCAGCAAGCGCGCCGTGCTGCAGAAATTGTCCAAAACCTGATGTATTTCTCCCGGCCTCCAGCCCCTGGCAAGACACCCATCGACCTCAGCGAACTGGTGCAAAGAACTTTGCACCTGCACGCGTATTCCCTGCGCAAGAGCAATATCACAATTGATTTCCTAAAGGAGGCCTCACTGCCACCGGTGAGCGGAGACGCGCACCAGTTGATGCAGGTGTTCCTGAATTTGATCTTGAACTCGGAGCAAGCGATGCGGGAGGTACGCGATCGTGGCACCTTGCGCATCCGCATAGAAAAACAGGAAAAATCAGTTTCGGTAATTTTTCAGGACGATGGACCCGGAATCTCGCCGGAAATCCTGCCCAATATCTTCGACCCCTTCTACACCACTAAGCGGCCCGGCCGGGGGACAGGTCTCGGTTTGAGCATCTCCAAAGCGATCTTGCGAGAACACAACGGAAACGTGGAAGCGGCTTCGGGACCAGGCGGCGGCGCGGTCTTCACGGTTACCCTGCCGATTGCAGCACCAGAAACCAGTGCCAACTAGTCTCCCCTCAGCGGTTACTTCTTCTTCGTCGGCTTGGGCTTTAATGTCTTGACATATTCGTAGCTTGAGGCGAAATATTTTTCCAGCTCTTTCGTTTTGGTTAACAGTTCGCCAGGAACTGCGACGTATTCTTCCATGGTCGCGCCGTACGCTTTAAAAAGCGCGGTCTTGTGCTTTTTCAGAAATTCCTCTCGCTTATCCTCGGGAAGCCGGATGGCCAATGAGCGAGATTGATGCAGCAGTGTAAACATGTTGCCGTTCAAGGAAGTATACGGATTGGCAGCGCCCTTGCGTTGGATCTCGGGGATGGTCGCGATGAGCCGGTCATACAGAGCTACGTTATCGTTAGCTACCGCCTTCTTTTTTGTTACGCCCACGGTTGCTCCTCAATCGCCAAATCAAACAGGTAGAAGATATAGGATCGCCCGAAAAAGTGAACTCCGCTTCCCGCTTGGCCCCATTTCTACTTCCTCGACGACAAGAAGCCTATCTTTCGACCGCCATGGCCACGGCGTTGCCACCACCGAGGCAAAGCGCCGCGATGCCACGATGAACATCGCGGCGAATCATTTCATCAATCAGCGTAACCAGCACACGCGCTCCGCTAGCCCCGATTGGGTGTCCGATGGCAACGGCACCACCGTTCACGTTGACTTTGTTGGGATTGAGCCCAAGTTCGCGCATCACACCGAGCGCTTGCACGGAGAACGCTTCGTTCAATTCATACAGATCCACGTCTTCATTCTTCCAGCCAGTCTTCTCCCAAATTGTGCGAACTGCACCCACCGGAGCCATCATCACCCATTTCGGTTCGACTCCGCTGGTAGCTTGTGCCACGATCCGGGCCATAGGTTTGGCGCCTAGCTCTTTCGCGTGTTTGGCACTCGTGACCACGACCGCAGCCGCGCCATCGTTTACTCCGGGAGCGTTGCCCGCCGTAACGGTTCCGTCTTTCTTAAACGCTGGCTTTAGGGAGCGCAATATCTCGATCGTAGTGTCTTCGCGGGGAGATTCATCTTTGTCGAAGATCACTGGCGCTTCGCCCTTTTTCTTTCCCGGCAATTCGACCGGAACGATTTGCGCCTTGAAGCGGCACTCCTTGATCGCCGCGATTGCCTTGCGATGTGAGTTCACCGCAAACTGGTCCTGTTCTTCGCGAGTGATGCCATATTTTTCCGCAACATTCTCGCCCGTAATTCCCATGTGGTAGTTGTTGTAGATATCCCACAGGCCGTCGTTCACCATCGAATCGACGATCTGCGCGTTCCCCAGGCGATATCCTTTTCGCGCCTGCGGAAGCAAATAGGGAGCGTTGGTCATCGATTCCATCCCGCCAGCGAGTACGACGGAACTGTTTTCGGTTTGTATCGCTTGCGCTGCGAGGGCGACCGCTTTGAGTCCGGAGCCGCAGACTTTGTTTACGGTCATGGCACCTACCTCGGGAGCCAGACCACCGAAGATTGCGGCCTGCCGCGCCGGATTTTGACCGAGTCCGGCAGAAATTACGTTACCCATGATGCATTCGTCGATTGCCTTGGGATCGAGATTGGCGCGCTTAACGGCTTCCCGCACCACGATCGCTCCCAGTTGAGTGGCGGTCAAATCTGAAAGACTTCCCTGAAACTTTCCTACCGGCGTGCGACAACCCGAAATGATGACGACATCGTCGAAAGCAGCCATTTATATGCTCCTGCGATTATTTTCCACTTATTAATTATAGATGTGCCGGGACGGAAAAGGATGAATTCCGTTGAAGCCCCCATTGCGGGGCGCAGTACGTATTTTTGAAAGAACGGGCCGAGAAGGAACAAAGACTGAACACAATTTCGTCATGCGTCTCGCGAAGATTTCTTGTCGCGGAGACATCAGCACGTCACTAAGCGAAGAAGTTTTTCTACTTGAGCCCGCTTCAGTGACTTTAGTGTGGGGGTCGCATGCTCATTCAACATCATTTTTTTCTTGACTTCACTTTTTATAGACTCTATACATCAATCAGTTGCAACAAACGACCGTTGCATTCAACTCCATGAAAAATGGAAAAGGGAGAATAGATCAAATGGCAACTAAGAAAAAAGCAAAGAAGGCCGCAAAGAAGAAACACTAAGAGCCTTCAACCAAAGTAAAACCGCGGGGACGCTAAAAAGCGTCCCCTAAGTTTTTGCGCGCTAGTTTCTGCTGCTTGATTTCTTGTCGATCGAAATTGCGTAAAGACGTTTTTCAGTAGCGGGGCAAAGGCTACGATAGGCGCAGAAGCCGCAATAGAAACCGGGCTTGGCATCGAATTCTTCAGCCGCAATTTTTCCCGCGACTTCTTCCACTTCATGCCTGCATTCCTGCAGTTGGCCTTCGGTGCGGCGAGTAACGATCGAAGTATTGTCTTCGAGGTTGTAGAGGACAATCTGATCAGCGTGGTAGCCCCACTTTTCACGCGCGGCCAGGGCGTAGATCGAAAGTTGGAGGCTCCTGTCGGCATCTTCCTGCAACTTCGGCTTTCCCGTCTTGTAGTCCGTGATCACGACACGCCCATCGCTCAACTGATCAATCCGATCGATGCGCCCAACGACCTTGGCCGGCCCGATCTGCATTTCAAACCATTCTTCGGTATGCAGCACCTTTGGCGCTGGAGCGCTTTTGCAGTTGGCCAAGAACTCGCGTAACTGCTCAATTCCCTGCCGCTCGTAAAGCTCTTGTTGATACTTTTCTTCGATGCCCGCATTCCCCAGGTCAGTCGTGAAAAGTTCGATAAGTTGGTCGTCCTCGATGGTTCGTCCGAGGCGAACCGACTCGTAGTAGGCCAGCAGGATGCGGTGAATCGTAGCCCCGTACTCAAGGGCCGCCGGAACCTCGCCAGGGATTCTCCACTCACGCTCCAATTTGAATTGCAGCGGACAGATTTCGTAGGTTTGCAGGGCACTGGCGCTAAGCCTTGCACCAAGATCCAAGGCTGGCGGCAGTTTGAGCCATTCAGTCACAGGCGAGCCAGGAAGTGCAGGAGCAGCTTCGGCAAATAGGTCAGTTTGAAACTCGAGCGCGTGACGTTGACGTAGCGCGAGTTTCAAACTCAGGTCTTTGAGCAGGTCGCGCAGAAATCCATTCGGAGTGGGGTCTTTCTTGCCAGTTCCCTGTTTAGCATAGATCGTCAGCGAGTCGCGCGCGCGAGTCATGGCAACGTAGAACAACCGGCGCTCTTCCTGCCGGTTCAGTTCCTTGTCGTCGAACGGCGGTATCGACCCTGCACCTTGCAACTCACGAGGAAAATCCACGAGCGGCTCTTTGTAGGACGACGGGAACGAATTCGAGTTCGCGCGGATGATGAAGACGTGATTAAACTCAAGTCCTTTAGCGACGTGCGCGGTCATCAGGCGAACGGCGTTCTCTGCCCCGGTAGAGATCGGGATCACACCGCCGGCGGTGCGGAAATACTGAAGGTAATCAATGAATTCGCCAATCTCGCCAGTCTTGGTGATTGCCTTTGGCTTCTCTTCCCATCGCTTGACGAACTCGAGGACGGCGCCGATGGCAGGTGAAGCGCGGTTCAAGCCGAACCGTCGAATGATGATGTCTAACACGCCGCTGCTTGTGGTGCCAGCGCGAATCACTTCGTCGTCCCGGACCTGCTGCAAAGCACCTAAAACGACCGAGCCGTTTTCGATCTTGGCCAGCACCGACGCCATTCCAGATTTTCGTTCTTCCCTCGGTATTGCTTTTATTCCCGCACGCAGTTTCTCCGGGTCGATGGCAAATTGAGGAAAGGACGCGACTCGGAAAAGGCTGGCGCTATCGTTGATCGAGACGACGGCTCCCAGGCAGGCGAACAAGTCACGGGCTTCGGGCGTATCCATGACGTCCATGTTCTCGATCGCGAACGGGATACCCTGCTCGACCAGCTCTGCCACAATTTGCTCTCGATGAAAATGTTGGCGGTAAAGGATTGCGAAGTCGTTCCACTTGCAACGCAGTTTGCGTTGCCGGTCACGGATAGTGGCTACCAGATCAGCACATTCAACTTCCTTCGCCGCCAGCACAACTGCGTCAACCGGCGGACTAGCCAAGAATCTCCCGTCCCGCGAGGCTTCTTCTTCGCGGGCGGAAATCAGCGGAGAACGTTGATAGCTCGACGTTGGGCTCTGTCCGGGAGGAAACACATCCGGGTTCCTGGAAATCAGCGCGAAGGCGGACTTCAAGATGGTATTAGTGGAACGACGGTTCTTTTCCAGGATAACCATCTTCGCGTCTGGAAACTGTTCCTGAAAAAGTCCGAATGCAGCACTGGACGCACCCCGGAAGCGATAGATCGCCTGATCGGGATCTCCCACGGCGAAGACATTTCGTTCTTCCCCGGCTAGCTGCTTGAGAATCTTGACTTGAGCGAAATTGACGTCCTGAAATTCGTCGGCGAGGATAAAGCGCGTGCGGCGCCGCTCGGCAGCTAGCAGTTCAGGATTCCCTTCCAGCAATGCATGGGCGTGAGTGATCATGTGTCCGAATGTGCCGAGGTTATCCTCGTGCAACATGCGCTCGACCGTGGCAAATACGCTGGCGATTTCGTGGCAGCGGCCAATGACTTCTTCGTCCGACAGGTCGTCGGCATCTTTTGATTTGCTCACTCGAGGAATGCTGACTTCTCCCCGCTCCAGCTGACGCGCATAGGCGGCGTATTTCTCGGGGCCGACCAAATCGTCCTGGCATCGCCTCATGAAGCCAAGCAGATCGTGGAGAAACTGGCTGACGTTGGCTGCGCGCACGAAGTACTTCAGGTGCAACTCGGGAATACGCTTCCGCAGATAAATCCAGAGGTCCTGGTCATCGAGCACTCCAAACTGTTTGCCGTATCGGCTCAGAAGCTCGTTGCAATATTCATGAAAAGTGGCGATCTGCAGACCGGATACATTCGTCCCGCGCAGTTCGTCGCGTACTCGTTCACGCATCTCTTGAACTGCATTTTTGGTGTAGGTGACCGCTAGGATTTCGTCCGCACGAGCGTGTCCGTCGCGGATTAGCCGCGCAATGCGCCGGGTGAGAACCGTGGTTTTCCCCGTGCCCGCGCCAGCGACAACGAGCATTGGCCCTTGTACGTGTTCAATGGCTTTGCTCTGGCGCTCGTCAGGTTCGAAGGCTCGTATAGCCGGGATGGGTTTTGCAACAGCCACTGGGCAGGAGCATATCAGAGATGGTTGAGGATATTTTGGAAACGTCCGCACTTGGGGTCAAAACGTTATGATCGACGAGAATTCGACTATTCAATCTCTGCGATGACGACCGCCATTGCAGCGATGGCGGCGGTTTCAGCGCGCAAGATTCTATTTCCCAGTGACGCTGAAATCCAGCCGGCATCCTGAAATGATTTCAATTCTTCGTCCGTCCAGCCGCCCTCGGGACCGAGCGCGAGCACAACCTCGCCCTGGCGCGAAGCAGATTGGAAAACTTCTATCAACATCACGCTTGTTTCGGACTCGGAGAGCACAATGCGTAAGCTTCCCGGCAAGGCCACCGCGTCTTTGAATTTGAGCGGGTCTGATACGTCGGGCGGCGACACTCTGCGGGACTGTTCCGCGGCCTGCAAGGCAATCCGCCGCCAGCGCTCGACGCGTCTGGCAGCCGCGGACGCAAGATGAGGTTCAGTTCGCCGGGCGATCACTGGGACGATGCGAGTCGCTCCCAGTTCCGTGCATTTTTCAATCGCCCACTCCATGCGATCGAACTTGAAAATGGAAAGAGCGATCGTAACCTGAACCGCAAACCGGGCTGGAACCTCCGCCCCAAGTTCAAATTCAACTCGGTCCTGTGCGATGGCCGAAATGCGCCCGCGACGCACTTGGTCTCCGGTAGTGACGTCGAATTCCTGGCCGACGCGGGCACGAAGCACGCGGGATAAATGGTTCGCGTGGTCGCCCACTAAAACCGCGCGCGTACCCGAGACTTCGTCGGCAATCCAGCGTCGGCGGGTCATGGATGGAAAGCTTAAACCACTGGGGACACGAAGGTACAGAAAGGGTTGATTGGAAACTAGCACGCCGCGGGTTTACTACCCGAAGATGTCTTTCACCTTGCCGAGCAATGTTCTACGCTGGGGCTTATTTTCCACTTTTGTCGTTCCTTCCAACTCTTGCAACAATTCTCGTTGTCGTTTGCTGAGCTTTCCTGGAGTCTGCACGCGCACCTCCACAAACAGGTCTCCTTTGCCGTGACCGTTGAGCACTGGCACACCTTTGCCGCGAACCCGCATCGTCGTGCCAGACTGGGTCCCGTCAGGAACTTTTAGCGTGTGTTCACCTTCAAGCGTCGGCACCCGAATCTCAGTGCCTAACGCTGCCTGGGCAAATGAAACCGGAATCACGCAGTGCAAGTCGTTCCCTTCGCGCTCGAAAAACGGATGTTCTTTAACGTGCAATACCACGTAGAGATCGCCCGCTGGCCCGCCATGAGCGCCAGCTTCGCCGAACCCAGAAAAACGGATGCGCGTCCCGTCTTCAACTCCGGCAGGAACTTTTGCATCCACCGTCCGCTGACGCAGCACCCGGCCTTCACCTTTACATTTGACGCATGGATCGGTGATCACGCTGCCCGCTCCCTGACAGGTGGGGCAAGTGCGAGCCATGGAGAAGAATCCTTGCTGATAGCGAACTTGGCCGCGCCCCCCGCATGATCGGCAAGGGACAGGAGATTTACCGGGAGCGGCACCGGAGCCGCGGCAGTCCTCACAAGTCTCGTGGCGACGAACTACAACGTTGGTTTCTGTTCCGAATACTGCCTCTTCGAATTCCAGCGTGACATCTTCACGCAGATCGGGACCGCGCTGGGCCCGACTGCCCCGCCGCGAACCGCCGCCGAAAAGATCTCCGAAGCCGAAAAAATCCCCGAAGATCTCACTGACATCCTGGAAAACCGTAGGATCGAAACCACCGGATCCTGCACCGCCCACCGCCGCATGCCCAAAGCGGTCGTATGCCGCTCGCTTGTCCGCGTCCGCCAGGATCGCATAGGCTTCACTGCACTCTTTGAATCTCTCCTCCGCGTCGGGATTATTCGGGTTGCGGTCAGGATGAAATTGCAGCGCCAGCTTGCGATAGGCGCTTTTGATTTCCTGCTCGCCGGATTCACGGGTTACTCCGAGCACTTCGTAGTAGTCGCGTTTTACGTTGCTGGCCAGAATGGTTCCAAGTCCTTTCAAATTTCTTGTAGGTTAGTGTTTCGAGTTGCGCGCAACCTTGACCATCGAGGGACGCAGCAGGCGATCCTTCAACTTGTAGCCGCGCTGCAACTCCTCCAATATTTGATGATCGGTGGCGGCGGTTGTATCCACCATCTCGATCGCCTCATGCAGATGCGGGTCGAAGAGTTCGCCTTTCGCCGGGATGGCGCGCAGGCCCAATTTCTGTAAAGCATCCTGCAATTGCTTGTAGATAAGTTCAACTCCACCGCGGAACTCGGATCTGTCTGCAGCACTGGTTTGCAGCGCGCGCTCGAAACTGTCAAGAATTGGCAGCAAAGCTTTGACTGCGTCCGCCACTGCGTATTCGCGAAAGTCATGCTGCTCGCGGGCAGTGCGCTTGCGGGCGTTCTCGAACTCAGCCTGCAGACGGGCCAAGCGGTCGATCAATGTATCCCGTTCCACCCTGAGTTTCTGTAACTCGCTGCCTTCAGTCGACGCACGACTGGAGGAGTCAATGGCCACGGCTTCGCCTTCCGCTTTCTCCGCAGCGGGCAATTCGTGTTCTGTATCGAGTTCCTGGGGATCCACTTCTGATTTTCCGTTTGTTCTTGCCATAAAGCTTTCCACTCAAGCCGATTACTCAGACTCGTTCAAGATTTTGTCGAACAGGCGGGCAATATAAGAAACCGCCGTCATGGTATGTTCATAATCGATTCGCGTCGGCCCTATCACCGCGAGCGACCCCATCACCTCGCCGCCTACGCGCGCCGGCGCGCCAATCAATACGAAATTGCGCATGGAGGGCAAGGTCTGGTCGAGTCCAATCACCACCCGCACCGCCTCCTGCTTGGCATCGAGATATGCACCCAGCAGTCCTACAATCTTCTGCTTCTCTTCCAGCGTCTTCAACAATTCCTGTAAGCGTTCTCGATCCTGCTCCCCCGCCACAAGATTGGACGCACCCTCAACGTACACCGTCTGCGCGCCATCATCCGCTGCCAGAGCGCCTTGCTTATAAAGCTGCTCAACCGAAGCCATCAAGCGGTCGTATTCACTGCGTTCCTGTTCCAGCCGCCGTGCCAACTCGACCCGCATCGCTTCCATGGTCCAGCCGCGAAAGTTCTCATTGAGGAAGCGCGCAGCCGCGTCCAAATCGGCCTGCGGAAGATCAAGGCGCAGCAAGCGATCGCGGACCAAGCCCGACTTCGTCACCAGCACAGCCAGCACTTTCTGATCGCCCAACCGCGAAAAATAAACGTGTTCCAGCGCGTTCTTAGGTCCGCCAACGGCCACCGCGACCCCCACATTGCGCGAGATCAGCGAGAGCACATGCGAGGTACGCTCCATGAACTCCTGCACATCCGAGACGCCGTGAAACGACTCCTGAATAATATTCTCGTCGTTATTAGACAACCGCGCCTTGCCCGAAAGTTGCTCGACGTAATACCGATACGCCTCGGTGCTGGGTACCCGCCCTGCCGAAGTATGCGGCTGCTCCAGAAAACCCGAGTCCGCCAGATCCGACATCACGTTGCGAATCGTCGCCGGACTCAACCCCTCACGGTTGGCTCGTGCAAGCGTACGCGATCCGACCGGCTCGCCCGTGGCAATAAACGTCTCCACAATTGCGGTCAGGATTTCGCGCTCGCGCTCGCCGATGGGTGGTCCCGCAGGCATACACTCCCTTGTATCATATCGAGCCGACGGGGCCAGCCCGCTTCTCGTTCGTTTATGTTACTGATTGCTAAGCTATGTAGATGCAACACTTACATCGCAGGATGCAAGAATGGCCAGCTTGAATTCTAGGAACCACCGTGAAGCCTGTCAAGAGTCCAGGGCGTATTGCCGCTCATCCGACGACCGCTAAGTAGGCGGCGATCCCAGCGTTCGGGAGGGTGTCACAAGAAATTCACGACATCCCGACTAAGAGCGACACCTTGCTTTCGTGCTCTCATAAGTATGACATAATTGCCGCTAAGCCTCAGCTCGCGGTGGTTGTCGAACTATTGCCGGGAAGCTGGGTGGCTCATTCTTTCCGCGTTCTTTGCAGCAAACCTAACGGGCCGAACTGCTGTGAAAGGGCGGGGCTTCCGCTGAACCCGAAGGTTCCAAAGATACTTCGGCTTTATCCTGACACACGCGCCGCATCCGCCAAAATTAATCCACAAACCTCCAGCACGGAACATTATCCTAGACGTTCCTCGATCAGCATGCATTCCAAAGCCCACGTTGCGGTAATCGGAGCTGGCGCGTTTGGCGGATGGACCGCTCTGTATCTGCTGCGTCGCGGCGCCCAAGTGACTCTGCTGGACGCATGGGGACCAGGCAACTCGAGATCTTCTTCCGGCGGCGAAACTCGCATCATCCGTGGCACCTACGGTCCAAACCAGCCTTACACAAAAATGGCCGCTCGCGCCTTGCGATTGTGGACGGAAAACCAGGCCCGCTGGAAGCAGCAACTTTTTCATCGCAGTGGCGTTTTGTGGATAGCAACTTCCGAGAACGATCAATACGAACGCAGTTCATTGCCAATGCTACAAGAGGCTGGCGTCGCCTATCAGGAATTATCCGTGCGTGAAGTCGGGAAACGCTGGCCTCAGATGAACGTTGAAGACGTCCGCTGGGCAATCTACGAGTCAGGAAGTGGTTTTCTGAGCGCGCGAATGGCTTGCCAGGCAGTAGTAAAAGGATTTCTAGCGGAAGGCGGCGAGTACAAGCAAACCGCCGTCTTGCCGCGCGATCTCGAAAGCGGAGTCCCCAACGGCTTATTGCTTTCGGACGGCTCTAGGCTGACGGCCGATCAATATGTCTTCGCCTGTGGGCCATGGTTAAGCAAACTCTTTCCAGAGACTATCGGCGCCCGTATCCGCCCTACGAAGCAAGATGTGTTTTTCTTCGGATCGCCCGCTGGAGACGATCGATTTGCGGAACCGAAGCTGCCGGTCTGGGCCGACAATCACGAACGGTTTATTTATGGCATCCCAGCCGCCGACGGACGTGGATTCAAGGTTGCCGACGATACGCGAGGCCCCGAGTTCGATCCGACTTCTGGAGAACGAGTGGTGAGCAATGAAGGATTGAAAACGATTCGCGACTACGTCGCTTTCCGCTTTCCCGCGATGAAAGATGCACCGCTGATCGAAACCCGCGTCTGCCAGTACGAAA
>Ga0070762_10000789_pt1 | contig 13944 bp, 14 predicted proteins | sample HubBroMetageREF2_FD_66726 | JGI IMG/M metagenome (GOLD analysis project Ga0070762, IMG submission 66726) | Reference soil microbial communities from the Hubbard Brook experimental Forest, New Hampshire, USA - Hubbard Brook CCASE Soil... | ecosystem: Environmental > Terrestrial > Soil >...
GGCTGCATCACCCACAAACTCGTGGAAGTCCTCAAGCCGCATTACGGTGAACGCATGTTAAGCGACGCCACCGTGGTCGCGGTCGTCCCCGACAAGGACGAAGTCCGCGTCACCTACGCGCAAGGCGACAAAATCACAACCGTCGCCGCAAAAGTGGTTCTGATGTGCACGGCAAAATACATCACCTCGCGCCTCGTCGCCGGCCTTCCCAACGAGCAGAAGCAAGCTATGCGCCGCACGCGCTACGCTCCCTACCCGATGATCAACATGATTTTCGACAAGCCCATCTACCGCAAGGGCTACGACAACTGGTGCCCGGGCAAAACCTTCACCGATTTCATCGTCGCCGACTGGACCATCCGCAACAATCCCGGCTATAAGCCGAAATACAACATCCTCACCTTCTACACCCCGCTGCGCGAATCCGAACGCTCCATCCTTCTTGATGAAGCCGGCTGCAAGACACTCGCCGCGAAAGCCCTGAAAGACTTCCAGGGCCTCCTCCCCGAATTCAACGTCGACCCCGTCGAAATCCGCATCTACCGCCGCGGCCATCCCATGTTCATGGCTGTCCCGGGCCAATACACCAAGAACCGCATGATCGCGTCGAAGCCGATGGATCGCATCTTCTTCGGCAACTCGGATTCCGGCGGCCCCGAATCCCTCACCAGCGAAGCCGTCCGCATCTCCCACGCCGGCGTCGAGTGGGCCAATCTTGTTCTCGCCGGAAAACCCGGCGCCGCCGATCTCGCCCACAAAGCCCTGACCGAAGTCGTCCTCTAGTTTTTTCACGGTGTTCCGCGGGCGGTACAATGCAAAAGCGGTTCTTGCGGAGGAATCATGGCCAACGAAGTGGATGACTTTCAGAAATTTCGCGCGGAGCTCAACGAGGAAATCCTCAATTGCGGCCACCTTGGCATCAAGCGCTTCTTCGCCCTGGACCATCAGGCCTACGATCCCGGCCCGCTCGACGCCCGCACCAAAGAACTCCTCGGTCTCGTCGCTTCCACCGTTCTGCGCTGCGACGATTGCATCACCTACCATCTCGTCCGCTGCGGCGAAGTCGGCTGGAAACGCGACGAGGTCATTGATGCCCTGAACGTCGCCCTGGTCGTCGGAGGCTCCATCGCTATCCCCCACGTCCGCCGGGCCTTTGCCAGAATGAGGGAGATACAAGGGCTTCAGCCTGATGTAAAATAGGCGGCACCCTGCCATGAGCACAACACCTACAGCTATCGCCGCCGAGGAGGCAAAATTCCTGCCCAAGGTACGCGGCTTTCTGGGCGCAGCGCTATTCCTGGCGCTGCGGCGTTTCCCGCGGCTGCTCCAACTCCTCCGCAACGAGAACTCCTTTGCACTGTTCCGCTTCGCGCTGGCGTGCTTCGGCGCCGCGCTTGTGGTTCTGCCGCTGAGCCTGTGGAAAGGCTGGATCAGCGCGATTTTCGGCCTGGCCTTGTTCGTGGTCGCCATCCTGCTTCCGCCCGCCGAAACCGAGTCCAGCACCGATCGCAAAGCCCGCGAACTCGGCGCGCAGACGGTCGTCAGCGGTGGCGAATACCAGCCCGGCAACGCGCCCGCCGCAAGCGTCCGGCTGTTCATTTCTCCGGAACACATATGGGCGCTCGACGCCCACTTTCACCCCTTGGTGGTCATTCCCGTCGCAGAGATTTCCCGCCTGCGGCTTGAGCCTGCCGCCAGCGGCTGGCTGCTCCAGGCCCGCTGGGGAGATCACAAAGCGGAATTTTCCTATAGCGGAATTTTCGCGGAGCGCTTCGCCAGATTGGCGGAGGAATCCATCCTCGCGGCAAACCCCTCGGCCGCGAACGTAGTCCAGAAGCAACGGGCAGCGGGTGCCTAAGCCTGGGAACACCCGCAATTAGAAGCATCGAATCCTTCGCCGGATGTGTGTCAAACTAAGGCCATGGCACGCGGTTGGGAGAGCAAAGATGTCGAGTCTCAAGTGGAAGCTAAGAAATCTATGAGCGCAGCCCCCGGAAAAGGTCCCAAAACTCCCGAGGAATTGCACCGGGAACAGGAATGCCGCGACCTTCAGCTTTCCCGCATACGAATCGTCAACGATCTTCAGGTAGCCACGAATCCCAACCACAGAAAATCCCTCGAAGCCGCCCTCGCACACCTCGACCAGAAAATTGCCCAACTCAGCTAGGTTTTAGAGGAAATTGCGCCGCCTGAGTTTTTCCGTTGCGTTTCGCGCTAGTCGGTAAACACCACGCCCACCGCCGTCGTGCCCTTCTCCGCCCCTTCCTCAATTCGCACCACATAGCCGCGCAAAAGCATCTCCTGCACTCCATCTACTCCGGGCGCCCGCATCACCACCTGCACTTCCGATTGCATCCGCGGGCTGTGTTTCAGGTAAATCAAGGCGCCCTGGATCGAAAGATCTCTCACCAGCGTCTCTTCCTCGAACTTCTGGCCTTCCGCGGTCACGCCTGCAACGCTAGCCTCGAATTGCGCTTCCCGCCGAAGTGACGTACGCGAACCCGGCATGTGCGCCTGCACCGGCTCGCTCGCCGCGCCAAGGGTAATCACCATTCCTTCGCTCGCGGCGAAAACCGAATCAAACTCCTCGCGCGCCTGCCGCAGTAGCTGGTCCACGATCCGGTCCGTCGAATCCGGGTCGTGATGAAACAGCACCAGCGTTTTTACCCCGGTTTCCCGCGCCACCTTCACCCCTTCGCTCCACGAAGAGTGGCCCCAGCCTTTGCGGTCGGTCGTCAGCCGCGCCGGCGGATACTGCGCATCATTAATAAAAATGTCCGCGCCCGCCGCCAGTTCGCGCAGGTTCAGGTCCAGCGCCGGCACTCCAGGCTCGTTGTCCGTGGCATAAACTACCGTTCCCGCGCGGGTCTCAATGCGGAATCCCAGGCAGCCCTGCGGATGATTCAGCCACCGGGCGGTAACTTTGTTTTCGCCGATCTGAAAAACCTCGCCGCCCTCCACTTCGCGGAACTTCCGCTGGGCGGTCATCGCCGAAAAATCCACCGGGAAATACGGCAAGGCCATCTGCGCTTCAAATACCTGCCGCAGCGAATCCGGCCCCAGGAATTTCGAACGGAAACTGTAAAACTGGAATTGATTTTTCTGGTCGTATAAAGGCGCGAAGAACGGCAGCCCCTGGATGTGATCCCAGTGATAATGGGTTACTAAAATGTGGGTCGTGGCGGAACTTGCCGTACCGTCCGCGCTCCAGCGATTTCCCAGCACTCGCAATCCGGTGCCGCAATCCAGAATAAACTTCGTGCCATCCGGCGCGAGGAATTCCAGACAAGGCGTGTTTCCGCCGTAGCGCCACGTGGCCGGATCGACGGTCGGCGTCGAGCCGCGGACTCCCCAAAAGCTCAATTTGGCGATCGGGCTGCTCATCTGTCTCTGCGCGGTGCCTGGATGCCCCTGACATAGGCGGCGCTAGCCCCGCCCATCGGTCCCTTGTGTGATAGTGGCAGTCGCGGCTAGGAGCGTCAACGAATTCGCTGGGCTTGTTGTCAAAGTTTCCAATAACAGCTTGAGACTTTGGGGTGCAGCCGGGGAGGCAAGCTCGTAGAATAGAGAAAGTAGCGATGCATACACACTCCCACGGCCCAGGCCATTCCCACGCGCATGACCATGCGGGTGATCATGCTCACGGCCGCAGCCATGACCATCCCCATCCGTCGATGAGCCCTTCGGTTCTCGCCTGGGCCATGGTGGCTACGCTGGGATTGGTTGTCGCGGAGGTTTTTGGCGGCTTCCTCGGTCACTCAGTCGCATTGTTGAATGACGCGGTTCACAACTTGAGCGACGTTCCCGCCCTCGGAATATCATGGCTGGCCATGCGCTGGGCACAGCGCCCCGCCGACTTCGAAAAAACCTTTGGCTATCACCGCTCAGGCACCCTCGCCGCGTTCACCAACGCGATTCTGCTGGTGCTGCTTTCCGTTTGGCTCGGTTACGAAGCCATTGAACGCCTGCGCTCCCCCGTGCAAGTCGTCGAAAGCTGGATGATCTGGACCTCCATCGCGGCTCTCCTTGTGAATGGCGGCATCACGCTGGCGCTGGTGCGCGGCCACTCCGACCTGAATTTGCGCAGCATCCTCGTTCACAACTTCGGGGATGCGCTCTCCAACATCGCCATCATCGTCGGCGCTGTCCTGATCCAATACACGCACGCGGCCTGGATCGATCCGCTTCTCGGCCTGGCCATCGGCCTGCTCGTTCTCTATTCCTCGATCGGCATTTTGCGGGATTCCTCGCACATCCTCCTGGAGGGCCGCCCCAAGTGCGCGGGCGTAGAAGACGTGGCGCGGGCCATCCTCACCATCGAAAATGTGTACGAAGTGCACGACATCCACATCTGGTCGCTCGGCGGCTCGCACAACGCCCTCAGCTGCCACGCACGCATCCCGGACATGCACATGGATCAATGCGAAAAAATCCTGGCGGCCATTCGGAAAAAACTTGCCGAGGATTTTCAAATCGAACACAGCACCGTGCAGCTCGAGCGCGCGGGTCTGCCAGCCTCTTCGGGCTACGTCATGCCCGAACCAATGCGCAAAAACTGAATTAAATGTTGAGTGGAGCGGATTCCCGCCTCAGGCGGGCAGGCGGATCGAAACGCCGCGCTGTTCGTTGAACTGCTGCGTCGCCGCGAAATCCAGCGTGTTCAGTGGAATCGTGCGGCGCAGGCCCTCGGCGGTAACGTACTGCAGGCGGTCGTTGATCAGGGAGTACGCGACCGCAAAAATCAGGCTGCCGTCCTGCCGCACAAAAACATACTCGGTCTGCTCCGGCGGAAGCGGCTCGGAGCGCATCCGGTCGCGCGAACTGCTGCTGGTTTCACGCGCCACAGGCTGGTCCGGGGGCGGAGGTTGATTCGCGGCCTCGCTATCATCCGGCTGCGGCGCAGGCGCGCCCTGGTCCGCATACGCCGGAACCGGCAGATAGAATCCGCCGTCAATGAAAGGAATCACGAAGCCGGAATCGTTGCGGAAGCGGTGGTGCCCGGCGTTAGGATGGGTGGCGAAAAAATGGGGGTAATCGAACCCGAGGCCGGGAACATTACCGTCCGTCGAAAATCCCCCGTTCGGGAAAACCGGATCGGTCGAAAAATTTGTGCGGCGGGTCGCATGGTTCTGGTTCCAGCCGGTTGGATGCGCCGCTCTCGGCGCGACGCTCTGGCGCGTGCTCACCGGGGCGCTGCGAACCACCGGCCTGGCGGAAACGGCAGAGCGAGCCGGCGCAGCGTGTGCAACAGCCCTGGGCGCCGCGGCAACGAAGGCGTGCGCGCCGGACATGCCCGGCATTGCTCCTCCGCCGCCATGCTGCTGAGCCTGCCCAATGAAAGGAAGTGTCGAAACAAGGAGTAAAACTAAGATCGTGCGCCGCATGGTCGCTACCCCGGATGAGGCCCTGACTGTACTTCATTGTATTAGACGCGCCCATCGGCTGCTACGTTACCCCAATTCGTCTGCCCCGATTTCGCCACGGCGACTGGGCTTTCCCGCCACCCGGGACTGTGCTATAACCGAGGGGCCGTGAAACTTACCGGTCAGCAGGAAATCGCCCTTGCGGCAGCGGGGGGCGTGGTGGTCGGGGAGTCTGGCCCGTCAGCGCAGTCGGCAAGCGAAACTTCCACTCACCACCAGGAAGATGCCTCACGGTATTGCCCTGTATGTTCGCAGCGGCTGGAGTCGCGACGCTGCAAGTTGATTTGCAACGTGTGCGGGTATTACATGTCCTGCGCGGACTACTACTAAGAATCGCCGGGCGGTCCGGTTGCCTGAAAAGACCGCTTTGCGAAATCTACCAAAAGCATATATGCTTTGCCGTTCCGGGCCGGGTTGCCGCCGGGCCTGTAGACGGACCAGGAGGAAATTAACGTGGCATTGAAGATGACTAGTCGCGAAGTGGACGGCGTAACCGTCATTGCTATGGACGGCCGGATCGTGCTGGGCGAAGAATCAAACGCGCTGCGCGAAAAAGTGAAATCGTTGATCGCCGAGGGCAAGAAAAAGATCGTGCTCAACATGGACAACGTCACGTTCATTGACAGCGCGGGCCTCGGCACGCTGGTATCGGCGCATCACAGCGCCAAGGCGCAGGGAGCGTCCCTGCGGCTGTGCCATCTGGGCACCAAGTTCACCGAGGTTCTGCAAATCACCAAGCTGATGACCATTTTTGACGTCTACAACACCGAAGCCGAAGCCGTCGCCAGCTTCTCCAAGCAATAATATTTCTAGGGAAGGATTCTTCCAGTAGGGGCAGGCTTCAGCCTGCCCTTTCCTATTCCGCCACCCGATACATCGTAATCCCGCTCAATAGCTTCGGATAAAAATCCGTCGACTTCTGCGGCATCACTTCTCCCGAAGTAGCCACCTTCATCACCACGCCGACATCCACCGGATTCAGCAAAAACGCCACCTGCGCCCCGCGATCCACAGCTTCAATGGCCGCCGTAAACTCCCGTTCATAAGCAAGGTTCGATTCGGACGCCACAGCATGCGGCGTAACGCCCAGCGCCGGCTCCAAAATCCCTTGGTGCAGCAGCACCACATCCAACTGCCGCTGCATCGGTGATAGAGCGGGCAGGATTTGCGCCACGTCCGCCTCAGGGCGAAGCGTCAAAAGATAAAAGGCTTTAGACGCCGCATTCGTTGCAGAATATACGCCAATCGCGCGCTGCATCTTCACCTGCATCAACCGGGTCCGGAATTTTTCCAGCGCCTCCGCGCGTTGGGCATTATTCGAGAAGGAAAAAACATCCGTCACAAACCACGGCTCCAGGTAACGCCGCACCGCGCTCCACGAAAAATCCCTCAGATTATTCACCACGCGGTGCGTCGGCAGAATCGTCAGCCCCTCGCTCTGCGTGTTCACAAAAGTCATCATCGAACGCTCGTAAGCTGCATCCGGAATCACCTTCCCAGATTTCGTTCGCGACTCGTTCCGGAAGTTCAGCGAAGTTTCATAACGATGGTGGCCGTCCGCAATCACCAGTTTCTGCTCCGCCATGGCTTTCTGGATCGTCGCAACCCGGTCGGCATCGGCGATCATCCACAGTCGGTGCGTCACTCCATATTCGTCCAGCAGTTCCGTGACGGGCTTTTCCGACGCTTCCACCTCGCGGAGGATCACATCCACCCTCCTCTGTGGGTCCGAATACAGCATGAACAGTTGGCCGGTATGTGTATGTGTGTGCCGCAAAAGCTCCAGCCGGTCGGCCTTTGGCCCGGAAAGGGTGTGCTCATGACGGAAGATAACGTTGTTCGCGTAATCTTCCAGCTGTCCCGCGCCAATAAACCCGCGCCGCGTCCTCCGCGTGGAACTTCCCGGTACGGTGAATTCCTGCGTGTACGCATAAAATGCCGGCGCCGCATCCTGCTTCACCGCGTTCTCGGCGATCCATCCCTCCAACGCCGCAGCCGCCCGTGTATACACATTATTCTGCGGCGTGTCCTGAGGGGATGTGCGCCCCTTCTCCACCGCAATTAGGTTGTGCGGGTCGGCAGCGTAATATTTCTCCTGCTGCGCCGGTGAAATCTTGTCATATGGCTGCGTCAGCACGCGATCGAACGGAGCAATCTCCGGGTTGTAACGGTAAGCGCGAAACGGATAAACCAGGGCCATGGGCTCTCCCACCAGAATTTTTCGGCAATCGTAGCCCTCTAGTTTACGCGAATTCCCCTCTTTCTGAAAAAGACGCGGGATACTGGTGCCGGCTCAGTTTCCGCCCGCCGTGATAATCACCCCCGGGTGAAGAATTCAGGTTCCGTGCTATAACTCGTGACACTGATTTGCTCAGGATCTGTTCAAGACCACGCAGGATTCCCTTATGCATTTAATTGGGGAGTCAACAAAAAGAAGACGTCCCACGATTATAAACAGAGGACAAATGGCTCGCGTAACAGCTCATCTCGCTAAATTCGTTTTACTCTGCAGCCTCCTTCCGGCCACCGCGTCGGCGCAAAAAATCAGCACCGACCCTGTCCCGGCGCAGCCCGTCGCCGCTCCGCACGCCACGCCGCAATCGTTCGACGTCAACGCGGCCGTCGATTTTTATCTGGCGAAGATGCCGCCCGCGGAACGCGCCCGCTCCAATTCCTATTTCGAAGGCGGCTACTGGCTGCAATTGTGGGATTTTCTCTCGACCGTGCTGGTAATGTGGCTCTTGCTAAAGTTCCGATGGTCCACGCGCATGCGCGATTTGGCCGAGCGAATAACACGCATTCGCGTTCTTCAGACCGCGCTCTATTGGGTGCAGTTTATTCTCGTTGTATCTGTGGTCACTTTCCCGCTTACCGTGTATGAAGCCTACTTCCGCGAGCACAAATACGGCCTCCTGAATCAATCCTTCGGGCCGTGGATGCGCGACCAGATGATCGCTTTGGCTGTAAGCGTGGTGCTCGGCGGAATTCTGATCATGCTGCTCTTCGGAATTGTGCGGCGCCTCGGAAAAAACTGGTGGGTCTGGGGATCCGTTGTCAGCATTCTGTTTCTGATGTTCGTCAGCCTGATCGCCCCGGTTTACATCTTTCCCCTTTTTAACAAGTACACGAAGCTGCAGGATCCCCGGATCAAGGATCCAATCCTCAGTATGGCCCGTGCGAACGGAATTCCTGCGACCGATGTCTATGAGTTCGACGCCTCCCGCCAATCCAACCGTGTGAGCGCCAACGTGAGCGGTTTCGCCGGAACATTGCGAATTTCGCTAAACGACAATCTCTTGAACCGTTGCACCCTGCCGGAAATCGAAACCACCATGGGACACGAGATGGGCCATTATGTCCTCAACCATGCCTACAAAGGTGTGGTCATGTATGGGGTCGTGGTGGTGCTTGGGTTCGCCTTTCTGAACTGGTTCGTCAACTTCGCGCTTGCACGCTGGGGAGAAAATTGGGGCATCCGGGGGATGACCGACGTCGCTGTGCTGCCCCTGGCGGCTATCGGGTTATCTGTCTATTTCTTTCTCATGACGCCCGTATTCAACTCGATCACGCGCACAATGGAGTTCGAGGCGGACATGTACGGCCTGAATTCCGGCCGCCAACCGGACGGCGAGGCCAACGTCGATTTGATGTTGGGTGAATATCGCAAACTCGATCCGACACCTCTCGAGGAGTTCATCTTCTTCGATCACCCGAGCGGGCGGACTCGCATTACAGCCGCCATGCGTTGGAAGGCGGAACACCCGGAGACAGCATCTCCGGAAGAGATGGCCAGGCCACTTTTTAATTCCCACTAGGTCCGGCTGGTTTTTCCCGGCCAGTCACCGGGCGATCCAACGAAGCCATTCCGGCCGATCGCTCTCTGACCAACTTCCCCAGTGCAGCTCGCGCGCATGAGCCCCGTGCCGGTGCCGTATTACAATAGAAGGGTATGCATAACGCAAACTTTTCCACGCTCCGCGCCTTTCTCTTTGATCTGGATGGCACGCTGATCGATTCGAAGCTGGACCTGGTAAACTCCGTCAATTTCATGCTGCGGGAAATGCAGCGGGATGTTCTGCCCCTCGCCACTGTCGCGAGCTACATCGGGCACGGCGCGCCCCGTCTGGTCGCCGACGCTCTCGGCCCCGATGCCGCCGAAGCCGACCGCAAGCGTGGCCTCGAAATTTTCCTCGCTCACTACAGCGAACACAATCTGGACGCGACCCGCGCCTATCCCGGCGTCGTCGAAGGCCTGGAAGCCCTTCAGGATCGCCCCATGGCCGTGCTCACCAACAAGCCCGCGAAAATGAGCGTCGAAATCCTCGAAGCCCTCGGCCTCCTGAAGTTTTTCCGCGCCGTTTACGGCGGCGACAGCTTCGAGAAAAAGAAACCCGATCCCGCCGGTGCGCTATTCATTCTCAAAGGTCTCGGCACTCTGCCTCAGGAATCCGCCATGGTCGGCGATTCCGACGTCGACATCAAGACTGCCCGCAACGCCGGAATGCTGGCCATCGCCGTGAACTACGGCTTCGGCCAGCACGACTGCCAAGCCCAACCCGCCGATCTTTACGTAGACAGCCTCCAGGGAATTGCCGCGCTCATGATGCAGTCGAGCTAATCTTGCCAATCTATCTATCTAAACCGCCTGCAAGCAGTCCTTGCGTTCCTGCTCCCGGGTTTGTCAGACTCACCGCGTGCTCATTGGCCTCTTCCCCGAGCTGAACGCTCCCGGTGGCATTCAACGCGCCGGACGCCATCTCGCTTTCGTGATGAGCGAGTACGCCGCCTCTCACAAAATGGAATCCCGCTTCCTCAGCCTTAACGACACGCAGGAACTCCATCGCATGCACGTCGGCGACCGCGAATTCGTCTTCACCGGCGCGGACCGCGGCAAGCTGAAATTCGCTGCCAACGCCATGCGCGCCGCCCGCCGGCGGCCGAAACTCGTCCTGGCCGCACACCCGAATCTCGCGCCACTCGTCCGTTATATGCGACTGCTCGCCCCGCGGATGAAAAGTATCGTCTGCACACACGGAATCGAAGTGTGGGAACCGCTTTCCTCCTCACGACGGAACGCCCTCTGTCGCGCCACACTGGTCCTCTCGCCCAGCCGCGCCACCGCCGACCACCTCATCAATGTTCAGGGCGTCGCCCACGATCGCATCCGCGTTTTGCCGTGGGCGCTCGACCCGGATTTTGCAACGAGATTCACGGGCGCCTTCCCCTCTCCTCTTCCCGCGGATTTTCCGCCGGGCCGGGTGATCCTCAGCGTCGGCCGGTGGCTGGCCACGGAACGCTATAAAGGAATGGACACGCTGATTCTAGCCATGTCACGCCTTCTCCTGCGCTGGCCGGATTTGCAGCTCGCCATTGTCGGCTCCGGCGACGATCGCGGCTGGCTCGAACACGTCGCTCGCGATTCCGGCGTGCAGCGCCACGTCCATTTTCTGACCGGCATCTCCTACGGCGAACTCTCCGCCTGCTACGAAGCCGCGGAGATTTTCGCGCTGCCCAGCCGCGGTGAAGGCTTTGGCTTCGTCTATCTCGAAGCCATGGCCCACGGAAAGCCCGTGATCGGCGGCGCGCATGGCGGCGCACCCGAAGTGATTCAGGACGGCGTCACCGGCTACGTCGTCCAGCACGGCGACACGGTCCAACTCGCCACCTCCCTAGACGCTCTCCTTTCGAATCCCGAAAACGCCCGCCGCATGGGCGAAGCCGGCCGGCAGCGGGTCGAAAGCGAGTACCGCTTCAACACCTTTTCCAAGTCATTCAAGAAAATCCTCCGCGAACTATGCGAATCCTGAACGTCACGCAAAGCTACGCACCCTTCTTTGAATTTGGCGGTCCGCCCGAAAAGGTCCGCGCGCTCTCCGAAGGCCTCGCCCAGTTGGGCCACGACGTTACCGTCCTCACCGCCGATTGGGGCCTTGAGCGCCGTCTCGCGGAACTTGCCGGCGAACCGCCCTCGGAAAACAGCCCGTTCGGCAAGAAGCGCGAAGTTCGCGGAGTCAAAGCCATCTACCTCGCCAACTGGTTTCATTACCACGCCGTCAGTTGGAATCCCGCGCTGCCTCGTTATCTTCGCTCCCGCCTGCAAAATTTCGACGTTGTCCACATCTTCGGCCTCTATGATCTCCTCGGCCCGCGCACGGCCGCCGCGGCGCAAAAGCTGAAAATTCCCTATGTGGTCGAGCCCATCGGCATGTTCGTGCCCATAGTTCGCAACTTCTTCCTGAAGCGCTCCTATCACCGTTTCTTGGGCACGGAAATGTTGCGCAATGCCGCGGCCATCATCGCCACGGCCGAGCAGGAAAAATCCGAACTAATCGCCGGCGGAATCCCAGCCGGCAAAATCGTTCTGCGCAGAAACGGCGTTGTTGTGCCCGCTTCCCTTCCCGCGCGCGGCGCGTTTCGCGCATCTCTGAACATTCCCCCGCATGCCCCTCTGATTCTCTTTCTCGGCCGCCTCTCGCAAAAAAAAAGCCCGGATCTTCTGTTGCAAGCCTTCGCGCAGCTTCCGTCTTCGGCAAACACAGCGCATCTCGCCTTCGTCGGCCCCGATGAATCCGGCATGATCGCCCACCTTCAGCAAATGGCCGAGCGGCTAAATGTGGCCCCACGCGTTCATTTCTCCGGGCCACTCTCGGGCGACCCAAAATGGTCCGCCTACAGTGATGCCGACATCTTCGTTCTTCCTTCCCAAAACGAAAATTTTGGCAACACCGCCGCCGAATCCATCGCCGCCGGCACCCCGGTAATTGTCACCAACGAGTGCGGCATCGCTCCTCTGCTCGACGGCGTCGCCGGCATCGCCGTACAACATTCGGCAATTTCCATCGCGCAAACCATAACCAATCTTCTCAATAGCCCAACCCTTTACGCTGAACTGAAGAATGGTTGCGCCACCGCAGTGCAGCGATTAGACTGGGGCTTGCCCATCCACGAAATGGATACGTTGTACAGAAAACTGGCGGGTCTCGCTGTTTCTCACGAGAAGCGCGCACTCGGGAGTCAACCTTAGTCTGTGGGCTACCATCGCGTATTCCGGTCTCTTTGGTGGGCGACCAATGCACTCCTTGTCCTCTCCCTCCTTGCGGCCGTCTTCACGGGAATCTGGGAACATTCCGTTCGCCAGTACCTCAAGGGTTTCTCCGATGCCATCATTCCCGAGGACTCTTCTTCCCAGCAAAAAGCCGAAGCCATTCTCGCCTGGATGAGCTACGGCCCTCCACGCCGCGAAGCCCCAGACACTTCCACGCTCTCCGCGCACGATCCTAGCGACACCTTGAACTATCGCCAGCTTCTGGCAGTCTGCGGGAGCGCCACCAATGCTTTCCTGAATCTTTCCCGTAGCTCCGGCCTCGAAGCACGCCGCCTGCTTCTGCTCAGCCCGGATCGCACTGCCAAGCACGTCGTCGCGGAAGTTCATCTGGACGGCCGCTGGGTCATCGTCGACGCCACCTACCGCGTGATGATGAAAGACGCGCAGGGACGGCCGCTGACGCGCGCCGACCTCCAGGATCAGCGGCTTTTTCAGGAAGCGGTTTCCCGGATTCCCGGTTACGTTCCCGTCTACTCCTACGAGCGCGTGGCCCACGTGCGCATCAGCGCTCTGCCCGTTCTGGGCCCAGTTCTTCGCCGTGCGCTCGACGCCGTGTCACCCGGATGGGATGAATCGATGGACTGGAGCCTGCTCCTCGAGCGCCGCTCCTTCGCCTGGTTTTTCATGTCAGTATGGGCGCTGCTCTTTTTCCTGCTGCTGCGAATCGTTCTGGCCTGGTTGGCCGATCATCGCCTGCGGATTCCGCGCCTCCGCCTGCGCAACAGTCTCACCCGCGCCACCGAGACTTTCTTTTCGACTCCGGAGATGAAATAGCGCGTGTGCGGTATCTGTGGCTTCGCCTACGCCCCCGCCAGCAACGATGCCGAACGCCGCGTCCGCGCCATGGCCCGGGCCATGCTGCATCGCGGCCCCGATGACGAAGGCTTCCTCGTCGAAGACTCCCGCATCCCCGGCCTCGCGCTCGGCATGCGCCGCCTCAGCATCATCGATCTGCCCGGCGGTCATCAGCCGGTCTGGAACGAATCGCACGACGTCGCAGTGGTCTTCAACGGAGAGCTTTACAACTATCGCGAATTGCGCGAAGGCCTGACTCTTGCGGGCCATCGCTTCCAGACAAAATCCGACACCGAAATCCTCGTGCACGGTTGGGAAGAGTGGGGTGAAGACCTGCTCGACGAATTGCGCGGGATGTTTGCCTTCGCCTTGCTGGATCTGCGCAAACACTTCGCCACCGTGCCCCTCGTTTTCCTCGCCCGCGATCCGCTGGGCATCAAGCCGCTCTACTACTCGCAAACAGAAGAAGGCTTCGCGTTTGCTTCGGAGCTTCGCGCCTTGCTCTCCTCAGGCAGCGTTCCGCGCACCCTCTCTTCCGACGCGCTCACCAGCTATCTGCTCTTCGGCGGCGTCTCCGAGCCGCTGACCCTGGTCGAAAATGTTTTTTCTCTTCCGCCCGGA
>Ga0070762_10000790_pt1 | contig 13942 bp, 10 predicted proteins | sample HubBroMetageREF2_FD_66726 | JGI IMG/M metagenome (GOLD analysis project Ga0070762, IMG submission 66726) | Reference soil microbial communities from the Hubbard Brook experimental Forest, New Hampshire, USA - Hubbard Brook CCASE Soil... | ecosystem: Environmental > Terrestrial > Soil >...
CATGCTCCCTTTTTGTCTCCGGTCTTGTCCTGCAGGACCCACATGTTGTCGAACGCAGTTCGGGTGTCATCGCTCAGCTGTCCACTTTGAGCGTCATGGGCAGCGAGGATCAGCGCATTGAGAACGGCTTCTGTCCCGCGAGACTCCTCGGCCTTATATCCGTGGTCAGTGTAAAACGGTTCGACGTCTTTCCAAAGACGTACGCGCTTGATGACATTGTCTAACAACTTGCGTTCGTTAGTTGATGGACCCTGTTCCGCCAGGGCCGAACGAAGGCCGGGTCGCGAGATGGCGTAAGCTACCGACGTGTGACAGGAAACGCAAAAAGTACCGTGATCGCGGGCAGCCCCCGACCATCCCATCCACCAGCTTTGTCTTTGGTCGAGATAAGCAGCGGCCGCGTGTTGGTCCCAGGAGGTGGCGCTTTTAGGTTCGGGACGGGCGCGGCCGATAAAAAGCCATAATACGAAGCCAATCGCCAACAGAGGTATCGCGCGCACGGCTGCCTTCATAGAATGCTCTTCAAATAGTCTCGCATATCGCGATAAGCAAGGACAATCGCACCCTCAGCGCCACCTCTGAATGCGAGGCTTCTGCAAAATAACTTGCGTATTCAGGAATGCTTAGCCGACCGTTGAGAAGTGGACCAGGTCCCGGAAGCTTCTGCAAGCGAAAGAATAATAAGACGCAGTGATTGTCTGGCAACTACGGCAAACCACGCCAACCTTCCTATCGAATCTTGTTCCGAAGTTTGCCACATGGACCGTAACATGGTCAGGCGCTCCCAGTGATTCACGCGAAATCTCGCCGCCTTCGAGCCGATGATGTTGTACGTTTCCGCCTCCAGATAAGCCGATCGGATAGTTTTGAAGAACCATCCCATCAAAGACAACGGAATGGCATGTTGGACGACTGCATCGGCGACAAATAACGGGAGTTCACCATCCTGCATCAGCTCGGTCAACAGGAGCGTGTCTTCCGCCCTGCGCGCTACGGGATCGAACAGGTCCTCTCTGTTCATGCTTTCCCGTCGGATAGCGAAACCCGCAGTATTTAAGTATCGGATGCACCCACTCGGTTGAAGCATATGGTTTTGAAGGGTTAGCAGGCGGAGTTCCTCCGCTCTGCCGACTAGCCCGCAGGGGTCAGCAATCAGGCGGAGTTGAAATGCGCTGTGCTGCGAGAAGGCCTGGACAGTTGAAGCGAGAGCGGCAAGACAATTAGTTTGAAGTTTGCAGTCAGCGTCCACAAATAACAACACCGTACCCGTGGAGATCCGAGCTCCTCGATTTCTCGCTGCGGAAATTCCAGTATGTGACTGTCTGACGATCTTCAGCGCATAGCAATCGAGCCAGCGGCGAATAGACTCTGGAGCAGCTTCTTTGCTGCCGTCGTCCACAACGATGACCTCAAAAGTAGGCCCATCGGCCTGTTCCCGCAAGGATCTTAGACACTGATCAAGAGGATCCCAGTCGTTGTACGCAGCAATCACGATGCTGAAGAATGGGGCGGTACATACCATCGGGTCATCCTTGACCATGCCGTTCTTCTCTACGCAGTCGTCCACGGTGCTTCGCAGCATCTAGGATTACATACTCGACGCTGAAAACCCTATTCGGTTCGGTAACTTCAGTCATCATCAAAGCTTCTTGCGAATGACGCGCCGACAAATTCGACAGGCGCTGCGATATTGTGTGCTTGTCCGGGACAGTGGAAGGTGGCATGGATCATAGCAGCTCGGTTTTCGTGGTTGAATGCGCTCGGTGATTGTCACCTACCCTGCCGTTTTCCCTCCTTGCCCAGCGGTGCACGCCGTGAAGCGGTACCATAGTGCGAGACGCCGTGCACATTCTTCACGTGGTGGGAGCCAGGCCGAACCTTATGAAAGCCGCACCTGTGGTGCGTGGTCTGGCGGCATGGGATGACGTTCGGCAAACCTTAGTCCACACCGGCCAGCACTACGATAAAAACTTATCGGATATTTTCTTTTCACAACTCAACATGCCGGAGCCGGATGTGAACCTGGAAGTAGGCTCCGGCAGCCATGCCGCGCAAACTGCCGAAGTAATGAAGCGGTTTGAACCGGAGGTTCTCGAAAGAAAACCTGACTTAGTGCTGGTCTACGGCGACGTGAATTCCACAGTTGCTGCAGCTTTAGTTTGTTCCAAGTTATTTATTCGTGTCGGTCACGTCGAAGCTGGGCTCCGGTCCTTCGATCGCACTATGCCGGAGGAAGTCAACCGTATTGTGACGGATCGGCTCGCCGATTTGCTGTTTACACCCTCCGAAGACGGAGACATCAACCTTGAGCGCGAGGGTGTCGCGGCGAATAAGATTTTCAGAGTTGGGAATGTGATGATTGATTCCGTGGTCCGACTTCTGCCCGTTGCTATGCAATGTCCCAGGAACGGCTTGCCGGAACGGTACGCCCTAGTCACGTTGCATCGCCCGTCGAATGTGGATGACAGCGCGAGCTTGCGAAGTATTCTCAAGTCGCTTCTTGAGGTAAACGAGCAATTGGAGGTGGTCTTTCCCGTTCATCCACGGACGCGCCAGCGTATCGAACAATTCGGTATCGACATCGGAAAGCTTCATCTCCTGGACCCGTTGCCTTACCTCGAGTTCCTCTCATTGCAGAACCGCGCCGCAGTGGTTATTACCGACTCAGGCGGTATTCAGGAGGAAACAACTTACTTGGGAGTGCCTTGCTTGACGTTGCGTGCTAATACCGAACGACCGGTTACGGTGAGCATGGGGACAAATATTCTGGTTGGGCAGGATCTAAATTTGCTGAACTCTGAGCTGGCAAGGATTCTCGAAGGGAAAGCCAAGAAGGGATCGATACCGCCTCTGTGGGACGGTCACGCGGGGGAGAGGATCGCTGAGGTCCTGCACAAACAATGATTCAAATCTGATCTTGCAGGTTTCACGATTACGCCGAGAAATCAATGGCCGCTCAACGGCTTATTCGGACACAATCCTGATTGATATGCTGGGCAAAGGATCGGACCGACGTGTCATATAACTCCCAAGCGGTCGGACAAAAGACGCTGACCATCGGGATGCAAGAGAAAGTGCTGGGACTGCTATGCGCATTGGTCCTGATCATTATCTTGATCGCAGGACTGTGGCCATTTCATGCACCCAGGAACCAGGTGAGTTGGCTGAGTGACGGCAACGGTCTTCATTTCGGCGAGTACGGAGTGATACTGAGCCCTGGGATTTCTGGATTTGCCGGATTGCAAGACGGAACGTCTTGCAGCATCGAGATCTGGCTGCAACCAGATCACAGCGATAAAGGCGGCACGATATTGGCATTCTACAAGCCGCAAAATCGCGAGGTCGCCTTCTCCGTGCACCAATCTGTAGACGACCTGTTCTTCCGGCGCGTTACTTTTTCCCGGCGGCGCTCTTCAAAGGCGAAGTTGTACGTCGAGCACGTTTTTCGCCAGAACAAACAATTGTTCGTTACGATCATCTCGAGCGGACAAGGCACGGCCGTTTACCTGAACGGTGCTCTGGTGCGCACATCTCCGCGGTTTGCACTGTCGAGCGAAGACTTGATCGGCCAACTTTTCATTGGCAACAATCCGCTGGTAGAGAACGGCTGGCAAGGTCAGTTAAAGGGTCTGGCTATTTACGATCATGTCCTCACCGAGGAGCAAGTTTCGCAAGATTACCACGCGTGGACAACGAACCAGAGTGCCGCGATCAAGAATGAATCTCCGATCACCCTCTATCTGTTCAGCGAAGGGTCGGGCAATATAGTTCACAACCAGAGCAATGCAGAAACTGATCTTCGTATCCCGGACCGTTTTTTTGTTCTGCAAGCACCCTTCCTCAAGCCGCCATGGCGCGAGTTCCAGCCGGGCTGGACCTATTGGAAGAATGTCTTGATTAACATTGCGGGCTTTATTCCACTTGGATTTTGTTTCGGCGCGTATTTTATATCGGTGCGACGCCTTGACCAGGCAGTACTGGTCACTATCGTTCTGGGCGGAGGGGTTAGTCTTGCAATTGAGGTGTTACAAGCATTTCTTCCCACGCGGGATTCCGGCATGACGGATCTCATCACGAACACGCTCGGGACCGGCTTCGGAATCTTCTTATACGGTTGCCATTCGGTTCAGGGCCTGTTCACTGCGGTCGGCTTCGGAGGCTTAGTTTGGCCTGACCGCCGTTCTGACTCTCAGTAAGGTCTCCCAGCCAGTACAGCCCCTTTCCGAAGCAGCTTCTGTCGTTGCCTCAAGAGACGGACTGGGAAAGATCGTGCAATTTCAGGCGCTGACTGCGCAAAATTCTGCATCCGTGAGTGATAAGTTAGTGAACTATCTATTCTTGACAAGCTTTCGCGCCCGTAGCAAACTTCCAACGCTTCGACTTCTGCTCCTCCCCGCACGAGTCACGTTAACGCGAGCCCCGAAGATTGCGACTCGAAAGGATAGGTTTCGCACCATGAAACTTGGATCGACATCGGCTGTAGGCAGGCGCTTAATGGCGCTTGCGTTTGTGCCTGCCCTAGCTGTAGCCCTGACTCCCTGTGCGCAAGCGCAGACCTTCAGCGTTATTCACAACTTCACTGGCGGAAGCGACGGCGGATACCCGCTCGACGGATTCGCCGTTGATGCAGCGGGGGACTTTGTTGGCACGACCAGCGCCGGCGGCGCTTCTGGCGTAGGAACCGTGTTTAAAGTCACTGTAAATGGCAAGGAGAGCGTGCTGCACACTTTTACCGGGGGGACAGACGGGGCGAATCCCGAGGCAGGCTTATTCATCGACGCGAAGACTGGCAATCTCTATGGCACGACCAATGCCGGTGGGGCATACGGCGCAGGCACAGTATTTGAGGTAACTCCGAAGGGCACCGAGACCGTGCTGTATAGTTTCGCCGGAAAACTGGACGGTGCAAATCCTCAGGCAGCCTTGGTCATGGATGCGACGGGGATTCTTTACGGTACCACCAGTGCTGGAGGCTTGAAGGGCAACGGCACGGTTTTCAGGTTGGGCAAAAAGGCCGGGAAGTGGACAGAGAAGGTACTCTACAGCTTCGGCTCGGGCACCGACGGGACGATTCCGGTTGCCGCCGTCGCGTTCGACGCTGCAGGCAACCTGTATAGTACGACTTCCGCCGGAGGTTCTTATGGATATGGCACAGTCTTTCAGCTGAAGCCGTCGAAATCCAAATGGACGGAAAGCATTCTCCACGATTTCCAGAACGCGAGTGATGGAGCTGTTCCTTACGGAGGCCTGGTTCTTGATCAGTCGGGCAATTTTTATGGCGCTGCTACCGAGGGCGGCAATGGCGGAGGCGGCACAATTTTCGAGCTGACGCCCTCAAATAGCGGCTGGACGTTTAATGTGCTCTACAGCCTGGCTGGGTGGGGCATCTCAGGAACTTACCGCGATCTGCTCCTGGATACGTCGGGCAATATTTACGCCACGACACATTGTGACGGATATGAGGACGCCGGTACGGTTTACGAGCTGACGCAATCGGGCGGCACCTGGACGTACACGTCGCTTTACATTTTTATCGGCGGCAGTGACGGCCAATTCTCGTTTAGTAACCTGGTATTTGACAAAAGGGGCAATCTCTACGGGACAACGAAACAGGGTGGTGCGAATGAGAACGGGGTCATCTTCAAAGTGAAACCGTAGCTGAAATCTACAGAAGTCAAACGCTGGCATCCTTGATTTTGGAGGCCGGCGTTTCTTTTTGTGAAACCCAAAGGCGGCAAGAATCTCCTCCAGGCTGAAGTACTCTCCGATACCAGCTAGTACTGTTTTCGGCGCCGCACAAGGACTCTGCGCCCGATCCAGCGACCAGATATGAAAGACTTCGGTGAAGACTAAAGGTAAACTGCTGCCCAGCGGTGTTAGCGATTTGTTCCAATGAAGCCACACTTGAAATCCGTGAAAGCGGCGAAGATAATTTTGATCGTGCTCGCTCTTCTGGTTGCGTGGATAGCTTTTCAGCTTGGTACCCACCGCCACACCGGAGTATTGCGGGCGCTCGTTAAAACCAAGCACTTTCTTACCGACGCGTCGATATCCCACGTTATGCCGCAGCAGAGTCCAATCGTGACGGCGGGGTCACAACATCGCGTCACTCTTTCATGGAAGGCCAGCACTTCGGCAGTTGTCGGCTATAACGTATATCGTCGCAGCTCGCTGGACACGATTAAGCTCAATTTAGTGCCGGTTGCCGGAACCACCTACACTGATCGTACGGTGCAGCCAGGACAGACCTATTTTTATGTGACCAAGGCGGTGAACGTGAAGGGCGCAGAAAGTGCAGCTTCGAACGAGATCCGAGCCGACATCCCCTCGCCGTAAATTCTGCAGATCAACTGCGCTGGGTTTGCGAGTTCAAAGCGCCAGCGTCCCCTATCGTGATTTCGTGGAACCGAAGTAGATTAATCTTCTTCGCGGTACGCGAGCAGCGGGGTGGGGAGTCAACATTCTGGGCTGAGGGACCGGCAGAGTCTTTCCGACCGCCGAGAGGCGTCGCTGATTTCAGGGTCTCACGGGATTACAGCCTGCACTTCCTTTGAGTATTTGCTCTCCTGGCCTTTCACGTTGACCGCCGCGGCTACGTAATAATATCTGTATCCTCCAATTACATGGACGTCTGTGTAGTTTCTGCCTGGATCCAGAGACCTATTGATCTTCTTGTACGGCCCACCCGATCGGGTGCCCCGATATACGTTGTATCCAACGATATGCTTCGAATCGCTGGCCTTCCACGATAGCTGAACCTTGTGCGGAGGCGGCCCAACCATTGGCACTGTCACAGCTTGCTCGGCGAGAGAGTTCTTGGCATCGCTGACGAACGAAAGGACGGTATATGAACCAGCGCCGCCCTGAGGGATAAACGCGACAGTGAAGGGCACACTATGACCCACTGGAATAGTCAAGGGAAACGACATCCCGCCCAATTGAAAATCGTTACTGCTGATTGTTGCGGAAGAGACGGTCACATTGGCGCCTATGGCGGTAAGTTGACCGCTTTGAGTTCTATTCGATCCCGCGCGCGCATCCCTAAAATCAATCGCCGCCGGAGTAACTTGCAACTGCCCAGTCGCCCTGCCTGTTCCGGACAGCTGGATTGTTAGAGCCTGGGTCGATGCTTCGGAAACAATCGAGATGCTTCCGTCAACACGACCGCTCTTCTGCGGAGCAAAAGTGAGACGGAACGTAAAGCTTTCACCTGCAGCCAAGGTTAAGGGCAAGTCCAATCCGTTCACAACAAACTCTGTGTCTGTCGGAGCAGCCGAGAGAACGATAAGTGGCGTTCTACCGCTATTGGTAATCGCTATGAGTTTGTCGCGTGTCTGCCCAACAGCGACTTCACCAAGCTGCAGCTTCGTGGCGACACAAGTCAACTGTGTCCGCGCAGCATGAGAACTCGGTGTGCCTACTGACCGGTTCTCCGCGAGAGCGAGCCCCGTCGGTGCAAAGACTGAAACGCAGACTAGAGACACAAGTATCCAATATGTAGTTCGGGGGAGGAACGACATTCACGTAGTCTGCAGGTCTGTGAGTTGCGGCGGAAGATGTCGATGGTACATCTGCGGCGTCGAAAATTGTCAGTCGGCCCAGCGTTGGTTCGGTCCCATACCAACATCAGGGCCGCTGCTTCGATCGCCTGCTCAACGATCGGGATCTGGGCCTGTACAACTTGAAATAAACCACCTCCCATGGGTCTGCTTCCTGCCCGGTTAATTCCTTCTCGACTTCCTGTTTAAACCGTTCCTTCGGCATCTCGCGGGCTTTGTGCAACCAGGTTACACAAACGAAGGCCTGCTGGTCCCGGCGCGCAATCTTCGTCAACTCCAGTCCTTTGGTCCACCCCACATCTTTCAATTCCTTTCTGGCCTGTGGCGGCAGGTGCTCGTGGATCGACATCAAGTGCTCGCAAGCTGGTGGAAGTTACCGAAGTGCATTCACTTATTGCATTTTGACGGAAAGCTTCTGCTCGGCGAGGATGAGGGACATCCGCGCGTGCCGAGATCAAATCCACAGTGTTGAGAGGAGAAATCATGAAGAAAGCGATTGGAGTTGGCGTTCTTTCCGTGTTCCTGTCATTTGTTGCAGGAATCGCGGTTGCAGACAGGGTTCGCGACTGGCGCGAGCTAGACGAGGTGCATAACCATGTGCTGGAAGCGATCCACGAGATGGAAATCGCCCGCGCCGCCAACCATTACGATATGGCCGGACATGGCGCGAAGGCGGAAGAGGATTTGCGAAAAGCAGAGCACGAATTGCACGATGCCATCGATGCGGCCAGGGCAGCACGCTAAGTCTGATTTATCTCACATCACTGATCAGCCGTCAGTTAATTTCCTCTGACGGCTGCTTCAGGTTACTGAACAAATCGAGCCAAACCCTCCTGCATTCTGACCAAAGTTACGGCGAAACCGTCTGTTTATCATCTATTCAAGTGCCGAAGTTATCCCGCTAGTTCTCCACCCCGTCATTCGTTGACTCGCGGACGCCGCCTCCGAAAGATTGGGCTTGCCCTCAATGATCGGCCTGACCATCTCGCACTACCACATTGTCGAGAAGCTTGGCGGTGGGGGCATGGAGTGGCCTACAAGTGCGAAGATACTCGCCTTCACCGTTTTGTGACCCTGAAGTTTCTGCCCGACGAAGTGGCTCGCGATACTCAGGCGCTGACCCGCTTTCAACGTGAGGCCCACGCTAATGTTCCACGCACGATTCCGCTGAATGCATGGCGTCTTTGGCAGAGCAGCCCCAGTTTAGAATGATCTATTTTCCTGCGTGAGCGGCTAACGCTCGAGGCTCATGACTATCCGCTGTTTCACGGGTCACAATGGACTCGATCGCTCCAAAAAGATCTTTAGCCGAGAGAGGCTTGGCAACATAGCCGTCCATGCCAGTTTGAAGACAGTGTTCTTTGTCGCCAATCATTGCGTTGGCAGTCATGGCAATAATTGGAAGATGTTTTCCGGTCGTCTTTTCTCTCTCACGAATCACGGTGGTAGCCTCCAGACCATCCATCTCCGGCATCTGAACGTCCATTAAGACCAAATCGAATACCTGTGTCTCAACTGCCGCCACGGCGGCCTTGCCGGTCGCCGCAAGAACCACCGTGTGTCCTCTTTTTTCGAGCAGCCGACGGGCCAGAGTCTGATTCACCAGATTGTCATCCGCTACCAGGATAGTTAACGCGGCGCGATTCTCACGGAGCAAATGGGTAGTGACCAGAGGGCGGTTTTCTTGCGGACCTTCCTTCGTCCGAAGGACTAGCTTGATGACATCGAGCAGGTCTGACCGCTTTATAGGCTTGGTGAGGTATGCGCTGATGCCAATCTCCCGGCATTTCGCAGCATCGCCGCGCAATCCGACTGAAGTCAGCATCACAACTTCGGATGTGCCGAATCTGGGGTCGCTCTTGATCTTGGCCGCCGTCGCGTACCCATCCATCTGCGGCATGTGTGCATCGAGCAGGACCAAGGGAAATTGCGCCCCGAGCGTCTTCGCCTTTTCAAGCAAGGCAAGAGCCTCCACTCCCCCTTCTGCCAGTGTGGGATTCATCCTCCAACCTCGCACCAGCTCTTCCAGGAGCCGGCGATTGGTGGCGTTGTCGTCGATAATCAATACCGGCAGCTCGGCCAACGCCGGAGAATCCAGTCCCTCCACTGGGAGTGGATTCTTTTGCAACCCGAAGCGGGCATCGAAATGGAATGTGCTCCCAAAGCCTGCTTTACTCTCCACCCAAATGTGGCCTCCCATGGCTTCGACGAGACGGGAAGAGATGGTGAGGCCGAGCCCTGTGCCTCCAAATTTCCTGCTCATAGAATTGTCGGCCTGCGAGAAACCTTCGAAGATGGACTTCTGTTTTTCCAAGGGAATGCCCACCCCGGTGTCGGTGATGGAGAAATGCAGGGTGACGGTATGGTCAGTTTCTTCCAGTTTTTCGACCTTGAGCACAACTTCCCCTTCGGTTGTGAATTTCACCGCGTTGCCGACCAGGTTCAGCACGATCTGGCGCAAGCGAGTCGGATCTCCCAGCAGGGCCTCTGGCACCTCGGGTCGAAGGTCAAACACTAACTCGATCCCCTGCTGGTGGGCGCGCAAACTTACCGCCTTCATCGCGTTATCCAGGCTAAGGCGCAAGTTGAATTCAATGGTCTCGAGGTCCATCTTCCCGGCCTCGATCTTGGAGAAGTCCAGGATGTCATTGATCAACGAAAGCAGAGAATCCGCCGAGACCTTCACCATGTCGAGATATTCGCGCTGCTCCGAGGTAAGTTCGGTTTCGAGGGCGAGTTCCGTCATGCCAATGATCCCATTCATCGGGGTCCTTATTTCATGGCTCATATTCGCCAGGAACTGACTCTTGGCCCTGGTCGCTGCTTTGGCTTCCTCGACTGCCACCCGGGTCTTAACCAGATTTCTGGTTCGGTTCGCGCCAAAAAAGAGCAGCGTCACCGAACAGAGATATAAAAAGAAACGATAAATGTCGCTGGTTTTCTGCGCACTTTCGTAGTCGTGAACATAAGCCAGAGAAATTGCATCGATGCTGTGCGCGTTTGGCAGCGCATTTAGTTCCTCAGTTACGGCTTCAATCTGAGGTTTCGCGTTGATGATGGTCGCCGCGTGCGCAGTCGCGCTGTTCAGAGTGTCCACTAATTCGGGATGTCGAGTCGCGTCCCTAGTGAGCAACGCGAGTTCCGTGTTTACTTCCCCGGCAAGATCGGAGTGGGGCGTCAGATCGTAAAGCAGGATGTCGCGCAACAGATTTGAAAGATGAGCCTGCAATTGCGGGTCTTTGGCCGCCGCCATGGTACGGGATGCTTCCGCGATCAATGTAGGAAAGTAGCGCAGCGAGTTCTTGAGTATCGCGTTTCGCGATTTGAAAGTTTCTACGAGGCGCACTTTTGCGGATCTAAGTTCTGATTCCTGCTTAAGAAGGTGCTGGACTTGTCTTAGCTTGTCCCCGCGAACAAAGGGAGGAATACGTTGCAGGTCGGTTTCGACGCCCTGCATCTCATCAAGCTTCTGCACAAAGGGATCGTAGGACGCGAGCAGATCGAACCGCGAATTGAGCAGATCACGGTTAATTTCTGTGTCCAATTGTTTCAACTGGTTCAATCCATGCATGAACCGGTGATGCTGCTGCGGGTCGACAGGTCGCTGTTGAATGAACAGGAAGGTCAACAACAATGCCGCCCCCGCAGCCACTGCGACGCTTCTTATCGGGGCCAGAGTCATAGCGGTTTCCCGTTCAACTCACCGGTTAACGTTTTGAGGAACTCCACAATCAATTCGACTTCCTCATCGGTGAGGTGGCGGCCAAGCTGGTACTTGGCCATCATGCGAACTGCATCCTGCAGCGTCGCCGCGCTCCCGTCGTGGAAGTAGGGCGCAGTCAGTTCGACATTCCGGAGGCTTGGAACCTTGAACATGTACATGTCGCGTTGATCGGCGGTTACATTGAAACGTCCCAGGTCAGCTTTTGTGATGTTGCCTCGATCAGTGAAGTAAGGCGCCATCACTCCCAGCTTCTGATACATGTTGCCGCCAACGCTTACACCCTGATGGCAAGTCGCGCAGCCGAACGACTTGAAAAGTTTGTAACCTTCCTGCTCTCGGCTGGTCAGAGCTCCGTCGTCGTGGCGGAGAAACCGGTCGAAGCGAGAGTTAGGCGTGGATAGCGAGCGCTCAAACTCGGCGATGGCGTCCCGGACGTGATCGCTTTGAATTTCATCACCATAAATTTGTTGAAAGGCTTGCACGTATTCCTTGTCGCGCTTCAGTTTCCCGATGACTTCGGGCCACGTGGAACCCATTTCAATGTCCGATTGAAGCGGTCCGTCGATCTGCTTTTCGAGTGTGGCCGCACGCCCATCCCAAAACTGGCTGAAGTTGAAACCGCTATTGAGGACGGTGGGCGCGTTAATATTGCCTACCGCGCCATTGATGCCGGTCGACCGCGCCCTGCGGTCGGTGCCTCCGGTCCTAAGATTGTGGCAATGCGCGCAGGAGAGTTGGTCATTGTGGGAAAGTCGCGGATCGTGGAACAGCTTTCGCCCCAGTTCGATTTTCCTCGGGTCCAGACCGGTCATGGGTTCAATTGGCTCGATAGGTTCGTTCGACTGCGCGACCGGCGGGACCTCGTCATTTGTCGATGAGGCTTCGCCGAGATTCCAGAAATGAAGTAAAACCAAAGCGACTCCAACGCAGCCAACAATAACTCCTGACCACTCCAACACCCGCAATCTGTCGACTCGAATGATGCCAGGTCGTGATAAGTTCATTCACTGGTCCTCTGTGCTCAATCGGCTGCGGCTTCACGCTTCAAACTCAGAAAAAGTTAGGAGGCGGAAGGATCCACGGATAGAAAATAGAAATTCGATAAGGAATAGATCGGCATTCAAGCTGAAAGCTTTAGATAATGAGCGTTGTAGGCCGCGCCGCCGCGCAGTGGGCGCCACGCGGACGAAATACTTGGGAGCAGCGAGATGTTTGTTTAATATTGAGGTTCGCAGCAAGAAGCTTGTAAACCTCTGCTGGCCAATGAAAGGTGTATATGCCCATCTATCGGTCGAACATCGCCAATGTCAGATCGTCGATTCGCACGGTTGCGAAATCGGTTTCGGCGTTCGTCCTCGCTGGCTTGTGCGTACAAGGGGTGCTCGGCCCGGCGGTAGCGGAAGGCAAGTACACACCTTTCCCAGTGGTGTACATTTCATCGCAATCGACCGAGTCGGTGGCAGCACGTCTTGCCGCTCAAAACGCTTTGTTTAAGCAACAATTCGAAGATGACATGAAGGCTTCTCCGGAGAGCGAGTCGGCCAGGGGAGACTACCGGGATAACGCATTGCTGGATGACTATTCTCTGGCGGCCGTCACCAAGCAGAACGCGCTTGATCGCGCCTATCATGCGAAGCTCGAAGCCATCTCCACGGATGGATTTCCCGAGCAGGATCGTATTTCACATGATCTCCTGCTGCACGTTTTGGACAACCGCATCGCGGACTATGAGTTGAAGACTTACGAGATGCCTATCTCGCAAATGCAGGGAATTCACAACAGCCTTTCTGATCTCCCGAACTCCGTTCCGCTGGATACGGTTCAGCACTACGAAGATTACATTGCGCGTCTACATCAAATTCCACGCGCTTTCGAACAAACCATCGAGGTTCTCCTTCAGGGAGAAAGAGATGGATTGATGCCGGTGCGGATTCTTCTGGAGCAAATACCGGAGCAATGCGAAGGCACGATTACGGAAAATCCGTTCCTGGCCCCAACGAAGAAGTTTCCCTCGTCCGTTTCCGTGGAGGACCAGAAGCGCCTGACAGCAGAAATCGTGCAGGTTGTGAACTCAGATGTGGTGCCCGCTTATCGGCGTTTCGCGGAGTTTGTCGCGAAGGACTACGCTCCGCATGGCCGCACCACGATCGGGTTGAACAGCTTGCCCGACGGCGCTCGCCGCTACCAACAAGCCATTCGGGAGCAAACGACGACAGATATGTCCCCGGCGGAGATTCATGCGCTGGGGCTGCGCGAGGTCGAACGCATCAACGGCTTGCTCACGAATCTTGCGGTCAAAGCAGGTTACAAAGACCTGAGCAGCTTTCGCGCCGCGCTCAATAGCGATCCTAAATATGTCCCGAAATCTGCAGATCAGATCGTCGACGAGTTCCGCCGTTACGTTGGCCAAATGCAGCCCCGCCTATCCGAACTTTTCGGAGTGTTCCCGAAAACCCCGCTGACTGTGGAAGCTGCGCCTGCCTCCCAACCTAACAATCCCACGCACTATATTTTCGGCACCCCGGATGGATCCAGGGCGGCTCGCGTCGTGGTTGCGACTTCCAACTTTGCACACCGCAAATTGCTCCCCGACGAGACGCAGGCTTACCACGAAGGGATTCCGGGTCATCACATGCAGATCTCCGTCCAGCAGCGCCTC
>Ga0070762_10000791_pt1 | contig 13927 bp, 13 predicted proteins | sample HubBroMetageREF2_FD_66726 | JGI IMG/M metagenome (GOLD analysis project Ga0070762, IMG submission 66726) | Reference soil microbial communities from the Hubbard Brook experimental Forest, New Hampshire, USA - Hubbard Brook CCASE Soil... | ecosystem: Environmental > Terrestrial > Soil >...
CCTGATCTCATGGTCCCAGCCACATAATCGGTGTCTGACGCAAATCTTCCTCATAGTTTACCTCTGTTGGAATCGGGCAGGGTTGTTGACCGAGCTTCGGACCTCGTCACGGGACAAATCGCCGATGACAAGGGCCTTCACCGTTTTCCTGGGACCGACAAAGAAACGAGGCGAAAGCTCGCTTCCTCCCGATCTGAATATCGCCTGGGCTCTCCAAATATATTCCAACACAGTCTAAGCCAGATCGGACGTAAAGAATCGTCAAACAACTGTAAATTTCTGTTCCAGAGGGACTTGTCCGAGATATTTCCGGAGCACACGGAATCGGTTGGTAAACTTGCCAGCAGGTCCGCCAAGTGCCAATCATGAAACGCGCAGCCCTCGGAACTTGGATGCATTCCGATTGAGGGTGCTTGTAGCCCATTTCCAGCGACGCCGATTCGCTGTACATCATCGACCGCAGGCGCATCGTGATTACCCATCCGACGGTCGCCGGCGTTAATCCAGCCCTATCACTATGCACCCAGCTTGTGGCTGACCGAGAGAGAACTCCCAAAGTCGAAGCGATGCCTTGAAAAATTCTCGCATCGCACCCGCTGCTTCACATCGCAGAGGGCGAATTTTTTCGCAAAGCCATTAGCAGCGCCTGTGAGCGTTCAAAACTTTCTGTCACAAAAGTTCGAGAGCGAAATTTAGACGACCAGGCTAAAACGAGATTCAGAAACGCGGCAAAATGATTGCAGGGCACAATTTCAACACTCAGGCGTTCGACCGGCCAGCTTGGACCAAGGATCACAAATGCACAGCCCTCGCCGCTTTCCTTATTCCGGCAGCGCGGCAAGACGTTCCCCTTTTCGCGGGTCGCACTTAGGAAACCCTGAATGCCGCTTTGGGCGGCACGCAGACGGACTCAAACCACCGGCTGATATATACCTGAGCGTGCGCCTCGCCACAAAAATGCCGCGCGGTGGGGCTGCCGGCGGCAGTCAGATCCCACTTGATTACCGCGAGCTTCTGATCTCCGCACTCGATCACAAACCAGTGGATCGGATTCTCACTGACGATCGCGCAAATCTCGCATTGGAATTCCTGAAGGCTCGACATGCTTTTCTCCGGTGAGCGATGACTCGCCGACCTAGTATAGCGGGTAAATTACCCACTTCAAGAAAGGCCCTTCAGGTAGCGATTGAAGAACAGCATTGTCTCCACGGCGGTGCGGCGGCGGGCTTCCGGCGCCTCGAAGGTGTGCACGTCGTCGATCTTCACGAAGTCTGCGGGAACTCCTGCCAGGTGAAGTTTGTCGTAGAGCTCCTGGGCCTGCGCGATGGGGACGTCGGAGTCGCGCGTGCCATGGATAATCAAAAATGGCGCGTTCGATTTCGCCACGTGATAGACCGGCGAAGCATCGCGCCACGCCTCGAGTGATTTGGTGGAGTCTCCGCCGAGAAAGTTTGCCAGCATTGCATCTCCGTCGGGATCGCGATTGGTAAGAAAATCGGTAGGACCGCTTACCTCAACCACAGCCTGTACCCGGCTCGAGTACTTGGCCAAGGCCGGATCGGAATTGTCGCGAGTGTCCTCCATGCCGAGCAGGGCAGCTAGCTGCGCACCGGAAGAGTGTCCGAAGGCCCCAAGGCGATCGGCGTCGATGTTGTACTTCGAGGCATTGAAGCGGAGCCAGCGAACCGCCCGCTGCACGTCGTCCAACTGCGCCGGCCAGCGGTTTTCCGTCCCGTGCCATAGACGATAGTCCACCGAGGCAGCTACAAACCCAGAACGTGCCAGGAAATTCCCCATGCCGCTCATGGTGCTTTTGTCGAAGCTCGACCAACTGCCGCCGTGGATCAGCACAATAGCAGGTCGAGGCTTGGAACCGGCATCTGCTGGCTGATACAGGTCAAGTAGGAGCTTGTCGCCACCCCGCGGTCCGTATTCAATGTCCTTTTGAACAGAAACCGTATCCTGAGTTTCAGGGGTCATGACTTCGGAAAAATGTGATGCAGGTGCATGCGGCATTTGTTGCGCGGGAAGGAAATTGGCACATCCAAGTAGAAGGCCAGTCAGCAGAAAACCCGTCTTAGACATGCGAGGTCGCCTCACCTCAAGTTTAACAACTCATCCGCCCGCTGGGAGCAGATTGGAGCGCGGGTGCGGGCTAATGGGATGACCGGTGTCTCACCAAGACTTGGAGCGGGAGACCGGGATCGAACCGGCGACATCCAGCTTGGGAAGCTGGCGTTCTACCGCTGAACTACTCCCGCTCACACGGTCAGAATCGAATCATAGCACGGGAGTTGGTTCCTGAATTGTGCGCTCGGCCAGATTGGTAGAGCAGGCTAGGGCTTGATCTCGCTAAGAGATGGTTTGGGGGAGTCGCACAGTAGCAGACAGACGATCACTCCTCCAGCTACGATCGCTCCGCCGAGGATATAAGGGCCTGCGCCTCTATCCATAGGTGGCACGGCGCCGCCCTTCCGCTTCTTGCCGCAGTTTCCGGAATCGTCAGGAGTAGTCTGCTCTCCCTCGGACAAGTAAGCCGTTCCTTTTCCGCAGCTAACATTCACATTGCCTTTGCTGGCAGTAACCTGGATAGTCCCATCCGCGTCGGCTACCTCAAATTCCGTCCATGCATTGGATGCCGGGGTGACCGTGACTTCCCGCGCCAGCGCAATCATGCCCTTCGACGTGGCTACACTCACGCCTCCGTGCTGGAGAGAAACGGCGTTTTTTTCAAACTTCACGAGAGAGTTCTGCAGAACGATGACGCCGGACCCCGGCGCATCGAGCGTAGCAATTGACTCTGCCTGTGTCTGGATAAGGTCGCCCGCAAAAACTGCAGACGAAGGCGGTGCCGATTTGCCGTTAACCCAGACCGTTCCCTTGCCATACATCATGGCAGCATTCGAGTCAGCGTTGGCTGCCAGCATCGACGCAGGAGTAAATGCAATCAGGATCCAGCAGATAGCTTGTTGGAGCATAGAAACACCACCGCGAACTTCCACGGTAATGTTAGTTCTGGAATGGGCGAGCGTCCATTGCCTTCTCTGGTTACCAGGACCGATCTCCGGGCCTTCCGCATAAGAGTTGTAACTTTCCAGAAATCAGCGAATCTCATTGGCATCATGTAGGCTTGAGGCGTAGTTATGAGCGCTCGAATCGACGATCAGAAATTCAAGCGGATGAGCCGGCGTGAGTTGTTGAAACTGACGCCGGTCGTCGCACTGGGTGCCTTCGCGATCCCCGCGCTACAGAAACCGCTGCTTAAAGCCGGGCTCGGTTTCAGTGACTGGGCTTCAGCGAGGCTTTTCCGCTCCACGCATCTTGCGCCTACGTTTGCGGACGCAGATCTGACTCCTTTCAACAGATTTCCAATTAATGGCTACGATGTCGCCGATCCCGAAGTTGATTTCGACAAATGGAACCTCACCGTGACGGGTGCAGTGCAGAAACCCGGCGATTACACGCTTGCGCAGATTCAGACTCTACCGAAGTTCATACAAAACACCCGCCATGTTTGCGTGGAGGGCTGGGACGTCATCGGCAAGTTTGGCGGGGTTCGTCTTTCGGACTTCCTGAATATGATCGGTGCCGATACGAGAGCACGTTTCGTCTACGTCGAGTGTGCAGACGATTATTATGAATCGCTCGACATGGAAACGGCGCTGCATCCTCAGACCATGTTGTGCTACGAAATGTACGGCCAGCCGTTGACGCGGGAGCACGGCGCGCCTTTACGTCTGACAATTCCGACCAAAGTCGGGTATAAACAACCCAAATATTTGACCGATTTGAAAGTGACTAACGTGTTGGAGAGAGTCGGATATTGGGAAGATCAGGGCTACTCGGCGTTCTACGGGTTGTAGCAACGGGAGGGTTGATGTCGGCTCCGGCAATTACCATCGAAAACGCAAAGACGGGCGAAATTACCGAGGCCGTGTACGAGCATCCCTTGGTCATTCGCATTTGCCACTGGGTAAATGCCGTGTCCCTGTTCGTCATGGTCGGCAGCGGTTTTCAAATCTTCCGCGCGTTTCCAAGCTTCGGTGCCAAGATCCCCCAGAAAGACCTGCTGAACTGGCCAAAGGCATTTGCCATCGGGGGCTGGCTGGGCGGCGCGCTGCAGTGGCATCTCACTTTCATGTGGATCTATATCTCAACCGGCTTGGTGTACCTGGGATATCAAATTTTCAGTGGCCACTATAAACAGGTTCTGTTTGTGCGCCGCGACCTACCGGGAGTATGGCCGATGATTCGTCATTATTTTTTCTTCGGTCCCAAACCACCGCAAACTGAAGCCTACAACCCGCTGCAGAAACATGCCTATACCTGCGCAATCGGATTAGGCATGCTTTCCGTGCTGACAGGTTTCGCGGTCTGGAAACCAGTTCAGCTTTCATGGCTGGCATGGATGATGGGTGGGTTTCACTGGGCGCGGCTCTGGCATTTTCTGATCATGTGGGCCATTTTGGCATTTGTGTTTGGCCATTTAGTAATGGTTGCGCTGCATGGATGGAATAATTTCATTTCCATGTTAACGGGATGGAAGAAGGATCCCGAATACTTGCCAAAATAGTTGTCGTGTTGTCCTGACTTCGATTTGCCGTGGAGCGTAATGCCGGAAGAGGCGATTTCACTGGAGAATCGGCCCGATAGGCTCAACGAGGAAATGCTCATCCGGCGCATCCGTGACGGCGAGCATGAACTCTTTTACGAGCTGATTCGACCCTACGAACGACGCGTCTACTCAACCGCCTTCGCGATTCTGCGTAACGAAGCGGACGCAGAAGATGTCGCCCAGGAAGCGGTGCTGAAAGCTTTCAAACACATCCGACAGTTCCGCGCCGAGGCACGCTTCAGCACCTGGCTGATTCAGATCACGGTGAACGAGGCGCGCATGCGGCGAAGGAAAGAGCATCTCGAAATCGTGCAACCTATGGTTGACCAACAGGACGAAGAAGGAAACTATACGCCCCGCGAGTTCGCGGACTGGCGAGAGATCCCGTCAGAAACCTTGGAGCGAAGCGAGGTTCGACAGAAGCTCACCGAGGCCCTGGCATCGCTCGGGCAGAAATACCGCGAAGTTTTTGTTCTGCGCGACGTGCAGCATTTGAGCATCGAGGAAACCGCCAAAATTCTTGGTGTTTCCACCGCCTCCGTCAAGACGCGGTTGCTGCGGGCGCGGTTGATGTTGCGCGATTTGCTGGCATCAGGCCTCGGCGGCAGTTGGGGAAACCGGTGGTCATTCGCAAAGGGAACCAAGCCATGGTAGTGAACTGCGAAGGGGTTTGGCGCGAGGTTTCGAATTATCTCGACGGCGAGGTCAGTCCGGATTTGCGCGCCGCGATGGACGAGCACTTTCGCGTTTGCCAGAAATGCACCGCGATACTCAAAGGCACTCGCAATGTTGTCGGCCTCTATGGGGAGGAACGTATGTTTGAACCGCCTCAAGGGTTTAGCCAGCGCCTGCACCGGCGACTGGAAGAGAACATGCCCCGTCAACGGGGAACAGCGTTTGGGTGGATGGTTGCGGTCGCTGCCGCGCTCCTGATCATCGGGAGCGTTGAGGTGGGAGATTCCTCTACCTTCGCCGAGCCCAAACAACGTTCCCAACAGGCTCGACCCGGCATCGGTGTTCCGGCAGAAATGATGGTTGTGGTTGCAGAAGACGGAAAAACATTTCATGTGGCCGGATGCCGATTTATTCACGACAAAGCAAGACAGCGGATCATCTCGGCGAGCCAGGCATTACGGGAAGGTTATACGCCTTGCGTCCGTTGCATGAGGAAATATCTCAGCGCCAGCGCGCTTTTGGATGCAGACGGAGATGACGATGAATTCGTCAGCTCCAACCAACCAACCTCAAAATAAGAACCGGGTATTTTTGCCCTTCTCGAAGTGCTCGGGTAGCCGCTGCGGTTAGAATCGTGCATGGCTACCCGAGCAACACTTGGAGGATCTCGCCGGCTTAGTTCTGCTTCATGCTGTCATCGTGCTTCATGCTGTCACCCTGCTTCATCGTGTCGTCTTTCTTGGTGTCGCTTGATTTGGTCTTATCGGTCTTGGTCTTCTTTGTCTTGCTGGTCTTTTTATCTTTTGCCATATCGTCTTTTTTCATCTGATCCTGGCTCGTTGTGTCGGGCTTCATGTTGTCCTGTTTCATCGTGTCGCCGGATTGGGCAAGCGCCGCCAGGGACAAACTAAGAAAACACATTGCCGTCAGCCTGCACATCAACTTTTTCATAAGACTCTCCTGGAATTTCTGATTTGAGATGGGGATCGCGCAAGTCGATCCGGTTAGTGAGATTCGCTGACAGCCAGGAAGTTACGGGCACTTGTAACTTTCATTCCTTTTGCGAGTCTAATGAAGCAGGCTTTATTAGCTTCTTCAGCCGGTATTTTTGAGGAGTTTACTTATGAAGGATTTTTCACGTCTTTCTGCAGCGCTTTTGGCAATAACCTTCGCCAGTGCCCTTGCTTGCACAGCGGGCGACCACCCGATTGCTGCTGTGCCGAGTCCGGTAACGGATGCGCCCATTGCAGCAAGCAAAGGCGAGCAAAGTGTTGTGGTTGCGGGCGGCTGTTTTTGGGGAATTCAGGCAGTCTTTCAACACGTGAAGGGCGTAATCAATGCGACTTCTGGATATTCGGGAGGCTCCGCGAACACGGCGGAGTACGAAACTGTAAGCACCGGCGAAACCGGCCATGCGGAATCGGTGAAGATTACTTACGATCCCTCGCAAATCACTTATGGCCAGCTTCTTCGAGTGTTCTTTTCGGTGGCGCACGATCCAACTGAGTTGAACCGTCAGGGCCCGGACTCGGGCACGCAGTATCGCTCCGTTATTTTCTACAACAGTGACGACCAAAAGCGAATTGCCGAGGCTTATATAGCGCAGCTCGACAAGGCCGGGGTCTTCCCGCAACCTGTCGTGACTCAAGTTGTTCCGCTGAAAGCATTCTATCCGGCTGAAGCGTACCACCAGAATTACGCCAAGCTACATCCGAGTGATCCTTACATTTTCTTCAACGATGCGCCGAAAGTCGCTCATCTTCAACAGGAATTTCCCGAGCTCTACACCGGCAAATAGCAGTTCGGAAGGAGCGAGTTATGTTTGAAAAGGATGATCATTCAGTCAACGTAAAGCGGCGGGCTTTCTTAGTGACTTCGGCTTCAGCGGCCGCAGGGTTGGTGCTTTGGTCGATGAGAAAACCGCGCCTCGTCGAAGCGACCGCAACGCAACAAACTTCTACAGAAGTTACGATTGTTCAGTTCTCTGATGCTGGCCAGCGGCTCAAAACGGTTCGGGTGCCGAAGGTCATCAAGACGGAAGACGAGTGGCGAAAGCAGTTGACTCCAGGATCATTCGACATAACCCGCCACGCCGACACGGAGTTTGCGTACTCGGGGAAGTATTGGAATCTGCACGACAAAGGTTTGTTCCGTTGCATTTGCTGCGACAACGCACTGTTCAGCTCAGAAACGAAGTTTGATTCTGGAACGGGCTGGCCAAGCTTCTGGCAGCCGATAGCGCCCGAGAACGTGCGCAACATCAGCGACTCAAGTCTGGGCATGGTTCGCACCGCGGTGTCATGCACCGAGTGCGACGCGCATCTGGGTCATGTCTTCGATGACGGTCCGGCTCCAACGCATCTGCGCTATTGCATGAACTCTGCGTCGCTCAGATTCGTGGCGCTGAAAGTGTGACGTAGCCAGCCGCGCAAAGCTACGTCCAGCGGAACCAGCGCAAAGCGAGAACAAATGAAATCCCTCCCCAGAGCAGGAGCACGAGCAGGCGCCCGGCCTGCGTCGCGATTGGGGCTCCTTCGAGAATAATGGCGCGCAGAGCATCATTAAGTGCGGTCAGGGGCAAAGCTTTGATAAAGGGATGGATGGCCGCCGGGAAACGTTCGTAGGAAAAGAAGACACCCGAAAATATCCACATCGGCATCATCATCAGATTGATCAGCCCGCTGACACTTTCAATCTTTTGTGCGCGGCTCGCGGTGAGCAGGCCCAGTCCGGCAAATCCTACCGCCCCAATCGAGCTCAGTAGCAGGATCGAGAGCAGCGAGCCGGCCACTCGGATGTGAAAAACAAGCGCCCCGAAGCCCAGCAGCAGCCCAACCTCGATGATCATGAGCACCAAGCGGCCGCCGGCCAATGCCAGCAGAAAATCGCTTTTCCGCATGGGCGTAGCGACGAAACGCTTGAGCAATTTCCGCTGGCGCATATCCACCAGCGCAAATCCGATGCTCCACATGCCGGAGTTCATCAGATTCATCCCGATCAACCCGGGAATGAGGAAGTCGATGTAGCGTGACCCGGGTTCGTTTGAAATTACGGATGAGGTCGGCAGAGGATTCTTGCGGCCGGCGGAGACTTGCAGAGCGTCGTCGACTTCGGCACGCGAAAGCACACTCTCGGGACGCGCTGGGTCATAGAGATACTGAATGCCGCCGTCGCTGGCGGGTTCGACGACAAGATCGTACTTGCCAAGACGGAATCCCTTCAGGGCGTCGGCCTTGTCGAGCGCTTCGGCATGGATGGAAGATTTTTGCGGCGAGTGATCGATCAGGGACAAAACATCTTGTGCGCCAGCGCCCTGAACGACTGCGATTGAGGTGACATCCGCCGGCTTGTTGCGAAACGCAATTCCAAGTCCTAAGGCGAGAAGCAACGGGAAACCGAAAACCCAGAAGACAACCTCCGGTTCGCGCTTCAATTCTTTCATTCGCACAATTACAAGGTGCGAAAAAGCGGACCAGCGCCGATTGTGCGGCGCGTGGGGATCTGCCGGAGTTTCGTGAGCAAGGCTCATTGGCTGAGAGACCGCCCTGATCCGTTCATTACTGTTCCCTCAAGTGGCGGCCAGTCAGATTCACAAACACATCTTCGAGGCTGGCCTGTCGCGTGGTGAGGCGAAGAAGTTGCGAGCCCTGGGTTTCGACAGCGGTAAGCAGCGCAGGAATAGTCAGGTGCGGTTCGCGCACCGCGAGGCTGATCACCCCGTCGTCGTGGCGAACCGACTCCACACCGGGAAGTGTCCGCCAAGTATCCGCGCCATCAATTGAGTCGCCGGTAACTTCGAATTCAACGACGTGATGGCCGCCGAGACGTTCAATCAAATGGGCAGGCGTGCCTTCGGCAATCACCTCTCCGTTGTCAACGATCGCCAAGCGGTCACAAAGGCGCTCGGCCTCGTCCATATAATGCGTGGTCAACAACACTGTGCCTCCGGCTCGCTGAAAGCTACGGATGATGTCCCAGAGTTGGCGACGGCTCTGCGGGTCGAGTCCCGTCGTAGGCTCGTCGAGAAAAAGAATTCTGGGATTTCCCACCAGCGCGGTGGCGACCGCCAGTCGCTGCCGCTGCCCGCCGGAAAGCTTGCCGACAAACGAATCAATCTTTTCGCCAAGTTGCAGGTCGTCGAGCACCGCAACCGCGGAACGCGGCTCGCGATAGAAGCTGGCGAACAATTCAATAGTCTCACGGACGGTCAATTTCTCGGAAAGCCGAGTTTCCTGCAACGAAATTCCCAGCCACTCGCGCATTTCGGCCGAGTTCTTCTGCCAGGTCTGTCCGAAAATCGTGACCTCGCCGGAAGTCGGATCGAGCAACCCCTCCAAGATTTCGATGGTAGTGGTCTTCCCTGCCCCATTCGGACCCAGGAGACCAAAGCATTCCCCACGCTCGATTTCCAGGTTTAATCCACGCACCGCTTCGAGTTTGCCGTCATAGGTCTTGCGCAAATCGCGACATTGAATGGCAGGAGGCACTCGAAGATTCTAACGTAAGCATCGCGCATTGTTTTCAGCCGGCATTTCACATCGCGTGTCGCGAATCGCTACAGAATCTCTGGCCTTCATTTAGAATGTCACTCTCTGCGGAGCGCCCTGCGATGCGAGTACCACAACGCGGCTTCACTTGACGGTGCCACTATCCACGCCCGTGTGTCGTGTCCATCTAACAGTTTCCGTCACCGCGAAAGGAACCTCGTCATGTTCAGGAAGGTCTCGCTACTCGTGCCGCTGTCGTTGTTTGTGTGCGCTATGGTCGCGTCCGCGCAGGAGACGCGGCATTTCACTTTTCACTACGGATTCACCGTGAAAGATATTCCCGCTGGCTCTAAAATACACATCTGGGTTCCGCAGGCACACTCCGATGGCTTCCAAACCGTGAAAGTCGTCTCCGCAACCGGCGATCTTGCGCTCAAGAAAACTCATGAGTCGAAATACGGAAATGAAATGTATTACGCCGAGACTTCAAAAGCCAAGCATCCGGAGCTGCATTTCGAGGTTGTGTACGACGTTGTACGACGCGAACGGCTGACGCTCGGAATCTATGCTCCCCATCTTGCTGACGTAAAGCTTACCGACCGGGAGAGACGAGAATATCTCGCGCCGGACACGCTCGTGCCTACTACAGGCCTTCCCGCAGAACTGGCGGTAAAAATTACCGAGGGTAAAACCACGACTATCGAAAAGGCACGTGCCATCTACGATTATGTGTTCACGACCTTGCGTTACGACAAAACCGGCACCGGCTGGGGACGAGGTGACGCGCTCTACGCCTGCAATGCCAAGAAGGGCAACTGCACCGACTTTCATTCTCTGTTCATCGCGATGGCGCGTTCGCAGGGTATCCCGGCGCGTTTCGAAATCGGATTTCCATTGCCCCCCGACAAGCACTCTGCGGAAATTGCCGGATACCACTGCTGGGCAGATTTCTTCGAGGCGCAGCACGGATGGATTCCCGTGGATATCTCCGAGGCTTGGAAGCATCCCGAGAAGAAGGACTATTTCTTCGGCGCGCACGATGCCGATCGCGTGGAATTTACCCTCGGACGCGATCTGGAATTGAGTCCCAAACAGGATGGAAAGCCGCTGAATTATTTCGTCTATCCGTATGTGGAGGTCGACGGAAAAGAATATTCTAACGTTTCGACGGCGTTCTCGTTTGCCGATTTGGACGCGGGAGTTGCGGCGCAGCGTTGATAAGGAGCTGATAGGACGTTTGTCTTTCATCACGAACGGGTGCCGATAAGCATTTCGCTCGCTGCCCTGACGAGGCGTCCGAGGCTACGTGCCGATAGACGGAATCAGTCGCCGTCAGGGTCGGGTTTGTTGCGGACGACGTTGTGCTGTGCTGCCGGCATGGGTTGATTGCCCTTGCGATCGCGCCACAGGATTGCATTCAGCACCGCCGGATTCGCCGCGTCCGGGTGCGTGAAATCCATCTTGGCCGACTCGCCCGCACCCTGACCTCCGACCGGATTCATCTGATAGATAAGCCCGCTGTCGCGGTTGCTCCAGTCCGCGGTAAATGGCGGCTGATTGCCTGCGCCGGAAAACAGCGGCGCCATCACCGGCGCGTAGGCGTCGTTTTGATTCATCGGCGGCAAACTCAGCAGCGTTTCAATGGTATGGATCAGATTTACCGTGGTGTAGAAATGGTGGTCCACAAAAGGATGGTCGTTACTACCGGGTGAGTACTTGCTGATTACGAATGCAATCGAACGATGAGCATCAACATGGTCAGCGCCATCTTGGGCATCGTCTTCGAGAATGAAAATGGCGGTGTCATCCCAGTATGGACTATGCGAAACCGCCTCCGCGACACGTCCTACGGCGAGATCATTGTCGGCGACACTCGCGGCCGGTCGAGGCGAGCCCGCAGTAGTGCCATGGGTGTGGTCGTCGGGCAGGTAGAGGAGAACAAACGCCGGCAGCTCGGTTCCTTTCCCCGCTTTGCGCGCGCGAACAAAACCGTCGAACTCATTGAGAAACTCGTCGGCGCGAAGCTGATCAGGATACGCGGTGTTGAAATCAGGGAATAGCGGATCGTAGTGGTCGCGTAGGGCCGCTTTGGTCGGTTTTGTGTCTTTCAGCATCGGCACCGGCCACGGCCACGGACTTGGAGAACCGTGAGGTTCGCCAAGGTTCGGTGGCAAGGGCTCTCCTTTATTCAGCGTCGCCGTTGGGCACGTAGAATTCGGGGCTGGCGTGCCTTCGTGGACCGTTATCTTGCTTTCCGTCGCCTTGCACCATATCCCATAGATGAACTCTCCATAGTCGCGATAAGTAATGCCGTGACTGGCTAGGTTATCCCAAATGTAGCGAGTGGCGGGCTCATTTACATCCGGCTCATTTTCATCAAGCGGAATTTCATCAGTCACACTGCCCTGAAAATCGTAGGTGTGTTCTCGGCTGCGATAGCCGATCTGCCACGTTTGCTCGTTGTAATCGCTGGTGATCGCAGCTGTGGACCAATTATGCCCGTCGCCCGACACTTCGCCGCTATCGTAAAAATTGTCTATGACGCCGAATTGCAACGCGAGTTTATGCTCGTTGGGTGTCACGTCGGCGCCATACATTGTTATGGACGGGTCGCCGTCGCCAACTTTCAAATCACCGAGTATCTGATCGTAGGTGCGATTCTCTTTGATGATGTAGATCACGTGGCGGATCGGATTGTCATTCTGCTTGAACCGGATTTGACCTGGCGGAGAGTGCAGAAGGTTACTTTCTTCGACTTTTCGCGTAAGGTTCGGCAGCCTCTTTTCAACGTTTGGGATGTTTAGTCGTGCAATCGAGCCATAGAGCAAAGTGGGAATATAAGGATGTTTGCGATGCCACCAGGCGGGTGGCAGATTGTCCGCCCCGTTGTTGGGACCGGTTCCCTTGCCTTTGGATGTAGCGATGAGTAAATCGTCACCGACCGTGGTCAGGGCGGTGGGATACCAGTCGGTTGGTATGAAGCCGAGCGCCCTTTCAACCGGTAACGTTAGCAACGGTCTGCGTCCGATTTGCGAGACGTTGAAGACTGCCACCGCATTTAGCGAGGCGTCCGCCACGAATAGGCGCTTGCCATCCCGGGACAACGCCAAACCCTCGGGATAGGTTCCGGCAAACTTTTGGTCAGGAACATCGGTATCGAAAATGCCGAGTTTCGCCCCATCGCGAGTAGATACCGCCAGAACCCTGTCGGCGTTCGACAGCGCAACATAAAGCACGCTCTCGTCGCGATTGAGCACCATTGCCGTGGGGTGGGGACCGGGCACAATCGTGTCTCGCGAATCCGCCAACGGAATCGAGCGAACGACTTTTCCGTTTTCCAAGTCAAGTTCGGCCACACTCAAGCCGTTCCACAGACTGCACCATGCGCGGCGCCCATCCCGCGATGCGACTACGGTATATGGAAACGATGATGGGATCATTGCTTTCGTGCTGAGATCGAATGTCTTCACCACATGGCCGCTTTGGGAATCGATGAGAACAACATTATCGGAGAGATTGTCAGCCACCAGCAGCTTATCGGGGGCTCCGCCGCCAGAGATCACCGCCAACCCCGCGGGATAGGGAATAGCAGTACCGTCAGTAGTTTTGCGAGCGCCTTGCGCGATTCTTTTTCCCGAGGCGACTTTCTGCATCGGAATTTTGATGAAGCTTTCTGGATAAACTTTTCCTTCGTCGAACTTGTAGATTGCAATCCCGTTCCCAGTGTCATTCTTCTTTTCGCCGGTGGGATCAGTGATCGAAGCGATCGAGGCGTACAGATGATTGCCATCTGCGCTGAACGCCAGCCCGATGAAATAGCTCTGGTGAGCCTCTTCGGGGAGGCGATCGTCCGGGAAGTCAGTCAGTTGGTTTGTGTTTAGGTCGAGTATCGCGATGGATTGGCGCGCCTGGTTTCGCTGGGTGCCGTAGCCATCGTTGAGAATCGCGGCATAACGCGCGTCTGGGCTCAGCGCGATGGTTGCGGCGAAGCCATTCAACGACCCCAGAACTCCCGGCGAAGGGACGCTCAACGACTTACTCGTGGGCAGCGAGACGGTGTAGGAATCTTTCGGGTCCTGCGCGATCAGAAAGCTCAGCGCGACGAGGCAAAACCCAAAGGCAAGCGGGGCGCGGATTCTGCTCAAACGCT
>Ga0070762_10000792_pt1 | contig 13925 bp, 10 predicted proteins | sample HubBroMetageREF2_FD_66726 | JGI IMG/M metagenome (GOLD analysis project Ga0070762, IMG submission 66726) | Reference soil microbial communities from the Hubbard Brook experimental Forest, New Hampshire, USA - Hubbard Brook CCASE Soil... | ecosystem: Environmental > Terrestrial > Soil >...
TCCTCTTCGTGATCTTCGCCGCGGTCTGGGGAACCGGCGTATTCGGCAGGCTCTCCTCCGGCGACAACTTCACCCCGCCGTCCAGCCAGAGCCAGCGTGAGGCCAACCAGGCCGACCAGGTGTTCGGCCGGAACGACGCCGACGTCGTGGTGCTGTACCGCAGCGCGACCATGACCGTCGCCGACCCGGCCTACCGCCAGGCGGTCTCGACCGTGCTCGACGCGCTGCCGCGCAAAGACGTAGCCGGGGTCACCACGTACTGGTCAACCGGATCGCCCAGCCTGGTCAGCAACGACCGGCACGCGACCTACGCGGTGCTCCAGCTCACCGGGGCCGACGACGCCGCCAGGCACACCACCTACGACGCGATCAAGGCCGAGCTCACCCCGGCCACCCTCGCCGCCAAGGGCGTCACCGCCGAGGTCGGCGGGAACGTGCCGCTCGAGGTCGCGATCAACAACGAGGTCACCGCGGACATCGCGAAGGCCGAGGGCTTCTCCATGCCGGTCCTGCTGATCCTGCTGCTGGTGATCTTCGGCAGCCTGGCGGCCGCCTCGCTCCCGGTCGCCATCGGCGGCCTGGCGATCCTCGGCTCGTTCACCGTGCTGCGCCTGCTCACCATGGCCACCACCGTGTCGATCTACTCGGTGAACATCACCACGATCCTGGGCCTGGGCCTCGGCATCGACTACGGCCTGTTCATGGTCACCAGGTTCCGCGAGGAACTGCACCGCCAGCCGACGGTCGAGCAAGCGGTCGCGCGCACCGTCGCCACCGCGGGGCGCACGGTGGCGGTGTCCGGCGTCACGGTCGCGGTCGCGCTGACCAGCCTGATGCTGTTCCCGGTGGACTTCCTGCGCTCGATGGGATACGGCGGCGTCGCCACGGTCGCGATCGACGTTCTTGCCGCGCTGATCGTGCTGCCCGCGCTGCTCGCCGTCCTCGGCCCCCGGATCAACGCGCTGCGCATCCGCCGCTCGGTGCACCGGCCGGCCAGGGACGAGGAGAGCGGCGCCTGGTACCGGCTGGCCCGCAGCGTCATGCGCAGGCCCGTGGTCTACGTCACGGTGATCACGATCGCCCTGCTGGCCCTGGGCGCGCCGTTCCTGCGCATCTCCTGGGGCGGCACCGACGCCAGGACGCTGCCGGCCGCCTCGACGATCAGGCAGGTGCAGCAGACGCTGGACAGCGACTTCCCCGTCAACTCCACCGCCCCGATCGAGTCCCTGCTCACCGGCCCGGCGGCCACCAGCCAGGCGCAGCTAGGCGCCTACCTGCGCCACGTCGAGGCCATCCCCGGCGTCACGTCCGCCAAGGTCACCGGCGTCAAGGGCAATGTCGCCCGGGTCGACATCGGCTACACGCCCGCCCCGGTGTCTGACGCCGCCCGGCACATCGTCACCGAGATCCGTGCCATCCCGGTGCCAGGCACCGCCATCCTCGTCGGCGGCACCACCGCCGGCCTGATCGACGAACTGTCCAGCCTCGGCTCGACGCTGCCCTGGATGGCGCTGCTCGTCTGCGTCTCCACGTTCGTGCTGCTGTTCCTCGCGTTCGGCTCGGTGGTCCTGCCGCTGAAGGCGATCGTGATGAACGCGCTGTCGCTGTCGGCCACGTTCGGCGTCGTGGTGTGGATCTTCCAGTGGGGGCACCTGTCCGGCCTGCTGCGGTTCACCCCGACCGGCTCGATCGACCCGACGATGCCGATCCTGATGCTGGCGATCATCTTCGGCCTGTCCATGGACTACGAGGTGTTCCTGCTGTCCCGGATCCGCGAGCGCTACGACCAGACCGGCGACAACACCGTCGCGGTCGCGGCCGGCCTGCAGCGCACCGGCGGCGTGATCACCAGCCTGGCCCTGCTGCTGATCATCGTGATAGGCGCGTTCTCCGCATCCGGCATCACGTTCATCAAGCTGATGGGCGTCGGCATGATCGTCGCCCTGATCGTTGACGCGTCCGTGGTCCGGATCCTGCTGGTGCCTGCCACCATGCGCCTGCTCGGCCGTGCCAACTGGTGGGCGCCCCGCCCGCTGCGCCGCCTCTACGGCCGCTACGGCATCAAGGAGGAAACCCCGGCCCCCGCCGTACCGGTTCCGGCCGGCACCGAAGGCTGACCGCCCGCCCCGGCCGGGCTCCCTTCTTTTGGGCCGAACGAGCAGCGGTTCCCCGCCCGGTCAGCTCGCACCCGCCGGGATGGGCGAGAGCCGTGGTTCCCCTCCCGGTCAGCTCGCACCCGCCGGGATGGGCGCGAGCAGTGGTTTCCCTCCCGGTCAACTCGGACCCGCCGGGTTGGGCGCGAGCCGTGGTTCCCCTCCCGGTCAGCTTGCACCCGCCGGGTTCGGTGACGGCCCCGCCACGGCCCAACCCGGCTTTACCCGGCGGTACAGTAGCCAAGCGGCCGGTACCTGACCGGCCGCGAGCCCGAGGACCGCAGCCGCTCGAGGAGACCGACATGAACCAGCCCGACAGCGTGCCAGAAGTGCTCGCGGCGGCCCTGCCGGCCGGGGTGTACCTGCTAGACGTGCGCGAGGACGACGAGTGGACCGCGGGCCACGCCCCCGACGCGGTGCACATCAGGCTCGCCGATGTACCCGCGCGGTCCGGCGAACTGCCGCGCGACCGGGAGCTCTACATAATCTGCCGCAGCGGCCGCAGGTCCGCCTACGCCGCCGAGGGCCTGCTCGCCGCCGGCCTGAACGCCATCAACGTGGCCGACGGCATGACCGGCTGGGCCGTCGCAGGCCGCCCCATGATCAGCGAGAACGGCGCCGAACCACACGTCGCCTAGGGCACCTCACGCTGCCCCAGATTCGGTCGGCCCGGTGGCTTGCGTTCGCGCCTTACCTGGAGCATATGAATCCGAGATCCGGTTGAATGCCACGCACCACTGCATGACCATGCGGATGCGGAGGTTCCCGGTCACCGTGCGGGTGGTCGACCCGCCCGGCCAGGTGACAAGCACGTAGGCGGTGGTCTTCTTTCGGAGGGTTAGGCCGAATAGCCTACTTCCACCTGTCTTGGTCTTTGCGTCCGGGAACTGGACCTCTGCGTGCGCTCCGGGTCTCGGCAGCGCCGGAGCGGTCCGGACGCCCGGCCACAGCAGCGTACTCATGATGGCTTCCTGCCCTCGCTGTCTGGCATGTCTGCCTCACTCTTCGGGCTACCCTGATCTCCGTGATACATGCCGGCCCTGCCGTCGTTGGCTGTACTCATCTTCGCCGAGAGTGCCGTCGCGGATCCTGATTCTTCATCTGCTGCCGACCCGGGCGTGTCTTCCTTTCGGCGAGGAGTTCATTGCGAAATAACAACCGTTTGCCGGTGACGCCCGAAACTGGATCCGACCGTCGGCCTGCCCAAATCAGGCGTGCCAGCCTGACATCAGCCGGATGGGACGCCTGTCCCTGCCTGCGTATGCTCGGCGTGGACGCGCCGTCTGCGGGCGGCCGCTAGGTTTCCGGCATGCCCTGGGAAGCGCCCCACGAATCCGGCACGGTGCTGTAGCCGTTGCCGCTGTAGACCAGGAACTCCGAGGCTAGGGACGGGGACGACAGGCCAACGCCCGCCTTCAACGCCGCCAGGATGCCGACATAGTTGGGACGGTTCAGGTAGGCCACGATCGCATTGATGCCGTCTCCTACCGTCGGGTACGAGTACAGGTAGTAGCCGCCGCCCTCGTTCTGAATCGGCGTGCCGCCGTAGCCGGGTTCGCTCACGTTGATCGGATTGTTGGCGCCGACGATGCCGTACGGCGGGTGGCCCGCCTCGTTCTGCATCCAGTAACCCATCGACACGATGTTCGCGCTGGTCAGCGGATCGCCGAACGCCCTGAGGATGGCCTGCGACCAGGCCAGTTCATTGCGGCCCGTGGGTGTCTGATACTCCACAGTGGGGGTGGGCACCAGTTCTGGGCTGGGCGAGGGATGCGGGCTCGGCGACGGGCGCGGGCGCGACGGGGCGATGCTGGGGGTGGCGGTCGGCAGCGCTTTGGGCCGATGCGAGGCGGACGGCGACGCCGAAGCCGGCGACCGGTAAGCAGACGGCCCTGACGAGGCAGCGGAGGAGGCGTAGCCGGGCGAGTTCAGGGTGGCCTGGGCCGGCGGCACCACCTTGAGTTTCGGCGCTTTCGTCGTGTTGGCGGTCAGCGGTGTAGGCACGGCACCCACGCCGATAGCGATCGCGAGGCACAGCAAGGCGGCGGCCAACCCGAGCCCCGTGAGCAGGCGCGATGAAATGGGCAGGCGGTTCGCCCGGGTACTGGCCGGAGCATGAGATCGCGGCGCAGCCGTGGCGTGTCGGCCACCTCTCGAACGCGCCATAGCCCTCCCCACGACTGCCTATCCGTTACCGCTCCGGATGCTAGCGGAGACGAGCCGTCAAGACGGGTCGTAGCTACCTTTCCGGCTGGCGGATCAAGCCGCCGGCCACGTCGATCGCCTTGACCGTCTCGGCCCAGTCCCTAGGATCGGCGAACCGCCGGCCGACCAGCTGCACGGCCCGCATGATCCCCGCCTGAAGCATGGCCGGATCGTCCGGTTCGACGAATACGGCCCCGTCGTAGCCGTCCGCCGCCTCGGGCAGGCCGCCGACCCGGGTGACCACTATGGGAAGGCCCTGGTTCATGGCCACGTGCAGGATCCCGCTGCTCGACGAGCGGCGGTACGGAAGCACCACCACGTCGGCGTGGGCGAAGGCGGCCGCGACTACCTCGTCGGGCACGTATTCGTTGACGAACGTGATGTGGTCGGAGTGCGGGCTCGTCCTGATCAGGCGTTCCGGTTCGGTGCAGCCTTCCCAGGTCTCGCCGACGACGGTGAGCCACAGGCCCGCCGCCTCCTCCCCGGATAGCTCGTTGAAGACCCGAAGCAAGTCATCCAGACCCTTATACGGCCGGATCAGGCCAAAGAAAAGGAGGTTGACGACCTCCGGCCTGGGTGCTGTCCTGACGGCGGAGATCGCGGCCTGGGCGGCGGGATTGCCGTCGCCGGGATCGGCTCCGTACTGGTCGTACGGGCCGTGTGCCGCGACCGCCACATCCAGGTTGAGGGACCCGTAGGACGCCTCGAGCAGCCGCCAGTCTGATTTCGAGTGGACCACGCACCCGCGCGAGAGCCGGAGCAGCGCGCGCAGACCCCACCGGGCGTAATGCCTGGCGCCCAGCACGCTGGCTTCGCCCGGATCCTGGAGTTCGTGCAACTCGATGACGACGCGCAGGCCGAGGACCCGGGCCACCACGGCCAGGACCAGATAGGTGTGGAGCGTGGCGGCCGTCCACCATTCAAGCACGAGGACTCCGGACCGCTGAGCCCGCAGGAAGTTCAGCGCCCCGATCAGGGAGCGTCCCCACCACCAGTCGATGCCGTTATAGACGCGAACGTCTTCGGAGTAGGCCATGCTGGCCCGTTGCAGGCCGACTCGCTTCCAGCCCGGATACAGCCTCCGGGGGAGCAGGCGACGCAGCTGGATAACGCTGGTGTCGTGGCTCTCGGCCATGGCGTTGGCCAGCCGGCACGTGTAGTAGCTGACGCCTGACGTGAACGTCCAGCCCGGCCCGACCAGGCAGACTCCGGGGCCTCTGCCAGGGTCTGGAACCGGCAGGTCGCCAGGGAGTTCCCCGCGCTCGCTGACGTCCGCATTGACCACCGTCATGCCGGACCTGCCTGGGACCTCATCAACACGCCTCGGACAGATTCGGGTGATCGGAACAGATCACGTCGCTGCTGTACGCCCGGTCGTGAACGGGCCGGCGATGGAGACGGCCAGCGACCCCGGTCCGGAGCCGGACACGGAGGAGGATCCGGACGCACGCGGCCGCCTGGCGCCAGGAGATCTCCTTCGCGGTCGAGGCCGGGCCGCCGTAGTAGCTGACCGGGACCTCAAACGGCCTTACTCCTCGCTTCAGGAGCAGGGCGGTCATCTCGGTGTCGAGGCCGACTCCCCGTTCGCGCAGCACCAGCTCGTCGAATATCGCCTTGGGCATCAGCTTGAAGCCGGTGTGCAGATCCGTGACGCAGGCGTCGAACAGGACGTTAGCCAGCAGGGTGAGCAGACGGTTGCCCCGGACGCGCCGACGGGAGCGATAAAGCGTGTTGTGACCGGGAAGGCGCGCTCCGTAGACCACCTGGCAGCGACCCGCGAGTACCGGTCTCAGCATCCGCGGGATATCTTCGGCCGAATATTCCGGGCCGCCGTCAAAGGCCAGGAGATAAGAGCCGGTGGCCAGGTCGCTGGCGGTCCGCAGTGCGGCGCTCTTTCCTCGAGGTACCCGGTGCCGGAATACGGCCACCCGGTCATCGCCGATCTGGGCCAGCAGCTCATAGGTGCCGTCTGTGCTGCCGTCGTCGACGACGATCAGCTGTATGGCGCAGGGGTAATCGACGTTCAGAATGTCGCTTATCGCTTGCGCGATGGTCGCTTTCTGGTTGTGGACGGCTAGCAGAATGGACAGCTTAAGCGCCACAGCCGCTGGCCACGAACGCGCGGCCGGCCCGAGGTTTTCCGTATCTGGCTGCGGCTGAAAGGCGATCGGCTCGAGCAGGCTCGCCAGCGGCTCGTCATAAAGCGGCGCCGGGGGCAACAATGCTGACTTCAAGATCGGTGCTGCTACATCCATGATTCCCCCCCTGCGCACTGTGTGCTTCCCCGCGGCCCAGGCCCCGCGCCCGCGTTGCTGACGGGCTGACGGTTTTGTCCGTATGTGAGACGCCGGACGCTATGCGGTGGATTACCGGGCAAGAGAAGTTAATCCCGGTTCGTCCGCTGACATCTCGATTGATGCGAATCTAAATTCGATTTATATCGTTAAGGAAGTCTTACCGCTGGCATCTTGATCATCGAGCGACGACAAAAAGACGATCTGGACAATCGGCTCTTTATCTTCGATCTAGACCCATAAAGGCAGGCATATGGATGAACGGGTCTTACTTGAAATCGGCCGGCCGGCTCGTTCCAGGCCGGCCCGGCGGCGGGGTTGGCCTGCCGGTGGCCAGTTGGCCCGATAAGCTCTGGGCTCTCGGCACGGGTCAGGGTGAGGACGGGATGACGTACAGGACCAGATGGCTTGGCGTTTCTCGTACCTCTCCCGCGCCGCCGGGCGAACTGCTGGCTCCGTCTGAACCGCCCGGCGAACCCGCGAGATCCCCGGGCCCGGGCCGCTGGATGCCTGGGCTGAACTGGCGTAGCCGGCTAGGACCTGTCCCGGTGCTGGGGTGGCTGGCGCTCGTGGTCGCGGTGGTGGTGGTAGGCCTGGCCTTGTTCGTCACCGGCCCGGGAGGGTCTCCGAATCGCTCCGGCTTGCCGTGGGCCAGCGGCGTCTACCCGGAAGACGGCACGCCGGCCGGGGCCGCGGCCTTCGCCGCCTGGCGCGGCCGTCCGCTCGACGTGGTGGACGCCTGGTCAGCCCGGGCAACCTGGGCGCAGATCGACGACCCGACCTGGCTTTACCAGCGGTGGCGGGGACAGCGGTACACCATGGCCTTCGGGGTGCCGATGATCCCGGAGGGCGTGCCCGGAGTCTCACTGCAGGCGTGTGCCAACGGGGCTTACGATGCGTACTGGCGTCAGTTCGGCCAGGTCATCTCGTCCTATGGGCTCGGCAACTCGATCATCAGGCTGGGCTGGGAGTTCAACGGGACCTGGTACGCCTGGAAGGCGACCGACCCCACGGTCTGGGCGCGCTGCTGGCAGCAGATCGTGACCGCCGCCCGCGCCACCGCGCCCAACCTGCGGTGGGACTGGGACGTCAACCGCGGCGTCTCCGGCGGCCTCGCCAACCCGGCCCTGGCCTACCCAGGCAACGCCTATGTGAGCATGATCGGCGTCGACAGCTACGACTCCTGGCCGGCGGCCACGACCACGGCCGGCTGGCAGACGCAGCTCAACGGCCCCCAGGGCCTGAACTACTGGCTGAGCTTCGCCAAGGCGCACGGCAAGCTTCTGTCGGTGCCGGAGTGGGGCAACGTGGCGACCGGTGCCGGTTCCGGCGGTGATGACCCCCAGTATGTGACGGACATGAGGGACTTTTTCGCCGCCAACGCCGCGGACATTGCCTTTGAGTGCAGCTTCCAGGGAGACCAGTCCACCACCGGGGCTAGCTACGGCGCGGGCACCTCGATCGCGAAGGCGTCGGCGGCCTACAAGGCGGGTTTCTGACCGCTTACCCGTGCCGGCCCGAGCCGCCCCCCGCCCGGCCGGGATGATGCGAGGCAAGCGACGCCGCGCCGCTGGTCGCGCCGCCGGCGACCGGGGCGCTCCGATGCCGCTGGCGGGTGACAAACTGGGCACCGCGACGGTAATCCATCCACCTGTCTCATACGTCCAGTCATTGACCGGATGCATCCTTCGATGTCGCGGCGATCGCTCGCGGCGGCGCAAACAAGATCATTACTGATGCTAGTGAAACACCCAAGTCTCAGTTGAGAGAAACCCTGTGTGCGTCCTTCCCGCTCCGCCCATGCCAGGCCGCGTGCTAGCACGGCCACGGTGGGTGCTGCGATGCCGCCCGCCAGCACCGGACAACTGGGCGCATGGATGGTGACCGGGGCGCGGGGCGGCATCAATCAGACGACCGGATCGGGCGAACGGGCCGCCGCCCCGAGGCGCTCGCTGAGCGTGATCGTCGTGGCTTCCTGGCGACGGCATCAGGACCTGCTGACCAACGCAGGCAGTCTTCTCGCGACGACCGGTGTTACGTCGGCGCTGGGCTTCGTCTACTGGGCATTCGCAGCACGGGAGTTCAGCCAGCAGGACGTCGGATACAGCTCGGCGGCTGTGTCCGCCATGGGACTGCTTGGCACGATCGGCATGCTTGGCCTCGGCACCCTGCTCATCGGCGAGTTGCCCCGGCGTAGCCCGCGTGCTGGCCTGGTATCGGCCGCGCTGGTGGCCTGCGGCCTAGGATCATTGGTGCTCGGGCTGGCGTTTGCCATAGTGGCCCCGCACCTCAGCGCCCGTTTCGCGAACATGACCGGCACACCGGGCCGGGCCGCACTGTTCACAGCCGGAGTCGTGCTGACCGGGGTCACCCTAGTTTTCGACCAGGCCACCATCGGACTTATGCGGGGCGGACTGCAACTGTGGCGCAACTCGGTCCTCTCAGTTGCAAAGATGCTGGTCTTGGCTGCTGTCGCGGTCATACTGCACGATCGCTTCGGCGTCGGCATCACCCTGTCCTGGGTGGTGGGCATAGCGGTATCGCTGGTGCTAGTCGCGCTACGGTTGCGGTTCACAGGGACGCGCGTCCTGCGCAGACCCGACTGGGGCGTCCTGCGCGGCCTCGGCCGGACCGCAATGGCCCACAACTGGCTGAACCTAGCTATTATGCTGCCTACTTCCCTGCTGCCAGTACTGGTCACGGTGATCGTGTCACCGTCGGCGAATGCCGCGTTCTACATTGCCACGATGATTACCGGCTTCGTATTCATCGTGCCATCGCACTTGGCGACGGTTCTTTTCGCGGTCGTAGCGGCAGACCCCAAGGTAGTCGCCCGGAAGCTGCGGTTCGCCTTGCGACTGTCGTACATCATCGGGCTGCCTGGCATGGTAGCTCTAGCCCTGGGCGCCCATATAATGCTAGGCCTGTTCGGGAAGAGCTATTCTGCGGACGCCGCGCTGCCGATGGTCCTGATGGCCATTGGCTATCCGGCTGCTGTTCCTAAGGCCCTCTACATCGCGGTATGCCGAGCGGACGGCAGGATAGCACGGGCGGCGGTCGTGCTGACTGCGTGCTCAACCGCTGAGTTGGCTGTCGCGGCGGTGGGCGGGATGGAAGGCGGGCTGATTGGTCTATCGTGGGCACTGCTGGCCGTGAAGTACGCCGAAGCATTGGTAACTTCGCCGCCGGTAATCCGGTCGGCCTTCGGTCACGGTCGGCATCGCCGCACTGAATCGCCTGCCGCAGGCTCCCGTACCGAGCCGGCGGCTTCTTCAGCGCAGACCGAAGTGAGTGAGAGGATTCAGCAGGAAGCGGGTATCGCTGCACTGCGGGCGCTCGGGACGGGCACCGGCGCAACAGCGCGCTTCCCCGGATCCGCGGAGGTATTTGAGCGATGATCTCCATCGTCATTATCAGCAAGGATGAGCCGAGTCTCGATGACACGCTCATCGGCGTCGCGGCACAAGCCGAATCTCTCGCAGAGCCGGCCGAGATCGTCGTCGTGGACGCATCCGATGGCCGCCTCGAGCATATTCGCGTGCGGCACGAGGAACGCGTAAGATGGCTGCAATTCAAGCGGCCGCCCGGAGTACGCATTTCGATTGCGCACCAGCGTAACGTAGGCGTGCGCGCGGCGCACGGGGAGATCATAGTGTTCACTGACGCGGGTTGTCAGCCGGAGCCGGAATGGCTGGCCCGCATCGTGGCCCCCGTGCTGCACGAGGAAAATGTTGCGGCCGGCCTGACCCTAGCGACGTCGGAAAGCACCAGGCTCTACGATCGCTGGGCTCGACGGAATATGGCGGCGCGCTATCTGACTGCGTGTGCCACCATCAACCTCGCCTTCCGGCGCGAGGTGTTCGAAGCCGTCGGCGGGTTCGACGAAGGCTTCGAGTACGGCTCCGACGTGGACTTCAGCTGGCGTCTTACGGACGCCGGCTACCGGATCCGCAGTGTTCCTGACGCTATCATCCGGCATGACTGGGGGACTTCCCGTCGTCAACTGCGCCGTTCTTACCTTTACGGCAAGGCACGTGTGCGGCTGTATCGAAAACACCGTGCCAGGCTGAGATCTGTGCTCCGCAACGACCCTACTGCGGTTGTGTACCCGGTATTTCTGCTCGGCTTGCCGCTGACTCTGGTTTTCCCGCTCTATCCGGCTCTCTTGCTCATACCTGCCTGGCGGAACCGCTCCGACGGGCCAGTCCAGGTGGTGGTGGATCACCTCGCCTACGGTGCCGGCATTCTCGTGCAATTGATCAGCTTATGATGGTGACGGCTCTTCGCTGACCGGTTCCGCGAATAGAGCGGTGAACTGATCGCTGCCGCCGTAGCTGAACTTGGTACGCCAGGACTGCGCGGCCAGGGCCTGGGGGGCGGTGAGCGGGTCGAGGCAGATAAGCGGCTGGCGGGGCCCGGACGGATGTCGCAGGAGGTCGCAGGGGGTGGTGAGGACTTCGCGGATCGTGGCGCGGGCCCCTCGTCGAGGGCGCGGGCGTAGTGGCCGTACAGGCGCGGCCCATGTCGGCCAGGTTGTACTCGTGGCGTCCGCCGCGGTCGTCGGCGCACGCGATCGTCGTGAACTCGCTGGCAGCCAGCCGGGGCCGGGCCCTTGATCCGGCAAAGTCAGCGAGCCGGGAGCATAGCGTATATATTGCCTTAAGGTGCCAAGCGACTACTTAAGGCTATTTATCCTGATATGTTAACTTTTTGATAACATAACTACGATTCGGTACTCTCTCGCCCATGATGTCGCATTCACTGGGTGAAGCGGCTACGCCTCCCCCTGACGACGCCTACCACAACGGTGCGATCGTTTCCGCAGTGCTATGCGCTCGGGCAAAGGAAGGATGCGTTTGCTGCTCGTCGCTCAGCCCCGCTGGGGGTAGGTTTTGTTCACTCCGCAAGCCGCAAATGAGAAGGGCAAATCCGCCGCGGTCGATGCGGCGGAGCCGTTTTCCTGGCCTGGGCCAGCGGTTCAGGGCCGAAGTGGCGAGGTGCCCGTCCCACGGCTGAAGCTCTCTATCCTGATGCCCGCCTATAACGAGGAAAATACGGTCGGCCGGGCGGTGGCCGAGATCTTGGGTACCGACTATCCCTGTGACATCGAGCTCATCGTCGTCGACGACGGCAGCACCGACGGGACCACGGTGCTGCTCTCCGCTTTCCGCGACGACCGGGTCATCGTCCACCGCCACGAGGTCAACCAGGGCAAAGGCGCCGCGTTGCGGTCGGCGGCGGAGCTGGCGACTGGCACCCACTTGCTCCCGTTCGACGCCGACCTGGAATACGCGGCCGAGGACATTCCGCGGATGCTCGAGCCGGTGCTGAAGGGCCGGTCGGATGTTGTATACGGGACCCGCCTGTTCGGTGTCAACACCGTCTACCAGTCCTACCGGTACGCGCTTGGCAACCGGATGCTCACGGCGCTGGCCAACCTGTTCTTCGACGCGAGCCTCAGCGATATGCACACCTGCCTCAAGCTGATGCCCGCGGCCACGATGAAGCAGCTCAGCCTCAGTGAGATAGGTTTCGGCCTCGACACGGAGATGACGGCACTGCTGCTGTTGCGCGGCATCCGCCCTTTCGAGGTCCCGGTCAGCTACTACAGCCGCTCGCACGCCGAGGGCAAGAAGATCAACTGGCGCGACGCGGTCAGGTGCGTGTGGATTCTGCTCCGGGTGCGGTTCCGAGGCGCTCCGGGCGACCCCGAGGAGCCCGCATGACGACATCGGCCGTCCAGCCGCAGCCACAGCCGCTGCCGTCAGCGTCCGTGGGACCTGGTTTCCGCCCGGCCAGGGTCCTCGACGTGGAGCTCACTCGCCCGCTGCCGCCGGTACCCGGTGGCGAGCCGTATCGCCGCGCCTGGGTGCTGGCTCGCCTGCACACCGAGCCGTTCGGCCTATTCGAAGCCCCGCTGCCGGCCGAGGGACTCCTGCCTGACCAGCTCGGGACGATGCTCTGGCGGGACCTAGGCCCGGCCATCGCGGCCCGGTTCGCGGACGCTGGGCATCAGCCGCCGTCGATCCTGACCGGTGACGGGCTGACGGCCGACCCGGTCACGTGGCCCTTCACCCGGCGCCGGGCGGCGATCCTGGCCGGTGCGCCGCCGATTAGCGTCGTTGTCTGCACTCGCGACCGGCCCGCCCAGCTGGAGACGTGCCTGAACCGCCTGCAACGGCAGGAGTATCCGCGTTTCGAGGTGGTGGTGGTCGACAACGCTCCCGCTACCGATGTCGTGGAGCGCATGGTCGAGCGCCTGGCGGCGGGGCCCGCGCGGTTCCGCTACCACGCCGAACCGCGGCCCGGCCTGTCCTGGGCGCGCAATGCCGGCATCGCCGCCGCCGACGGCGACATCATCGCGTTCCTCGACGACGACGACGAGCCGGACCAGCACTGGCTGGCCGGGATCGCCACCGGATTCGCCCGGGACGGCGCCATCGGATGCGTCGCCGGCCTGATCCTGCCGGCCCGGCTCGACACCGCAGCCGAGGAGCTTTTCGAGCAGCAGGGCGGGCATCGCCTGGGCCGAGGGTTCGCGCCCGAGACGTTCACCCGCTCGGGCCCGCAGAGTCCCCTGTTCCCGCTGCCGCCGTTCGGCACCGGGGCCAACATGGCGTTCCGGCGAGAGACGCTGGCCGGCATCGGCGGCTTCGATGTCGCGCTCGGAGCCGGCACCCGCACGTTCGCCTGCGAAGACACGCTGGCCTTCACGCTCGCCCTGTTGTCCGGCTCCGACATCGCCTATGAGCCTTCGGCGCTGATGTGGCATCATCACCGGCCGGACATGGACAGCCTCGGCCGCCAGCTGCACGGCTATAGCATCGGCCTGACCGCCTTTTACGCGGCCCTGCTGCGGCACCGCCCTGGCGTGCTCCCCGGGCTGCTAAGGCTGCTTCCGGCGGCGGGCGGCTACCTTAAGCGCGGCGCCGCGCCGCAAGCCGCGCCGGACCTGCTCGCGGAGCTGGACCGGCGGCATCTGCAGGGCCTGGCCCTCGGGCCGCTGGCCTATCTGCGCAGCGTGTACGAGCAGAGCCGGGCCGCCAGGCCCCGGAGGTATGCAAGGCTATGACGGTGGTCGACAGGACTCCGCAGGGGGGACCGCCGGCCCAGCAGCGGCCGGTGCCCGGGCCGCAAGAGGCCGCCGGGACGGTCCCGGAGTCCCGCCTTCCGATCAGCGTGGTCACGCTCATCGCCTCGGTCGGTGTCCTCGTGGCCAGCGCCGCCTACGCCGCCGGCCGCATGGGGTACGCCAGCTCGCCGTGGGCCGACC
>Ga0070762_10000795_pt1 | contig 13905 bp, 9 predicted proteins | sample HubBroMetageREF2_FD_66726 | JGI IMG/M metagenome (GOLD analysis project Ga0070762, IMG submission 66726) | Reference soil microbial communities from the Hubbard Brook experimental Forest, New Hampshire, USA - Hubbard Brook CCASE Soil... | ecosystem: Environmental > Terrestrial > Soil > Temperate...
GTCAAGAAAACGGCGCAAAGCTCCGGAGCCTGTCGTGGTGGCGCGAGTTTCGACAACAATGCACAAAAACCTCTACCCAAGCTGACGAATGCCGCTGCCGACATTTCGTCAACGAGCAGGAATAATATTCAGGAATTTTCCTTCTGGCAAGAGAAGAATTAACAATGAAATGAAATAAAGCGAAGACAATAAGTGTGACCCATGGTTTTTATGGCTTAGGTTCGGGACTTGAGGGCGGTCGGAATTGAACTCGGGAAATCGAAAGAAAGCCCCGCAACTCCCTGATAATATTGGATAAAGTTGACCGAACTTCCTCTACCGTCGACTCCCGTTTTGCCCACGGCGGTCATGTCTAACAATTCCGTTAAGGGCTCTACACCTCGCGCCGGATTATTATCGTCAACTCTCAAATATGTCTTACGAAACAGAAGTCCAGACCTTTGCGTTCTCGGAAGCGGCGAACACCATTCTTTTATTCGCCTATTTGTCCTGCTCTTCCTGACTTCAATTCGAAAAGTATTCCACCCGCCGCAATCTACGAAGTCGTAGTGCAGTTGCCGCGCGATTATTTGGCCGTGGGGACAGGACTTCGTGATGAGGCGCATTTGTCAGCCCAATGGCAGAGCCGTAGAAAGCCCAGTCAAGATTTAGATTGCAACCAACCCATCTGCCGCGATTTCCTCAGAGAAAACTCACTATTTCTGTGACGACCCGCACAGCCTTCTCCTTGGGCAAGTTGTAGTCTCAATCGATTCCCGTCAAGTGGCTGGCCTCGATTCAGAAACGAGGCTTGCTTATGTTGTTCGCGTTTTGGAAGGTCTTTGTCGCCGCACTCATCTTGAGTTCAGCGTGTCTGCCAGTACTGGCAGAGCAACCAGCGCGGCCAGTCATCCCAGTAGCGATCCCACCCGGATCGGTACGTCCGCAGCATCCGCGCCCCTTGACCCAAGGCTCAGGTTATATCTTCGCTGGCACCGTTAAGTCGGTGGAACGGCTTGCTCCCAAGGGGAACGGCGTGGCCACTGTCCAGATCAACTTCCATGTCGATCAGGGCCTGCGCGGGGTTCGTACCGGGCAGACGCTGGCGATCCGTGAGTGGGCCGGACTATGGGAGTCGGGTGAGAGTTATCGTCCAGGTGAACGCGTTCTGCTGTTTCTGTACCCTCCCAGCAAATTAGGACTGACTAGCCCGGTCCGTGGGTCGATGGGACATTTCAAAATCGGCCCTGATGGCCAGGTAGTGCTCGATCCAGGACGAATCAGTTTCCTCGCACCGCGTCCCCATATTCCGGGCTCGATGCCTGGAAGAACGCGCTTCACCCCTGTTGAGTTTGTTCGTTTCCTTCGTTCGGCGGAAGAGTAAGCCATGTCGACAAGCTCCTTCTTTTCGCCGGCGCATGAAACAGGATTCCCTTATAGGCGAGTCGGGGTGATTCTGCTGCTTCTTACGTTCATACAAATTGCGCGAGCTGGAGGGCCGCGCTACATTGCCGGAATCAGCTACTTCAACCAGGGAACAGCCGGGACACCGCTGGCCTGGGCCGAGGGAGTAGTCAACTATTACACCGACCAGGGGCCTCTCAGTGCGACGGTTCCCGGACCGCAAGGGGACGCGTTGGTCGCCGACGCTTTCAGTCAGTGGACCTCCATTTCGACCGTCGCCTTATCGATCACACACGCGGGACAACTTGCGGAAGACGTCAACGGCTCGAACGTCTACCGCAATAGCGATGGCACAATTACCATGCCGCCTGACATCATGCCGACAGCCACAGGCACGCCGGTCGGCATCGTTTACGACGCGGATGGCACCATCACGGACGCGCTTCTCGGCCAGGGCGCCGGCGATGCCTCAGAGTGTTTCGGCAACGCCGTCTACGGAGGCGTCGACAATTTTGGAGTCCAAGCTTTTTTCCTGCACGCGCTAGTGGTTATCAACGGAAACTGTGTCGTCCAACTGCCCGATCCTGATGTGGAATACAGGCTGGTGCGCGTGTTGGGGCGAGTGCTGGGTCTCGGCTGGTCGCAGATGAACCTTAACGTGCAGACTGGCAATCCTCGACCGACGGCCGACGACTACGTTGGTTTCAGCATCATGCATGCCGTTGATTCTCCTAGCTGCGTTCCCATCGCCTCATGCTATTCGAACGGTGGCCACGTCAACCCCTACGAACCGAAAATGGACGACCAGGCGGCGCTTTCGCGCTTATATCCGGGATCGACTTTCTCCGCGAGCACCGCGCGTATTCACGGCAATGTGTATTTCGCAAATGCGAGCGGACAACCGGGCCAGGGCATGCAAGGGGTGAATGTCGTTGCCCGCTGGATCGATCCCAATACCAGTCAGCCCTCGGGAGCATATGCTGCTGCTTGCGTTTCTGGCTTCCTGTTCGCCGGAAACGTGGGAACGACCGCAACCGGCTTCAACGACGCCACCGGGCTACCCTTCAATCGTTATGGCTCGAACGACACGACGCTTGAGGGCTTCTTTGATCTGGCCGGGTTGCAAATTCCTAATGCCGGGAATAGCGCGCAGTACCAATTGACTGTCGAAGCTGTCGATCCTTCTTGGTCGGCGACCGCAGGCCCTTATCAGCCCTGGCAAGTGCTGCCTTCGGGCTCTACGCAAACCATCACAGTGAACGTAACGTTGGGCGGGGACGTTCCGCAGGACATTTTGATGCAAGACAGCGCCATCCAAAAACCAGATTGGTTTGGGCCGACGACTTACACGTCTCCAGCACCGCTGCCGGCTCCCGGTGACTGGGCAGCCTCGCTCGACCCCTACGGCGGCCTTGACTATTTTTGGTTTACCGGACAGGCCAACCGTACGCTCTCCGTGTTAGTGACGGCCCTGGACGACTCCAGTACTCCGTCGGAGAACAAAGCTCAACCGGTGATTGGTATCTGGCAATTGTCTGATCCAGGAACTTTTCCAGCCCCAGCCAACACGCCGTCGGCCTTCAACTCTTCAATTTTCGGGACGACGATTCTGAACGCGGAATTGCTGGAGGCGACCAGCTTCCGCGTCGGAATCGCCGATATCCGAGGCGACGGACGTCCGGACTACCGTTATCACGCACGCTTACTCTACGGTGACCACCTCACGCCAACTCGAGCCAGCGTTGCTGGAGGCACGGCTCTTGCGGTTGCAGGCTACGGCTTTCAAGCGAACACTGCGGTTACCATCGGAAGCGGGAATGTCCCGCAACTAGCGGCATCCGCGAACCAAATCTTCGTGACCGCGTCGGCACAAGCGGACGGAGTCCGGAACATAACGCTTATCGATCCGCCGACGGCGGCAACATCGATCCTTACCGGCGCGGTGACCTATGGTGCCGGCCCAAACGATACTCTTAGTTTGGTTGCGGGGTCGAACCCTGGGACGCCGGTCGGGGGACAAGCGCCAAATCCGATTCGTGTAGAAGCCCTGGCGCCCGACGGAATAACTCCTGTGGCCGGAGCCAGCGTGTTTCTTACTGCGAGTCCCGCTGTGGCCTTCGCCGCGTGCTCTGGCGGTGCCAGTTGCACTCTGCTTACCGATCAATCGGGCCAAGCCTCCACGTTTGTCAGCGTCCTGAGCGCTGGTGTTATCACCATTACGGCGCAACTCGCGCCCGCTTCGTACAAGGCTCCCCAACAGGTGCAGACCACCCTTCTTGGTACGGAGACATCTCTTGACCTGTCGCTGCTTTCTCAGTACGCCTGGATCGCGCAAGGATCCACCGTGAACCTCACCCTTACTGCGCGGGTGTTATCGAACGGCGTTCCCATCAATAAAAGAACCGTCAACTTTTATCTGGATAAGGGATCCGCGACGCTCAATCCCCCCACCGCTAAAACGAACTCCAACGGATACGTCACCAGTTCCCTGCAGGTTTCAGCCATCCAGGGTGACGTGCAAGTGAGCGTTTGCGTTGAACCCGGCGATGCGCCGTGCAGCACTTTTTATGGAACAGCAGTACCGCCTTCGGCGCTGCAATTGCAAGCAGTAGGTGGCGATCTCCAGTTCATTGCCGTAGGCGCAACCTTTCAGCCAATAATGGTTAGGGTCACCGACACGTCGATTCCGCCCCACCCAGTGGCTGGAGTCGGCGTGACCTTCCAATCGTTGATTGGACGCACCACCACCAACGCGCCGATTCTGTCGGGCGGCGATACCAACATTACAACCAATCCGATACCCATTGTTCTGGGGATGTCGCAGGCTTCCGTGACCTCTGACGCCTACGGCGTGGCGAGCATGCAGCCTTCGACGGGCGGATTTCAAGGCGCTCTAGCGATTCTGGGCACGGTCACGGCCGGGCCAGGGAATCTGCCCTTTCAGTTGCAATCGCTGTGGCCGATCACGCAATAGGGCTGGCAGTGTAGGCGCGCGCACCCCGCGTGTGGCGCCCACAAGGGTACCTCGTCGGCAGAAATCTCGTCACTTCTTCACCCACTGATCCACCCAGTCATTGACCGTTTTGTACCAGAGTTGGCTGTTTTGCGGCTTGAGCACCCAGTGTCCCTCATCCGGGAAATACAACATCTTTGAGGGCACTTTCAGGCGCTGCAAAGTCGTGAACAGCTGAAATCCTTCGGACACATCCAAACGATAATCTAGCTGGCCGTGGACGACGAGGGTAGGAGTTTTAAAATTCAGCGCTGACAAGTGCGGCGACCATTTGCGATACAGTTCACGGTTGTTATAAAGCGGTCCTTTGAGTTCCCACTCCTCGAACCAAAGCTCCTCGGTAGTGCCCCAGTCGGATTCGTTATTGAACGTCCCATCGTGCGAGACGATGCACTTGAAGCGCTGCGAATGTCCGAGAATCCAGTTGGCCATATAACCGCCGAAGCTCGCGCCCAAAGCGCACTCGCGGTCCTTGTCGATGAACGGATACGTGTGCTCTGCGTCATCGAGGCCTTTCATCAGATCTTCAAAAGGTGCCCCACCCCAGTCTCCGTTGACTGCGTCGATGAACTTTTGGCCATAGCCCGTCGATCCATGAAAGTTGACCATAACGACCACATAGCCGTTGGCCGCGAAAAGTTCGGGGTTCCAGCGATAGCTCCAGTCATCGCCCCACGCTCCCTGCGGCCCGCCGTGAAGTAGAAACTTGACCGGATATTTCTTGCTGGCATCGAAGCTCGGCGGCTTGATCAAGAAGGCTTCTACTTTGTCACCGCTCGCGCCAGGGAACCAGAAAGATTCAAGTGGAGCCATCGCGACTCGGGAAAGGACAGCATGATTGAGATCGGTGAGTTGGACCAAGCTCTTTTCCATGGGTGGGGCCTTGCATCCCTCAGGTTTGATCTTCCCGCCTGCATCCGTGCATACCTCCTGAGAATCGAACACGGTTGCACCGCCGGCCACAGGCGCAGCTTGCGTCAACGCGGCGCGAAAGATCTCATTCGGGAACCTCACCGACATCCGCGTAAATAAAAGACTCTTGCCGTCATGGGTCACGGCGAGATCGTCGTTGTGGCCCGGCACAATCAGCTTGACCTTGTTTTTTGTCAGACGGGCAGTGGTATCCTTTCCCTCATCCCCGCCGATGACCGCAGTGTCCAGCGAGATGGAATACACCGGCGAATCGCCCTTGTCTTCCGCGACGAAATAAATCTTGGAGGAATCGGGATCCCAGGTATAAGTTCCGACCCAACCGTCGAAGCTCTCGGTCAGATTTCTAATGTGTCCGCTACGCCGGTTGTAAAGCATCAGCCGAAAGCGATCGCTCTCGTATCCCGGTCGGACCTGGGCGCGGTAGGCAATATATTTCCCATCGGGCGAATATAGCGGCGACGAGTCGCTCGCGGGATTGTCGGTGATCTTCTTCGCTGTCCCTCCATTCAGCGAAACAATAAACAAATCGTTGTTAGTGCTGAGAGCTTCATCCGCGTCGTGATTCGAGGTGTAACAGATCTCCTGGCCGTCGGGCGAGAACGTATAGTCATCCTGCCCGCCCAAGCTGAATGGCGGTACATCGAAATCTCCAGGAGTCAGATCGCGACTCGTCCCTCCGTCAGATGAAATAACCAGAAGATGATCGCGCTTCCCCCCCTTATACGCATTCCAATGGCGATAAAGCAGACGGATGAAAATCAAAGCTTTGACCTTCGACTGCTCCGCTTCCTCAACTTTCTTTGCATTGCAAGCTTCGTCAGCGCAATCGGGATAGACGTTGGAAACAAAAAGGATGTTTTTTCCATCCGGCGACCAAATGGGACCTTCGGCTTCGGTCGCAATCGAAGTCAGCTTATGTGTTGCGCTCACCGTCCCCTTGGCGTCATCAAAATCAGCGATCCAGATCTGAGAACCACCTTCTTTCGACGACAAGAACAAAAATCGTTTGCCGTCGGGCGCCCAACGCGGACGGTCTGATTCCTGGACATGAATAATCTCGTGCGCTTCGCCACCGGCGGTCGGTACCGCCCAGACATGCGGCGTCTTCGTATTCGCTTCCAGGCTGACGTCCACCGCGCTGAACAAAACCCATTTCCCGTCGGGCGAAACAATGGGCTCTCCCACCCGCTTAAGGGCCATCATGTCTTCAAAGGTAAATGGATGTTTATTCTGAGCTAGAAGCGGAAGAACTAATGACGCGAACAAAATCAAGCCGAACAAACGGCGCATGACCTGCCTCCGTGGGGAACGGGCCAGTGTAAATCATGCAGCCTTACGGCGGTCTTAACCGAGTTTGTTCGGGACTGACTGACTCGAATTTAGCGAGTCTGTGCCCGCTCTACGCACTCCAGAATTTCCGCCTCGCTCAGCGTGTGGTCCGACGATTTGGCACGCTGATAAATGCTTTCCACCACATCGTCCGAAGCCGGAATGCCGCGCCGGTCCAGCCAGAACAACACGTTCGACTTCCCGCTCATGGGGCCGACATCGATCACCTGTTCGAGACCGAACACGTGCGACGGCACTCCCGAGTACACTGTGTTCGCCAGTTCAACGTCGTTCTTCTTGTAGGCCTTGATGACTGCGGCGGCATGCACACCGGTAGCCGTGCGAAACGCGTCTTCACCGACCAGCGGATAATTGGCCGGGATAGGAACGCCGGTCGCTTGCGAAACAGCCACGCAATACTCTTTCAGCCGGGTTAGATCTTGCTCAGCCCATGGAGGAATGCCCATGAGTTTCAAGTTCAGCAGCATGTGATCCATCTGCGTGTTGCCGACGCGCTCTCCGATTCCGAGAGCCGTCGCATGCACGCACTCTGCCCCCGCGATTAATGCCGCCATAGAGTTGGACAAGGCAAATCCGCGATCACAATGTCCGTGCCAGTCCACGCGAATTTTCTCGCCCGACGGCCTCACGACTTCGTTGATGACGAACTGTACCAAGGCAAATGCCCCCATCGGCGTGGCGTGCCCGGCGGTGTCGCAGATAACGATGGACCGCGCGCCGCAACTGATCGCCGCCGTGTAGAGCCGTTTGACCATCTCTGGATCGCACCGCGTCGTGTCTTCGGTCACGTACATGACGTCGAGGCCAAGCGACACCGCGTAGTTCACCGCGCTCTCAGTCGTTTCGAGCAGAAAGTCGTCGGTCCAGTTTTCCGTGAAACGGCGGATGGGACTCGATCCGATAAACGTCGCAGCTTCGATCTTCAGCCCGGTGCGCTGCACAATGTCCGCGATCGGACGGATATCGTTCTGGTGAGTTCGAGCCGCGCAGTTGGCACGAATCTTCATTCTGTGGCTGACCATCTCGCGCGCCAAAGCTTCTACATGCTCGATTGCGCGCGGCCCCGCTCCGGGCAGCCCCAGATCGAGTGAGTTGATGCCCAGACTTTCCATCAGATGGAGGATCTGAATTTTTTCCTGGATGGAAGGATCGCGCACCGAAGGCGACTGCAAACCGTCGCGCAGCGTTTCATCGTTGAGCAAAACATGCCCCACCGGTCGCAGCGATGCGGGATGAATCCTGTTCCAATCGTAAATAAGTTCCGAAGATTTCATTGTCTTGTGCGGGTAAACCGCGCGGGGACACCCGTCCCACCAAAAGCCTGGCAGGTTTTACTTGGTCTTCGGCGGAACCGTCAACCCGAAAATCGAGATCTGCCCCGACCCACCAACATTTAAACCGCCCGACTCCTCGGAATTCGGCAAGTAGAGTGTTTTGCAGTGTTCGCAGCGATAGACTTCGGCATCGCGCCCCCAAGCCTTTTCCACATCCCCACAAACCTCCTCCAAAACGTCGACAGTATAGAACCAGCGTTTTAAATGGCCACCGCAAAACTTGCCTTTCTCGTTCTTCTCGTTGCAAGCTCGCTGTCCCGCCTTTTTGATCTTGACCTTGTGATTAGGTAGTTGCGGAGGAGTCTGTGTGCCGGAGGTAACAGTTGTGGCCAAAAAGTTCACCCTGGTTCAAGCGGCCAACGCCGCGGATTCTTCCACTATCCGTATTCTACTCGAAGCGTTTTGCGTGACGCTAGAAAAGAGAGCGAATTGGGGAGTTCACCTAATTAAAACTCTTTCTTGGGTGCGGCCTGTTCAGCGCCGACGCGCCCGACCGCCATATCCGCCACGAAGTAATTTTCGCCGGAGATCGGAGCGCCAGCCATGCGTCGAAGCATGGCAATCTGTCCGACGTGAGTCAAAGCATCAGCAATCGGTCCCTGAAAAAGCTTCTCAATCGGCGCGTGAACCGGCTCTTCCGAAGCCAGGTAGTCGTCGAAGCGCTGCAGGGCTGAGAAAAACCGGCATGTTTCCTTGTCCCAGGTCAGCGGTTGCGACGGGACAAATTTTGGTTTTCCCTGTGCCATCGAAAGCGACCAATCCACCAAGTCCCCAATGTGAGCTAGAATTTGCGCCGGACGTCGCCCCCCTCCTTCGAATTCGGCAAACTCCGCTGGCGCATGGCGAACAGCCTTGCCCCCGCGATAAGCCAGCGTTGCCAGGGTATGGCGAAAAAAATCGCGCTTGGGATCCATGGGTGACATGCCAGGCCTCTCCTTAGTTTCCGCAAGAAAATATACCCTAAACGACATCATCTACGGGGTATGGCGAGGTGGGAAAAATATCTAGAGCCGTCCTTTTCGCAAGAACGCGCCGGTTGCGCGCAGCGCGCCTCGCAGCTTTTGATGTAGTCCGGGGGCGAACATCAAATCAATGAAGCCTTCCATCTGCCGCGTAAATCCTTCGCCGTATTCGTACCACCAGACTTTCTTGATCTCAGGTAGACGATCAGAGTCCACATACTTGAGTCGCACCATTTCTTCCAAACCGAAAATGCCGTGCGTGCGGCCCAACCCGCTCGCTTTGATGCCGCCATGTGGAGCTTCGCTAATGCCGAAGCAGGCTACGGTGTCGTTCACCATGACTGTGCCTGCCTGAATCCGACGGGCCAACGACATTCCGCGTGCACGATTGCGGGTCCAAACACTGGCGGCGAGACCGAAGTCAGAATCATTAGCGAGTCGGATGGCCTGATCGTCATTATCAAACGCCACTATCGGAAGCACCGGACCGAACGTCTCCTCGCGCATGATCCGCATAGCATGAGTCACTTCGGCCAGCACCGTGGGTGCGTAAAAATTCGAACCGAACTCAGGACGCCGCGCCCCCCCGATAAGCACTCGCGCGCCCTGTAGGCGCGCATCTTCAACTTGTGCTTCTACATTCCGCAATTGGCGCTCGCGGATCAGCGGCCCGATGTCAGTCTGCGGATTAAGCCCATTACCCATCCGCAGCAGCATGGTTTTTCGGACGCAGGCTTCGAGGAATGCGTCATACAACGTGCGATGCACGTAGCAGCGCTCGACTGAAAGGCAGGCTTGTCCGGCGTTCACGAACGCACCCCAGACCGCCCCACTGGAAGCGACGTCCACATCGGCGTCATCGAGCACCAGCATGGGATCTTTCCCCCCGAGCTCCAGGACCACCGGTAGTAAGCAAGCCGCCGCTGCCAGCGCAATCCGCTTGCCCGTGGCGACGCTTCCGGTAAAGACCAATTTGTCGATCTCGGCGTTCAGCAGCGCCGAGCCCGTAGCTCCGTCGCCAATGATGATTTGAAAAACATCTTTCGGCACGCCGGCTTCATATAGCAAGGACGCTAGCTCCAACGCCGTCAGCGAAGTAAGTTCTGAAGGCTTCAGGACTACGGCGTTTCCGGCCACGAGCGCGGCCAATGATTCAGTGGCAGGAATAGAGAACGGATAATTCCACGGCGAGATAATGGCGATCACGCCATATGGTTCGCGCAGGATGCGTCCGACCTTAGTCTTCATGGCCAGGCTGCCATGTGGAACCGGCCGCTCACGCAAAAAGGCAAACGCATTCTCAACACAGAATCGCGCGGCATCCAAGACGACGAGAACCTCGGTAAGCAGAGCTTCTACCAGTGGTTTACCGGCCTCGCGCGTAATCAGGGTAGCGACTTCCAATTTCTTCTTATGAAGCAGGCGCTGAAACTCGCGAAGCACCGCAACTCGTTGTTTCGCCCCAATTTCGTTCCATGCCGATTGGGCTGCGCGAGCTCGGAGCACCGCAGCATGTACCTCGGCATCGGCGGCAACCGCGAATTCGCGCAGCGTCTCTCCGGTCGCGGGATTCATCGAAACCACCTTGCGCGTCGTGACTTGAAGATCAGACATGTTTCACGAAAAGTTCACGCGGGCGAGCGCGTCACCGCTATACGAGTGGCTAATATTCGACATTTACCAAGTACAGCCCGCTGGCCGGAGCGGTGGCCCCAGCGGCCGAGCGGTTGCGTGCCGCCAAAACGCCGGTGATGTCGTCCGGTTTCAATGTTCCTTTTCCCACAAGCATGAATGTTCCCACCAGATTGCGGACCATGTGGTGCAGAAAACCGCTGCCTCGAACGGTATAAGCCAATTCTTCCTCTTCGTTTCCATGGCTCCAGGTCGAAGCGAAGATTTGTCGGACATTTGAAGGCACACCGGAACCCCCATCGGAATTAGTTTCATCCTTGCGACTGCGCTCGGAATCTACTGCTGCAAAGGAAGTGAAGTCGTGTTCTCCGATAACCAATCCAGCGGCTTCCTGCATCGCGTCGTGGTCAAGGGGATAAGGATAGTGCCAGACGTAGCGCGCCAGAAAAGGAGAACAAACGGCGCCGCGATAAATGCGGTAACGGTAGGTTTTCGCGTGAGCGGACTTGCGCGCGTGAAATTCAAGGGACGCATCGATGGACTCGATCACCCGGATGGAAGGCGGAAGAACATCGTTCAGCGCCTTCACCAGGTTGCGTGCGGGCATAGGCGATTGGGTCACGAACGTGGCTACTTGGGCAAGAGCGTGAACCCCGGCGTCGGTGCGCCCAGACGCTTGCGGCAAAACCTTTTCGCCGGTCACCCGTCCAATAGCCGAGGCCAGAGTGCCCTGGATCGTGACGGCGTCCGGTTGCACCTGCCATCCGGAGAATTCTGAGCCGTCGTATGCCAGAACGATTTTGAGATTACGCATCACGTCAAAACAGTTTGCAAGTCTTTGCAAATTTAATGCAGTCGACTGGGCCGAGCCTGATTCAGCAGTGTCGCGTCAGCTATACTATTGCATTCCACGTAGCGGTTTACGACGAAACGCAGCGCTTTGCCCAAAGAGCATAAAAATGAAACCCGGGCAGGCTGTTCTGCGTAATAACTCTTGACCTAGAGAAGCCTTTGTCGCCATCACGAGCGATTCTTATGCATGGAGAAAAGCGAATGCCTTTGTCTGCTTTGAATTCCGCCTGCCGGGCCGCAATTGCCATGACAATCGGCGGCGCGCTGGCCGTTAGCGGTTGGGCGCAAGACTCAACTCAATCCACTTCGGCCTTGCCGGCTTCTGAGCCCAAGACGGTGCAGGCCTCCCAATCGCAGGAGTTCGTTATAAAAGACTATTCGAAGCCGACTCCGGCGTTCCCGAATGTGATTCGGCCTTACATGCCGCAGCACGTACCGCCGCCGAATTTGGCCAACACCTCGCGGATTGATCAGCTCATGCGTGACGGCAAGATCATGCTTTCCATTGACGATGCGGTTGCGCTGGCGCTGGAGAACAATCTTGACATCGGGATTGCGCGTTACAACTTGAACATCGCCGATACGGATGTTTTGCGCGCGAAATCCGGGGCCAACAACTTCCTCGGAGCGAATTCTGGATTGGTGCAAAATACGCCGGGTAGCGGCGTAGGCGGGCTGGGCGGAACGGTCGGCTCCGGTGCAGGCGGCACCACGGCGGCGCCAGGCGGCATCGGGGCCGGCACAAACGGATTGGTGAGTTCGAGCCTTGGTCTCGGATCGCCGATTACGAGCTTCGATCCGATACTCACCAGTACGCTCCAAGAGGACCACAACAATACCATCTCCAGCAACGTCTTCACTGGAGCGCCAACCGTCGCGCAAAACACAGGAACTTACAATTTCGCCTACAACCAAGGCTTCCAATGGGGTACGAACATGTCTGTGGGGTTCACCAACTCTCGAGTGACCACCAACAACGTGTTCAATACTTACAGCCCGCAGATCAGCCCGGCTTTCCAGTTGAGGCTCACGCAGCATCTATTGCAAGGCTTCGGTTTTCTTCCCAATACCCGCTTGATCCGGTTGACCAAGAACAATCGTGAAATCTCCGACGTCGCCTTCCGGCTGCAGATTATAACGACCGTGGATCAGATCGAAAACATGTACTGGGATTTAGTCTTCGCTTACGAGAATGTAAGAGTGCAGCAGGAGTCGCTTACCTTCGCGCAGAAAACCCTATCTGACACGAATAAGCAGGTACAGATCGGCAGCCTGGCTCCGATTGAGGTAGTTCGCGCCCAGAGCACGGTTTCCTCTGACCAGCAGAGCTTAATCCTGGCGCAAAATAATTTGCAGTTACAGCAGTTGCTAATGAAAAATGCGCTCAGCCGGACGTTAGTGGATCCGGTGCTCGCGGACGCCGAAGTCATTCCGACTTCAACCATCGCTTTGCCGGATCAGGAAGCGGTTGTACCGATCCAGGATTTGGTCAACGATGCCCTTGGTCATCGGCCCGAATTGGCCGAGTCGAGAATCGATCTGACCAACCGCGAGATTAATAACAAAGCGATTCGCAACTCGATGCTGCCCACTCTCGACATCTTTGCCTATTACGGTGGTTCGGGGTTGTCAGGTTCACAAAACCCTGCCAACCTCTGCGCCAATCAACCGACCGCAGAGCAGGCGGAAGGATTTTGCTCGGGCTTCAATCCCACGATCCCCCCTAACGGGGCTACCGTAATTCCCCCTGTCACGTCCGTCGGTTACACCACAGCATTGAATCAATTGGTCAACTCAACGGCGCCCGATAAGGGCGTTGGCTTGACACTAAACATTCCAATTCGCAACCGCAACGCTGACGCTTTGCAAGTGCGCGCGGAATTGGAATATCGTCAGGCGCAGATGCGCGAGCAGCAAATCGAAAACCAGATTCGCATCGAGGTCCGCAATGCCCAGTTCCAGGTGGTGCAAAACCGGGCTGCTGTCGCAGCGGCGCAGGCAGCGGTAAGGCTAGGTCATGAGTCTCTGGACGCAGAACAGAAGAAGTTAAATCTAGGCGCTTCCACGAGCACGCTGGTTTTGCAGAACCAATCTATTTTGGCGACCAATGAATCCAACCTGGTTTCAGCGATGGCCGCGTATGAGAAATCGCGCATAGAGATGGATCGTGCCACTGGCCTTCTCCTGGACCATGCGGGGATCATCATGGGTGACGCCGAGCGCGGGCAAGTAACGCGCATGCCAAATGTGCCTTATGTGAAGCCGCGTCAGGATGTGAAGTCGGTGATGGACGCCCCTCAGCAACAGCCGTAGAACTAGCGAGGTCGCATAGTTTGCGGAAAAATCTCGGGTCAGCAACCGAAGCCTGAAGGGGCGCGGCTTCGGGCCTCGTTCAACGCTTGAGTGAGCTCTGTGGTCTCAGGTCCGCTCCGGCCCGCTTCACTGT
>Ga0070762_10000798_pt1 | contig 13856 bp, 12 predicted proteins | sample HubBroMetageREF2_FD_66726 | JGI IMG/M metagenome (GOLD analysis project Ga0070762, IMG submission 66726) | Reference soil microbial communities from the Hubbard Brook experimental Forest, New Hampshire, USA - Hubbard Brook CCASE Soil... | ecosystem: Environmental > Terrestrial > Soil >...
AGATCCGTACCCTTGAGTCTAGCTAAATTCGAGTCATGTGATTTAGGCTTTGGCCTCAACCGCCGGTGGGATCGAGGCCGCGACCACCCAAGCAGATCCGATCAGGGCGAAGTTAACCGCGTTCTCTCCCCAGGCGAAATGATTATGGGGGAGGGTGAGGAGGACCCTGGGCGCATGCACCAGAATGGTGAATAAGATGAACATCGCCGTGAGCAGCACGGCGCCCAGACGCGCGTAGACACCCGAGATGATTGCGATGCCGGCTGCAACATGTCCCGCCCCCGTCGCGTACGCCCAAAAGGTTTGGCCCGGCGGCAGCCACGCAGGAACCATGCTGACGGTGTTGGCCAGGTAGAAGTGATGCGCCAAACCAAAATAAATCAGACAAATGCCAAAGATGACACGGGCGATCCTGGACAGGCGCTCGGCGGTTGCCGGTTCGAGTCGTGCGTAGAACGTGCAAATGATCAGTGCCCCAGCCGCGAGCGCCAAATTTTCGAGCACTCCGTACCAAGCGCCGAACTCGGATGGGTGGGCGAAGCCACGGGGAACGTCAAAGAATAGTATCGCCAGGCAATAAGGCACGAAGAGCGCCAAAGCGCCCCAAAACGCGGCGCGTCGCCATTGCATGGCCAACCCGGCCAGCAAAGGAAGCACCGCCACCGCATATCCCAGGGGACTCGGTCCGGAAAAGCCATTCGGCGCCGGTTGCCACACCACGGCGAAATCTCCCCAGACCAGTCCCGTAATGCCCAGGATGACCGCCCCAAGACCGTAGACCCGGGTACTGATGGGCCGCGTGAAACCGGCGTTCAAAATGGATGCCACTGGAGTCTCCCAACGAATTATTTTTGGTCGGTGAAGCAGCGCCCTACGCCGGTTGTCTCCTGATCCTAGCTAAGCCGCCGTGCCAAGAGAAGTTCCACTTCGTCGCTATTTAACGGGTCCACTCAGGCTGGCGCGCTCGAACTAACGATGCGGGCTGGCGGTTGTTGCGACACCCAACATCGGACCCATATCCGATCCGCGATCCTCCCGCTTCAGGCTCGGTGCATAGAGGCTCGATATGGTCCCATCCAGGTACAAGGCGTCCCGACAATGCAGGGAGTCACGAAAGAAACTGGCAAACTCATAAAACGTCACCGGCGACTCACTGATCACGAAGGCCACCGAGTCAGGGGAGGGCGCGCAAACACCATTTCTGACCTTGCGCCAGGTGGAATCAGGACTCATGACCGCCGATGTTGTGATCTCGCCTTCGTGAACCAGCATCGGTCCGGATTGTGTCGCGAGCGTTGGCTTCGGTTTCTCATTCCCATAGTCGCTCGTCGTCATCACGCGCGCCGAATGGCCTTCGATGAGAAAAACGCCATTGGGTTGTTGCGAGAAATTGCCGGACCCCACGTGACGATTTAGGTGCACAAGCTCGCGACCCTCGGCCACAAAGAGACCGACCGGTGAGAAGTCCGGTTGGTACATGCCCGCGTTCACCGCAAATACCAATTGCTTGCCCTTGAGGTTCAACGCCTCGCGCAGAGCGGAAAATTGACGGTAAGGCTGGCCCGCGTCGTCCTTCCAGAACAGCTCCAACTGCTCGGCGGTCAGATCCACTCGGCATACTGTGAAAGGCGTGTCCCCCACAGTCTTCGCCCCGCATTCAACCGCACGCGCGACGGCACTGCAGATCAGCAGAGCGCCGAGCAAGAATATGCGATTTATATTCATTCGCTGCCCGGCAGTTTAGCGCCAACTGCACGAGAACACCCGCAACTAGGCCCGCACCCCGCGTCGAAAGCTAGGCCAGGGGCTGGGCGTTATCCCAGGGGATACACTTATCTATGCCTTCTTATCGCGCTCAAAAATCGCAATTATCAGGTCGGACTGACCGAAGCCAGCACCGGCCGGCGCGATGATTTGATGCAGCCGCCAGCCTTTATCCCCTTCAGCGTTTAAAACCATTTCGATGTCGCGCATACCTTGTTCTAGGGAACCAAAGCGAAACGACATTTCAGCCAATTTGTACTCGTACTTTGTTAGGTATGGTTTCCGCACGTATTCCAGATCGTGAACGCTGATTCCGAAAACCGACGCCAAAGCTTTTTTCGACTGCAGCGACGCCGAACCCTCGTTTTCTATGCGCTGAATCGTTCGCAGATTAAGGCCCGACGCTATTGAGAGCTCATCCTGGGACCAAGCTTTTTTCGCGCGAAGCGCAACTACAAATTCAGCATTGATTTTCATTTGGCCATCCATGACCCAAGTTTTAGGCACCGTTATCTTGTTCAGGATAAACGGCGATTGTTTTACGACAAAGATACGTCAAATACCCGACAGTCTAGCGCCAACATTACGACAACACCTCGAGCAACGCGTTGCGGTCGAGCCGCGTTCTTGCATCTCTAATATCGATCTGATAGAAATTAATTTCGGACAAAGTTTTCTTGAGGCACGTCAGGCACCGATAGATTAATCACTGTCCGAAGCAGAGGAACTTTACCTTCAGGAGTAACAATAAATGGACCTTTTTGATCTTTTCATGTCTTGGTTTAGTCCCGATGATGGCGGTGGACATTCTCACGTTTTGTAACACCGCTTGAAAATGTCATGGAAGTGACAGCTTTCCGGCGGCGCCCCGTTATCGGGGCGCCGCCGTTTGTGGCCTAGCGGCCAAATCCCTCGCACGTGACATTGGTCGATCCGCTCACAGAGCCCACCGTCGCCGAAATGGTCGCGTGACCGTCGTAATACGAGTGGGGCGCTTTGCAACTCACCAGTCCCGCCGCGACGGTCGCGACGCTCGAGGCGCTGGAAGTCCAGGTTGCCGTTGCGGTGACATTCTTGGTTGCACCGGAGGCAAAGGTTCCGATCGCCGTCAGCTGGAACTTGCCGCCGGCTGGAATTTCGCACTCCCTCGAAGGCACAATCGTTATGTACTTGAGCTGCGCCGCTTGGCAGGTCACGCCGATCGACGCGCTGACGCTGCCGCTCGTGGCGGTGATCGTCGCGGAACCGTTCATCGTCGCGCCGGCGTTGCAGGTCACGAGACCTGCGGCTGACACCGTGGCAACGCTCGACACGCTGGAACTCCACTGAACCGCGCTCGTAAGAGGCTGCGCGGGTCCGGAGGAGAAGTTGCCGGTCGCCGCCAATTGCGCTGTGCCGCCGGTCGGCAGTGTGAGCTGCGCGGGTGCAATCGTGATGGACTGAAGCACGGGCGCTAAGCAAGTGACCGTCGTCGAACCGGTGGTGGTGCCGGTCGCGGTGGGGCCGGTCGCTGAAATCGTCGCGGATCCGCTCAACGTCGCGCTGGCGCTGCAGCTCACCAGTCCCGCCGACACGGTGGCCACTCCCGGCGCGCTGGAAACCCAGGTGGCCGTGCCAGTGAGATCTTTCGTGGAGCCGTCCGTGTAAGTACCGATGGCCTTCAATTGCACCGTGCCGCCCGCCGCCACTTGTGGCGCTGGCGGCGTCACATTGATCGATGCCAAAGCAATGACGCTAATCGTAGCTTGCGTGAAGCTTAAGATGCTGTTGCCTGCGGCCGCTGAGCACGAGAGCTCCGCGGAATACGTACCCAACTTCGTCAGCGGGCCGGTCGAAACGGAACCTGAACCAGAAAGGCTCCCCTGCGTTGGAATTCCGTCGCTCGCGGTGATCGAGCATTGCGTGGGTGGAAACGACAGCGGGGACGCGGTCGCGGCCGGGGCCCACGTCAGTGTCGCCGTGGCAGGAGTGGCGGAAGTGACGATGACCGTTGCCGGCGAAGGCGTGAGCGTGACGCAGGGCGGAACATTGTTCGTCGGCCACTCGGCATTCGCAGGCTGAAATAGAAAGAACAGATCGATGGGCAAGAAGAGGTTGGCGAGCCGCCCGTCGATGTCGCCCGCCGGGTTCGGATTGCCGGGCGGCGCCAAGCCTGAGAACGCCGGCAACTGGGAGCGCAGGTAGGCGTCCCCGGAGGCCAGCGAGTTCATCGCGCAGCTAAAGCCATTCGATGCCGATTCGGCGAGGCCGGCGTTGAAAAAGCTTTGCGCCTGATTCACGTAGCCCTGAACGGTTGCGGCGACGCTGGGATCGATTTGCGCACTCGCCGCGCCGATCGTGCTGGTCAGGTTGGTGAACTTGTCCGTGACGAATCCGGGCAGGCCAGTGGCCATGCCGCTCGGCGCGCTGTTGAGCCCTAGGCCATACGCCATCATGGACAAGACGTGGCTGTTGCCGCCGCCGTTGTCGCAGAATCCGGAGAGGTCAATGAAGAAATTGCTGCCCGGCGCGGGGCCTCCCTCGACGATGGTGCCTTCGATCAGGGGCAGGTCGGAACGCGGCGCCCAGGCAAAAACCTGCAATTGCGGGCAGGTCAGGTTCAAGGGCCCCGGCAGGGGAACGTTCGGATCGACGGTGTGCTGAAAGAAAGTATTGTTGGCGTTCTGATCCACCGTCTTCGCGGTGCTCTTTACGACCACGAATCCGGCGCCGGTGGGTCCGGAATGGCCGCACATGGATCCCGGCAGCACGGTGCTCGGGAAGCCGGGGCAATAATTTGCGACATCCAGATTGCCGCCCGCGCAACTCCAAGTGGTCCCGACAACCGTGACACGCGGATCGGATTTCACGACACAGCTCTCTTCGAGCAGCGGCGCAGTGGTCGGAACGGAGCCGCTGCCGGCGCCTGATAATTGCGTGGTCAACTGCGGACCTAAGGGGGCGCACACGCTGGGTGCGACGCAAGCAGTCACGGGCACAGAACCTGAACTGCTCGTCGCGAGACCTTGCGGATCCTTGTTGCCCGTACTTAGTGAGGCCAGCGGCAGATTCGCACCGCTCGCCGGCGGGGCGCCCAACTGCAGGATCTTGCCGCGCCCCGGCGTGAACTGCGACACGAACGCGTAGGTCAGAGTCGAGTACGTGCCCACCTTGATCCGCTCTAACCCGAGCCCTAAACCGCTGGCGAAATCCGCGGTCATCGCGCCGCTGCCGGAATCGAAGCGCATGACTCGGCCGCCTAAGGTCGTGAGCAGCAGGCTCACCCCGTGGGTTGCGTCCGCCGGCCAGATATCCATGCCGACCGGCAGCGTGCCGCGCAAGAGAGAGGACGCGACCGCGGTCGAAGTGGGACTGCCAAGCTCGTGCCCCGGATTCGCCAGCAAGCCCGCGATCGACGCTTGCGAATAGACGAGCACGCGAGGATTAAAAAAGTCATTGGCCAAAATGAGCACGTCGCCCGCGTTCCAAGCCGCGGGTGCCGTGCCGACGGGAGTTGCCGAAGTCGTGGCCACCACAACCTCGGTGATGAGGCCGCAGGTGTCGTCAACTAAGATCGGCGCGCCGTAGGCACCAGTCGTCGCATTGAAGGGCAGCACCCACAACGCGGCGTTGTCGAAGGGCGGCCCCGCCGTTGCGACAAATACGTTGCCCGCCACATCGGCCGCGAGAGCGATCGGGTATCTGGGGCCCGTGCCCTTTTTCGACCAAGTAAAGATAGAAGTCGAGACCGCGTAGCTGGCCGGGCCAGGGCCCGGATAGCGCAGGATCCGATTATTAGCCGCATCGGCCACGATCAAGTCCATGGCGCTGGTGACTGAGTTGGGAACGCGCGCGACGGCAAAAAAACTGCCTTGCGCGGCACCATCGGTATTGAGGACCGCGGTCCCCGAAATCAACGCGCCGGTGTTCGGCGGCGTGTTCGGCGTCACGGTTACGTTGTAAAGCGCGTTGCCGTTGCTGTTCACGCCGGTCAAGCCAAACTGTTCAACGGGCACGGTCTGGGCGTGGAGGGAAACGAAAGTCAGCAATGCGGCGGCGCCGACCGCAAGCTGGGTTGCTTGACGGCGCACAGGCGACAATGCACGGAAGTATTTTTTCGCGGAATGGAAATCCATCGATATCCCCTTGCTGTTTTTGTTCTTCGGGGTATCGCTGCGGGCACCCCGTTCGAAGCGCCGCTTACGCTAACACAATGATCGTTACGCGTGTCGCCGCGCGCTTCGTATTATGTCACGGTGTTGCTACATTCTGTCTCGCCGCATCGGCAACCTGCGTCTTTTCGCGTCGATGCAAGTTGTCCAAGTAGCGCTGCGCCAGAGTTCGATAGATCAATGGCAATCCGCTGTCTTTCACCAAGATCGCCTCGCCGTGGGCCAAGGGTTTTTCGGCCTCGGGGTAGCGGCCAAGGCCTGTCAGCGCGGCGCCCTCCGCGCATTCGGCGAGCGCGGTACGCCAGTGATCGGCGGATAACGCCGCCGTGTAGATCGCCTTGGCGTTGCGCGCGAAATCGAGGGCCTCCGTGTATTTCTTTTGCTCCACTCGGAGGATGGCGAGGGCGATCAGGCTCGAGGCGATGTCTGGGTGCTGTGCATTGAGCAGCCGGCGACGCATGGCCAGTCCCTCTTCCAGATAGACGTCGGCCTCCGTGTCCTCACCCCCCATCGTCAGCCAAGAACCGATCACGTTTAGGACCCGAGCTGTCTCCGGATGATCCGGCGGGTAGGCCTTGCGATAAATCCCGAGCACTTCGCGCATGTTTGTCAGGGCTTCGCGAGTTTCGCCGCGGTCGTACTGAAGCGACGCAAGGTTGAGCAGCGTTCGCCCGACTTCCGGGTGCTCGGGTCCGAGCAATTCGCGCCGCATGTCGAGCGACTGTCGGTAGAGCGTCTCAGCGCCGGCCAGATCGCCTTTGTCCTGCACCGTCATAGCTACATTTTCTAGCCCGTTGGCGATTTCCGGATGCTTGTCGCCGAGCAGCTTGCGGTTCATTGCGAGCGATTCTCGATAGAATTTTTCCGCCCCGACACCGTCGCCCTGCTGCCACAGGAGCACGCCCATGTCGTTGAGCACTTCGGCGAGATCCGGATGCGGCTCGCTGCCGCGCAGCGCGCGCTGCATCGCCACAGCCCGTTGCATCAGCGGGATCGCGGCGTTTAGATCGCCACGGTCGGCGACGGTTCGGGCCAGATCCTTCAGCGTGCGCGCGACCGCGGGATGTGTTTCGCCATACAGCGCCTTCTGCCGCTCCAAGGTCTCGCGCAAATTCTCCTCGGCGTCCGCATAGCGCCCTTGCTTGGCGTGCAAGGTGCCCAGGCCGTAGAGCGAATTCGCCAGTTTTTCCTGACTTTGCCGATCGTTCGGGCGCGCCGATTCAATGCGGATCGCTTCGCGGTACGCCTTTTCGCCCGCGTCGTAGTCGGCTTGCAGGGCCATCAGGTCCCCTTGATGACTCAAGGAATCCGACAGGTCCAAAGGATCGATGCCCTGCAGATGCCGTCGTTTCACGACGGCCGCATCGAGCAGCGGCCGCGCTTGTGCAAACAGACCGAGCCCCATATAAACCGTACCCACCGTGTCCATCAGCGTGGCCTGAATGGCCGGCTCAGCCGCCAACTCGCTCTCGATACGGACCGCGCCCTTGTCCATCATTTCGCGCGCGGTCACCGTGCTGCCGCGCGCTTCGCTGGGATCGAAGATCCTAAAGAGATCGACCAGGAACCGGGTCGCCTCTTTGGAGGTACGTGCCTCTGCCTCGGCGCGCAAGGTCTGGCGCTGCGCGGCGGCCCGCTGCACTAGGGCATAGGCGGCGAGGCCGCTGGTGAGGACCATGCCGGCCGCGGTCGCGCACGAAAATGCGAACAGGCGCGCATTGCGGCGTTGTTGCTCGCGGCGGCGTAACGCGTCGTATCCGACACCGAGTAGTCCGGAAATCAGTTTGAGTTTGGCGTTGTTCTTGCCGTCCTTGCCCGGACGCGCATCGGCCGCGATCGGTTCGGTGCGCGCGGAGCTTAAGTTGCCATCGCTCCCCAGGCGAAAGCGCAGGGCAGGCGGGAAGCATTCTTCCGCCTCGCGTCCAGGCAAGTCGCTGGCATTCGGTTCGCCGCCGACGATGATGCAGAGGATCCGGTCTTCGCGCCCGAGGCGCTTGAACGCGAGAATCTCCTCGTTGACCCACTTCGACTGCGCTGACTGCGGTGAGCAGATGACAATCTGGGCGGCGGACCCGGAGAGTGCGGCATTGATCAGGCCACCGAGATCGGTGGCACTCGGCAGTTCGTCGCGGTCCTTGAAAATGGGCGCCAGCCGTTTCGGTACCTCGCCCAGGGCGGTTGATGTGCCGATCAACGACTTCGGCGGACGGTATCTCTCGAGGGACCTGTGCAGCCAAGACGCCCAAGCCGAATCCCGGTGGCTGTAGCTGATAAAGGCACGGTATTGGGGCGCGTCCACTCTATCTTCTTCTGGTGGCTGTTGACTTGGCGTCAATGGCCGCAGGGATCAAGCAGCCTCGCGGCTAGTCTACTGAAGACCTACAGCGCCCGCTACAATAGCGGCAATCCACGGAGTGAGAAGACACATTGTGAAGATTCGTAAGGCGCTGCTCGCATCGGCCGCAATCGCGTTTGTCATGACAACGGGTGCAACTGCGGGGGCTGGCGGTGGCGGCGGCGGCGGTAAAGGCCTGCACACCCCGCGCACAGAAGGGGCCGACTTGTTGCCGAATGCGGGCCGGGATGCACTCAGGCAGGTGGTTCAGAATCAGTGCCTCCCGAATTGGCAGAAACATCATGAGCCCTCGCCCTGCGAGCGCATCTGGCTGTCCAGCCCACAGCCGGACAGCCCGGGTTATGCCGTGCTCGAGGATCGCAAGGGTGGTGCGCACTATTTATTGATCCCGCTTCAGACCTTTTCCGGCACCGACAGCGGCGAGCTCTTGGATCCTGACTTGCCGAACTATTTTTCGCAGGCCTGGGGCGCGCGCGATCTCTTGGACAGCTATGTCGGCCATGCGGTGCCGCGCGCCGCGGTGGGGCTCGCGGTCAATTCGGTGCGGGCGCGCGACCAAGACCAATTCCACATCCATATAGAGTGCCTGCGGCCGGAGGTATTCGACGCCCTGCACGCCGCGGCTGCGCAGCTCACCGCCAAATGGTCGCCGATCACGGTCATGGGCTTGACCTATCAGGCCATGCGCCTCGCGGATAAAAGTCTCGAGGCAGTGAGGCCTTTCGACCTGGTGGCACAACAGAGCGCCGATGCCAGGCACCACCTCGAAACCTATAACGTGCTCATCGCGGGCATGCTGTACCCGGATGGCGCCGGTTTCGCGATCCTGACGAGCACCGGACCCAGCGCTGAATTGCTATTGGATCCGGGCTGCACCGCGGGCGGCGGCGGTGGCTGAGGCGAGCGGTTACGCACATCGCGCTCAATGTAGTTGCTGCGGTACTGATCCTCGTGGGTTTGGCGGGCGCGGTGGTACCGATGCTGCCCGGCATCCCGTTGATTTTCGGCGGCATTTGGCTCGCGGCCGCGGTGGACCATTATCAACATGTGGGTTCAGGCTGGCTGATCGCTATCGGTAGCATCGCCGCGGTCGGATTGGTCTTGGACCTGACCGCGGCCGCGTTGGGTGCCAAGCGAGTCGGCGCGAGTGCCCGGGCCGTCTCGGGCGCGCTCATCGGCACGCTCGTCGGTCTATTCTTGGGTATTCCGGGACTGATTCTCGGACCCTTTATCGGCGCCCTGGTGGGCGAACTGTCCGCGGGAGGCAGTTTGCAGCGTTCGACGCATGTCGGCATTGCGGCGTGGATCGGTCTGCTCTTCGGCACCCTGATCAAGTTGGCGGCCTCCATCATGATGGTGGTGCTGTTCGCGGCAGCGTGGTGGTGGAATCGGCAGCCCGGTTGATGATCAGGCGGGGAGGAGGGATTGTGCAAATACAGCTGAATGTGAACGGTCATCCCCGCCAAGTCGACGTTGAGGCGGATGCTCCCTTGCTGTGGGTGATCCGTGATGAGCTCAATCTGACGGGCACGAAGTTCGGATGCGGCGTTGGCGCCTGCGGCGCGTGCACCGTGCATGTCAACGGCAAGCCGGTGCGCAGCTGCGTACTGCCGGTTTCCGCGGTCGTCGATACGCAGGTCACCACGATCGAGGGAATCGGTACGGAGGCCTTAAGTGCCGTGCAGGCGGCATGGATTCTGCATCAGGTGCCGCAGTGCGGGTACTGTCAGTCGGGCGTCATCATGGCGGTGAGCGCGTTGCTGGCCAGCAATCCCACTCCCACGGAAGAGGAACTGGGCGCGGTCATTACGAACATTTGCCGCTGCGGCACCTACACTCGAATGCGCGCGGCGGTCAGTTCGCTGGCGGCCAATGGAGCTCGAAAGTGATCTCCCGGAGAAGGGTCCTGCTCGGCGGAGCGGCGGCAGCCGGGACGTTGATCGTCGGTTACGCTCTGTGGCCGAGTGGAAGAATCAGGCGCGCCGATCGGCTCGCCGCCAAAACGGGCGAACGGTTTCTCGCCTACTGGATCAAAATTGCCGACGATGACATCGTCACGGTCGTCATCCCCCACTGCGATATGGGCACCGGCATCTTTACTGCCTTGCTGCAAATGGCGGCTGAGGAGCTCGGTGCGGATTGGGACAAGACGCGCGCAGAAACCGCGCCTCCCGATCCGCTGTTTGCCAACGGTGCGCTGGTGGAAGGATTTGCGCTGGGTCAGGCAGGCATGACGCGCGATTCCGTTCCCGCATTTCTGCAAGGATCGGTGTTCGCGGCAGGAAACCGGCTGGCGCAATTCATGGATATCCAGGTGACCGGCGGTTCCTCGGCGGTGCGCACGACCGGCGTCTACGGCGTGAGAATCGCCGCAGCCGCGGCGCGCGAGATGCTGATCGCCGCGGCTGCGGACCGATTAAAGGCGCCGCTCAAGGCGTTTCATAGCGAAGGCAGCCGAGTTATTCACAAGCCTTCCGGTCAGAGCTTTCGATTCGGCGAACTCGCCGCGGCGGCCTCGCGCTACAGCCCGTCGTCGCATCCAGCCCTTAAGCCCAGGTCCGAGTACACCTTGGTCGGCAAGGCCATTCCCCGCATCGACATTCCCGCCAAGGTAAACGGCGCGACGCAGTACGGCATTGACGTTCAGGTACCCGGGATGCAATACGCCGCCATCAAGATTTCCCCGATTGTCGGCGGCAAGCTGATTTCGGTGAACGAAGCGAGCATTGCCGGCAATCCCGGCATCGAAAAAATCATCAAGCTGGATGATGCAGTCATTGTGGTCGCGGACCGCTTCTGGCGCGCGCAGCGAGCGGCGGAGGCGCTGAAGACGGTATTCGGCGATGCAGGCAATGCAGCGGTTTCCTCCGACAGCATCCGCGAGCAGCAACTTAAGGCGCTGAATCAGGACTCGATCAAACATGAGTTTTCCTTGGGGAAGGGTGCCAAGGCGCTGCAAAATCAAGCGGCGATCGAGCGCCTGTACCAGGTCCCTTATCTCGCGCATGCAGCGATGGAGCCGGTGAACGCGACGGCACTGCGCAAAGCGGATGGCACCCTCGAGGTCTGGGCGGGCAGCCAGGACGGCCTGGGCGCGCGCGCATTCTGCGCAAAAACGGCGGGCCTGCATCTAGAGCAGGTGATTTTTCATCTGATGCCGAGTGGCGGCGCATTCGGACGACGCCTGCCGGGTCTGTGGAATTTTCTGGCGTATGCCGTGCAAGCTGCCATGGCGCTGCCGGGGACTCCGGTAAAACTCATCTTCACGCGGGAGCAGGACCTTCGGCACGATTACTACCGCCCCAATGTCAGCAGCCGCTTCAAGGCGACGCTGAACGCGGACGGCACGCCGGCCGCGTGGGTCAATGAATATACGACTGACAATGGTTCCAACGCCGAGGCTCATATCGTCTACGAGGTGCCAAATCAGGCCTATGGCGCGGTCAAGGTGGCGACCCCCGTGCCCGTCGGCCCGTGGCGCAGCGTGGAATTTTCCTGGCACGGGTTCTTCGTTGAGTCATTCATCGACGAATTGGCGCATGAGGCCAAGGCCGATCCGCTCGAGTATCGCCGCGCGCTGCTGAGACACAAGCCGCGTCACCTCGCGGCGCTGGAGTTGGCCGCGACAAAGGCGGGATGGGGCGCGCCGCTTGCGCCGGCGCGCGCGCGTGGAATTGCAATGGTGGAATGTTTCGGAACCATCGTGGTTCACGTCGCCGAGGTGGAAGTTTCGGATGACGGCGCCCTGAAAGTGCACCGGATCACCTCCGCGGTGGATTGCGGCCTGGCTGTCAACCCGGATGGTTTCAAGGCGCAAATTGAGGGCGCGATCGTGTTTGGCTTGAGCGCGGCGCTGTACGGCGAGATCACACTTAGCAAAGGCGCCGTCGAGCAACAAAATTTCCCAAACTATCCGGTGGTGCGCCTTAAGGATTGTCCGGCCATCGAGGTGCATATAATCGAGAGCGACGCGCCGTTCGGCGGCGGCGGCGAACCGGGAACGCCGCCGGTCGCGCCTGCGGTCACCAATGCCATCTTCGCCGCCGCGGGTATCCGCATACGCGAGCTGCCCATCAACAAGCACGCGCTCAAGAGAGGCGCTTGACTTAAGTGATTGAGCGCTCTTGCGGCGCTGCGATGACGAAAAATTTCCCAGCCGATTGTCGAAATGAGCACGCTCCGGTCGTCTTTACTGTAAGAGAGCAAGGAGACCTTCTGATGTGCCCACTATGCGCAACATCCGCCGTCCTGACTGCGGCGGCTGCGACAACCACGGCGACTGCGATCGGGACGCTGAGCTTTGACCTGAGCCGGCTGTTCATTGCACGCTGCGAGGCACTCAAGGAGTGGTTCCTGCGATATTTGGAATCCGGCAAGAGGAATGAGGACACCTGACATGAAAATATATTGGATCAAGGCACAGGCCCCACGACGGGTCCTGGCGCTCGTTAAATATCTTGGCATCAAGGCGGAGTATTTCGAAGTCGACCTGATGGCTGGAGGATTGCAGGTGCCGGAGTTTGCCGCGATCAATCCCAACAAAAAGGTGCCGGTGCTGGTGGATGGCGATCAAGTGCTGTGGGAATCCTCCAGCATCATGGCGTATCTCTGCATCAAGGCGGGGTCGGACATGTGGCCGACGCGAAATGCCGCCGAGCAGGTCGAGGTGCTGCGCTGGTTGTCGTGGAACGATTGTCACTGGTCTCCTGCGGTGGCGCCGTTTTATTTCGAGCACGTGGTCAAATCGACCTTCGGAATGGGTCCGCCGGATCGTGAGTTGCTGAAGTCCGGTGTGGCTGACCTGTTGAAGTACGCGAGCGTGCTGGACGAGCACTTGAGCGGGCGCACTTACGCGGCGTGTGGACGGTTGACCATTGCCGACTTCCAACTGGCCTCGATGGCGAATTATTGGCGAGAATCGGACATGCCGTTCGAATCGCATCCCAATATCGTGCGCTGGATCGATGGTCTGAAGCGAATTCCGGCCTGGGCGCATCCCTGGCCCGTGGAGAAGGGGGCCCTGGCATCCGCCGCGGGCTGATGGACAACTTAACTGGAGTAATCGATGAAAAATTTTCTCGCAATCTTTCTGGGTGCACCTGGCTCGCCGAAATTCGCGGAGTTCATGGCATTGGAAGAGGGCAAGCGAAAGAAGATCGAGGCGCAGGGCATCAAGGCCTGGGGAGACTGGATGAAGACCCACGGTTCGGTGATCGTCGATACCGGAGGGCCGTTGGGCAAAACCAAAAAGATCGCAGCGCAGGGGATCTCGGACGTCAAAAATAATCTGTCAGGCTTCGTGGTCATCAAGGCCGAATCGCAGGAGGCGGCGGCAAAGCTGTTCCTAAAACACCCGCATTTCAGCATTTTCCCCGGCGACTCGGTCGAAGTCATGGAAGTGCTGCCGATTCCCGGTCAGGCGCAAAGCTAACGCAAACTGCGCACCGTGGTCGGTGCGCAGTCCTTTCCCGCGCGATGAGTCCCGCGCGAGCCGCTTCGCGTCGCGGCTCCAATCGATTACTATCGGCGCCCGAATCTCGAGCCGCCAGTCTCGATTGTTGGAGCCATCCGATGTTCAATCAAAA
>Ga0070762_10000802_pt1 | contig 13840 bp, 11 predicted proteins | sample HubBroMetageREF2_FD_66726 | JGI IMG/M metagenome (GOLD analysis project Ga0070762, IMG submission 66726) | Reference soil microbial communities from the Hubbard Brook experimental Forest, New Hampshire, USA - Hubbard Brook CCASE Soil... | ecosystem: Environmental > Terrestrial > Soil >...
CCGTTGGGGCGATTGCCGAAGGGAATTTTGTCAGCATGACCTGGCATAACGCCGCTGGCACCAGCGCCCATGTGATGATCCATCACGTTGTGGCCCAGTTCGCCGCTGCTGTTGGCGAGGCCGTTGGGAAATTCTGGAGTGGCAGAATTCAGAAGTATGCGCGCGGATTCAAGTGTAGAAGCGCAGAGAAAAACGATGCGGCTCTTAAATTCCAGCGAAGTTTTGGTCTGGGCGTCGATGACACGAATGCCAGTGACGCGCCGAGATGTGGGATCAAAGATGAGGCTGTGTACCACGCTGTACGGGCGAATCGTGAGCCGGCCAGTTTTTTGGGCGGCGGGAAGCGTGGAGCTCAGGCTGCTGAAATAGGAATCGGTGATGCAGCCGCGATGACAGACTCCACAGTAATGACAGGGGGCGCGACCTTGGTGCGGGCGGGTAAGAATGGCGCAGCGGCCGATGGTCAGGATGCGGTCGTTGTAATGTTTCGCGAGCGCGGCGCGCAGATCCTGCTCCACGCAAGTCATTTCCATGGCAGGCAGAAACTTACTATCGGGAAGCTGTGGCAGACCTTCCGCCTGGCCGCTGATGCCGGCAAATTCTTCCACGTAGTCGTACCAAGGAGCGATGTCTTGATAGCGAATAGGCCAATCGACGGCGATGCCTTCGCGCAGATTGGCTTCAAAATCGAGATCGCTCCAGCGATAGGTCTGGCGCCCCCAGGTAATGGATTTGCCGCCGACTTGACGCCCACGAATCCACGAGAATTTAGTTCCCGGCGCATTGGAATATGGGTTTTCGACATCGTTGACGAAGAACTTATTGGAGTATTCGTCGCAAGCGTAATAGCACTCGCGTTGGATGTACTGCGTGCCTTCGCGTTTGGCGCGATCGTCCCAGCCGCGATATTTGAGTTCCCAGACCGGAACGTGTTCGACGTAATCCTGTTCAGGGAGGATGGTGCGGCCCGCTTCGAGCACCAGAACGTTGAGGCCTTTTTCCGTGAGCTCTTTGGCGGCCCAACCGCCGGTGATGCCGGAACCGACGATGAGCGCGTCGTAGGCAGTTTTTGGCATGAGTCCCCTATGCTTTCTTTTCCGGCGTGACAGGCACGCAACCGTGTTGAACGCCCGGAATAATTTCGAGTTTCAATTCCTGAGTGAAGCCGATTTCGGAAGTGTAGTAGCCGTGAATAGTCATTTTTTTGAAGACGCGAAAGAATTCGCCGCGAAGTTCGGAGTCGCGTTGGTCGCGCGGGACCGGTTCGCGTGGATCGGAATGGTGCCAGTCGACGGCGTCGTCAAGGGAACGAAGGAGAGCAATCTGTTGAGCGGGAGTGATTTCCAGAAACGTTTTGCCAAACAGTGCGGTGCTCTGCACGTCTACATCGTCTAAGCCCTTGAGAAATCCGGCGCGGTCTTGCGGACTGGCCCAGTCGGTCAGAATGACGTCCATGAACTCGTTGACGCGGGCACCCTTTGCACCGGGCGTATCGGTAGCGGGAATAATCAGGTCCATCATGGCGAGTACCGTGTCGTTCTGATGTGGGCTGAAGGTTCGAATCTTGTAATCGACGGACGGCTGGGCTTGGCGGAGTAGCGTTAGGAATTCCGGCGTTAGCACCGGCGCGACGGCGGCAGCGGAAAGCAGTCTAAACAATTCACGACGATGCATAGGTACCCTCCTTCAAGGTGGTGAAACTCGCGGCTAGCGCGCGGCCTTCGTCGGCATGTTTCTCGGCAAACTCTCGAGCGGTGCGGAGCGATGTGACGACGTCGCCAGTGGGAATGAATTCCATCGCTACGTAGCGGGAATAGCCGAGTTGGCCCAGCTTTCGAAAAATGGTGGCGTAATTAATTTCCCCGGTGCCCGGTTCGTGGCGGCCGGGAACGTCGGCGATGTGTATAAGGCCGGTCAGATCAAGATTCTTTTCGAGTTTGGAAATTAGATTTCCCTCGGCGATTTGCTCGTGGAAGAAATCGTAGAGAAAGCGCACCTGAGGATTGTCGACTTCGCGGATGACTTGAAAACCTTCGGCGACGGAGGTCAGAAAATATTTTGGATTTTCTTCGGGATCGATATTTTCAAGCAGCAACTCGACTTTTTGTGGCGCGACAATATCGGACACACGCTTCAAAACTTCAACACAGTTGGCGTGCATCTTTTCGCGGCTCAAGCCGGGCACTAGATTACCGGTGAGCAAGATCAGCCGCGAGCATTCCAGCTCGGCAAGGACGGGAAGCTTGGCGCGAATTTCGGCGAGCAAAGCATCGCGCTGCGCCGGATCGCACAGACTGGCGTGGATACCGCTGCAAGCGTCCACCACAATGCCAAGCTGGTGGAATTGTTTGCGCGCGGCGGCGAAATCGTCTTTGCGCCAATCTTTATACTCTTCGACGAGTTCCACGGCGTGATAGGCCGCTTCCGAAACTTTAGCGATTCGCTGTTCGAACGGAAGCTTGGGTTCAACGGTCCAGAGCATTACGGAAAAGGGAAAGGTGTTGGCACTGGCATCCGCGGCCAGATTAATTTTGACCGAAGACGGAACCGGTGTCGCGCCAACGCCGACAGCACTACCGCCCACAATCGCGGCAGCAGTGCTGGCAACGAATTCACGACGATTCATTTCAAGCTCCAAGGAGTTCGTTGCGGACATTCTTCAGCACGTACGCGGCGCGTTCGACGCCGACTTCTCCAGTAAGAATTGGATCCTCATTTTCGATGCTAAGGATGCCTTCATATCCGATGTCCATATAGGCCTGCAGGATGGCTTTCCAGGTAGCGGCGCTGTGGCCGTAGCCAACGGCACGAAAAATGTCAGAGGCATCTTCGACTTCATCTTTAGTGAAGGCGAAATTCAAGACCCCGTATTTGGCGACTTTCTCAGGGAAGAGCACGGTGTCTTTCATGTGAGCGTGATAAATCGCGCCCTGCTTGCCAAGGAAATGGATGACCTCGACCGGGTCGCAACCCTGCCAGAAAAGATGGCTCAGGTCGCAATTGGCGCCGATTTCTTCACCAACCGCTTCGCGGAGTTGCAGCAAAGTGCGCGGATTGTAGACGACGAAGTTGGGGTGCATTTCGAAAGCGATGCGGTGAATGCCGTGATCGCGCGCAAATTTGGCGGTGTTTTTCCAGTAAGGAATAACTTTTTCCTTCCATTGCCAGGCCAGCATGTCGCGGAATTCGTTGGGCCAGCGATAAGTGATCCAGTTGGGCTGCGTGTCGTTTGGCGTGCCTGCAGGACAGCCGGCGAATCCGACGATCACTTTAATGTCAAGGCGCTCTGCGAGAAGAACAGTGTTGCGGAAGGCCTTGTCGTCTTTCGCAGCGTGCGCGGCATCGGGATGTAGCGGATTGCCGTGACAACTTAGGGTGGCGACGTGAATGCCGCGATCTTCAAATTTTTTCTGCCACGCTTTGGCTTTGGCGGGATCGGCTAAAAGTTCTTCGACCGGGCAATGATGATCGCCAGGATAGCCGCCGGTGCCAATTTCTATGGCTTCGAGGCCGAGTGCGCTTACTTTGTCGAGCATGGCGTCGAGAGAAAGATTTTCGTAGACCGGATCGAAAACGCCGATGGGGATCTTGCGTTTCGGAGACTTCGACTGTGCAGCTTGTCTGGAATGCGAGCCGGCAGAGGATGACGAGTGGCCGTGAGCGGAAGCCGGGGCTCCGGCGGCCAAAGAGGCGGCGAGCAGCCCGGTGCCACTTGCGGCGAGAAATCTTCTGCGGTCCAGCGATACAGGTTTGGGAGAAAAAGGCGGCTGCGATTCACTCATGAAGAGGCCTCCAAGCAACTAGAAAAACGATTAAGTGAACAACCGCGGCATTATACGCCCGTGGGACGTAGCCGGTCGAAAAAAGTGAGGAGAGTTTTGTGGAGGACTGAGAGCAGGCAGTCTCCAGTAGTGAATTACGTGGGAAGGCCCACGCTCGCGAATGATTCTCTATTGTAGTGGGCTTTGAAAATTGCGGGCAGGCATCGAGAACGAGCCGCGGAGAATTTATTTGGAATGTTGTAGCGACTCAAGGGGCGGAACAGAAATGGCAGCAGTGAAGCCCCGTTCCGGTGGCATCTTGCCATTTTTCAGAGCGTCGACAAGCGTTTCGACGGCCTGCCCAGCGTTGGGAGGAATAAAAATGGTGGCAGTTAGCTGACCGGTGCGAACCCAGGCTTGCCCCGTTTTTGGCAGACCGTCGCAACCTAGAAACGGAACCGCGAGCCAACGTTCCTTCTCAAGTTCAGAAGGTATTTCCTGAAATGCTTTGCGCGCGCCGATGGCCATGGAGTCGTCTTGTGCCGCGACGAGGTCGATAGTGGTTTTTTTGGTGGTGGTGAGTTTCAACCAGGAGCGCACCGCGCGCTGCGAACTATCTTCCGTCCACTGCCCTTTCAACATAACCATATGAACATTCGCGGGCTTGGCTTCCTGCATGCCGAGAGTGCGTTCTTTTGCAGCGGAATTTTCGGAAGGGCCCTGAATATAAAGAACAGTTCCTCCCTTTGGCAGCAGGACCGCGCACTGGCGGCCTTGAATGCGGCCGATTTCGACGTGATCGGAGCTGAGGCAAAAAATGGGCGTCTTGGTGGACTGGCGCAACTCGGCAACATAATTGGCATCGCGATTGAGAACCGCCCAGCCAATTCCAGCGTTGACGGCGGCGCGGGCCACCTGCGGCAGCGCAGTGCCTCCCACCGGTTCGAAGACGATGGCGCTGGGGCGCTCTTCGGGAACAGCCTGAATAGCTTTGAGAAGCTGGGTGCTTTGATTGATGGCATCGTTAGCGGCGTAGACGATTTGCAGGTCCACACCGCATTGGCGCGCGGCTTGTTCCGCGGAACTGGCCTGTTCTACCTGGTAGTCGTTATCGTTCGTGGTAAGTGAAACGAGGATTCTTAGTTTAGCCATTGCCCACCGAATATGCTCCGGTACCACAATACACCGCGACGAACGAGTTTCCAGAGAAACGTGAGCGCAAGTTTCAATGGCAACCATACGCTTTTTAGCGAGGTGCTGTGGCGACCGATGGGGCTAGTTGAAACTGCAGTTATTTGCGGGGATGCAATGCGGTGAGAGGCGGGATGGATTGCGGGACGGTGAACACCAACTCTTCCGGCATCTTCTTTCTTCGAATAGCGTCACTAAGCATTTCCAGCGCTTGCCCGGCGTTAGGAGGAACGAAAATCGTGGCGGCTAGCAGACCGCTGCGCACCCAGGATTGGCCAGTCTTGGACAAACCATCGCAACCAAGAAACGGCAGATTGAGCCAGCGTTCACGATCAACTTCCGACGCAACTTCTTGAAAAGCTTTGCGCGCGCCGACCGCCATTAAGTCATTTTGCGCCGCGACCAGGTCGACGGCAGTCTTCTGCGAAGAGGTGAGCTTCAACCAGGAGCGGATGGTGCGTTGCGCGCTTTCCTCGGTCCATTGGCCCTTCAACATCGTCAAGTGAATATTGGCATGCTTCACTTCCTGAAAGCCCAGCAAACGATCGCGAGCAGCGGAATTTTCTGAGGGACCCTGAATATACAGAGCGGAACCTCCATGCGGGAGCAATGCGGAAGCCTGACGACCCTGAATGCGTCCGATTTCGGCGTGGTCGGAACTAAGACCAAATACCGGGACACGAGCACCTTCGCGCAACTCGGGAATGTAATTTGCATCACGATTCAAAACGACCCAGCCGATACCTGCATGCACGGCAGCGCGAGCAACTTGCGGCAAGGCAGTACCGCCGACGGGTTCGAACACAATCGCGTTGGGGCGATCTTCAGGAGCGACTTGAATGGCTTTGAGGATTTGCGTGCTCTGATTGATAGCATCGTTTTCGGCGTAGACGGTTTGCAGTTCGACACCGAGATTCTTCGCGGAAAGAGTTGCGGCATTGGCTTGCTCGAGTTGATAGTCATTTTCGCTGGTGGTGAGCGAAAGAAGAAACTTCAGATCAGCCATGAAGTCACGGAAAGTCCCTTTTCCCTAAGATACACCCGGCGCGATGGAGAGCGTACGCAAAGCGACCGGCGGATCTGGAGTTTCCTGAGCATCAACGCGTGCCACAAGAAAGCTGCTGCGCGCTGGGGCGCAGGGGAAGAGCGAGTTTGCGCTAAAAGCCTCAAGGCCAGTCTAACCTGTCTTTGGCTGAATATAAGCCATTCTTTTACATGACCTTACGGGTGGAGCGACAGAGACGTTGTGGCAAGGCGCTTGCTCTCTTCTACAAGGAGGCCGCGCCTGTGGCTTCGCTGACGTATCTCAAATCGGCCGGTCCTGCGGAAACGCTCCGCCAATTTCCTTCCTTATTACTGCTGACGACGCAAGCGATTTTCATTGGCAGAGATAGTCGCAGGCTGAGACCTCCCGATGTGCACCGCGAAAAGCAGATCAACTTAATTTCGTTGGAGCGAGACGCCATATGACGTGGCAGGAAGAATTTCGCCGGAAATTGGTCATCGCTGAGGAAGCAATCCAATGCGTGCAGTCCGGCATGCGGGTGTACATCCATCCAGGTTGCGCAGAGCCAGAAGTCTTGGTTGAAGGGTTAATGGCGCGAGGGCCGGCGGTGCGGAACGTGGAAATTGTGCATCTGCTGACGCTCGGGCGCGCAGATTACTTCGCTCGCGAGATGGAGGGACACTTCCGGCACAACGCGATGTTCATCGGCGGCAACGTGCGGCAAGCGGTGAACGAAGGACGCGCCGACTACACGCCAATTTTCCTGAGCCAGGTGGAAGAGCTGTTCGAAAGCGGGCAGATGCCGCTGGATATTGCGTTGATCCAGGTGTCGCCGCCGGACGTGCATGGATTCTGCTGCTTCGGTGTGAGCGTGGATGCCACGCAGAGCGCGGTGCGTCAGGCAAAGCTGGTGATTGCGCAAGTGAATGTGCAGATGCCGCGGACGTTTGGCGACAGCTTCGTGCACGTGCGGGATATCGATGCGTTTGTCGAAGTGTCACGCCCCCTATGCGAATTGAAGCCGGTGGTAATCACCGACATTCATCACGCGATTGGGAAGAATGTTGCTGGTTTGATTGAGGATGGCGCGACGTTGCAGCTGGGTATCGGCGCCATTCCAGACGCGGTGTTGCTGGAGCTTGGCAGTCATCAGGATCTGGGCCTGCATACCGAGATGCTCAGCGATGGCGTGATGGCGCTGATTGATTCCGGCGTGATCAATGGCCACCAGAAGACACTGCATCGTGGCAAAGTCGTGCTCAGCTTTGTGCTGGGCATCGCAAATGCTGCCGGGAAGCACGGTGCTGTACAACGGTGAGGCCATACCGGAAGGTTGCAAAAACGAACAATCTCGCGTGCATTGCATACCCGCGGCAAAAATTGCGGACTCATTAGGGAGCGCCAAGGTCACCAACATGGTGATGCTCGGCGCCCTGCTGGAATTGACGCAAGCGCTTCCCAAACAGACGGCTTTGGCGTTGCTGCAGGAAAAAGCGCTAGACGCAAAATTACTGGAACTGGATCGGCTGGCAATCGACGCTGGGATAAACTGGATGCGGAAAGAAATTATCTAATGATCTCGATAAGGAAAAACGACAACTTGGGCCCGATCCAGCGGCCAAGTCGATCGCAAAATCTATTTCAAAGAACGGAAGAAAGTGGCGGGCCGAGCGAGGTTCGAACTCGCGACCTTATGCTCCGGAGGCATACGCTCTATCCATCTGAGCTACCGGCCCACTTCATCGCGGAAACTTAACGGTCAATCTTGCCGATGCATAAGCAAGACCAGCGCTAAATCTCCTTCATGATACACGGGATTTGCTCGCATTCCCAGTCTTGAACCGGGCAAACCGTAGCGAGCGAAAGCGAACGGCATCGTTCTTACTGTTTTTTAGCTGTGCTCTGCGGCCCGATCGTATTTTAACCTTTGGAGCGGTTCTTGATGTCGTGAGCGAGCTTTTCGATTTCCTCAGCTTTTTTCAACAAGTTCAAACTCAGCACTTTGCTGGAATCGGTCTTATCCACTTCTGCTTTTAATTCAGTCGCCAGTTCATAGAGTCGCTCGATTTTTGTTTTGATGTCTTTCTCGTTCTCCTCGAGCCGCTTCTTTTCCGCGGATGGGTTGATTGGAGCGGCGGAAGGCGAATCGTCGGGGTTGCGCCGATCGGGAGTAACGCCCGTGGGGTTCTGGCCAGTCGCCGGCACCGAGGCGGTTCCGCACGTGATGGCGACGAAAAGCAAGCTTGCAACAATCGCCGGTCTGATGTTCACCTGAGTTCCTCCGTGGTATGAGTGCACACGCGGTTTGCGCGCGACTGCATCGCGCTGCCACCAATGGTATACTCGCCCCGCAGCAATCCTATGTCTAGCTTTCTCACAAACCTACCGGAATTCACGCTCACCAACCTGCTACACCTTCTTATCATTTTTGGCGTGGCGGTGATCTTGAGCCGCTCATGGCGGGCGTTAACTCAACTGATCGTAAAACCCGCGCCGGCACCGTCGCGAAACGCGCAGGCTCGCGAGCAACAAACTCGCACACTTTCGAACAGTGTGTATGCCATCGGCAACAAAGTTATTTGGGCGCTGGCGGGGCTGACGGCTGCGTTGGAAATTGGCATCAACATCATGCCGGTGGTGATTGTTGCGTCAGTCGTCGCGCTGGCTCTAGGGCTAGGGGCGCAGAGCCTGGTGCGCGATGTGTTGGCGGGATTTCACATCGTGCTTGAGGATCAGTATGCGGTGGGCGACACGATCCAGGTCGGCGACGCCGCAGGGCGAGTGGAGCAACTGGATTTGCGGCGCACGGTGCTGCGCGACGCGCGCGGAGCCATCGTGACCATTGCCAATGGCGAGATTCGCAGCGTGAGCAATCTGAGCCGCGATTGGTCGCAGGCTTTTGTGGACATCGCTGTTTCGCCGCGAGTGCCGCAGGAAAAAGCGCTTCAGGCTCTCGATATCGCGGCGACGGAGCTGCGCGCCGATCCCGCATGGTCGCAAGCGATTGTCGATGGTCCGCGCATACTGGGCCTGCAATCCTACGATCAGAGCGCTTCAACAATTCGTTTGCAGGTGCGCACAGCGCCGGCGCGACAAGACGACGTGGCGCGCGAACTGCGCCGCCGCATCCAACTGGAATTTCAGCGTCAGGGCATCCCCCTGTCCGACGCGCAACGCGTGGAGCTGGTGAGTCCCGCCGCTACCTCGGAAAACGTCCATCCCGCTTCCGCGGCATCGTAAAGGAGATTTACCCATGTCACAGATCACGTACGAAGAAGTGAACCTCATGCTGCGGCTGTATGATTTGCGCCGGGAACCACGCCTCCGCGACGCGCGCGGCTGGTTTGTGGAACATTTTCATGCGTCATCACCTGAAGAAGTGATGCAGAAATATCCGCAGGGCAGCCAGGAAAACACCTACATCCGCATGGTGATCAGCTATTGGGACATGGTCGCGAGCATCGTAAATCGCGATTTAATTAATGATGAGATTTTCTTCGAGAGCAATGGAGAGATTTGGATTGTGTGGGACCGGATGCGGTCTATCGTTCCTACCTGGCGAGCCGCATTCAAGAATCCGCTGCTGTTTTCGAACATCGAAGAAACCTGCAAGCGACTGGAAAACTGGCGGGAACGGCGCGCTCCGGGATCTACCGCCGCCATGCGGCAGATGCTGGAACAAAATCTGGGCAAGGTTAAGTAACTCGGCCTCCTTCTGCATATTGAGCACTTCCACTTTCCTGCCACCGATGATTTCGCCTCGCATTGCTGAGCTAAGGCGTAGCTCAACCAGCGGTCTCCAAACACACAAAGACGGAAGGTTTTGTCGCTTGGCGGAGTATTCGCAGGCCAATCCACAAATCCGACCACCCGATCCAGGTAGCTAGCTCTGGCCAACTCGCCCTGAGGAATAGCTTGGGCGCGGGCGTATGGGCTGGAGAGGCTCACCAGGAGCGCCAGGCTGGCGAGCAGCGGTGCATGCATCAAGATGGAGGGTTGGCGCCTAGCAACTCACTAGAGACGAATGCAGGAGAAGCGCCACGGAGGAGATAATCTTTCTCATAATTTGTGCACGAAATTTGCAATGAATTCCGGGTTGCTCGAGACACCCTTAAATTTCACACCTGAACACGGACTCCTCATCTAAATGAAGGGAACCAACTTGTTGTCTTCGTATTGCGCCTTACGATCCTGACGGGCTTTGCCATTTCTCCGCTAGCGGCCGTTTGGAGCGAGCCTCGCCGATTACCGCAACGCATTCGAGGGAGAGTGGCGTTCGTGTTTGGACCATGGGTGCCGGAGGCAGAGGAAGTGGCGCTGAAGGGACGCGGTCCGGCGGGAGAAGGCAGAGATTGCTGCAGGTCGCAAACTTGCTACCTAGCTCATCTGGTTCTCTAACTACCAGTACTATCTGCGGCTTGCAGATAGGGGTCAAGGACAGTTCTAAGGTACTTCTTTCATGCACAGAGAAAAATTGCGTTAGCAAATTGAGGGCCGAATAAGTCAAGTTATTCCAAGTCAAGGAGTTAGCATCCCTTTTGTGTGGTAATGGACTTGCCATGATGTAAATGGGAGTTGAAAGTAAAGCAATTCAAATGTATGAGATGTATTGGAGTTTGGCGACGAGACAAAAGGTTTGCCCAGTCACTCATTGCTGCCCGCCCCGTTTGCTTCCGTATAACTTAGTCAGCTGTGCAGCCGCTTGTGGCACCAGAGAGCAGCTCCCGCCGCAGGCGAAGTGTATGTCGCAGACATCGCAGACAATCCGAAATTCTTCAGCAAGCGCGAATCGCGGTCACATGGGAGTCCAGCCTCAATGAGCGCAGCGTCTGTCGTAGTAGAAAAAGCAGCAAAACCGCAGGGGCCGCCCTCGCGATGGAGCGATCGGCTGCGCGCCTTGCGCAACATTCCGCCACTTTTCCGGATCGTTTGGAAGTCTGCACCTAAAGTTGTCGCCTCCAGCTTGTTTTTCCGGGTGTCAGCGGCGCTGATTCCCGTGGCGATGTTAGTGGTCACCAAATTCATCATTGACTCGATCTACCAGCTTACTTCGCAACACAAACCGCTTCCCTACCTATTTTGGTGGCTGGTAGGGCTGCAATTTGCCTTGGCTAGCTTGGCGACGATCTTGGCGCGCTTGGTGGACTTCTGCGACAACGTGCTAGCCGACAAGTACACGCGCTACATCAGCACGCAGATTATGAAACACGCCGCGCAGTTGGACCTGGCTTCGTACGAAGACCACGAGTTCTACGACAAACTGGATCGCGCGCGAGTGCAAGGCACCGACCGCATCGGGATGATCCAGTCCAGTGGACGGCTGGTGCAGGAAGTCATCATGACCGCAAGTTTGGCGGCCAGCATATTTTTCTATTCCCCCTGGATCCTGTTGGCGTTGATCGTGTGCGTAGTGCCGGCCTTCCTTGGGGAAACACATTTCGCTTTCCTGGGATACTCGCTGAATTTCAACCAGACCACCGCAAAACGCGAGATGGAATATCTGCGAATCCTGGGAGGAAGCAAAGAAGGCGCCAAGGAACTGAAGCTTTTTGGATTGGCGTCGCATCTGGTAGGCCGCTACACCGAGCTTTCGAATGAGCTGCATCGCCAAACTGTCAACCTGCAAAAACGGAAACTGATGATGGGCGCGGCGCTCACGCTTCTGGGCACGCTGGGGTATTACGGCACTTACGCCTGGGTAATTTATGAAACGGTGATGGGCAGATTGACGCTGGGCACGCTGACGTTTTTAGCCGGGGCGATTGGCGGCGCGAGCACCAACATCCAGGCAATCTTCACCACCTTCTCGAGTATTGCTGACCAAGCTCTTTTCTTGACGGATTTGCTGGAATTTTTCCGGATGAAGCCGCGCATTGTTTCCAAGCCGGGAGCGCTACCAGCCCCGCGGCCCATTCGCCAAGGCTTCGAGTTCAAAAACGTTTCGTTCTCGTATCCGGGCAATCCGCGGCCGGTGCTGAGCGACATCAATTTCAAACTGGCGCCCGGTGAACGCATCGCGTTGGTCGGCGAAAACGGACAGGGCAAGACCACCATCGTGAAGCTCTTGACCAGACTCTACGATGTTACTTCCGGGCAGATTTTGTTGGATGGGGTCGATATTCGCGAGTACGACATTGAAGATTTGTGGCGCGAGGTTGGCGTGATCTTTCAGGATTTCATGCGCTATGAAATGACCGCCTCGGAAAACATCGCCATTGGAAGAATCGAAGAGCGCGGCAACTCGTTCCGGATTCGCGCCGCGGCTTTGAAGAGCTTGGCCGACGATGTGATTCATCAACTGCCGAAACGCTATGACCAGGTGCTGGGATCGCGATTCGAAGGCGGGATCGAACTTTCTGGCGGCCAGTGGCAAAAAGTTGCGCTGGCTCGGGCCTACCTGCGCGATGCGCAATTGCTGATTCTGGACGAGCCAACAGCGGCGTTGGATGCGCGTTCCGAGCATGAAGTCTTTGAACGCTTTGCGGAATTGACGGCGAACAAAATGTCTTTGCTGATATCGCACCGCTTTTCCACGGTGCGGATGGCCGATCGCATTCTGGTGCTTGAAGGCGGAAAGATCGCGGAGCAAGGTCCGCACAACCAATTGGTGAAAGACGGCGGGCGCTACGCGGAAATGTTCGAACTACAGGCAGCAAATTATCGTTGAAGGACTGGGGAGCACGAGAAATATATGGCTACACCAAATCAATATGCCTCAGACTTAAGTCAGTTGACCACCGTACTGCCGGTGTCGAAGATAGAGCTCGACGCTATTCAGATCAAACCCCAAGCCTCGGAAAGGCCTGAAGACGTGGATCAAGCTGCTCAACTGCTCACTAACGCCTGCATGGAGGCCCGCTCCTGGAAGGCTGCGGCAGAAAAACAGAATTCAGAAGTCTTGGAAACGAAATGGGAAGACGCGGATAAATCGCTTCGTGCGGCGTGCGTGCGATTGCGCAGTTTGAAGCGCATCACGTCGGATAGCGCGCGGAGATTGTTGGAGAGCGAAGCGCTGTTGCATACCGCTCTTCAGGAAGTGCAGCAGGAACTTCGCCCCGCGGAAAAGTTGCCACAAGTGGATTTAAGTGGAACGGGTTATGTACCCCGTGCTTACGCGGCAGGCGACAGTTTCCTGCGCGCCGTTAAGTACGAAGTGGATAAGGATGCGCTGGTCACCTTTTTGAAGGGCGTGCAGCAGGATGTGCCGTTTCAAACCCCGGAGCTTTGGGCGCTGAAGCCGATGATGCTCCTGGCGCTGACGGAACGCGTCAGCGTGATGGCCGAGCAATGCGACGGCTCTTTCCAAACTTCGCAAAGCGAGTCCGCAGCTACATCATCCAAGGCCAGTGAAATCGGTATGGCCACTCTGCTTACCTGCCTGAAAGAGTTATTCGAACTGGATTGGGAGCAGATGTTCGAGCAAGTCAGTGTCACGGAAGAAATCTTGCGCGAGGATCCGCATGGGTCTTATGCGCGGATGGATGCCGAGAGCCGCGGTCTTTATCGCAACGTGTTGGCCGACCTGGCCGATCATTCGACGAAAACTGAGCAGGAGATTGCGCGGACAGCCGTGGAAATGGCTCGCGGACCTCATGCCGCTTCCAGTGAACGAGCCGAAGAGCGCAGATCGCATGTGGGCTACTACCTGGTGGGAGAGGGAGCCTCGGCGCTCAAAGAAGCGGTTGAATACAAAGCGCCCCTGGCGGACCGCGTAAAAGAAAGCATCCTGCGCCACCCCAGCGCGTTTTACTTCACGGGAATCGGCGTGTTGACGGTATTGGTGATCGCGCTATTCATCGCCATTCCGGGATTGCGAGCATTCCACTGGTACGAACTGGCGCTGCTGTTGCTTCCAGGGCTGGAATGCGCTGTAGCCACGATG
>Ga0070762_10000804_pt1 | contig 13830 bp, 12 predicted proteins | sample HubBroMetageREF2_FD_66726 | JGI IMG/M metagenome (GOLD analysis project Ga0070762, IMG submission 66726) | Reference soil microbial communities from the Hubbard Brook experimental Forest, New Hampshire, USA - Hubbard Brook CCASE Soil... | ecosystem: Environmental > Terrestrial > Soil >...
AATGGAAGCGGAAGACGACAGCTACATCGTCGTCGCGGACGCGCATTGCCGCTTCAAGCGCCCGGCGCGATTTGACGATTTGCTGGTGGTGCGCACCAAGATTCTGGCGTCGCAACGGCGGACTGTGAAATTCGGCTACGAAATCGTGCATCAGGAATCGCGCGAAGTGCTGGCCACGGGTGACACGCTGCACGTATTCTGCGACAAGCAGGGGCGGCCGAAATCCCTGCCGGAAAAATATCGCAAGTACTTCCCTGCTCTGAGGGACGCGGCGCATGCGCGCGGCGAGAAGGCCGCACACTCATGAGCGCAATTCAAATTGACGGCGAACATCTGGATTTTGCGCAGCTCTATCGCGTGGTCTTGGAAGACGCGAAAGTGGAACTGGCTGCGCCAGCGCGCGAGCGGATGCTGGCGTCGCGCGCGGTGATCGAGCGGCTGATTGCATCGGACCAGGCCGTGTACGGCGTGAATACGGGCTTCGGGAAAATGGCGTCGGTGCGCATTTCGCGCGAGCAGATTGGCGAACTGCAGGTGAACCTGGTGCGCAGCCATGCCTGCGGCGTCGGCGCGGCGCTTAGCGAGCACGAAACGCGCGCCTTGTTGCTGCTGCGCGCAAATGCCATTGCTAAGGGATTTTCCGGCGTGCGTCCGGTGGTGGCGGAAACTTTGTGCGCGATGCTGAACGCCGGCGTGCATCCGGTGATTCCGTCGCAGGGATCCGTAGGCGCGTCGGGAGACCTGGCGCCGCTGGCGCATCTGGCACAGGCGGCGATTGGCGAAGGCGAAGCGATTCTGCAGAGCCACAAGGTTTCCGGCGGCGATGCTCTGCGTAGTGCACAGATCGCGCCATTAAAGCTGGAAGCGAAGGAAGGTCTGGCGCTGCTGAATGGCACGCAAGCAATGCTGGCGCTGCTTTCGCTAGGTTTGCGTGAAGCAGAGATTGCTATGGACACCGCGGATGTCGCGGCGTCGCTTTCGCTCGATGCCTTGCGCGGCAGCCCCGCGGCATTTGATGAGCGCATTGCGGCGGTGCGACCTTACGCGGGACATGCGCTCACCGCGCGTAATTTGCGTTGGCTGAATGACGGTAGTGCGATTCGCGAATCGCACCGCGCCGCGGAAAAAGATAAGCGTGTGCAGGATGCTTACAGCCTGCGCTGCACACCGCAAGTGCATGGAGCGGCGCGCGACGCGCTGACGCAAGTGCGTGCGACGCTTGCGGTGGAATTAAACAGCGCGACGGATAACCCTCTCGTGTTTGCGGATTCCGGCGCAGGTTCCGGCACGGGGGCTGGCGAAGTGATCAGCGGCGGAAATTTTCACGGACAGCCGCTGGCGATGGCCGCCGATCAGCTAGCCGTCGCGCTGGCAACGCTCGCGGGAATATCCGAGCGCCGCATCGAGCAAATGACCAATCCTCAGACCAGCTTGCTCCCTGCCTTTCTGGTGCGCGACGCGGGGCTGAATTCCGGATTCATGATCATGCAAGTCTCCGCAGCCGCACTAACCAGCGAAATGAAGACGCAAGCCATGCCACATTCCGTGGATTCGATTCCGACGTCTGCGAATCAGGAAGATTACGTTTCGATGGGGATGGGCGCGGCGCGCAGGATTCAACCGATGCTGGGAAATTTGCGAAATGTGCTGGCGATCGAGTTGCTCGCCGCCTGCCAAGGAATTGATCTGCTCGCGCCTCTCGCCACGGGCGCGCACGCCGCGAAGGCGCAAGCAAAGGTGCGCGCGGAATCGAAAATGGTGGAGGCTGATCGCTCGCTCGCGCCAGATATTCGCGCGATCGAACGCTGCATCGCCGCCGGCGACTTCAGCAAAATTCTGCGCTAAATCCGGCCCGCTCGTCGCCTGACGAAAAATGCAACCGCGACCGGAACTCCATGGTCGTTGTGACGGAGCCCCGCGTTGCGGCCGATTGGATCCGATAGCTGAAACATTCGCTCGTGGGTCCTAGCCTTGATGCTTGGCGTCTTCCGCCGGTTTCGCGGCGGGCTTCGCCTGGCTTGCCGCTTTTCCGGCGGCGCTGATGGTGACAGTGTCCTGCGGAGTGGCCTTGTTCACATTTACTGCCGGCTTTTCAGCCTGCGTGTCGTGAGCCTGTGCTACCAGTGGAACCTGTGAAACTGCGCTTACCGGGTTTGCCACCGGAGTGCCTCCATTTCGCTTATCGGCAAGAGCCGCCGGGTTCTTTAGGAATTAACGAGCCGCGCGGCAAAAAATGCGCATTCAGCTGAGATTCTGTTGGACTTAGAGGCGCGCACAGAAAAAAGCGAACGTTAAGCCAGGGCTTGAAACAGGAACGTACCGAAGCGGTAGCCTACGGCGTAGCTGAAGGGCGCGACTCCCATAGAGTAGTGACCGCACGGGAGCGAGAGGCTCTCAAACGCGACGCCATCGCGGCGGATCGCAGTGAGGAATTCGTTGGTCAGCTCATTCGGGAAGGTGGGGTCGTAGCACCCGCTTATCGCCAGGATTTTCTTGCGCGTGCCGTGCAGGCGCGAGATGTAAGGATACGGACTGATCGGCGAAAAATAGCGGCGTACTTCATCGAGCGAAATTTCGTGGTGCAGAGTTTGCCAGACGTTGCTGGTGGTAAGGCCGGCCGCAACCACATCACCAAAATATGTGGAGACGTGCAGGAACGCGCCGGCGCGCAGAGCAGGTTCATGCGCGGTCGTGAGAAACGCGAGGCAGGAGCCGATACTGGTTCCGAGAATGCCGAGGCGGTTGTAGCCTTGCTGTTCGAGCCAGCGCAAAGTGCGGCGCGTGTCCAGGACGGCCTGGCGATTGGCCTGCAGCGTGAGCCCTATGTTGGGGCTCACCATATAATCGGCGCGCGGATGGCCGGGAACGGCGCGGCGATCGTGATACGGCAGGCTCAGCTTCACGGCGGTGATGCCCAGTTGGTTCAGCCAGCGGCAGACGTTCTGCTGCTCCTCCCAACGCGAATTCCATTGCGCGAGGACGACGACGGCCGGACCGCTGCGGCGCGCCTGAAACAATTGCGCGTGCACGCGATTATTTTCGGGCCAAGGCGAGGTGATGGCGCTGGTGAAGGTGAGGACGTTGTCAGTGAGCGCGTAGTCGTCCGCCGGGGTGGTGGCGAACCATGCGTCGCTGCGTGCTACCGTGTCGCGCGCGAAAGTTTCCAGCCAGCCGCGCGGGTCGCGTTCGTCCGCCGCGCCTCCGATGTGTTCGAGGCCCCATGCAAACGGCAGGACGCGGCGATTCGGTTCCTGCGCGAAGCGCATCTGTTCGTAAGCCAAGACCTTCTGTTCGAGCCAGGACATGGGGTGTAAACCAACAAATATAGCGTAGTGCGTGGTGCGCGTTCAAACGGCGGGATGATCGCGGTGACGGGTGGGTGTTCGATTATGCGACTTAGCCCGGCCACGTGGGAACGCTTCCAAGGGATCGCGTCGGGTGAAATGCTTCGTGTCTCTGTACCGACACTGAGCGTGATGTGCCACGGGCGCCTGGACGCCTGCGGGGATGGCGAGTGTCTCGGCTTGATGAAATAATTGCGGTTACCCGTTGCTGCGAACGCCCGCTCACAGTGGCATCGCAACTGCCCATCAGTCAGCAGCGACCGAGAGCCGAGCGAATGGCCGGCCCCGAGCCGCGAAGGAGGACTATACATTGTGCCGATTGTTGCTGATGGGATTATTTGCAGCGGTGCTAGTGAACATCATCCCCGACTGCGCCGCCCAAAACATTAGCGTCGCCACCTCGCGGGACACAAGTGACACTCAGACGGAAAATGTCGCGTTCAGCAAAGACGGGCGGCTTCTTCATGAAATCCGATTGGTCAGTCCACCAGCTTTGGGCAAATTCTCAAGCGTCTATTCGATCACCTACGATGCCAGAACGGGTTCGAGGAAGCGCTGTTTGACTCTCGGACCCGATACGGCGTTCTTGTCCGCCACGTCTGACGGACTAACTGCGGTGATCGCGGGCGGGAGGTTCAGAAAAGACGCGCGCGCCCATCTTTTGTTGGTCGATATGGAATCAGGGCAGTCGCAGGACCTCCCTGCGCAGTGGTTCGATGCTGATGACGACGGACCGTATGGGCAGATTTCAGCGGATGGTCGGATCGTCTCCGCCTACACGGAATCGGATCCACAAAATGGCCGGGTTGTGACCCTTTATGACTGGCGGACGAGGAAGCTGATCGCTAAACGATCGGAGCCGTACCCGGCCGGAGGGATCTCCTGGGGCGGCGTAACGGCCGACGGAAAAATCGAGTTCTTGAACAATCGGAGCGGCGGTGATGTAGTGGATCCGAAAACGGGTCGAGTGCTTGTAAAGAACACACCCAATTCACATCGCTCCCCGAACGGAAAGTGGGTCGTCGAATATCCGAATACGATAGCCGACGGCGTGCCGAAGGAAGTCGTCATCAAGAACGGTAGAAACGGCGAACTAGTCGGGAAGTTGGAACTTGAGATGGCCGACGACGAGGAACTGGAATCATGGGCATGGGCGCGGGGTGCCTTCTGCGGTACGTCAGGAAGATTTGTCGCCGCGGCCAGCAATACCGTACAGGTTTTCGAAATTCCGTCAGGGAAGCGGCTAGCGGACTTTCCTATTGAGACCTGGCAAGACACGGACCCGACCAAAACTGGTTCCACAGCTATCGTCGGCTGCAGTTTCAATGGAAAGCGCGTGGCGATTCGCTCTGGCACGCGGCTTACGTTGCACGATCTGAAATGATTCGCGCTCCGGAAATGAAGTTACTTCGCTGACGGCGTGACGGATCGTCGGGCGTCCACGACGCTGAAGCTTTCCGCTGGCGCGAAAAGGCGCGCATCGGGTTCTCCCAGGTGAATGTCGGTAACGCGAATCTGTGCGTTGCCGGATATCGGATCATTCTTGTCGAGCACCAAATTAAAACCCAGTTGCGTCGAGTGCCACAATTCCCTGACCGCGGCGAGGGGCTGATCGTTCCCGACCGTGCCCGGAGCAATTGTGGTGGTCTCCCGTGTTCCGATGGCATCAAGGCCGAGAATTTCTTCATGACCGAGATCCTCGCTCTTTACATTATTTGCTGCAGAGGAGGACGTTTCATTCGTAGCATCAGCCGCGACTGCCAACATACGATATTCATACAGCTCGCAGACATGCCCATCAGGATGGCAGATGTATATCTGGTGCGTGGTCGGGTCGCTGTATTCAATCTGGGTGATGGCGGTCTCTTCCTTGTCGCCATCTGGAGTGAAATAACGGCGCTCTTGAAAAATGCGACCGGCACTATCACGCGCGATGGTACGGTGATTCTTGATGGTTCGAGAGTTGCCGTCGCCAAACCGGATGGTCCAAACTGTGGTGACTATCGCGGTGAACGGCGCATTCAGAAGTGGCGGAATGAAGATGCTGACGAGCCTCGGCATGGTGGCGCCTTCCGAGCGTCCCACTTGGTTGGAGTTTTGAGCCGAGGCGGATGGATGCGACAACGCGATAAAACCGCAGAGCAGGCCGAGGAAACCGAGGGTTTTCATGGTGCAGCCTCCACGGAACGAGCGGATTATGCCAAATTTCTGCCGGCTCCGCACGCGGTTTCGGATTACCGATAACGCCAATAGCAGGAGCGTGGAATAACGCGACGCATTTAGGGGCGGCTCAAATGTCCCCTTGACCATGTGATTCGGGCCGCCGAGCTCACGGATCACCTCGGAGGTGGCCTGCGTCGCAACGGTGGGGCGCTCCACCAGAACGCTTTATGTATAATCCGCTCGAATTTGGGGGAGATTATGGATATTCGCTGCGTGGTGACGGGGCAGGATGCATCCGGAAAATCGCTGATCATGCGCGACCAGGGAGTTCAGCCGGTGACTGTGGCGCTGCTTCCAGGGTACGAATTTCATCGAGTGTGGGGAAGCGATTCTGTGCAGGAGCTTCCGTCAGACGGAACTGCGCGGATGCAGTCGCGCTACTTCCCTGTCAAAGATGGCTTCCGCTTTGGATTCTTCACGCTGCCGGCGGCGACGAAGACGCGCGGCGAGCGAATTGTCACCGCGTCCGCGCTGGAAGAGATGCAGGACAAATTGGCAGGGATGATGGATGTGCTGGAACCGGCTCATCCCGGCATGCATACGACCGACACGGTGGATTTCGACGTCGTGATTTCCGGCGAAGTGTATTTGGAGTTGGACGACGGAGCGGAAGTGCTGCTGAAGGCGGGTGATTGCGTGATTCAGAACGGGACCCGCCATGCTTGGCATAACCGGTCGACGGAAAAGTGCGTGATCGCCGTCACTCTGCTTGGAGCGGAACGCAAGCCGTAATTAAAGCCCGTTCAAGCTCGGGGGCGTGTGGCGGGCCACCAGCGGCTTAGGTGCTGGCAGTAGGCTTCGCAGTCTGGGCCAAAGGTGCGGCGCAGGGTGGGTTCCTCGTCCGCGAGGACGAAGAGATGGCAGCCGACAGTCGGTCAAATGAGAACTGTTAATCGAGCGAGTTGCAAAGGCAGGGATTTGTGATCGGTCGGCTGCTATCTTCGTCGAGGGTAGCGCGTCTACCCTAACAGAGGTAGAATACCTACCATCATGCCGACCAACAAGACCCCAAACCGCACTGGGCTGCTGCAAGGCACGCTGGATATGTTGATCCTGCGCACGCTGCTGTTCGGGCCGGCACACGGCCATCAAATCGCGAAACATATTCAGCGCACCACGGACGAGGTGCTGCAGGTGGAGCATGGCTCGCTCTATCCCGCGCTGCACCGCATGGAGCGGAAGGGCTGGATCGTCGCGAAGTGGGAAATGGCCAAAGACCGGAATCGCGAGTTCAAATATTACCGGCTGACGCCGGGGGGCAAGAAGCAATTGGTGCGCGAGCGATCGCGCTGGAAACAACTGGCTGCGGCGGTGGCAACAATGCTGCGGCCGGTGCGGGGAGACTAGCCATGAGCGTCTGGAATTGGCTGCGCTCGCGCATCGCTCGCGTCGCGATCTGGCGACGCCGCGATCGTGATGCCGAAGTAGAACGCGAGCTCGAAGCGCATCTCGAACTGGAATCAGAAGAGCAGCGAGACTCTGGTGTGCCGCCCGAAGAAGCGCGTCCTGCCGCGCGTCGAGCTTTCGGCAACACCACGCGCGTCCAGGAGGACGTCCGCGAAATATGGAGCGCGATTTGGCTGGAACGGTTTGCTCACGATGTGCGGTACGCCGCCCGCTCCCTACGCAAAAGCCCGGGCTTTGCGGCCGTCGCGATTCTGACGCTGGCGCTGGGCATCGGTGCCAACACCGCAATTTTCAGCGCCATTGATGCGCTCATGCTGCGGCCGCTGCCCTTCACTGCTGCAGACCAACTCGTGCGCATCTACTCCATTCAGAAAGGCATGTTCAATACCTTTGCAAATCCTGACGGACCTTCGGCGCTGGACGTTCGCGACTTCGCGCAAAGAAGCCGCAGCTTTCAGAACATGGTGGCTTACGACACCTGGGCTAAGAATGTGAGTTTCGGTGAGTCCGCGGGCCGACCGGAGCAGATGGAGGTTGGGTTGGTCCCAGCCGCGTATTTCGAAATTCTCGGTATTCGACCCATCATCGGCCGGCTCTTCTCCGAAGATGAAAATGAAGAAGGCAAAAACTACGTGGCCGCAATCAGCGCGCAGCTGTGGAGAAACCGGTTCGATGACGACCCGTCGGTACTGGGCCGCAAAATTCGCATCAATGGTGAGGCCTACAGCATTGTCGCAGTCATGCCGAATGTGATTCCGGCATGGGTGGAGCCTGGGCGGCACAGCGAAATTTGGACTCCCTTTCCATACTCGCCCGACATGTGGGCAGAAAGCGGGAGAGGAGAGCGCGGCTACGCAGCGTTGGCACGGCTGAAGCCTGGAGTGTCGGTCGAACAGGCTCAGGCCGATCTCTCGGTGATCGCCGCTGCGCTCGCCGCAGAACATCCGGTAGACGACGGTGTCGGTGTCGCCGTGAAGAGATTGGCAGACTCCCGGGTGGGAGCGCTGCGGCCGATGCTGTACTTGTTGATGGGAGCCGTTAGCCTGATCCTGCTGATAGCCTGCGTGAATCTGGCTAATCTGCTCTTGGCGCGCAATTTGGCGCGTCAACGGGAGCTGGCGGTGCGCGCGGCTTTGGGCGCGGGACGAAGCGGGCTTGTCCGGCAATTGCTTGCGGAGACGCTATTGCTGTCGCTCATCGGCGGAGCGGTGGGATTTGGATGTGCGCAGATTGGACTCACAGCTCTCGCGAGGATGCATCCGGAAAATCTACCCCAACTCCGTTCGGTGGGAATCGATTGGCGGGTTCTGACGTTCACTTTATTGGTATCTCTGGTCACCAGTTTGCTTTTTGGGCTGGCGCCGGCGTTCATGGGCACTCGGCTGAACCTGGTGGATGCGCTGAAGCAAGGCGGGCGATCCGGGATGTCCGGACGTTCGAGTCAGCGTGTGCGCAGCCTGCTAGTGATAACGGAAATGGCGATGTGTTTGATGCTTGTGGTGGGAGCGAGCCTGCTGATTCGAAGCATCATCCGTTTGGAAGGTCAGAATCTGGGTATCCGGCAGGACCATTTATTGAGAGGCCGCATTTATTTGCCGCCTGTCCGCTATTCAAACCCCGGAGTAAGAACGCGCTTCTGCGATGATTTTGGAACAAGGGTCCGGGCCGTGCCCGGCGTGACGGGGGCGACGGTGACAACCGTCTACCCGCCAAATAATGGGTGGACTCAGATGTTGGTTATTCCGGGGCATCCGGTCACACGACTGCAAGATGTGCCGTCGGCGCAGTTTGGAGTTGTGGACCAACACTTCTTGCGAACTTTGGGAATTCCGCTGCTTCGCGGAAGAGATTTCGCGGAGCCGGACAACGCCACGAGCCCTCCGGTGGCACTGATCAGCAAGGAATTCAAGCGGCGCTATTTCGCGACAGAAGATCCCATCGGCCGCAAGATTCACATCGGGCCTCCGCAATTACCAGGAATCGCTGTTGAAGAGAATATAACGGACGACGTGGACGTAACAATCATTGGCATTATTGACGATTTCAAAAATGCTGGTCTGGCCCACGCGCCGCAACCACAGATTACCGTGCTGTATTCCCAGCACCCGCTGGTGAATGGCGGGTTCAAGGACATCCTGGTTCGCACGGCTTCGGAGCCGCATGCAGTGGAGTCCGAAATACGAAGTCAACTTCGTGCGCTGGATTCCGACGTGCCTTTAGCCGAAGTGCAAACGATTGACGAGTTGGTCGAACGCTCGACCGGAGGTCGACGATTCACCACCGTTTTGTTGGCCTCGTTCGCGGTGGCAGGATTGGCGCTTGCAGTTGTGGGCATCTATGGCGTGGTCTCCTCTCTGGTCGCGCAACGCAAGCAGGAGATGGCGGTGCGGATGGCATTGGGTGCGAGCCATGGCAATGTCTTGTGGCTGGTGTTGAAGCACGGTTTGAAAATGGCCGTGATTGGCGCAGCAATAGGGCTTTGCGGCGCCGGGGCCGCGCAGAAATTTACCGCTGGACTGCTGTATGGAATTTCGCCGCTTGACCCGCTCACGTTCGCGGGCGCGCCGGTCTTCTTGCTCGCCGTCGCGGCCATCGCCTGCGCCATCCCCGGCGCGCGCGTTTTGCAGATCGATCCCGCGCAGGCCCTTCGCCAAGATTGACGCCGCTAAGCCTGAAGGTATTCAAAAGAGATATGGTCCCGCGAGATCCGGAGGAAGCGCGGGACCAATCTTGTGCTGCTTTTGGTTTTAGCCGACTAACCCTGGCGTGTGGCAGCGTCCGCTTCTTCTGCCATTTGCTGCAACAACTGGAGGAACTTCGGTTGCTGCCCGACGAATAGGCCATCCGCGGTGAGCGATGCAATCGCCGCCACGGCGCCTGCAAATTTGTCGTCGCTGGGTCGAATCACCGCGCAGTGGGGCAGGTCCGCGCTGATGAACTCGCAGGGAACCGGAAAGATCAGACTGGGCTGAACCAGGCTGGGCGGCTGCAACGGTGGATTGTTGAAGAAATCGGGAAACGACAGCCCGGATATCGCGTCCTTGAAAGGCGCCACCGGCTGTTGCACTCCGTTGCCCGCGAAATCCGTCCATTCGAGGAAGTGCGCGATTTCGTCGCCCCCAATGCCCAGCGTGATCTTCAGCACTTCCAGACTGCTGACTTTCTGGCTAAGCGCCGCGTAGAGGCTCGAGCCACCCTGTTCGATCATTCCGAAGTGGAAGGCGGCTACGTTGGCGATCGCCTGGATGTGGTCGTTACCCTTAAAGTTCGGATTCGAAGCGCCGTCGAAATCCTTGTTGTTGCGGGGAATGGCGGTGACGTTATTGAGTTTGAGCGCCTGCGGGAACGTGGCGCCAAAATCGGGATTGGTAGAGCTGCGGTAGCGCACGAACCAACTGGTGTCCACGTTGAGGTGCATCAGATTGGTCAGGCGGCCGATGTTCTGCGCGCCCGTCGCCGTACTGCCCTGCAGCGTGCGAAACTCGTCGAAATTGACCGGTTCCGCGCCTTTGGATTCTAGGTAACCGTTGAGGAAGGCGGCGTGACTGATTTCGTCAATGGTGTTGCTAGCGATGTATTGTGGGCCATCGCCATCGAGATTCGACAAGGCGATCTGGTAATTGTTCAACATTTCGTTTTGGTCAACTTCGATTGGCGGGTTGTCGCCGATGCCGCCCAGTTCGGCGTACTGTATCCAAAGATCCGATTCGATCAATTCGGCGGCGGCCAGGAACCGAAGAATGGCTGCGTCACCCTTGTTGAGACTGCCTGAGCTGCTCTGGCCAAATGCTGCCTTGCCTGCACCCAACAACCCAGCACCTACCGTGGCAGCTCCTGCCATGACTCCCTTCTGCAACAGTGACCGGCGATTTACGGTGCGATTCATGTATCCCTTCGTCTTGTCCATGATGTTCCTCTCATGTTGAATTGAATGCCGTAGCCCGAGTGCTCACGGTAAGCGGGAGCCCGACGGCGCTTGTCACGGAGAAATCAAATGATTGTCGTGAGCGTGTCAGTTTTTCGTCTCTTCGCCACATGACGGAGCGACGAATGAACGGTAAACACGAAATGAACGCGAGATCTACAAGGCCCGCGCGGAGAGGTACAGCTGATGCGCAGATTTTCCTGCTGCATTTCGTGCGCCAGACGCTGCTGGAACCTGTGCTGTTTGGGACAGATTCGCTGGCCTGGAACCGATAGACTTGCGTGTTTCTCCATTCGAGGTGAAATTTATGAAATACGCGATCTCCATGACCGCACTACTTTTACTTTTGGGCATCACTGCTTCCGTTTACGGCAGGCAAGAACACGGCCAGGAAGGACATTCGGAGGCGGGACATCCGCAGCAGGCCAAACCCGCGCAGGAACATGCCCAGCCTTCGCACGCGCAGGAATCCAAACCTGCGGCGCAGCACGAGGCGACAGCGCCGCACGCGCAGGAAGCCAAGCCTGCATCGCGACAGCACCCGCAGGCGGCGCACTCGACACAAACCCACGCCGCTTCGAATCAAACGCATGCGACGCAATCACACGCGGCAGCGCAAAATCACGCTGGTAGTAATGGCCCGCACGGCCGAATATCAGAGGCGCATTACAACGCCAGTTTCGGCAGCGGGCACAGCTTCCATGTGAACCGCAGCGACTATGACCGTCATCGCTTCGCATACGGCGGTTACAACTTCGGATTTGGCGCGCCGTGGCCAGTAGGCTGGGGCTACGACGACGACGTGTACGTCCAGTACGACGACGGCGGATATTACATGTACGACCGATTTCATCCGGGCGTGCGTCTTTCGATCAACATCCTGTAGTTTTTTCCAGAACGCGAGTTCAGGCAGGATTGCCGGTAGCCCGTTCTTGCCAAAAGCGAGACTGGGCCGACTGGCGGACCGTAGGTTCACTGTTTCGACGCCTTGCTGAGCATTCCTTCTGAGCCGCGTTCCTTTCGGGTTCTTCGTCACAACGCTTTCAGCGCGCAGCGACCCCGGACTGTGTGCTGCTTACGCGGTTCAAATCCCTCTTCGCACCAGGCGGCGCGTTCTCGTCCGCCCCTGCCCGCGTTAGCAGTCGGGCACGATGCCCAAGCCGCTGCTTGAGGGGCGCGCAGCGTTGGGGCACAATCGAATTGTGGCGTTCACTACCTTCATCGGGATTTTTGTGTTTCTGTTCGGCCTGATCATCGGCAGTTTCTTGAACGTGTGCATTTTGCGCATCCCGTCGGGCAAGTCCATCGTGCTGCCGGCGTCGGCGTGCCCGAAATGCGGCGAGCCGATTCGCGCGTACGACAATATTCCGGTGCTCAGCTGGCTGCTGCTGGGTGGAAAATGCCGCAACTGCAAGACGGAAATTTCGTGGATGTATCCGCTGGTTGAATTGCTGACCGGCCTGCTATTTCTCGGTTGCTTCTACGCGTTTGGAATCAGCGTGGATGCGGCGAAGTGGGCGGCGTTTTCGGCCATCATGGTCGTGCTGGTGTTCACCGACCTGCGCGAACGCATTTTGCCCGATGTGGTGAACTTCACGGGCTTCGCGATCGGCCTGATTTTCAGTTTGTTCACCAAGCCGATGGACGGCACGGCGCTGTGGATCGCGAATCATTTATTCGAATACCCTCCCCCGGCGTCGGTGCTCTCGCTGGTGGATGCGCTGCTGGGCGCAGCGGTCGGCAGCGGTTTGCTATGGCTGGTGTCCGAAGCGTATTTTAAATTGCGTGGACGCGAAGGCATGGGCCTGGGCGACGTAAAGATGATGCTCATGGCCGGCGCATTTCTCGGCGCGAAACGTACGCTGCTGACGATCCTGGCGGGGTCGTTGCTCGGCAGCGTGCTGGGCGTCGCGATTATTCTGGCGCGCCGCAAGGATGCGGATTACGAATTGCCGTTCGGCACATTTCTGGGAGCCGGGGCGCTGCTGGTGGTTTTTTTCGGCACGCCGCTGGTGAACTGGTATCAATCGCTGCTGATGGTGCGTTGATGAAATCATTCAATTTTACGAAGTCGGACCGAGAGAATCTCCAATGACCGCGCCCGTTCATCTGCACCCCGTGTCTGCTCTGCCCTTCAACATGGGCTTCGCCGTTGCGCTCGTGGTGATACTGTTCGCGGGCCTGGTGGTAGTGGCCTTTCTGCTGCGTAAATTTATGCGTGACCAGGCGCGCGCGAACCAGGAAGATTGGACCACGCCGAAAACCGATGTTGAGAATCCCTCCGCGTTCATGGCCGCTTCGATGCAGGGTGTGATCGAAAAACTGCGCACTCAGGAAAAGGAACTCGCGCGGCTGCACCTGTTGGCTCAGGAACGTGCACAGGAATCCGAGCGGCTCACCGAAGAAGTGACGCGCAACATGCCCACGGGCCTGCTGCTGGTGAATGCCACCGGGGCAATCAGTTCAACGAACCCCGCAGCCGAAGAAGCGCTGGGCATCCGCACCTTGCGTTACCGCTCGTACAAGGAAATCCTGGGCCCGGAATCGGAGCTGACGCAGATGCTGACGGCGTGCATCCGCGACGGCAAGACGTTCCAGCGCGGCGAAATCGAGCACCTCACCTCCGCAGGCTCCGTGCGGAATCTAGGCGTGACCATTTCGCCGATTTATCGCGCCGCGCGCGCTTCTGGAAAATCCGGCGTGGCCGACAACCTGTCCCACGCCAAAGACCCTCATGCGCAGGATATGAAAATAAGCGGCGCCCTGTGCCTGATGAGCGACTTGACGGAATTGACTGCGCTGCAAAAGCAGATTCGCTGGAAGGAAAATCTCGCGGCGCTGGGCGAAATGTCCGCGGGCATCGCGCATGAATTCAAGAATTCCCTGGCCACGATTTCCGGTTACGCGCAGATGATTCGCAGCGAAACGGCT
>Ga0070762_10000805_pt1 | contig 13829 bp, 16 predicted proteins | sample HubBroMetageREF2_FD_66726 | JGI IMG/M metagenome (GOLD analysis project Ga0070762, IMG submission 66726) | Reference soil microbial communities from the Hubbard Brook experimental Forest, New Hampshire, USA - Hubbard Brook CCASE Soil... | ecosystem: Environmental > Terrestrial > Soil >...
GACTTCGGTTCACCGTTCTCCTGGTGAACGTGCTTGTGGCGGTTCATCGATTGCGCTCGACGCCGCTCCCATCTCCCCACCAATTGATCATGTCACAAAACGTGGAGTGTGTTCAATTTCGTTTTCGCGTAAGGACTGCGCTTCATTCGGCGTCAATGAGTGAAATCGCGATTTATCGCCAACCCACTTTCATTACCCTCAATCGCTGTCAGAAAAGAGTTTTTCTGCAAGCCCTAAAGCTCCCGAGATGATCAGAAAATCCGCGATTCCGAATGGCATAGTGTAGAAAAGCGTGGGTGTACTTCCTTGAGGCCATCGAACCAACCGAACCAATGGGACATGGAGCGCCAATATGAACACAATGACTACCCAGAACCAGAGATGCTTCCTCAAGTACCATCGAAGTTTGATCGCGAAGATGATCATTCCCAAGACAATGACAGCCGCCAATGCCATATCCGCATTACTGAGGAAAGTAATGAGAAAAAACACGGGTAGCAACGCGGCCCCAATTTTCAAACCCGTATAATCTACGGGTTCCTTTTGCTTCGGTGGATCGTAGTCAAACATGCTCACTTGCAATTTTGTATGCCTGCTCGGTTCGCCAGTCAACTGTTGCAAGCAGGCCGTTACACTCAAAACCCCACCCCTTAGCTCCGCTCTCCTCCCGACACTTGGATTCCGCAACCAACGAAGGTTAAAATGCCACTTCCGCGGACCATATGAATCTCAATGTAGGTATCTCCGGCAAATTCCATCGTCTGTGCGCCATCCTCCTCAGCCTCTCGCTGGTCGGTGCTGGGACTAAAGAAAATGTCGACCCCAAGAAAGGTCGAGTGACCACCAACCCGACCTCAGGCAATCGCTACACCATCGAACAAGAAATCCAAATTGGACGCCAAAGTGTCCCTGAAGTAGACCGCGCCCTGCCCCTGCTTCCCGCCGACCATCCTGCTTCGAAATACATTGCCTCGCTCGGGCAGAAGCTCGCTGCCAGCGCGCCGGGATACAAGTTTCCCTACACTTTTAAAGTAGTTCGCGAAAAGTCAGTGAACGCCTTCGCTCTTCCTGGCGGCCCGATTTATGTCCACACCGGCTTGATTGAACTGGCCACCGAATCCGAACTGGCCGGCGTCATGGGACACGAAATCTCGCACGTGGTCATGCGCCATTCCACGCGCCAGGCCAGCCGTCAAATGAAGGCGCAACTGCCCCTCGCCATTCTCGGAGGAGTGTTGGGAGCGACCGTCGGTGGCGCGGTCGGATCGCTGGCACAAATGGGGATGTCGATCACCGCCGGTTCGGTTCTCATGAAATATTCGCGCGATGCCGAAACCGAAGCAGACATGGTCGGCGCCCAGATCATGTACGACGCGGGTTACGATCCGCAGGCAGTCGTCAGTTTCTTTAACAAGCTGAGGGCGCAAGGCGGAAGCCGCGGCGGCCCGCAGTTCTTAAGTTCACATCCCGACCCCGGCGACCGCGCGAAAAACATCTCCAGCATTCTTTCCCGGTTCCCACCCAAACAGTTTCAGGAAACTGATAGCCCCGAATTCATTGCTGTCAAGAAAGCTCTCGCGAATGTGACCGACGAGTCTGCTGCGCAAGTCAGCCTGGCGCAAAAGACCGTTGTAATGCCACGACTGTCGCTGCAGAATATTGCCAGCGCAAACCTCCGCGACTTTCAGCACGTGGCCTATGCGATTCGCTATCCCGAAAACTGGTACATCGACGGCAACGCCGATTCGACCAGCGTAAGCATTTACCCGAAAGATGGATCTGCGAACGGCACTCTCGCCTATGGAATTATGATCAGCGGATTCCAGCCGAAAGGTCGCGGCAGCAAAGAACTCGATGGCGCGCTTCGCGAACTCATGGCCGACATCGAACAAGCCAACCCAGATCTCCAGATAGCCAACAGTCCGCTCGCCTTCACGCTGCACAACCGGGAAGCCCGAAAGCTGGATTGGTTTGGCAAGTCAGCCGTTCAAGAAAACGGACAGCCCATGCGCGAACGTGTTCGCTTGATCGCATTGCAGGGCCGCTCCAACCTCGTCCTGTACATCGTGTTCGTCGCGCCCGACGCAGATTTTGAAGGCCTGCAACCGACCTTCGAGCGTGTATTAGACAGCCTGCAAGTTCGCTGAGACGTTCGAGGGTGTAACCCGTTCCTGCCGTTGCATTTAGAGACAACGCACGTACGACTCTGTAGATCTAGATCAGACAGTACAAAGTGTTCCACGTGGAACACTTCTACATTTCCAGTTGAAACAAAGAGGCCACCCTACGCCCGCAGCAACGGCCGGGTCAGGCAGGTCGGGCCGCCGCTGCCATTGATACACAGTTCAGAGCCAGGAAAGGTTCGCACATCGAATCCAGCGGCGCGCAATTTCTCGTTCGTCTTAGCATTTTCTTCCAACGCCAGAACGCGTTTTTCGCCCAACGAAAGTACGTTGCAGGCGAGCGTCCCGCGTTCGGAATATTCAATCTCGATGAGGTTGTAGCCGCGAGCGCGAAGCAGTTCCAGGGTCTCGACGGCAAGCCAGGGCAAGTCGACGAGAACAGTTTTCTCGTCGAGCAAACTGATCAACGACATTAAATGCAGGCATGCGGAAGGTCCCTCAGCATGAGGCAGTGGCGCCGAGAGCACTTCCACGCCTTTGGGTTTGAGCAGCGCCCGCATCTGCGAAATGCCTTGCGCATTCGTGCGATACCCGTGGCCAATCAGCAACGTCTTTGCGTCAAGCCATACCATGTCTCCAGCTTCCGCTGTTCCCGGAGCTGTAATCTTAGCCAGCATTGGCACGCCCAGGATTTGGTAGAACGATCCGTGGTGTTTGCCTTCAGGAATACGATTTGCTTTGCCGGGACGCATCTGGATTAAACCAAAATCCGTCGGCAACGACGCATCGTGGGCGTAGACCGCATCGAGCGAGAGTTCCATGGCCGGGGGAATCTCCTCAACCTCTGCGCCGCACGCTTCCAGTTCACGACACAGAGCTTCGTGCTGCGCTTGAGCCATCTCGAAATCGGGCGCGTGAACAAAGCCGAGTTCGCGCCAGCGAGCCGCCCGCTCAGGTTGATGCCAGCTGGCGGTCCGCGGTGAACACACGAGAACGCGTTTCAACGGGCCTACCATGGAATGGCCATTGAAACGATTCTCCGCCGTCGGGGTGGTCGCATCCACGACTAATTTTTCGAAGCCACTAGCCATAAGAGAAATCTAAACTGGTGTTATGGCAAAAGCAATCTGGGAAGGCGCTGTTCTCGCTGAATCCGACCGATGCGTGGAGGTGGAAGGTAACCAGTATTTTCCGCCTGATGCCATCAAACAGGAATATTTCAAACCCAGCCCGGCTCACACGACTTGTCCATGGAAGGGCACGGCCAGCTATTACGATCTCGAAGTGAACGGCAAACAGAATCAAGGTGCGGCCTGGTATTACCCTGAGCCCAAGCCCGCAGCCAATCAGATCAAGGGACACGTTGCTTTCTGGAAGGGTGTGAAGATCGAAGAGTAGCTGTCGAACTGGACGGGCGAGTCGCCCTGGGACACACGAGCTCTAGAACTCCATGTGGGCGCGGAACGAAGGCACGATCACCGGGCCGCGATCGCGGTTGTATCCGGGATCGTTGATATGTTGTACGCCGGGAGCCACGTATATGCCGCGCCACACGTGGACCGTGTAATACGACTCCACGATATTCTCTCTGCCGTAGTTCAATTTGCCATCGCCGAGCAGAAAGCCTTCGCCACCATCGGCAAGATAAGTCTGATGATCTTTGCAAATTGCATTGGTCACGAAGGCAACGCCTGCCCGATCCTGCTTGCGGTGCCACCAGGCGCCTTTGGCTCCTACTCCTAAATCAACGGTTTGATCGACTTCGGTGTAAGCGAAAGATTCGGTCTTACCGTTATTCCAGCCGAACCTGCCGAACGCCGTCAGGTATCGCGTCAGATTTTGTTCCAGGTTCAAACCGAATCCGTATTTGCGAGTGATGTGCCAGGGATGATCCGTGATTTCCGGCGTGGGTGTGAGACCTGCTTCAAAGTTGGCGATGGCCTGGCGATAAATCCCCATGTTGGCGTAATTGGTGTAGGCCAATAGACGAACCACTCCCGCCTTTTTCGGAATCACACCGTGGCGTAACTCGTATTCGAAGTTTTCCGCGTGAGCTTGCCATGGCTTCCACACAAGATCAATTCCATTTGCGACCTTGGGCATGAGCGCCTCGGCGAAACGGAAGCCCCAGTTGCGGTCTTCGTAATCCGCGGTAGCGCCGACCGTGTAGCCGCGCGTGTCCGCCGCGTAGTCATATGCGCCATTGTTGTCCACGGTCCAATTGGTAAATTGAAAGTGAGTATCCGAGCCCACGGAATTGATATCGAAAAAGTCCGGCATGCTGAATTTTCCGAAACGGACTTCCAGGCGGCGGCGCGGCAGTTCATCAAAGAGGGAGAATGCGGTGCGATCGCTCTCGATTTTGTCCTTGCTCAACGCAAATACCTTGTGAATCATGCCGCGCGCCAGATAAGGCGCTTTGCTCAAGGATGGATTGCGCACGATATCGAGGTCCGTGTTTCCCGCGAGCCCGAACCCCTGGCTCAGCGCCTCCCCGCCGGCCTCTTCAATATCGGCGAGAATCTCCGTGGAGCCGTTGAGACGCATACCGGTGTAGAGCGTCAGCACACGGGACGTGGCTTTCTCGTAGTTCGGGCTCAGGCTGTGCGGCCCGCTGTAGTCTGCGTGAAATGGCGGATGAGTCTGGAAAATGAAATTCATCTGGCCCGAAAGCCAGAAACGCGTATCCTTGAAATGCGGAAACATCGTTTCCACGCCGTCGTCCGGCGGCGGATCAGAAGCCGTATCACCCTCTTTGGTCGCTGACGCCGTGCTAACCGCCTGAACCGCGCCAGGAGACTGCTGCGTGCCCCTATCCTGCGCTTCCTGCGCGGCCGCGGACAAAGAGCCGGCGATCGCAATCGTCAAACATAAAGCGAGCCGCAGGCTCATCCCGGGAGGTGCGCTGTTGAAAATGAATTTCAATTTCATAATTGCAGCCTAAAGCCGAGAACAAACTTCACTGGGGAGCGATGTCACCCCTCCCTTGTAATATTCATCATCATGTTAACCTAACTATACCGATGGACATTAATCATAGTTAACCTTCTCTTGAGCATACGAGCCGGGTGGTGGACGAACATTCCAATACCACACTGGAGAATCGCCAAGTCCACCCAGCCTACTGAGCGTTCGTTAAAGGAACGTTACAGGACAAGCTTGATGCCCTCAACGATCCTCAACTACAACCCAATGCATACGGAGCTGCCGCTTGCCATTTTCGTCGGTGACCACGACCCAGCTCATGCGCAAGGGCCTGTGTTCCGCTCTGGGTTCCATCTGCCGCGAAGGGGCATCTTCGTGGTGGATTGCGCTCTCAAGCTGCGTCGTCGCCATCGCTATTGGTATTGCGAATAGAGTCGTGCAGTTCATTGTCGTTCCCTCCTTTCTGTAGGTTTCAACTACCCGTTCGATGTAGCCTTGCTGATTGCGGGCAATCTAGTGCGTGCTCTGCCCCAGCGCTCCCGATAGGTCGATCACGTGATACAGAACCAGCAACATCATAAGCACCAGATATCCGCGCAAAGCCATCAGCGACATCTTCACGCTGGGGGTCATGGACATACGTCCAAGCGAGGCCGTATCGACTTTGTCCTCCCGCACATCGTCGAGTGGATGAACCACTACAAATTGATCCTCCGATACGTTGCTGATCGCGGTTGGTCTGAGCAAAGCCATCACACTCATGTTTGCACCTCTCCTTTCTCCCCTACGTCGCAGGGAACAGGTTGGGGGCGACCACCTGGGCCGCCAGTATGAGCGAAAGAATGAAGAGGACGATGATGATGGTCCAGTTCACCCAGTTATTCCAGGGTTTGTTCACGTACTCGTCTCCGAGCACTTGTTTGTCATTCAGCAGCAACTGCAGGAAGATTATGGCGGACGGCAACATAATTCCCGCCAATACCTGAACCCCGATGATGATCAGCTGCAAAGGTGCGCCGGGAATCAGCACGATCGCAGCGGCCAGCGCGACACAAACCACATAGGTCGCATAGAAGCCTTTCGCCTTGCGCACTGGCATCTCCAAGCTGTGCGGCCAGCCTCTCACTTCCCCGTAAGCCCACGCACTCGAGAGTGAGATCGCGGTCGTACCCAACACTGCGGCGTTGATCATCAGCAACAAAAGTCCGCTGCGGACGGCCTCGCCGGCGAATGGCTGAAGATCATGTGCCAGTTGCGCGGGATCAGAAAAGGCAAGTCCATGCACTTTGGCTGCGTTGCCCGCGACCATCATGCAGCCGGCAACCACGATGGTGAAAACAGCCCCCAGAAAGGTATCGAGGCGAGACCACTTCAGGTCCGCAAAACGAAGCCGTTTATCGGCCACGCAGCTCTGCTGGAAAAACAACTGCCATGGAGCAATCGTGGTTCCCACAATAGCGACCATCAGAAACACGAGACCGGTCGTGACGCCGCCAGTAGGTAACCCTGCGACAAACATGTCATGAACCGCCCCACCCCAGGTGGCCGGACGCAGCTTAAAAGCGATGAACAGCCATGCAGTGTCGAGCAAGCACAGAAAAACCGTCACCCGTTCCCAGCGGCGGTAACTTCCCGTCAGAACCATGAACATCAAACCGACGGCCGCAACGGGCACGCCAACTTTGGGCGCGATGTTCATGTGGCCCAGCGCTAAGGCTATCGCCGCAAACTCAGTCACCAGAGTCAGGAAGTTCACCACTTGCAGATCAATCAGAGAGAACAATCCCCACCACTTCCCGAAGCGCTGGTAAATCATCGTGGCGTGGCCCTTGCCAGTTGCGATGCCGAGCCTCACCACCATTTCCTGAATGAAGTAAGTGACCGGAAGCAGAAGCAGCAGAAGCCAAAGCAGTCTGGTTCCATACTGCGCGCCGGCCTGGACATAGGTCGAGACTGCGCCCGCGTCGTTGTCGGCTTCCATCACGATCAGACCCGGTCCGAAAACGACTAGAAACGTCAGGAGGTTACGGGCCCACTTGGAGCGCACGAGCCGCCCCCGAACGGCGGGCATTCGGACGTCCGCACTACCTATTGCGACGATGGCTTTCTCTTGCATGCCTTTGTTCCCATTGGTTGAATTTGCCTTGCCTAGATAGCCTTTAACGCTGCTTCTCCCCTGGCTCTGTTACCGCGCCGCCGCGCCAAACGTTCAAACTTGGAGTCGCCACGCAACCTGCGAAGCAGTGCAGCAATGACAGCGCCCCAAAACGGAATTAGGGCGACGACCACCCAAAACTTGACGAGCCAACGCACAGGGGAACCCCCGCCTTGCGGACCGCGCAGACTCCGCGTCAGCAGCGGTAACTCTGCTGAGCAGGTCATATCGCAATTCGCGGGTTTCGATTTTGCAGAAGGAAGAAAGCGGCGCCTCGCGGCACCAGCCTCGATCTCCTCGCGCTCTTCAGTTGTCGGTCAGAAGAAGCAGAGGTGAGGCGATAGGCAGGATGAAGATGAAGCTTATCGGGACACCTTACCGCTTGTTCTACACCGGAATGCCGCCGATGCGAATCGGAGGCTCTGGTCCAAATGCTGTCTGCATACTTCCTTTAATCACTCCTTGCAGGAACGATGGCATTCCCACCAAAAATCTTATATCATACCCCCCTTGGGTACTGTCAAGAATAAACTCGAGAAGGCAGGAAAAAATGCAAGATAAGATTCCCGAGATTTCAAAAGAGAAACAAAAGCTTTTGTTTCGCATCAAGCGGATCCGCGGCCAGTTCGCGGCGGTCGAACGCGCGCTTAACTCCGGCGACGAGTGCGCGGACATTCTCATGCTGTTGGCTGCGATTCGCGGTGGGGTCAATGGCTTGATGGCGGAGATTCTGGAAGACCACATCCGCCTGCACATGATGAATCCCGATCACGCCGTGGATTCACCTGAAGAGTTGGGTGAAGACTTGATTGGCCTGGTTCGCGCGTATCTGAAATAACGGAGCCCCGAGTCAGGCTCAGACACTGCCAAAAATAAATGAGGACAGCTCGGAGCCCCCCGAAGCTGTCCTTGAAACCCTCCCGGTTAGAAGGGCGTGTACTGAAAAGAGAGTACCCGGAACGTGTTTCAGAACTGTTGCAAGACTGTAAATATCCGGTGAATTCCGTTAGCTTTTGGGGCGCTCGGGACAGGGTCGCGAAAAGCAAGAATGTACCTCCCGCTTTTGTCGTTCGCAGGGTTTGCAGCCTGACGCTGTTACCATATAGCACCAGTTTTCTTTCGGAGAGCCCATGACCCGCAAAACGGAGACGTCGCGAAAGCTGCAGCAACGCGCTGAGCAGATGATTCCCGGCGGCGTGAATTCGCCAGTGCGCGCTTTTCGTTCCGTGGGCGGTGACGCGCCCTTCATCTTGCGCGGCCAGGGATCCCACATCTTCGATGCCGATGGCAACGAATACATCGACTACGTCGGCTCATGGGGTCCGCTCATTCTTGGGCACGCTCCCTCTAAAGTGATTGAGGCCATCATGGATGCCGCCTGCAATGGCACCAGCTTCGGCGCTTCCACCCCCGCCGAGGCTGACCTCGCTGAAATTGTGCTCTCCGCATTTCCTCATATGCAGAAAGTTCGTTTCGTGAATTCCGGCACGGAGGCGACCATGTCCGCCATCCGCCTGGCGCGCGCCTACACCAAGCGCAAGTACATTGTGAAATTCGAGGGCTGTTATCACGGACACGCCGACGCCCTTTTAGTGAAAGCCGGTTCTGGGATTGCCACGCTCGGCATCCCGGGCTCCGCGGGCGTTCCGGAAGAATTCATTCAGTTCACGCTGGCGTTGCCTTTCAATAACATCGACGCGATTGAACACGCATTCAAGAAATTCAAACACGAAATCGCCTGCGTGATCGTCGAACCGGTCGTGGGGAATATGGGTTGCGTTCCGGCGTCAGGCGGATACCTCGCGGCGTTGCGTTTGATCACTCAGCGGGAAAAGAGTGTGCTGATTTTCGACGAAGTCATGACGGGATTCCGCCTGGCCTTCGGAGGCGCGCAGGAACTTTACGGCGTGACGCCGGATTTAACCACCATGGGCAAAATTATTGGTGGCGGACTTCCGGTGGGAGCCTACGGCGGCCCATCCGAGATCATGAACATGGTGGCGCCGCTTGGCCCCATGTATCAGGCGGGCACGCTCTCGGGAAATCCGCTGGCCATGGCCGCAGGTTTAGCGACGCTGCGTCATTTGCAGGAGCACAAACAGGAAATTTATCCGCGTCTCGATAAGCTAAGCGGTGAGTTGGTCGATGGAGTAGCAGTTGCGGCCAAAGAAGCGGGCGTGTCTCTCTGCTATAACCGCGTAGGTTCGATGTTCACCTGGTTCTTTACTCCAGGCCCGGTGACGGATTGGGATTCGGCAGCGAAGTCTGATACGGAGGCCTTCGGCCGCTTCTTCCGCGCCATGCTGGACAACGGAGTCTATCTGCCACCTTCGCAGTTCGAAGCCGCGTTCCTGGGCGCAGCGCACAGCGAAGCAGACATTCAGCAGACGATCGGCGTGGCCAAGCAGGCGTTTGCATCGGTGCACGCGTAAGCCGTGTGGGAACCGCTAGGCGAACATAGCGCAGCTTCCGGGATGAAAATTCCACTTTCCGATCTGTTTTATGCCCTGAACGTAACCGCCCCGACCGCACAAGTCGAATGCACAAGCGTCGAAGAATGCAAACAACGCCTCGGTGTGGTCACGATTGAATGCTACGCGCGAAAATGTGATCAGATGGAAGCTGCCGGGTGGCAGATCCGGAGGACTGTCCACTTCTTTGTAACTCCACGGAATTTGCAAATTAGCGGCCGAACCGAAATCAAGCGGATATTGCGCTGCGCCCAAAGCATGCAACTGTTTCATGAGCGACCAACTCACGCCATCTTTCTCTAGTGCAGCCTGACAAGAACCCTGGAGCGCATCAAGTGGATCAAACGCGCCGGTTCGGCTCGAAAAATAAAGATGTTCGGGTGGCTTCTTTGCAAACTTCGCTACAGTCCAGTCAGAGTACAGGGCGTACTCGTCGGCTCCAACCTTGTTAGGGATTTCGGGCGCACAACCGCACAACACCCCAATCGAAAAGAGAGTAACCAGCGACCTCAAAATCATAGTGCGACCCTTAACAGGCAACAGATGACAGATTACTGCCAGCGTGTTCGTGCATCATTTGGGGGATCGTCACAAACTCGTACCCCTGCGCACTATAAGCTGCAATGAGCCGATCAGTCGCGATAACACTTTGCGAACGATCCGCGCCGAAGTTTTGATGGCCGCCGTCGTGCAGTAGAATCACGTTGCCGCCGCGGATTTGCTGGCTTACTTTTTTCTCGACGTACTCCGCTGGCTTTCCTTTCCAATCCCAACCGGTCACGTTCCACATGACAGGCTCCAGACCAAGCGCTCGAACGATTTTCAAAGTGCCGGGCCGGCGTCCGCCAAATGGAGGACGAAAAAGACGAGAATGCTCTCCCACGGCGTCAGTTAGGGCCTGCTCGCAATCGCACAATTCCGCGGTCGTCTCGCGCGCAGAAGCAAAAATCAAGTTCGGATGGCTGAAAGTATGATTGCCAATGACATGCCCGGCCTGCGCCAACTGGAGAGCGATATCCGGCCTCTGCTTTGCGTATCGCCCGATGAGAAAAAACGTCGCCTTCGCGTTGTGCCGGGCCAGAACCTCCAGCAAACGGAACGTGTGCGGGTCGTTGGGGCCGTCGTCGAAAGTCAGCGCCAATTGCCTGCTTCCAGGTCTCACTCCGCTAAACGCTCGACCGTACCACTGCCCGGTCGGCGCCATGGACTGATAGCCAGCGGCAACCGCCGCTGCCACGGTACCAGCTCCGAGGACGAAGCTACCCATAATGCGCGATTGTAAATTGTTTCCCCGCGTCTCTGGGATTCCGTCGTGCACAGGGGTTACTCTTCCCTCAATTGCGCTCAAAGCTCTGTCGGGATATCCTGCCATTCGAAGCTCGAGCCCATGGCCAATCTTTTCGAACTGCCCCGTTACATTGCTGTGGAAGGTCCCATACGCGTCGGGAAGAGTACGCTGACGCGGATTCTGGCGGAGCGCCTCAACGCCCAACTGGTCATGGAAACTGACGACAACCCATTTCTGCGCGCTTTTTACGACGGCGAGCGCGGCGCCGGGTTCCAGGCGCAGTTCGCTTTCCTTATTCGCCGCTTTGAACAGCTCCGCGCGCTTGATCTCGGGCCGCGTTCGCAAAAATCCGTGGTTACCGACTTCGTCTTTGAAAAAGACAAACTCTTCGCCTGCCTGAACCTCACCGATCAGGAACTTGAAACCTACAATCGCTACTACAACTATTTTCGCGAACAACTCCCCACGCCCGACCTGGTGATCTATCTACAGGCGACTCCCGAAGTTCTGAAAAAACGTTTAAAGAAAAAGAACGCGCCCGGAGAGAAAACGATCAACGAAGAATATCTCGAAGAAGTGATCAAAGCCTACGAGCACTTCTTTTTTCACTACACCTCGTCCGACTTGCTGATCGTAAACACTTCAGAGATCGACTTCGTCGAGCGCAACGAAGATTTGCAGGAACTGCTGAGAAAAGTGTCCGCGCCGATCAAGGGCACGCAATACTTCCTGCCGCTGGGAAACCAGGAAGCCGCATCAGCTTGAGGGTCCGTTGACGGAGCTCGAACTGGGTGACCAGCTGATCTCGCATGATACGGACGCCACTGTCGCCGCGTACTCCGAAATAGCGAACGGGGGCGCTGAACGATGCGGATGCGCCGACTGTCGCAACTTCATTCTGCAGCGAGCAAACGCCTACCCTCAAGACTTCCTGAATCTACTGAGCCGGCTCGGGATTGATGTCAGCAAAGAAGGGGAGGCTTTCCACTACGGGCCAGCAAACGATGACGAACCGCTGTACGGTGGCTGGTTTTATTTCGTCGGAACGTTAATCGAGGCTGGAAGTCGAGCAAAGATCGAGCGCGCCGCTCAATCGGGCTTTCGGTATTGGTTCTCTAACAACTTTCCACGCCCACCCCGTTGCTTTGGGAAGGATGTAGCGGCCGTAGAGTTCGTCACTCGGATCCCTTGGGAACTCGAACAAAGTCCCTAGCGAGCTAGGAGCCCGCCTGGTTAAACCTACTTCTCATGTCTCGGCAGCGCGTAAACTGCCAGTGTCTTCCCAACTTTCGCAAACTCGGGATCGGCCGTGACCAGCCAGGCGCCACGTTCGATCGCCAGCTCCGCGGCAAAGGCATCGGCATAACCGAGGCTATGTTTTTGCTTCAATGCGCCGGCCCGGGAAGCTCGCTCCCGATCCACATTGATTACGGCGACGGGCATCTCCTGCAATCTCGCTTCGGCTTCCCGGGCCTTTGTCTCGCCGTGGCGCCTCCACGCGATATAGAAGACTTCGCCCCAATTCACCGCCGACATCAGCATAGGCACGTCTTGGCGCGCTGCTTCGCCCAGCAGTTGTCGAACTTTTTGCGCGGTGCCCGGACGGCTTTCAAAAAAACCGATTAACGCATTGGCATCAAGGACGTAGCGCCGCGCGTTGCCGCGGGAGAGCGCAGAAATCACTGCTTATCCCGCTTGCGTTCGCGCTCACGCTCGGTGAACAATTCTTCAAACATCGATGGCTCGCCCGGTTTCGGTTTGAGAAATCCCATGATTTCATCGAGCCGCCGTTCTGTGATAGGCGTCAGCACCAAACGTCCTCTTTCTTCGATCCAGGTGGCAGGAGTGCCCTTTTTTAGCCCGAATTGCTGCCGCAACTCGGCCGGAATCACGACTTGCCCTTTAGAACTGATAACTGTACGGTAGGCTCGCATCAATTGATCTTACTAGCAAGTAAGACATAATGCAACTGTCTTACTTGGCCCAGAACTTTCCTCAATCTTCCGTAACCATCGACGAACCACCCTTCTAGGGACTACAATTAGTCCAGCAGCATCAAAGATGTGTACGGGCTCTATCCGCCAAGGCGGAGGGGCACTGGAGGACATCGTGAGTATCACACCGCTTGGCGAACCTCGCCAGAAGATTACCGTCGCTTCTCTTCGCGAAAAGAAACTTCAACATCAACCTGTCACTTGCCTGACTGCCTACGATTACGCCAGCGCCCGTCTGGTGGACGAAGCCTCCATTGACATCGTGCTGGTCGGCGATTCCTTGGCCATGACCATGCTCGGCTACCCGGATACGCTCTCGGTGACCGTTGACGAAATGCTTCACCACACCCGGGCTGTTCGTCGCGGTGTGAAACGCGCGATGCTTGTGGCCGACATGCCTTATGGTTCGTACCACGTCGGCGCGGAGGATGCGGTGCGCAACGCGGCCCGCTTTGTGAAGGAGGCTGGCGCCGAGGCGGTGAAGATCGAGGGTGGAGAGAGACGCGCCGACCTGATTCGCCGCGTGATCGACGCCGAAATCCCCGTGGCTGGCCACATCGGGCTGACTCCGCAGTCGGTGAACGTCATGGGCGGCTACAAGGTTCAGGGCAAGTCGCTGGCCGAGATCGAACAGCTTATGCGCGACGCTGTGGCTCTTGATCGCGCGGGCGTGGCGTTCCTCGTTCTCGAAGGCATTCCCCGCGAAGTCGCCAGCATGATCACGGCGGAGGTCGCGACTCCGACTATCGGGATCGGCGCTGGTCCGGACTGCGACGGCCAGGTACTCGTCTTCCACGACATCCTGAATCTCACGTTCGCTCCGCCGGCGAAGTTCGTTCGCCGCTACGGAGACGCGGCTGCGCTCATCACCGA
>Ga0070762_10000807_pt1 | contig 13812 bp, 9 predicted proteins | sample HubBroMetageREF2_FD_66726 | JGI IMG/M metagenome (GOLD analysis project Ga0070762, IMG submission 66726) | Reference soil microbial communities from the Hubbard Brook experimental Forest, New Hampshire, USA - Hubbard Brook CCASE Soil... | ecosystem: Environmental > Terrestrial > Soil > Temperate...
GAGCGCGAGCGGAACGAACGCGAGCGGAACGAACGCGAGCGGAACGAGCGCGAGCGGAACGAACGCGATGCGGGTTCTGATGCCAGCAGTATGGCCAGGAGCGATGCGAGCCACGCGTCCTAAACGGCCTTCAGCTCCTCGGCCGCGCTCAACACGTGCGCAATCTCCCGCGACAGCGCCCGCGCCTCCTGGGTCGCCGTGGCCACGTCGTCGATCGCTGACTGGACGCCCGCCGACCGAAGCCGTAGCAGATCGAACCGGATGTTCTGGAGGATGATGCCCGCGCTCTCGAGTTGCGAGAACAACCCGGCCCGGCGATCGGACAAATCCTGCAGCGTCGCGCGCTGCCGGCGGAGCAGCGCGAGTCTCCGGTCCCGGTCCGGGGCCGAGATGTCCAGCTCCGCGACGCCGATGCGCTTATCGAGTTCCGGCAGCGCGTCGGGCGCGAGATCGCCATCGAGCCGGTGCAACGCGGTCGCGAGGCCGGCGATCCGCATCGCCAGGGCATCGACCGTCTGCACGACGTCCGGGAGCATGGCGCGATCGGCTGCGCCCAGACGGGCGACCAGATCCCGCACCGCGGCCCGATCGGCCGCCGCGCGCCGCACCTGCGGCCCATAGGCGCCCCCCAGGATTTCCGGTGACGCGAGTGTCGCGGCCTGGTCCGGCACCGGGATGGGCGACGGGGCCACGGGCGGTGGCGACACCGGACCGGAGGCGCGCGGCGGCGCGGACGGACCGGCGACTGCCCACGAAGGCGCTTCGCCAGCGTTGATCCGGCGCGCGCGGTCGCGGAACGCTTCGCGCTTGTCCTTGTTGAACAGCGCACGTGCCCCGTCGATGGACTCGGCCGCGACATCAAAGAACAGCCGGTCGCGCGAGTGTTTGAAGACGTCGCGCCAGTCGTACGTGTCGCTCCACAGCTTGGCGTACTTCCATGCGAGCCAAACGGAAAGCCCCAGCGCGATGGCGAGCGGCGTAGTGTCGGCCCCAATGATGGACCACAGGACGCAGCCGACGATTCCGATGCCGAACCTCGCAAAGCTCCGCCGGAACTTCACGACCGCGGGCGCCGACCATCGTGCCTGATCCGAGGCCGGTGCGACGCTGGCCGGTCCGGCCGTCGCGGCGGCGGCCGGCGGCGCGGACGCGACCGCCACCGATGGCGCAGCACCCGTTCGCGGCCGTGCCGCAACGGGGGTCGTCCCCTGTTCTCCCTGCTCGAGCGCATGCACCAACGACCCGGCATCCGGGAACCGGTCGGCAGGCTGCTTCTCCAGCAGGCACATGACGATGCGCGCGAGCCACGGCGGGAGATCCGGCACCTGGTCCGTGATCGGGACCGGCTTCTCCGAGATGTGCTTGACCAGCAGCGCGCCGGTCCCCGTGCCGCGGAATGGCACGTCCCCGGAGAGCATCTGGTATGCGACGATGCCAAGCGAGTACAGATCGCTGCGGCCATCGACCTCGCGATCGCCGGCGCATTGCTCGGGACTCATGTAGGTCGGCGTCCCGATCGCCACGCCGGTCGCGGTCAGCCGCGAGTCCGCGCCGCTGGTGTTGCTGATGGCGCGCGCGATACCGAAATCGGTCACCATCGCGCGCCCACCATCGGACGATAGCAGGATGTTGTCCGGCTTGATGTCGCGGTGGATCACGCCGCGCGAATGGGCGTAGGCGAGCGCGCTCGCCACCTCCGTCAGTAGCCGCCTCGCCTCCGGGACCGGCACCCGGGTATTCCCGGCCAGACGCCGCGCCAGCGTGTCGCCGTCGACGTACGCCATGACGAAAAACACCAATCCCTCACGCTCGTCGACCGTGAAGATCGGAACGATGTTGGGATGCGACAGCTGCGCGGCGGTCTCGGCCTCACGCAGAAACCGGGAGCGAATGTCGGAGCGAAACGACAGCTCCGGAGGCAGGACTTTGATCGCGACCGGCCGCTTGAGCCTGCGGTCTCTCGCCAGATACACGATCCCCATCCCGCCGCGCCCGATCTCCCGGTCGAGCTCGAACGTCTGTGCTAGCACTTGCTCGACGCGCGCGAGGAGCTCGGTGTCGGCAGCCGACGCCACGGGATCGGACATTCCCAAAGATTAACACCGCTAACGACTTGCTGCAGTGGACGGCGCGCCAGACGGCTGGGTCGGGCGACGACGCGTCCGCGGGATCCGTCGTCGGAACCCTCCCGCCGTCCTGGCGGTGCCGGGGTGTCACGACGGCGGAGCCGCGTTGCCATTCCCGCCGCGATGGCGTAACTCCTGTGGAACCTCTCGTGCAATGGATCTGGCCCGAATCAGATCGGCGGGGCGGGCCGCGACAGGCCAGCCCCAGTTTTCCATTTCGCTAAAAAGGTGTGCACCATGGCTCAACGCCAAACCCTGCCAGTCCTGCCACTCCGCGGGACGGTCATTTTCCCTGGGCTCACGGCACCCATTGCCGCCGGCCGCCCGGGCACACTCCGGGCAATCGAAGCCGCCCTGAAAGGCGACCGATTGGTCTTCGCGGTCGCCCAGCGCGACAACACCGATGAGCCGGCGCCCGAGATCCTCTACTCCATGGGCGTGATCGCCCGAATCGGCCAGATCCAGCGCGGACTGGGCGGCGTTCAACTGCTGCTCCAGGGCGAGCAGCGCGCGACCGCCCTCCAGTACGGCACCTCCGAAGGCTACCTGTCAGCCACGATCGTGCCGTCCGAGGAGATGACCCCGCTCAACGAGCACGACCCGGCGTTCGAGGCGCTCCACAAGGAGATCCGTGAGCGCGCGGCGGAACTGGGCGAGCGGCGCGGACTGCCCGAAGAGGTCGTGCACCAGGTGCTCGATTCCGTCACCGACCCCGGGAAGTTTGCGGACCTCGTCGCGGGCTACATCGAGTTGAGCGTGGCCGAGAAGCAAGGCTTGCTCGAAACGCTCAGTGTCGAAGAGCGTCTGCGCCGGGTGCTGGTGCACGTCCAGCGCCAGATCGGACTGCTCGAGGCACAGGAAGAGATCAAGTCGCAAGTCCAGGAGGAGCTGGGCGAGCGCCAGCGCGAGATGTACCTGCGCGAGCAGCTCAAGGCGATCCAGAAGGAGCTCGGCGACGACGACCAGGCGCGCGAGGTCGTGGAGCTGCGTGAGAAACTCGCGAAGCTCGAGTTGCCCAAAGAGGCCCGCGCCGAGGTCGAGCGCGAGCTGGGACGGCTGGAGCGCGCCGGACGCGAGTCGATGGAAGCGCAGGTGATCCGGACGTATCTGGAATGGATCGCCGAGCTGCCGTGGAACACGCGCTCGGACGACCAGCTCGACCTCACGCATGCCGAGCACGTGCTCGATGACGACCACTACGGGCTACAGGACGTGAAGGACCGGGTGCTGGAGTTCCTCGCCGTGCGCCAGTTGCGGGCCAAAGAGCTGGCCGCGGAGCTGGAGAAGACTGGCGAGCTGCCGGCCGCCAAGCTGCGCCCGAGCAAGGAGGACGCGACCCCGTCGCTCGCCGCGGGCGAGGACGAGAACCGCCAGATCACCGACAGCCGCGAGGCCAAGTCGCGTGCAATGGCCAAAGGTCCGATCCTGCTGTTCGTCGGACCGCCCGGCGTGGGCAAGACCTCGATCGCCAAGTCGATCGCTCGGTCGCTCGGACGCGAGTACGTGCGCGTCGCACTCGGTGGCGCCCGCGATGAGGCGGACATTCGGGGGCACCGTCGTACCTACGTCGGTGCGATGCCCGGACGTATCGTGCAAGGCATCAAGCAGGCCGGCACGAAGAATCCAGTCTTCCTGCTCGACGAAGTCGACAAGCTCGGCACGTCGTTCCAGGGTGACCCGGCCGCGGCACTCCTCGAGGTGCTCGACCCCGCGCAGAACGACACCTTCACCGACCACTACCTCGGTGTCCCGTTCGATCTGAGCGAGGTGCTCTTCATCGCGACGGCGAACTTCATCCAGAACATTCCCGCTCCATTGCTGGACCGGATGGAAGTCGTGGATTTCGCCGGCTACACCGAGCGAGAGAAAGCGGAGATCGCCAAGAAGTACCTGGTGCCCCGCCAGCTCGAAGACGCGGGGCTCGCCTCGAAGCAGGTGACGTTCACCGATGATGCCGTCATGGCCATCGTGTCGAAGTACACCCGCGAGAGTGGCGTGCGGCAGCTCGAACGCCAGGTCGGCGCCGTGGCGCGCAAGGTGGCGCGCAAGCTGGCGACGGGTGAGGCCACGCATCTCGAGATCACAGCCGAGGACGTGCGAGAGCTGCTCGGACGCCCGAAGGTGCACCCGGAACGCGCCAACGAAGAGAACGAAGTCGGGGTCGCGACCGGGATGTACTACACGCCGATGGGCGGCGACATCATGTTCGTCGAAGCCGCCATTCGCCGGCTGTACGGTCCGCGGTCGACGGACGATCGTGTCCAGGTCAGCGGCTGGGGCAACGTCTCGCTCATCCTGACGGGGCAACTGGGCGATGTCATGAAGGAATCGGCCCGCGCGGCGCTCACGTATGCGGCGACGCATGCCTCGAGACTGCACATACCCGAGGATCGGCTCGGCTCACTCGAAGTGCACGTCCACGTGCCGGCGGGAGCGATCCCCAAGGACGGGCCGTCCGCGGGGGTGACCATGGCGACCGCGGTGGTCAGCGCGATGTCCGGACGTGCCGTGCGAAAGGACGTGGCGATGACTGGTGAGATCACGCTGCGGGGGCGGGTGTTGCCGATCGGTGGACTCAAGGAGAAAGTGCTGGGCGCACACCGGGCGGGCATCACGACGATCGTGCTCCCCAAGGCCAACGAAGCGGATATCGAGGACATTCCGGAGGAAGTCCGCAATACTCTGGAGTTCCGCCCGGTGGAGACACTCGACGAAGTATTCGCCGCTGCGCTGCTGCCGGCGCCGAAGCCGGTGATCTCGCGGAAAACGGAGATGGAAGAGGCGGAAGAGGAAGCAGAAGCGGACGCGCTGGCCTGACCCCGGCCACGCGGTACCGCGGATGCAACAGTTCTAGAACACTACCGGCCCCCGCTCGAACACCGACAGTGGCTCGAAGCGGAGGGCCGGGGGCAGTGTCCCTGGCAGGAAGTATTCGGTGTACCGGCGGTCAGGCGGTGTCGCGGAATCCGCCGGTGCGCCGGTCAGCCGGTCGAGGTCCGCGGATTCGAGTGTGGCAGGCGGCACCCAGTCCGTGAAGTCATGGCCGCGGTCTGCCGCGGCAGCCACTCTGGCCCATATCGGCGCCGCCAGCGAGCCTCCGGCGGCACCAGGCGTGATCGTCTGGGGCTGATCGAAGCCAAGCCAGACACCCGCGACGAGGTCGGGCGTACACCCGATGAACCACACATCCGAATTGTCGTTCGTGGTGCCTGTCTTGCCGGCGGCGGGGATTTGCGACGGCAGCGTTCGCCGAACGATGGTCGCGGTCCCGCGATCGATCACGTCCCGCATCATGTCGCGGACGATGAAGGCGACGTTCGAGTCCAGCACGGCGGCGGCGATCGCGGGATGTTCGGTCCACACCGTGTGCCCGCCGCGATCCTCGATGCGCGAGATGAACTGGGGCGCCGTCACTGCACCCAGCGTGGCGAACGCCGTGTAGGCCGCCACCATCTCGATCGGGCGGACGCCTGACGCGCCGATCGCGCTCGACGGGAACGGCGCGATTGGCGTCGTGATGCCGAGTTGATGCGCCAGCTCGATCACCGAATCGATGCCGACCTGCATCGCGAGCTGGATCGCCACGGAGTTTCGTGAGCGCGCCAGCGCATCGCGGACCGTCATCGGCCCCTGGAACTGCCCGTCCGCGTCCTCCGGACGATAGACGGATCCGTCGGCGAGCGGAATCGCGAGCGCGGTGTCGGAGACTGGCGCGTTCGCGGGGATGCTGTCCGCGATGGCCGCGGCGTACACGACCGGTTTGAACGCGGACCCCGGCTGCCGTATCGCGAAGAGGGCGCGGTTGAACGGCGAATCACCGTAGTTCCGGCCACCGACCAGCACCCGCACGTTGCCGGTCATGGGGTCGAGCGCAACGACCAGCCCCTGGAGGTAGTCCGCCGCACCCTTCGCGTGTGCCGCCATGGTGGGATGGCCATATCCGGGACGGAGTTCCACCGAAGTCGCGACGTCGGCCAGCGCTGAATCGGCGGCTGCCTGCAGGGCCGGATCGAGCGTCGCATACACCCGGTAGCCACCGGCCTCCACCGGGATTCCCTCTCGCGTCGCCGCGGCTCGCACCGCATCGACGAAATACGCTGCGGGATTGCTGGCGGCGGCCGGCACGGTCGCCAGTGGCACACGTCGCGCCGCGTTGGAGGCGTCCGTCGTGATCAAGCCCTGGTCGGCCATCAGACGCAGCACCAGATCGCGCCGCTTGCGCGCCCGGTCGGGATGCCGGATCGGGTCGTAGTACGGCGCTGACCGAGGCAACGCCGCCAGCGTCGCCGCCTCGGCCAGCGTCAGTTCTCCCGCGCTTTTCCCGAAGTAGTGGCGCGCCGCGGCGTCGACACCGAACCACCCGTGGCCGAACGGGATCTGGTTGAGATACGCCTCGAGGATCTGCGCCTTGGTGTAATGGCGCTCCATCTCGCGCGCCGCGTCCTGTTCCCGCAGCTTGCGATCCAGACTCAGGTCGCGGCGGTCGACCGCATCAGGGTGCATGTTGCCCACGAGCTGCTGCGTGATCGTGCTCGCACCACGCGCGCGACGCCCGATGACGCGGTCCTTGATCGCACCGAGCACCCCGACGACGTCGACGCCGTTGTGCTGGTAGAAGCGGTGATCCTCGACCGCGATGAATGCCTGCGGCACGTACACCGGCAGCGACACGATCGGCACGCTCGTCCGCAGCTCACGCCCGATCTCACCAATGAGGGAGCCGTCGCTGCCATAGACCAACGTCGACTGCGGCGGATCGACAATGGTCCAGGCAGGCCCCGTCCCCGGACCAGGCCGCGCACTCTCTGCAGCGGCGCGGCCGGGCGGAGCGGACGGGGTCGTTGGCGTCGTTCCCGGAGCCGGCTGCTGGCGCAGCGCCAGCGCGGCGATCGGAGGCGCGACCGACCCTGTCGCCAGCCCCACAATCGCCGCGCCCAGAACCACCACACGCAGCCGGCCGGGCGGCCGGCGAGAGACACCCATGTCGAAGACCGTGCCTGAATCGTCTGTAGCCGCACCCCTCCGGCCGTCCGGCGCGGCGGCCGGCCGGGGCCGTCCCATCGTGCTAACTTGAGTGCGTAATATGACGTCGCCGCTGACCATCGCGCTGGCCCAATTCCGTCCCCGTAAAGGACGATTCGCAGAGAATCTGGCGCGTCTCGGGCCGCTGTTCGCGGCGTTCGACGCCCCCGATGCGATTGGGCCGCGGGTCCTGCAACTCCCCGAGACCGCGCTGACCGGCTATTTCCTCGAGGGCGGGGTTCGAGATGCCGCCCATACCGCCGGGACGATGGCGCGCGAGCTGGACGAGACCTACCGTGGCGCCGTACCGGCGGCGGTCGCGGCGGGTCGGACGCTCGATGTCGTCATCGGCTTCTACGAACAGTGGCAGAGCACACTGTACAACAGCGCGATGTATGCGACACTCGGGGCACCGGCCGGCCCGGTGATTCACCATGTGCATCGCAAGGTATTCCTCCCAACCTATGGATTGTTCGACGAAGAGCGATTCGTCGAGCGCGGACGCGACGTGCGCGCGTTCGATACGCCGTGGGGACGCGCCGCCTTGCTGGTGTGCGAGGACGCCTGGCACAGCCTCACCGGTACCATCGCGGCCCTCGACGGGGCGCAGGTCATTTTCCTGTCGTCCGCCGCACCGGCGCGCGGCGTCGAGCCGCGCGACGATGGCATCGCCGGACCGGCGACCGTCGCCCGATGGGACCGGCTCATTCGCGACATCGCCGAGGAACACGGCGTCTTCGTGTCGTATGTCAATCTCGTCGGCAGCGAAGCCGGGAAAGCGTTTTGGGGCGCATCGGCGATCGCCGGGCCAAGCGGCGAGGTGCAGGCACGGGCGCCGTTGTTCGAGGACGCGCTCCTGCCGGTCACCATCGACCTGGGCGATGTGGCTCGCGTGCGGGCGGACATCCCGCTCCTGGCCGACCTGCGCACGATGCTACCCGAGTTGCAGAGCGCGCTGCAGCGCCTCGGCCAGCCCGCCGAATCCGCCGCATACGACGCGGATGTGGCACCCGCAGCGCGCGACGCAGCGCGGAACGCGGCCGGCGCGGCACGGCCGGGTGGGGGCCCGCCCGGGCTGGAGATCGATGCACCGCTGGTCGAACAGTGGCTCGTCCAGTTCATTCGCGATGAGTTCGCGCGCCGGGGATTCACGCGCGCCATCGTCGGGATATCCGGCGGTGTCGATTCGGCGGTGACGGCGACACTCGCGGCCCGCGCGCTGGGCCCCGAGAACGTGGTCGGGGTGCGCATGCCGTACTGCACGTCCAGCGCCGACAGTCTGGAGCACGCGCAACTCGTCATCGATGCGCTCGGTATTCCATCGCGGACCGTCGGCATCACGGCCGCGGTAGACGGCTACCTGGCGCAGGCTCCCGGCGCGGATCCGGCCCGGCGCGGCAACATCATGGCGCGGGTGCGCATGATCGCCCTGTTCGACCTGTCGGCGGAGTGTCACGCGCTCCCGCTCGGCACCGGCAACAAGACGGAACGGCTGTTCGGATATTTCACCTGGCACGCCGACGACTCACCGCCGGTCAATCCACTTGGCGACCTGTTCAAGACGCAGGTCTGGGCCCTGGCCCGCCACCTCGGCGTGCCCGAGGTCATCATCGCGAAGCCCGCATCGGCCGACCTGATTGCCGGGCAGACCGACGAAGGAGACTTCGGGATCAGCTACGCCAAAGCCGACACGATCCTCAACTGGTTGTTGTATGGCTACGCGCCAGCCGAACTCGAGTCGCGCGGATTCGATCGTGCCGAGGTCGAGCTGGTGCGACGCCGGCTGGAGAGCACGCACTGGAAGCGGCGCCTGCCGACGGTCGCCATGCTGAGCACGACCGCGATCGGCGAATCCTACCTGCGCCCAGTCGACTACTGAAGTGTGACGCTGAAGCGGGACGCTGAGGCGTGGCGCCTGCCGGCTACGACTTCCGCTCGACGGCGTCCCGGACATCCAGCAGGATCTCGAAGTACAGCTGCTCGCGCCGGTACGCGAAATCGAGTGTCGCCATCTGCGATTGATCATTCGATGTTTTCGCGCGCTCGAACGCTTCGGAGTACATCTCATCGAGATTGGCCAGAATACGATCACGCGACCGGGACATACGCAGCGCCTCGAGGGCTCGAAGGGTCAGGCGGGGAGGATCGGTCGGCGTCTCCTCCGCGGGAGTCGCCGCGGCGACCAGCAGCCGCTTGGCTGCCTGTCGCAAGAACAGGCGCGAACCGATCGGATCAGTCACGACGAACTATAGTGCGACTCTGGGCCGGGGGTTAGTCCGGACTAGTGCCCCGGCGCGGGTGGCGCGCCGGCCGCCCCGCCAGCCGGTCCGCGAATCGAGAGCCCGATGGACACCATCATCACCACGGCCACGACGGCGAGTGACACGCCTGTCGGAACGGCGATCACACCCGACAGGATCATCTTGAGCCCGACGAATGTCAGGATGACCGCCAGGCCGTAGTGGAGGTAGCGGAACCGCTGCACGGCATCGGCGAGCAGGAAGTACAACGAGCGCAAGCCGGCGATGGCGAAGATGTTCGACGTGTAGACGAGGAAGGTGTCGCGCGTGATCGCGAAGATGGCGGGAATCGAGTCCGCCGCGAACACGAGATCCATACACTCCACGACCACGAGTGCCACCAGTAGTGGCGTCGCGGCGCGCCGGCCACTGGCGGCGTCCCGCGTCAGGAACCGCTGCCCGTCCAGGTGATCGCTGACCGGGAGCACGCGCTGCACTGTCCGGAGGAGCGCCCCCCGCAGCCGGCCGACGCCCTCATCGCGTCGCACCAGCAACCGGATGGCTGTCGCCAGCACGATGGCCCCGAAGATGTAGCTCGCCCACGCAATCCGGTCGAGAATGAACCCGCCGGTGGCGATCGCCAGGCCACGCATCACGAGGGCGCCGAAGATGCCCCAGAACAACACCCGGTGCTGGTATTCGGCGGGAATCCGGAAATACCCGAACACCAGGACGATCACGAAGATGTTGTCGATGCTGAGCGACTCCTCGATGACGTACCCGGTGAGGAACGTCAGCATCTGGGGCGTGCCCTCGATCGCGGCGATCGCGCCCGCGAAGGCCAGCGCGAGCGCCACCCAGACCGCGGTCCACAGCGCGGCTTCGCGCGCGCTGACCACCCGCGCCTTGCGGTGAAACACCGCGAGGTCGAGCGCCAGCACGCCCAGGATGAGTGCATGGAACCCGATCCAGAACCACAGTGAGGTCCGCATCGGGCTCACCCGCCGGCCGATGGCCGGACGGGTCTAGAACGCCGTGATCTCGCGATACGCGCGCGTGAAGTCGTCCACCTGCGGCAGGATCGCGTCCTCCAGCTGCGGCGCGTATCCGACGAACGTGTCGCTGGAGGCCACGCGCTTGACCGGGGCGTCGAGCCACGGGAAGCACTCGTCCGCGATCGCGGCCGCGATCTCGGCGCCATACCCCCACGACAGTGAATCTTCGTACGCGACGATCACGCGCGACGTCCGCTTGACCGACTCGAACACCGTCTCGCGGTCCCACGGACTCAGCGTGCGCAGGTCGATCACTTCCACATCGATCGGAGGACCGTCCCCGCCCTCCGCCACGCGATTCGCGGCCACGAGCGCCCGCTGGACCGTCGCGCCGTACGTCACGACCGTCACGTCCCGGCCCGGCCGCACCGTGCGGGCCTTGCCGAGCGGGATCATGAAATTGGGGCCGGGATTCTTGCTCTTGTTGTAGGTCTGCCGGTAGAGGTGCTTGTGCTCGAGGAAGAGCACCGGGTCATCACACCGGATCGCGGTCCGCAGCAGCCCGTTGGCATCGAGCGCCGTGGACGGGCAGATCACCCGGAGGCCGGGGCAATGCGTGAAGATCGAGGCACCCGTTTGCGAGTGATAGATCGCGCCCCGGATGTACCCGCCGTACGTCACGCGAATGACGACGGGTGATGAGAAATTATTGTTGGAGCGCCACCGCATCGTGGCCAGCTCGTCCCGGATCTGCATGTACGCGGGCCAGATGTAGTCGAAGAACTGTATCTCGACCACGGGCTTGAACCCGCGGGTCGCGAGGCCAATGGCCCGGCCGACGATATTGGCTTCCGCAAGTGGCGAGTTGTAGACGCGCGCGCCACCGAACTCTTTCTGCAATCCCCATGTCACCTTGAAGACGCCGCCCTTCCCCTTGACCTCGCCCAGATACGCTTCCCGCGAGACGTCCGCGACATCTTCGCCGAACATCAGGATCTTGGGATCCCGGCGCATCTCGTCGCGGAGGCACCCATTGAGCAGATCCACCATCGTGGTGGGCTCGCCCGTGAATTGCGGGTCGTCCTCCGTGTCGAACTGCTCGCCGGTCGGATCGACGTCGGGGGAATAGACGCCGAAGAACTTCGTGTCGCCGGCGGGCTGCGGCTGCGCCAGCGCGTCATCCGTGGCCGCCAACACCTCGGCGTCGACGTCCGTCTTGATCGTCGCGAGCTCGGCCTCGGTGAGGTGTCCCTCCGCGAGCAGCCACTTGGGAAACGTCGTCAGCGGATCGCGGGCGGCGTCCGCGGCACGTTCCTCCGCCGGGCGGTACATCCGTTCATCGTCCGACAGCGAATGCGAGTATGGGCGGATGACCATCGCATGGACCAGCGCGGGGCCGCGCCGGGCGCGCGCGTACGCGACCGCACGCGACATCGCGCCATAACTCGCGATCATGTCGCACCCGTCGACCTTCTCGATGTACAGCCCAGGGAACGACCGCACGAGCTCCGAGATCGACGAACCCGGGGTGTTGACCTCCACCGGCACCGAGATCGCGTAGCCATTGTCCTCGACGAGGTACACCACCGGCAACTGGAGATTGCAGGCAGTGCTCAGCGACTCCCAGAACTCGCCTTCGCTGGTCGCGCCGTCGCCGGTCGAGACGTACACGACTTCGTCCTGCACGAAGCCGTCGGTGACCGAAAGCAGCTTGGCCCGGAGCGAGGCCTCTGCGCACCCCGCCGACTGCAGGAACTGCGTCCCCGTGGGCGACGACGACGAGACGATGTTGAGCGGGCGATTCCCCCAGTGGCTCGGCATCTGCCGTCCCCCGGAAGCGGGATCCGCCGCGGCACCCACCGCCTCATACAGCATCTCCGCCGGCGTGACGCCGAGCTGGAGGCAGAGCGCGCGGTCGCGGTAGTAGGGATAGAACCAGTCCGACGAGGGCCGCAGCACCAGACCGGCCGCGGCCAACACCGCCTCGTGTCCGGCGCCCGAGATCTGGAAGAAGATCTTGTTCTGGCCCTTGAGCTGGATCTCCTTGTCATCCAGCCGGCGGGAAAGCAGCATCGTCCGGTAAGCCGCCACGAGTTGGTCGCGGGTCAACTCCGCGCCGGCTCCCGCGTCGTGCTCGGTGTGCGTCATTGTCGCCATGAAGCGTCGTCAGGATGAGGGTCAGCGAGCCGTGCCCGCGGCGACTCACACGCCGGCGGCGGCACCGCCCCAGGGGCGGGCCGCGGCTCGGACCGAAAGATAGCCACGCCAGAGGGCGACGGGCCACTCGCGCGGGCCGCGCGCCAGTTGACACCGCCGTTTGGCCACTCGACATTGCGCCGGACGGCCACTCTTCCCCCGGGGGCGCGATATGGACACGCCGGCGCAGTGCATTTTCTGCGACCTGATTCGCGGAGCGGCCGAGGTCTCGGTGTGCTATGAGGACGCCCGGGCGATCGCCTTCATGGACATCCAGCCCGTGAATCCGGGACATGTGCTCGTCGTCCCGAAGGCCCATTATGCGACACTCCACGACGTCCCGCATGATGTCGCGATGCACCTGTTCGACGTCGCCATGCGGCTCGCGCCCGTGATCCGGAAGGTGGCAGCGGCGGACGACATGAACATCGTCGTCAACAGCGGCGCGCATGCGGGGCAGAACATTTTTCACTACCACGTCCACCTGATCCCCCGCAGGGCCGGCGACGGATTCGACATCCCGCTCCCCTTCGACGGGTCGGCGATGCCGGATCGCACCCTCCTCGATGCCACGGCCGCGCGGATCATCGCCTCGCTGAGCGACCCGATGCGCGCCCGGGCGACGACGACGCGCTAGCAGACCGGGCTAGCAGACCGGGCTAGCAGACCGGCTAGCAGACCGGCTAGCGCGTGTCCCCGAGACGGAAAAACACGGCGTCCTTCACCACGCGGCCGCCCTTGAGGTGCTCGAGCACGATGCGCTCGAGCAACTCCGGAGTCACGTGGCCGTACCACACGCCCTCCGGATACACGACCACGATCGGTCCGCCGGCGCAGGCACCAAGACAGGGCGTTTCGCCGCGCTTGACGCGGCCGGGCCCGAAGAGGAGGTCCTCGCGCTGCAGCAGCGCGGCCAGATGGCTGTACAGGGCCCGCCCGCGCCGGTCCGGCGAACAGAAGCCGCCCGTGCATACGAGCACGTGATGGCGGTAGGGCTCCATGACCGGCTCACGGGACTCGGCCACTCGCTTCGGCACGGTCATGGGCGAAAGCTATACGACCCGGGGCCGAATTCCGCGCGGCCGGGGCTCGCTAACTTTCGATGATGAACTCCCCTTCTCCTGCTGCCCCGATTCCCGCCAAGGGCCCTTCGCACATTCGCGCGACCTGGGCCGGCGAACATCGCTTCGACGCCGGACGGCCCGGTGGCCCGATGGCCCGGATCGACTCGTC
>Ga0070762_10000816_pt1 | contig 13723 bp, 11 predicted proteins | sample HubBroMetageREF2_FD_66726 | JGI IMG/M metagenome (GOLD analysis project Ga0070762, IMG submission 66726) | Reference soil microbial communities from the Hubbard Brook experimental Forest, New Hampshire, USA - Hubbard Brook CCASE Soil... | ecosystem: Environmental > Terrestrial > Soil >...
CAGAGAGCTAGCGGAGATCCAGTCGCCGGAGGCGAGGCGGCTCTTCGTGCTGGCAAAGGCCAATCACTTGATCCACATGCGTACGGCGGAATACATCACGCTGGTCGCTGCCGCCGATCTTTCCGGCAACTATGGCGTCGGTGTGCTGCTGGAGAGCTGCCTCGGCGACCATTTGGCGTTCGTCGAAAGGACGAAGCGTCTAATTCACCGCGTGATCGAGGCGAAGCTTGCGGCGAGAGCTTCAAGCTGAGCGGGTCAATTGAGGAACGACGAAGACAATGCGCATGGTCCCGTCTCGGAGAAGAGGCGGGACCAACGCGCTTCCCGGCATCGAAACGCGAGGTGATGTCAGCGTTTTTATTCAGCTGATGAGATAAAGGCGTGCACGCACGTTTACGGAATCGTGGGTTCGTTCATCGTGAAACTGTTTTCGAACTGTTTTGATGTTAGCGAATCGGTATAGATGCCGATGCGGGACAAAATGGGCGATGAAAAAATATTCGGCGACCCGCAAGCCTCCGTCCAGACGCTTAATGTTGCATAGACCATGCCGCTCCGTTTGTCCTATGAACGGCGTACTATTGCCGTCGATGTACGACATCTGACCAACTGAGACAAACGCGTCAATGTTGAACATCCTCATGTTTGTTTCGGACACTCCGAATAAATCCAGGCCTCTCTGATTTGCCGCAACAAAACGGCAGCCAACGTCCGTCACGACAATTGGATCGAGAGACCTTTCCAGTAAATCCCGCAAATCATTCTCTCTTGCGCGAAGTGCCTCACGCAGTTTTCGTGGTTTCTCGGCTACAGTCCTGCCCAGTTTCATGAGCTTGGTCTGTTCCTGCCGAAGAAATACTGTCATGTGATCTAACGCGGCAGATACCTGCGATCTGTATTTGGTGAGTTCCATAGCATAGCTCGCTGCAAAACCGCTGATTTATAGCAGGCAACAACCTGCTGCGCATATCTTTTAGATATGGTCACAGTCCCGCACAACTGGGGGAATCCCTAGTAGCAGGGGAATCAGCCCCTTTATAAATTCCTCACATCGGACGCGATTCTTGGATCGCCCGTAGTGGGGCCGCAAAGGATCTTCTTGTGCCGAGGCCAGAGCGGCCCAGCTTCCATTCGTAAGTACACCCCATGAGCCGGCGCCCAGATAGGCTATCTGGCCAACCGAGGTGCGCGGGGAAGTGTGGTCGATTCATCGCGATGGACAAGAACCGAGACGTTTCATCAGGAGGATTGCGATGAATCGGCAAACTGGAATTGCATTCTGCCGGGCGGTGATCCTCACCACGGTCACTCTTTACGCGGCGCATGCACAAACTGCTCCATTTTCGAAGGCCCAGGTCGCGGACCGAATTCGCAAAGTGGAAGACGGTGTGGACGAATTTGATAAATATCTCGAGAACCGTGGAGACGACGCCAAGAGCCGGGCGGACTCGGCACAGAGTAGCGGAGCCACAACGCGTCGTCAGCGTTCCGACTCAGCAAACACACAAGCCCGAGGGGATCAAGCGAAGCAGACGAAGGACGATCTTGAAAATGCCATGGACGATCTGAATCGCACCACGAACCGCCTGCGCCGCAAGTTCGATCCCTCCGCAAATTATCTGGAGACCAAGGCGCAAATGGAGCAGGTGATGGACAGCGGACGCCGCGTCAATCAAGTGATGGTTAAGGGGAATTACGGCACTCAGGCGCAACGATACTGGGCTGCCTTGCGCGCAAATATTAATGATCTAGCGCGCTGTTACAATTTAACGCCCATGGGCGCATAGCTACGCCTTCTTTCGGTTCTAATACACGAACAAACCGGAAATCTCGCTCAAAGTGCCCACGTGGACGACTAGCGGACTAACAGCGACTTAGCTGGTAGCTGCGAATATTCCTACTGTCAGATTGCTGTTACTTTTCCAGTAAAGGTCGCCCGCTGATGCGCAGCCCTCGAGCAATGTTCCGGTTGAATGAATCTAATGCTCTCGCGCCATGGCTTGCGCGACGGGATTTGGCAATTGAGTACCGTAGACAGTGACGATCGGATTTTGGCGCCACGGCTCTTTGAAATACCAAAGCTCAACGCTTTCGAGAGAACGTTCGCCGCGGAGATCGATCACGTAGTTATTTCCCCCGGGTAAAATTCGGTCGCTAATGACCAGTTCCTGGGAACTCCCATCCTCAAAATGAATGGCGAGGCGATCAAAAAAAAGAGCCTCGCCGCTAACCCGCAACTGAATCGCGCGGAAGGGGCCGTCACGACGGGTGATCTGGATTCGGCCATGATCCTGTCTACCGTCGATCTGGGTGTGGCCCAGGAAATCCCAAAATTGTCCTCGGGCCGACAAAGAGAGAGCAAATGCAAGAGTTAGAAGCCCTGCAACTATATGGCGAACGCCTTTCAGCATGCTAGTCCTAGGACTACTAAGGTCAAATATAGCACTGCTTCCTAAATCCTTGGCCCACAACGATGGGGAAGGCCCACTGTCGATTAACACGCGGCGGGCACTTTTTGTCGTTGCCGGTGCGCAACTGTGGGTGCGCGGCGGCGGACTGGCAGAATCCCTAGTTGCGCGGCAGCAACTGGTCGCCCAAGCTCTCCGCAGTCAGCGCAAATTGCTGACCTCACGCGGAGAGGTGTGCAGGAGGTATTTTATGAGCGCTCGGCGACTCAAAAGTCTTTGTCTGATTTCAGGCCTAACCGTTTTACTCGGCTCGGTTGCTTATGGGCAGAACGCGAAGCCAGGAAAGCTGAAGATGAAGGTGATCCCCAAGCAGGCGTACACGTTTGTCGACGGCAAGGCTATTGGTCCCGGCAGTCGGACCATCAAACTCGACGTCGGTACCCATCATGTGATTGTGGCCAACTATGGGTACAATTTCGCCGAGCAAGAGGTCTCCATCGATTCCGATAAAACGGTGCCTGTGGACATAAAGCTGGAACCCGTTGGCGCAGCCGTGCCAGGCCCACGCGGTCGTATTCAACTTGAAGCAGGAAGGCTCCACGGGGCAACCGCCGCGGCCGTTCTTATGAACGGCAAGAAACCCGCGTACTTCGTAGGGCACGTGGATGAATTCGATCACGACCTTTTTGGTTGGCACCAGGAATTGATAGTGCCGCCAGGAACGCACCAGGTGACGGTCACTCGGGATGGGAAAGAGCTGTGGTCTGGCGCAATCACGGTCGCGGCGAACCAGCGCGCGATTGTGAACATCTCGAATGGAAAAGAAAAGATGAAAAACTGGACACGTGGCGTGTCGTGTAAAGCAGATTGCGACATGACTGAATTGCCTTGGTTGGCGCCACGTTTTAAAGCCGGCACTGCCAGTGCCACCGTCGTTGTGGCACCGGTAAGCGCATCGGTCTCTGCCAATCCCTCGAAGATCGATTGCAATCAAAGTACGCAGCTAGCCTGGATTTCCAAAGAAACTGTCGAAGCTGACATGAGCGGCATGAGCCCGGTCCCGACGACAGGCGAAAAAACAATTTCACCTCGGCAGACGACCGTGTATCAGCTTACCGCTTCGGGCCCAGGTGGCGTGACCACGCCGAGCACGACAGTGGAAGTCAACCCGGTGGTGCAATCATCACTGACCGCTTCGCCGATGGAAGTGAATTACCGCCGCATCGGTGACAAGGTCATTGAACAAGGGACCACCACTCTGACTTGGTCGTCGTCCAACTCTGACGCGGCTTCGTTGGATCCGGGCGGCTCCGTGGACGCCAGCGGGACGAAATCCATCACCCTTAACCCAACGCAAAGCGGCGATGGTCCGGTGGACGAAAGCTTCAAATATACGCTGCAGGCAACGAATGCGTGCGGTGGCTCGGAAACTAAAACGGTCGTGGTACACATGAAGGGCTCAATGGAACCCGTTCCAACTGTGTTGCTCCACAGTATTTTCTTTCCGACCGCCTACCCCACCAAGGACGATCCGCAGTTGGGTCTGGTGCGCAGCCAGCAGGAAATCCTGACCAACCTTGCCGCCGGATTTAAACACTATCTGGAATATGACCCTGACGCGAAGCTGTCGCTCGGCGGAAACGCGGATGAGCGCGGAGGGAACGATTACAACCAGACCTTATCGGAACTGCGCGCGCAACGAGTTAAGGAGTTTCTGGTTGAACAGGGAATCGCAGCCGAAAAGATCGATACCTCTGCGTACGGCGAGCAGAAGTCACTGGACAAAGCCACCGTCACCGATTTGCAAGATCGAAATCCAAACAAACCTCCTGAAAAGCGAGCACGAAATGCCCAAGCGACCTGGCTCGCTTACAATCGCCGCGTTGATATCGTGCTGGTTCCGGCAAATGCTGAGTCGGAGCGCTTCTATCCGAATGAAGCCGCCGATTCCGAGATCATCTGGCAGAAGCAGAAGCCGTCCCGCAGTGCGCTGGAAGGGAACAACTGAGTTCCAGGAACGAACAGGAAGCCCGGCGCGATAGCTGGGTTCCAATCTGCTAAAGATGTGGTTGCTGCCTTCCCGCCTCATGCCTTGAGGAGGCTTACGATGAGAGTAAGCACTTGCGCGTTGACGATTGCTCTTCCCATATTCGTGGCGGTGACTTTGGGAGTGGGGCAAACAAACCCAAACAAAAACGCACCCGCGAAGGAAGGAGCCAGCAGTCAAGAGATCGGGAAATCCTACTCGAGATTGCAGGCTGAACAAAAACGTCTGGTCGACGACTACGTCAAGCACTACAACCAGACCACCGGAAGCGAGGTGGTGCCGCAAGAAGCGTACGATAACGCCCGGCTGTCGGTCCGAACGACGTTTGACGCAGTGACTCACGCGCTGTTGAAAGCCAAGCTGACGGATCTTCAAGGCAAGGATCTTGGCCGTGCGATTGATCTTGTGGATGCCGTTGACGAAGTGATGGGAGGGGAATCCGCGGTAGGCGGTGACCGACAATTCCGCGTCTACGTTTATCTTAAACCAAACGCGGTAGACACCCTCACGAAGAGCCAGGAATTCTTTCGCGATCGCGACAACACCGTCTATCACAAAGGCTTTCCAATCTGCTACCGCCTTAAGAATGGCCCGCCTTCCATCCAATTTTCGATTTCTCGCGACAGCAAAATGGCAGACGTTGACGTGGATTACCGCGCTTCAGGTTTTCCGAAGGGCCTGGTCAACGGGCACCTGAGCGCTTCGAACTCAGACGTGCGAGCGGGGAACAATCTGGATAAACACGACGAAAGATGGGCCGGGCTGAACGGATGGTGGCGCGAAGTGTTCGGACTATTCGGAAGCGGAGGAAAACCGCCAAAAGAAGAGGCAACTGAGCGCCTGGGCCACATTCCGGTGAATCCCGCGGTCAAAGGCGACCAAGGGATCGACAAAAGCGCCCACGATTTTCTGAAGAGTTGGGTGGTAGACAAACAACCGAATCTGGCAGTCGCGTATTTCTCTCGTCGCAGCTACCCGTGTTTGGAGGTGATCACGCAAAAGAACGGAAAGCCGATAGCGCCGGGCATGATCAGGCTGGGCGTAATGAAGGCAATGACCAAATTCAGTACGACCACGGGGACGGTGGATGCCGTTGGAGACGTGTTCGAGCCTGCCGATCAATGGTTGCAGGAATTGAAAGGAGCGAAAAACGCCTTCGCTTCAGAGTTTCGTCTGGTAAGCGTGCCATCGGATATAGGAGCGGACGTAGAGTGCGTGGCGGTGCCGGATGTTGAAATGGGAAAGCGTCAGAAAGAGAAATATTACGGGACGGCGTTTAGGGAGAAGCAGGACGGGAGCGGACACAAGATGATGTCGCTACTGTGGGCGCAGGAAGGAGGGTACTGGAAGATTGTAGCCATCCGCATCGAAGACAGCAGCGATGCAGGGATTCTCCCAAAGCAGGCTGCCGTCGCCGCACCGCCAGACGAAGAGCCGAAGTCTATTTCCGGAGATCCGGACGCGGTGAAAGCCATCACCCAGTTCTATCAGACATGGGTTATGAAGCGGGACAGCGCGCAGGCTTCCAAGTTTATGTCCCAGCGGTCGTATCCGTGCTTGCCTACCCCTTCCGCAGCACAGAAAAAGTTACCGCCGGCAACACAGATAGCGTCGGCCCTGGACCGCGTACTCCAGAGAGTTGGAACGGCGGGAAATCTCTCCGCCTTGATGTCGAGTGTGCAACCGGTGAACGAGCTGCTGCAACCGGTGGAGCAGGAGCAGTCAGAGGCATTCGCGATCATGGCTGTACCTGATCAGAACGCTGGGAGTTTCATGTGCCAGAACCGGCATCTGCCGGAAACAATGCAGGAGTTGAAGCCAGGGCAAGCGAAGTACGGGACATACTATTTGTCCGCGAGCCGATTGAATTTCGGTGCGGAGCAGTCACCAGCGCTTCTCTTGATGTGGACCAAAGAGAAACCGGGATGGCAAATAGTTGCGTGGGCGGTAGAGGTTCCGTAGACGGGTAAAACAAGATTAATTGGCCATATGGATTCGACGCACTCCTTCATTTCGCTAGCGAGGCTCTTGGGCGTGGGAACGTGGGTTGGACCAATCGATACGGGGCTTATCTGAGGAGGTCGCCGATGAACATGACGACAAGCATTCGACAAATCGGTGGCGTCACCATTGTGGACATCCGCGGACGGATGGTACTTGGGAAGGAAAGCGCGTCGGTGCGTGACCTGATTTACGATCTGTTGCGTGACGGCCACAAACAGATTGTGCTCAATCTTGGCGCTGTCGATTACATCGACACCACCGGTGTGGGTTTGCTCGTCGGTTCCTACACGACTGTGCGCAAACGGGGAGGGGAAATGATACTTCTCGATCTCCAGGAGAAGGTCGCCGCCGTAATGCAAACCTCAAACCTACATAGGGTGTTCGAGACCGTAAATGGCGAGGCCGCTGCAGTAGCGTCTTTTGGTCAATCAACGCTAAAGCTAAGAGCCGGCTGGTGACCATCAGTCTTTTGCATGGCTCATCTGCTCCGCGAGGTCCGGCGCTTCAGGGCTCAACCCAGCAAGACGTGCAAGGCGTGTGACACCGGTTTTCATCGAAAGAATGGCCCAGAGTAACCCTGCCTGACACAGAATCAAGACAACGACAAAAGCAAGAATCGTCACCGTTGAAATGGCCAGTAGCAGCAACACCACAAGATTTTCCATTACCATGTAGGACTTCATTGCCGCTACCGCTGCGAAAATAGCAAGGAACATGCAAATCGCGGTCCGCAATGTTCGCTCTCTGTTGTCACGATGGTTTTTTATGCGGCCCATATGGTCATCAAAACCGACTTATTCCTTGCGGCGACAAGGCAAACGCGCATGGATTCACATTCTTTGTATTGAAGACAAGCGAAGAAGAAAGTCTCCCAATTGAACCCGTGGCAAAAGATCCCGAATAACTAAAAACAAAAGCCGTAGTGCAGCCGGTCGCAATCAACGCACCGATACGGTCGAATGGCAAGCAGAGGAGCCAACCTTGATAGCCCCTTGCGCTTCTCCCTGTACACCTCTCCGCGACAGTAAGGACACCTCCTGTGCCGGTGCCTGGTGAAAGTTGACAGCAGTCCCGGTGGGGTGCGTCCTCTGTCGAAAATGGGCGACGCTGGTTGCATATCAGCGCCGAATCAGCTTGTCCACCAGCATGCGCTTCCTCAGTAATTCCCGGGCGAAATCGAGCAAGAGGAGATTCGGTTCAATCGACTCGGCGGCGTCCGTTTCGATCGCTTCCTGCGCTTTAAACACCAAGGCAATCAGATCCGCATCTGAAATCCTCTGAGCAACTTTCACCTCATCCTGCTTCACGACCGCCTTGCACATGTAGACAGATTCTCCCAACATAGAAGACACGCCCACCTTTCCGAAATTGGTTACCTTCATCTAATCACCCCGGTGATCCTCAGCTACGCTTTCGCTTTGTTTAGGTCGTCATCCTTGTAGTATTTCGTGCCCTGCAAGGTTAATTGGAGAGCGAGGCCATTCTTGGTGATCTCATAGACATACACGCCAGGGGCCACCTCGACCGCTCCCGAGAACGCTGCGCCTTTGTCTCCAGCTTTTGCGGCTGCATCGGTTTGTGCTGAACCCGACCAACCAGAATCAAGAAAGTGGGCCAGCGCTTTGTCGTCCGCAAAAACGAAGATTACGCGATAATCTTTCACGCCGATGCCCAGACCGCCGCCAGCCGATACCATCTTCATGAACGTTTCTTGCTTGGTCTTTGTGTCGACCGCCATGCCCGAGCCACGCGCCGTGCTCAGTAACAGGTTTACGCCAGTGTTATTAAAAACCGCATACCCCGCGGACTTCTGGATCGCCGCCTGAGCTGCGGGTTCGAGCTTGTACAAATCCTGCAAGGTTTGTGTTGCCATCTTGCGGGTTTTATCCTTCTTTTCCTCGGGGTCTTCTGCGGTGACTCGTAGACCTGCGCACAGCATCGCGATGGCCAGAATCGACGCGACTCTCTTCACTTTCATCGGAATCCTCCCTTCCCGAAGTTCAGCGGGCGACGTACTAAGGTTGTTGTTCACTGATCACTCAGCCAACAAACTGGAGGTTCACATGTAGGCTCACGCCCGAAATAGGGCAACTAGGGAAATCCCTAAGAGTCCGAAAGTCAGCGGTTTCGGGCTCCGGCCTGTCTCAGGGTTGGCAAAGGGAAGGCGAGAAATCGCCTTCCCCGGAATGAAGCTTTTGGGGTTTGCGACGCCGAAGGGGTTAATGCCGAGGACGTTTTCCAAATCGCCAATTACTTGGCGTTCGCGGCCGGGGGATTCAAGCTGGGGTCCAGACGGTGGGCCTCCAAAAATTCCGCTTGGGCGGCCTTTGCGTCGTCCAGGCGCAACAAGGCCATAGCCAAATTGTAGTGCGCGTGAGCGAGGTCGGGTTTCAGCCGGATGGCTTCACGATAGCTGTCGGCTGCACCCTGGTACATCTTTTTGTTGAATTGAGCCGTACCTAGGTTGAATCGCACGTTCGGGTCGTCCGGGGTTAACACTACCAATTTTTGATATGTGGCAATCGCTTCATCGAACTTATTGGTGGCCAACTGGCTTGCCGCCAGCCCTACCAGCGCCTCTGGGTAATCCGGCTTTTGTGTCAATGCTTTTTGATAATTGTCGACTGCCTTCGCGAAATCTTTTTCCGAATAATATGCGTTCCCCAAGTTGTACAAGGCATGAAAATCATCCGGCCTCAAAGCCAGGCACTGTTCAAACGAATGGATCGCTTTGCCAGTCTTACCTTGTTCGATCTGCGACAAGCCAAGGAATAAGGCGACGTCGGGTTGCTTCTGCTCCAGCGTCAAACTCTTCTGAAAGGCCTCCTCAGCCTGATGATAGCGTTTCGACGCATAGTAAATGTGCCCCAGCTGAGCCCATGTACTCGGCTCGTTCGGATGCTTGGAAGCGAGCTTGTGGTATGCGGCAATTGCTTCGTTCGTCTCGCCGGCCTCGCTCAGCGCATGCGCGTAACTCTCCAGCACGTCCGGCAAATTCGGCTGGAGATTGTGCGCTTTCCGGAAGTAAGTCGCGGCTTCTCCAGGCTTATTTTGCGCCATCAGCGCTAACCCAAGATTATTCAGCGCATCGGGATTCTTGGGGCGTAGCTGTATAGACTTGCGAAATGCACTGATTGCTTCGTCTGTTTTGCCCAAGCCCAGAAGTGCGGCGCCCAGGCCGTTGTGCGCCTCGGGAAAGTCCTGGTGAATCTCGATCGCTTTGCGATAGGCAGTTGCCGATTCTTCAAACTTCTTTTCGTGCAAAAGAGCCAGTCCCTTATCGCAGTGTACCGTTGCATCCTGGGGAGCAAGTTTCAAAGCCTTGTCGAAATCGCTGAGCGCTTCGTCGTCTTTGCCGGTCGCGTCCAGCGCCTTTCCCAGGTTGTCGAGCGCTTCTGGGAATTCAGGCTGTAGTTGCAAAGCCTCGCGAAATAGTCGGATCGACTCTTCATATTCTTTCTTCTTGAAATGTTCCAGGCCGCTGCTATTCAGCTTCTCCGCCTCGGGTGACACAACGCTTTTAGACTGCGCCGCCGCTCCTTCGGCCCCGTCTACCGTTAAGGAAACCGCGGTGACTACGCAGACCAACAGGAAACTCCAGAAGCGCGTGGATTTCAACGTTGCCAGTTTCATGGAACTAATTTATCCCTCATCTCCGCGTGTTCGAAAAGGGGCCAAAGACCGCCAAGAGCTCGCGCTGTTGGAGGAACGGAGGCATTTCCTTCGAAGTCTCCCGCGAACGGAAGGCAAAAGAGAGAACAACCCCAGTAGCCCCTGTAACACAGCCATTCATTCCTGACTGTGCCCTAGGGTTTGCCTTTCCCGACGCAGCCACGCTTCAAATCATTGGTCGGTCGCGGCCATTCACCGTCGCTGTTTCCTCCGCGAATCTCTGCGTTCTCGGCGTCTTTGCGTTAGACTTTTCGCGACCCCATCACAATTTCGTCCAAAGCACTGCAAAGGATGTCCTGATAACACGGTGTAAACCATGTCCTAAAACTTGACACATTCATGGCTGCGCGCCCAGCCCTCTCGAGTTCAACTACTCGCAAAGGTACGCGCCCGAGAAGCAAAGCGAATTGGCTCGAATTTCGTGGACAACGTTAGTTTGTCGCCGGCCGTGCGCAACTAGGGGTTCTCCTAGTTGCAAGGAAGTATCCAAAATTCTAGAAGTACAAGCGGGGGTAACACGCGAGGCGTCGCGACATGGTCGGGCTGGCACGGTAGCCGCATTCATTCGGACTTTGCAGGCAGTGACCTACCTCAAGAGCTGCGCAATTGTGAACGTCGCAGACGCTCCTCTTCGATTGCTCAAACTCTGTGAACGGAGATTTGCGACAGCCATATCGTTTGGCACGGATCATCTTCTTCCTGAATCGATTCTCCGCTTCGACAAGTGACACCTAAATGACGCACAGATACACAGATAGATGACGAGTATGGGAGTAGTCCAAGGATTGGAAGGAGAAAGAACACTATGCATAACAAGCAAATCAAGATTGTAGTGGGCCTACTGGCAGTATGCTTTGTGGCATTGCTTTCGGCTTATGCGCAAGGCGATAAGACAAAGGTCAAGGGGCTGATCACCGCTCGTACCGGCGACACGATTGTCCTCAAGACGACTGACGGAAGCACGATGACCGTTACTCTCGATGACGACACCAAGGTGCAGCAGCCGAAGGGGCTTGGCATTCGCAAAAAGCAGATGTCTGCTGCAGTGTTGATTCCTGGCCTTAAGGTTTCGGTTGACGGCACAAGCCAAGATGCCACCCACGTCCTTGCCAAATCCATTACCTTCGATGGCGACGACCTAGAAACGGCCGAGATGATCCAGGCCGGTCTAACTCCCACCGAACAGAAAGTAGCCGCGAATCAGCGGAACATTGCTGGAAACCAGCAGAACATCGAGGCGAACAAGCAAAATATCGCTTACAACAAGGCGGCCATTGACGCGAACACTGCGGAAGCCGCGGAAGCCAGCAAGCGCTTCTCGGAATTGAGCGATTACGACACCAAGGCTCAACTGGATGTCCACTTTGCCAGCGCAAGCATCGACATCTCCCAGACGGATCAAGAAGCTCTGAAGAACTTAGCCCAGAATGCCGTTAACCTGAAGGGATACATCATTCAGGTGAAGGGCTTCGCCGATTCCAGCGGCAACGCGGCAATGAACCAGAACCTCAGCATGGAGCGCGCACAGAATGTAATCGCCTTCTTGCTTCAGAACTGTAACGTGCCGGTTCGACACATTGTTGCACCGGGCGCTATGGGTGAAGCCGCACCAGTCGCCTCGAACGAGACCGAAGCCGGACGCGCAGAAAACCGCCGCGTCGAGGTCAAGGTCTTGCTGAACAAAGCACTGGCCGGTGACTAAGACCCACTGTTCGAATTAGTGGGGGTGCGCTCCTTAGAGGACAGGCTTTCTTCGAAGTTGTACACCCATCTGCCGCCAAATAGCTTCCCGGGCCGCCGCAGATCTATCATTGGTCAGTCGTGGTTCGTTCAAGCTAGCGGTACAAGCAATCCGTGCTTGACCAGCTACCTGTTGGTCTTTCCAGTCATTCGGATATCCGCATCCCAGTTGCTCTTGAATCTGTTCCTCCATCAGAGTAGCCTTGCCGCTAGTTGCGATTATCTTCCAATCAATCGTATATGTTAGAAATATGGCACTGGTCCTATACGATCGTCGGCCCCCAGCCGGACAACTAGGCCTTGGACGAACACGTCACCTCGGGCTGGCCCTTGCGGCTCTTGCGGCTATTTCCTGGTCACAGCTGATTGCAGCAGCTCCCACAAAGGAAGTCCGACGGATTCTGATTCTGAACGAGGCAGGCACTTCGTATCCCGCGATCAGCATCATCAATCAGGGAATCCAAACTGCGCTGAATGATTCACCCTATCGCCTTGAGTTCTACTCCGAGTACATGGATACCCTGTTGTTTCCCGATCCGGCTGCCCAGCAGGAGTTTCGCGATTTCTACCTTCGCAAATATCAGAATCGCAAACCAGACCTGATTATCACGGTCGGGCCATCCCCGCTCAAATTTATGCAAGAGGTGCACCGGAGAGCGTTTCCCAGCGTTCCGATTGTTTTTAGCATGCCTATCGGAAGCGTGACGGGCGCTCCCGCACTAGATTCTGACTTTACGGGTGTCGAAAATGATATGGACGCGACGAAGACTCTAGAAGTAGCTTTACGGCTGCTACCCGACACAGAACACGTAGTGGTGGTAGGGGGTGTATCGGATTTCGACAAACATCTGCAAGCCGGCGTCAAGGAGCAATTGAAACCATTCACGGGCCATCTCGACATTACCTATATGATCGGTTTGGCCATGTCGGATCTGCTCGAACATCTCGGGCACCTGCCACCTCACACTCTCGTCCTCCTCACCACAGTAGGGCGGGATGCGACAGGAACCGGGTTCAAATCAAGCGAAGGAGGCCCGATGGTCACCACCGCCGCGAATGCGCCGGTATTTAGTTTGTACGATGTTTACCTAAATCACGGCGAGGTGGGGGGCTATCTTTCGAGCTTTAGCGAGCAAGGGAAAGTTGCGGGAGCCATGGCGCTGAGGCTGCTCAGTGGTGCAAAGCCGCAGGACATACCTAGGGTAAATGGCGTCAAAATATACATGTTCGATTGGCGGGCGCTGAAGCGCTGGGGAATAAGGGAAAGTGATCTTCCTCCTGGGAGCGTGGTGCTGTTCCGCGAAATCTCAGTTTGGGAACGCACCAAATGGATCTGGATCAGCGGGATACTCATAATTCTCGCCTTGTCTCTTCTTGCCACTTACCTTCACTACAGCCGAGCCGAACTGAAAAAGTCGCGAGACGTTCAGGTGCAACTCCACAGCCATTTAATCACCGCGCAAGAAAAGGAGCGAAGCAGAGTGGCATCAGAACTACACGATGATTATAGTCAACGCTTGGCGCTGCTTGCATTCGGATTGCAGAATACTGTGGAAACACCTCCCGATTCACCAGATGCGTTGAAACAGACGCTCGACGAGTTCAGGCAGTCAGTTTGTGAGCTTGGTGACGATCTTCATAGCTTATCCCACCAATTACATTCATCCACGCTGGACACTCTCGGACTCGTCATCGGGTTAAAGTCTCTGTGTAAAGAGTTTGGATCCCGCCAAGGCATCGAAATCGATTTCACATCGGAGGATATTCCACGCACCGTCAGGCCGGACGTTTCTTTATGTCTGTTTCGCATCACCCAGGAAGGACTTCAGAATTTGAAGAAACACAGCGGTGC